>Ga0310696_10000466_pt1 | contig 64186 bp, 50 predicted proteins | sample AusTroGonzalo_MG_4_FD_203885 | JGI IMG/M metagenome (GOLD analysis project Ga0310696, IMG submission 203885) | Bovine rumen microbial communities from tropical cattle in Woodstock, Queensland, Australia - Gonzalo_02 (v2) (version 2) | ecosystem: Host-associated > Mammals > Digestive system >...
GAAACGGACGACCATTTGTCTTTTAATGATTACTGGACATGCTCAAGCTGCTGCCATGATTGTACGCTTGGAGGCGGAGGAGAGTGCAACTACTCTTCTTATTTTTACGACGGAAGATACAGCAAATTAGGCGACTCCGGCTTGCTCTGGTCTTCCTCTGTTCCAACCGAATATACCCATTCTGCATGGACTGTAAATTTCAATGCCGCTCAGGTGTACAACAAAAGTAAGTCGAACACGACTGAAGTCTATGTTCGTTGTGTAAGACAGGCTCCGTAACCGCAAAAAATTCAATTCCAAAAATACTTGCTTTCCCTAAATTATAAGTCTACATTAAACCGTTGTTTGTTTTATTAACCTATCATTTGGAGGAAACCATGTATCCGAATCTTGACAATTACTTTTCAGACATGTCTAAAAGGGCAAAAAAATCGGCTATCAGAGAGTTGCTTAAACTTACGAAGGAACCCGGCATCATTTCTTTTGCAGGCGGCCTTCCGGCTCCCGAAACTTTCCCGGTAGAGGAACTTCGCGAAGTCACTGAAGAAGTTCTCAAGAACGAAGCTGCTTTCGCTCTCCAGTACGGCACGACCGAAGGTGACGACCTTCTGAGAGAACAGCTTGTAAAACGCTATCAGGAAATGGGCCTCAAGATCACGAAGGAAAACCTTGTAATCACGACCGCAAGCCAGCAGTCGCTTGACTTCCTCGGCAGAGTTTTCATCAACAAAGGCGACAAAGTCATCGTCGAGTTCCCGAGCTACCTCGGCGCACTCCAGGCTTTCAACGCTTTCGGCGCAGAACCGGTCGGCATTCCTTCCGATGATCACGGTATGGATCCGAAACTTCTCGAAGCAAAACTTGCTGAACTTCAGGCAAAAGGCGAGCAGGTCAAATTCATGTATATCATTCCTGATTTCCAGAACCCGTCGGGTGTCACGATGCCGGAATTCAGAAGAAAAGAGATCATCGAGATCGCTCACAAATATCACGTTCTCATCGTTGAGGACAGCCCCTACAGAGAACTTCGTTTCGAAGGCGTTGCCCAGCCCACGATCTATCAGCTTGACGATCAGGGAACCACGATCACACTCGGAACCTTCTCGAAGATTTTCGTTCCGGGATTCAGAATCGGCTGGGTAATCGCAGATCCGAAGATCATTGACAAGTTCGTAACCACGAAACAGTCGGTTGACCTCTGCACACCGCCTTTCGTTCAGAGAATCGCAGGCAGATACATGGAAAGAGGTCTTTTCGCAACGAAACTCGGCGACATCATCAAACTTTACAAGCACAAAAAAGACCTCATGATGGACTGCTTCGAAAAATACCTTCCGGAAGGCGTAAAATGGACGAACCCCGAAGGCGGACTCTTCCTTTTCGTTTACCTTCCTGAGCACATGGATGCTGAGAAACTTTTCAAGATCGCGATCGCAAACAAAGTTGCATTCGTTCTCGGAACAGTTTTCTACTGCGACGGCAGCGGCAAGAACACGCTGAGAATCAACTTCTCCTACTGCTCGGACGAACAGATCGTAGAAGGCGTAAAGAGACTCGGTCAGGCTATCAGAGAGTATAAAGACTAATAAAATCCGCTGTTTTTCTACACCGCCTAAAAAAATACGCAAACACAAATTTTTTTATTGACATTCAAAAAAAAATCCCTAAACTACCCGCCGTCCTGTGTGGCGGGATAGCTCAGGTGGCTAGAGCAGCGGACTCATATCCCGCAGGTCGAGTGTTCGAATCACTCTCCCGCTACCACTCTTGTTTTTCCCTGAAAAATTTATTGTAATTTAAATATTTTTCTTGTTAGTTTTTATATTGTATGGTATTTTGCGCTGTTTTGGGTTTTTGCTGTCCAAAGTTGCCGGTTTTTTTATGTTTGAAACTTCGATAATAAAAAAAATTGTATATTTTTTGTCGGTTTTTGCGGTTTCCGCAGTTCTTTACGCCGAAGCCGGAACATGCCGCGGCGGTTACTGTTTCGACTGCTATGATTCTTCGAACGGGCTTAAGCAGAATTCTGTCGTCGCATTCGGGTACGGTAAAAACGGTTTTATGTTTGTAGCCGGAAGAAACAGTTTCCTCCGTTTTGACGGCAGAAATTTTGTTTCCCCGCTCGAAAATGTCAGGAAGAATCTTCCGACAACCCTTTTGAATGATTTCGCTGTTGCTGCTGACGGTACCGCTTTTCTGGCGACCGATGCAGGTCTATGGTTTTTCAATTCGGATAAATTTGAAGTTGAAACCATTGAAAATATTGACGGAATAGGTAAAAACCCTGTCGATTCCCTGACTTTTGACAAAGAATCAGGAAAACTTTTCGGAACGGTTCGCGGAATAGGCGTTTTTGCGTTTTCAAAGAATTCTGTTGAGTGGTTCCATCCTGAAAATTCGCGGCTCGGGACGAAAAAAGTCAATAAAGTCTTTGCTGACAGATCCGGAAATATCTGGACTGGAGCGGAAGACGGCGTCTATTTTTTGAAAAACGGTGAAGAAAAATTCCGCAGAGTCGACTACATCGAGGATTCTGTCACGGCCTTTGCCGATTTCGAAGGAGATTCTCTTTTCGCTGGCGGAAAGAATGGGTTGTACCGCATTGAAAACGGAGAACTTGATAAGACTTTCACTGCGGACGATATCCGGATCTCTGAAATCACGGCACTGAAAAACGGTTCAGACAGCAGACTTTGGATCGGGACGAAAAATTCGGGGCTTGTTCTTTTTGACGGAGGAGAATTCGAAAAAATAGGGGAGTTGCCGTCCGGCGCCATGAAAACAGTGACCGCTTTTGCTGATGACGATAACGGTGAAATGTGGATCGGAACGCGCTCGGAAGGTTTCTGCATCGCCAAAAAAAGTGCTTTGCGCGATTTTGTTTTGAATGGCGAAACCGTGGAAAACGCCGTTTCCGACACTTCGGGAAATGTTTGGATAAACACGCTCGATTCAGGAATAATCGGCTTTTCCGGTGACGGTATCCGTGATGTCACTCATGAAAGTCAGGAGCGGTTTTCAGACATTTTTATCGATTCTCTCAACAATCTCTGGGCTTCTTCCGCCGGTTCCGGACTTTATATTATGCAGGCGGATCCGGCTTTCAAACCTGTGCGGGAGCTGTTTGACAGCGACGAGGATATTTTTCCGGTGTCTGCGAATCTTTTTTTCGAGGATTCTGACGGCAATGTCTGGACAAACGACTCGGACAGACCGTCGGAAATTTTTGTTTTCAGGAACGACAAAACGGTCGAACGCTTTACTCTTCCTGCTGCGAATGCGGAAATAGTCGACTTTCTGCAGAATAACGGTCATTTCTTTATTGTGACGAAGCGCAACGGCGTTTTCGAGAGAAAATCCGATGCTTCAATCCATCCGATAGCGATTTGGGACCGGGAGATAATGATAAAAAAGGTTTTTGCCGATTCAAAACACAGGATCTGGATAATTACGGCGACCGATGAAATTTTTATCAGTATCGAAACCGATGCGGTACATTTTCCGCTTGGCGGCGCCCTTTCTTCGACGGTCCTGCACTCTTTGACAGAAGATAAAAACGGCACTTTCTGGCTGACGACAGGTGCGGGAGTCGCAAGATTCAGCGGTAGTGCGGTAGACTGTCTGATAAACGGCAGTTGTTCCGCTGTTCCTGTTTCGGTTTATGGGAAAAGCCGCGGCATGCCTTTTTCTGAGTGTGCCGAAGGGCGTAGATCAACGCCGGCTTTATCTGCTTCAGGGCTGCTTTTTGTTCCGATGAACAGCGGTATGGCTGTTTTTGATACCGGTTACGCCGAGAAATTCGGGCACACGCCTAAAGTAAGAATAGAGAAAATAATAGTCGACAGTGATAAAAAAGGCAGCTATTCCGCCGGTTTGTCCGAAAAAATTCTTCTTCCCAACTCTGTCAGAAGTGTCAGAATTTTCTATTCGGCGCCGTTTTTCGCCGATTCAAATGAGCTTCTGTTTGATTACTCTATTGACAAACACCATGTAACAGAGACGACGGCAGGAGTCGCGGACATTGAGAATCTTTCCGGCGGCACGCACAGTTTCACGGTCAAGGCATATCTTTCAAGCAGCAGGGAATTCTTTTCCGAAAAAACGGTCGTTTTTGAAATTCCTGCCGAATTTTATCAGAAAACAGCTTTCAAACTCGCTTTGCCGTTTGTCTTCATATTCTTCATTTTTGTCATTGTGTTTATGAACAGACGCCTGAAAATAATGCGTGAAACCGAGGTCCGCCGCCTGATAGACGAGACGACTGCCGAACTTCAGATGAAAAACAACTCCCTCAAGGAAGCCGTTATGAAGGATCCGCTCACAGGGCTTATGAACAGACGGTTCCTGTTTGATGTCGAGGAGCGCAAAATCAGGCGTTTCATCGAATCGAAAGAGCGCCGGAACCACCTTCGTGATAACAGAATGTTTGAGCATAACGATCTTGTTTACGGCGTGATTATGATGGATATCGACCATTTCAAACGTGTAAACGACATTTACGGTCATGATGCCGGAGACATGGTGCTCAAAGGTATCGCGGAAATCATGCAGGATTCGGTCAGGATCGATGATGTTCTGGTCCGCTGGGGAGGCGAGGAGTTTCTTATTGTTCTGAAAAATATTCCGGTGAAAAAAATATTCGAAGTTGCTAAAAAAATCAGAAAAACGATAGAAAAACACCAGTTCGTGGCCGGAAACGGTACGCCGATCTGGGTGACTGCATCAATGGGCGTCGTTTTTATTCCGTTCTTTAATTTTGAACCGAAACTTCTTTCTTTCGAAAATATTATTACTTTGGCCGATCTCGCTCTCTACAATTCCAAGGAGAACGGCAGAGATATGGCGACTTTTGCGATTCCCGGCAAAAATTTTCCTAAGACAGAGGATGAGATTAACGGGATGCTGAGCAGTTGTGAATTCGCTGAGGTAAACGATTTTTACACTTTTGAAAAAATTGAACCCGACAACTTTTCAGAGTTCGAGATCTGACAATTTATGGAGATTTTGATGAATAAACTTGTTAAACTTTCTGTTTTTGCATTGATCCTGGCTTCTTTTTCGGCTCTTTTTTCTGTCGATTTCGACCCGGACGAGGCTTATGACAGGTTCAAAAAAGGTTTCAGTGTCGGCGGTTCGCTTTTTCCGACATGGCAGGGGAAGGCACTTCTTCTCGAACTTGATCTTTACGGTTCGGCGGAGTTTTCCAACAGGCTCGGTTTCGGTGTCGGTCTGCCGGTAAGGTTTATTCTGAAAAACGGCTCTGGAGCTGACGAAATCGAGAAAACGGGCGGTATTTTTCCGAAAGAGGACTGGGATGATGCACGCGACTGGGTCGCGATCCTCAATTATTTCCACTATGGTAATTCCGGCGATATGTTCTATTTCTACTTCGGCGAGCAGAGGAACCGCTATGTCGGAAACGGCTCGATCGTCGGAGCGTATTTCGGCGACCTCAGGCTTTACCATCCGCAGCGCGGCGTCAATTTGGAAGTGAATACCGACTATGCCGGGATCGATTTTTTCATGGATGATGTTACTCCGCCTAATGTCGTCGGCGGCCGTGTCTATCTGAAACCGCTGAGTTTTCTGAACAAAGAAAGTTATGCCAACAATCTTGAGATCGGAGCTTCATATTTCGCCGATGTTTTTGCACCGGATAAAATAACTTCCAAAACCGCTTCAAGCGGCGAGGAGGAGCGTGAACTTTTCAAGTCGAATGCGCAGATTTTCGGTTTTGACATCGATTTCAGGCTGCTTGCGCTGAAATACTACCAGCTGACTTTTTACACCGATATAAACCATATTGTTGATGCAGGAACAGGTCTGCACTTCGGACTCAAGCACAAACTGATGATGCCGGGCAGCAAGGATATACAGATCCTGAGCAAATGGGAGGTCCGTGCGATGGAGTCTAATTACGTTCCGTCGTATTTCAATACTTTCTACGATATCGAGCGGGAATATTACAAAGGTCAGTCCGCGAACGAGCCTGTGACCAATACGACAAAACTGCAGCATATCCTTGATCTGTCCGGCGGCAACTGGACTGCGGGATATTATTTCGATCTCGTTTTCGATCTTACCGGAATTTTTTCGGTCGGCGGTTCGTTCGAGCACAACAAATTGTACACGCTTGTTGCCGGAGAGGCCAGAAAGTACAACAATTATCAGATAAACACTTTTATCAACCTGAAGCTGTTCGATGCCTTCTTTATTGATTTCATGATTACTTTGCAGTCTTTGGGAGAAGAAGGGAAAGAGCTTAAGAACCAGCCGTATTTCAGAGGTTCGATCGCTTATTCGATAAACAAATACTTCACTGTCGGTTTCGGAGCGGTTTCGAAATGGTATCTTTACGATTATGAGATCGGGGAATACAGATACTACATGAGTTTTTCGCTGGGTGCATTTGCAGGTTTCAGGTTTTAACCAATGAAAACCGTTGTTTTTCTTTTTCTTTTGCTTAACTTTTTCACGGTTTCTGCACAAAATACGCCAAGCGATTCTGATGTGGATCCTCTGGATCAGCTGATCTCCGATTTAGTTGAATCATCAAAAAAAGCGCAGAAACAGGAAAAAAAGCAGGAAAAACCGGCTGTCAAGCCGCAAAAAACCGAAAAAAAACAGGAAGTAAAACAGAAAAAAGCGAACGGAAAAAAGCTTGTCGTCATTGATCCAGGTCACGGAGGAAAAGATCCTGGAACGATTTCCGGCAAACTTTACGAGAAGGATGTGGTGCTCAGGCTTGCGAAAAAAATCGAAAAGCTTTCCAAAAATTACAAAAACATCGAAGTGAAACTGACGCGCGACAAGGATATTTTTCTCGCTCTGGAAGAACGTGCCGTGATCGCGAACAAGATGAACGGTGATCTTTTTATCTCGCTTCACGCCAACTCGTTCAAGGACAAAGAAGTCGGCGGAATGGAGCTTTACCACCTTGACAACACGCGGGACGAATACGCCAACAAACTGGCAAAAGTCGAGAATAAAATTTCGGGAAACTCAACGATACTTGAAACTATCCTGGTCGATATGGATATCAGCTACTATGTCGGTGACAGCCTTGACTATGCAAAGGAAATGGGCGAGGGGTTGAAAAAAGATCTGAAAAAATACGGAGTGAAAATCAGGGGTTACAACAAAGGAGCCCTTTTTTATGTTCTGGTCGGTGCAAGGATGCCTTCTCTTCTTTTTGAAATTGGCTACATAACGAACAAGATCGAGAAGGAGCTGCTTCAAAAGGACGAATACCTTGAATCAATAGCGAAATCTCTGCTTGATTCAATTTCCAAATCGAAGGTGAAATGAAAGATAATTCCGGAAAAATATTGGTGATTCTTATAGCTGCACTGCTGGCGCTTTTCCTTCTTGCAGCTCTTCCGTTTTTCGGATATGTCAGAATGCCTCTGAACGAAATTTTCGGTGAAAGTCCCGCTTCGTCGATTTTCTGGAATATCCGTGTCCCCCGCACTCTGGCTGCATTTCTGTGCGGCGCGGCTTTAGCACTTTGCGGAATGGTTTTTCAGTCGATGTTCAAAAACGACCTCGCGACACCCTACACGCTCGGAGTGAGCAGCGGCGCGGCTCTTGGAGCAGTGCTCGCGATAAAATTCTTTTCCGGGATCGCCTCGTATATTCCTCTCACGCAGGTCTGCAGCTTTGCGGCGGCTTTTGTCACAGTTCTCTTCATTTATTCGGCCGGACGGCTGAAAAAGCGTTTTGACACCGGATTTCTGCTTTTAGCCGGAGTCGCAGTGAATTTTATATGCAGCGGGCTCATTCTTTTTATCCAGTATTTGGCAAACGGCAGCGAAAGCGCGATGATGATCCACTGGATGATGGGAAGCTTCGATTTTACCGGTTTTTCAACAGTTCTGAAAGTTCTCCCGGCCTTTTTCGTGATGATCTTTGTCGCTCTTTTTTTCCATCGCGAGCTTGACCTGATGCGGATCGATTCTGATATCGCAGCTACTCGAGGCGTCAACATGAACGCAGTCGGAAACATTCTGCTTTTCACTGTTTCGTTTGCCGTCGCACTTGTTGTTTCACAGGTCGGTCCAATCGGTTTCATCGGCATGGTCGCGCCTCATATCGCCGGAAAATTCGTCGGCAGGAAGCACAGTTTGCTTGCAGTTGTTTCGCTCTTTACCGGTGCGATAATCCTTATGCTTTCCGATGCCGTTTCGCGGACGATAATCGCTCCGTCGGAAATACCTGTCGGTGTCGTCACTTCGCTTTTAGGCGGGCCGTTTTTTTTATTTATTCTGATTAAATCGAAGTAACAGGCTGGTGTCGGTCAATTTTTCCGCCCGCTGTTTTTATTTCTTTTCGATTTTCTTGTTTCCAGGATCTTCAGCGAAAACGCCTTTTTCTGCTTCAGTTCTTCAGATTCGGCAAGCTGTTTGCGCCACATTTCAAGGGTCTCGGCGGGGAGGATCCCGTTTGCTACAGCTTCTTTCACGGCGCAGTCAGGCTCGGTGTCGTGACGGCAGTCGAAAAAGCGGCATTTTTGCGACAATTCTTCAATGATCTCAAAGCCTTTTGAATCTTCTTCCTGCCAGTTCTGGATTTCGCGCATCCCGGGCGTATCGATTACCATTCCGCCTGATTCAAGCAGAATGAGTTCTCGTGCAGAAGTTGTGTGACGCCCTTTGTTGACGGCGCTGCTGATTTCGCCGGTGACGCGGATATTCGAACCTGAAACCGTGTTTATCAAAGTCGATTTTCCGACTCCGGACGAACCGATAAAAACAGCCGTTACGCCGGGTTTTACAAAGGTTTTCAGCAGTTCTTCCGTCTTTTTTTCAAACGACGAAACGGCATAGACTTCTTTGCCGCCTGCGATTTTTTTAACCTCTTCGAAAAGTTCTTCGGTGTTTTCGCAAGTATCTGATTTTGTAAGTAAAATCACGAATTTTATGTTGGAAGAAGCTGCGACGGAAATGTATCTTTGCAGGCGTTTCAGATTGAAGTTGTTATCAAGCGACATCACGATGAAAACAATGTCGACATTTGCGCTCAGAACCTGCTCGTCAATGACATTTCCGCTGCATCTTCGTGAAATGCGGCTCTTTCTCGGCAGAATAGAGCAGATGTATGATTTGTCGCGCCGGATCGAAACCATGACCCAGTCGCCGACGGCGGGAAGATCCGATTTCAGGACCGAATTGTATCTTATCGAACCGCTTGTCTTTGCCGAAAAGAACCCTTTTTCGCAGACGATGTCATAAAAATGGCGGTTGTGGCCTATGACGCGTGCCGGAACAAGCTGTGAGTCTTTTTCCTTTTCAGCCAAATCTTTGAAATAATTATCAAATCCCCAGTCTTTAAGATTTATTTTGGTTGAATCCGAAATCAAAGGATCTCCTATTCACAGACAAAAACAGGGTTTATAAACTGGTTGTTTTTTGTGATGAAAAGCAGGACTTTGTCGGAAATCACAGGGTTTCCCGCCGCCGCCGAAAAGAGTTTTCTGCCGGCTTCGACATTTTCGTTTTCTTTGACATTCGGCGATTTCGCATAGGCGAAATTAAGTTCGTAACCTTCTGCCTTAACAGAAACAAGAAATCCTTCGTTTTTCATCGGAACGACTGCGTTCACTGTCGCAGTAAACGGCAGAACCGCCGCTTTCTCAGGGGCTATGAAGACTCCGCGGGCAGTGTTCCAGCCGCTTTTTTTCGCGCATTTGTAGTATTTTTTCAACTTTGGGATCACGGTTTTCACTTTGATTGACGCGACTTCGGTTTCAACACCTTTTTCGAGCATTGCCATCTTCTCGTCCAGGATTTTTTTGCGGTTAAGACTTTCCGAAAGTATTTTTTCGTAGCCGTCCAGTTCAGCTTTAGTCTTATGAAGCTCGTCATTGAGATAAGCTATTGAAATGTCATAGAATCTTTTGCATTCGAAGTCGAATGACACGCAGTTTTCCTTCATTATCCGCGACGATTTTTCAAGGAGAACGAGCTTTTTGTATTTCAAAAGCGCGTCGGCAGTAAGTTTTTCGGCTACTTCAAGCTCCTGATCGTTCACTTTCGTAGCGAAAACGACTTCTCCCTTTTCCTTTTCCATTCTTTCGCGGATAATCTGGTTTTTCTTCGATTCTGCAAAAAGAGAAAACTGCAAAACAAGCAGTATTACACTGAAAACACTAACGAATTTCTTCATCAACAAAAATCAGGTCGCCCATGTGTTTTATGTTGTGGAAATCGCCCGCAAATGGCGGAGTCCAGGCGGAGAAATCTCCTTTTTTCGACTTTTTCAGCTTGGTATGACGGTTTATTCTGTAGAAAAAAGCCTTCCAGATCTCACCGTTTTCAGGTGGATTTTCGGCAATCGATTTAAGCGGAACCGCGATTTCTGCGTTCCAGCCTTTATCTGTGTCGTCAGGGTCGTTGAGCGTTCCGTCAAGCGAAACGCCGTAAATTATCCCAGAATCCCATGAATCGTTGCGGTTTTTGCGCCTTCCGCCACTGAATCTCGAATCAAATTTGATGCCGGCAGCCGAAACCTGCATCTCGAAGTATGGCGTAGCCCTACCGGTCGGATCGATGTAAATTTCGACGATATCGTCGTGGTCGTAGATCGGATCGTCGGTGTTTTTGAGTTCTGCGTAGATGTCGTCATCCTTAGCAATGAAGCCGACATAAAGGAATTTGTCGTCTCGCGCCGTCATAACAGTCGTTTTGACAGGACTCGGTTCGGTTCCGCGCGAAATCCAGAAATCATCGTCTTTCGATGCGTTTTTCCAGAAACTTTCATCGAATTTTCCGTCGATTTTTATCTGTTTCCGTGCCTCTTCCGCGATAGTGAAAACTTTCATCGTTTTTTTGAAAATTTTCACTTCAGGCTCTTTTTTCTCAATTTTTTTCGGTGCCTGTTCCTGTTTTACGGCATTTTCCTGCGGTTTGGAGCAACCCAGAACGGCAAGAAAAACAAGCAAAACGGCAAAAAATTTATTCATTTTTCCTCCAAGCAAAAAAGCCCGCTATTTTAGCACGATTTTTTAAAAATGGTAGAAAATGTCCGCGAGTGTCAGCGCAAATTAGTAATGTCCGGTTTGTGCTGAAAATTCAATCAGGTCAGAAACTTGTGTCTATAAGACGCGCCATTTTCGCGGCGGCGTTGCTTTCGTCTGAGACCATGAGGTAGTTGTTGCCGGAATTCTGCCAGTAAATGAGTTCTTTTCCGTTGTCGCTGCGGTGACGAGCCTTGCAGATGTCGTCTTTTTTGACAAGGCAGTCGCTTTCAGAGAAAAGTTTTTCAAGCTGAACGTTCCGCTTCGAAAGAAAGAGTGTCCCCCTGATATTGTCCTCGTTTGAGTCGAGTGTGATCTTTGCCGCAGGAGTAGCAGCTATGGAAGTGAATCTGCCGCTTATTTTCGGTCTTTTCGTAAATTCCGAGAAAGTTACGGTTTTAAATTCTTTTTTTAGTTCTTCCTGTGCTGCGGCGCTGTTGCCGAATTCATCCGGCAGAGCCTGATTGTGTGCTGTGATTATTTCGTTTATGATAAGACTATTCTCTTTCTCTGCTCCCGAAATAGAAAAAACAAAGGCGAAAACGAGGCATGCGAACGATGCGAAAGAAAAGGCTAAAGTTGCAGCGCGGTTTTGGAAAAGACCTTTGATAAAGTCGATAAACGGACGCTTTTTCTTTGATTTCTGTTCTATCAGACTCAAAAAGCCCTCTTTTTCGATCAGGGAAAGTTTTTCGTTTCCGGCAAAAATTTCAGTTGCTTTTCTGGCGAGAAGAATGTTTTCGTATTTTCTGCGGCAGAGCGCGCAGATTTTGATATGGGCCGCGACTTCCGCGCTTTCAAGGTAGCTGAGTTCTTTGTCGGCGAACTGCTCGATAAAAAGTTCGTTAAAATCACACTTTTCAAGCATCTTTTCTAACCTTCTTTTCAACAATCTGTAATTCTTCCGCTTCTTTCCCGAGGGCTTTTTTCAGAAAGTTCCTGCCCCGGTGCAGTCTGCTCATCACCGTTCCGACCGGGATTTCGAGAGTCTGTGCCGTCTCCTCGTATGACAAACCGTCAATATGGATCATGACGATGACTTCCCTGTATTCTTCCGGCATGTTTTCAAAAACTTTGCGGATCTTTTCCTTCAAAATCGGGTCGCTCAGTTCATCGGGCGAAATTCCGGTATCGGGAAAATCTATGACCGCACCGTTTTCTTCGTCTTTGGCGAAATCGGAGAACGAAATCTCGCCTAAAATGGAATCCCGCTTGATTTTGTTGATGAAATTGTTTTTCAAGATCCTGAAGATCCACGATCTGAAATGCTCTTCCTCTTTGTAGAGATGCTTCTTCGAAAGGACTGTGACGATCGTGTCCTGCATGAGGTCGAGCGCCTTTTCGCGGTTTCCCGTGATGAAAAGCGCGTAGTTGAAAATCGTGTCAAGATTGTTTTTCAGTAAATCTTCCATCTCAAATCCAAAAAATGAACAGACAGGCTAAAAACAAAAGAAAAACAGAAAATATTCCTAAAAAATGGTGGAATTATTCCCCTTGCAAGAGAAAAATTACGGTCTTTTTATTCATGCTGCTTTTTTATTTCTCTCAAAACCGATTCGATCACGCGGTCAAAATCAGCTGCGCTTTCCATCGTCGTGAAGCAGTCGAGCGTCAAAAATCCGTCCTTTTTTTCAAGTGTCGAGATCAAACCTAAATTTTCATGGCTTTCGATCGTAAAATGGAAGTAGAAATTGTCTTTCGGAGTCATTTTTATCACTCTATGCCACGCCATTTTCAATTCTCCTTAAAATGGAGTAGGGGATGAAATCGCCTTCAAGCAGGATGAATTTCGAGTGATTTGCCGCTTTCGCCTGCGTTCCGTCTGTGAAAGTGAGTATTTCCGGCAATTTGTAAGTTCTTGTGTGGCCGTTTGGTTCTAAGATTTCGACTGTTTCGCCGCCTTCCATGTGGTTTCTGACCTCTGCAACGCAGCAGCCGTTCTCTTTTTCTTCGGTGATATTCGCCACGAATTCGGCTTCTGAGTTCGAGCCGTCGCCGCCAATCTGGTAGTCGTCTGGAGTGACGCCGCCTTTCATGAAACCGGTGGAGTAGCCTCTGTTTTTGACGCGGTTGAGAAGGGTTTCGATTTCTTCACGCGGAATGTTTTCGCCGTCAAGGAGCCTTCTGTAAAGCGAAACTACCGATGCAACATAGTGGATCGACTTCATCCTTCCTTCGATTTTGAATGAATCCACGCCGAGTTCTTTGAGCGGAGCGATGTAGTCGAAAAGGGCGAGTTCCTTGGGGTTGAAGATGTATGTCCCGCGTCCGTCTTCTCCGACCGGCATGTATTCGCCTTCGCGTTTTTCTTCGACGACTGCATATTTCCAGCGGCATGGATGAGTGCATTCGCCGCGGTTAGCCTTTCTGCCGGTGAGCCAGTCGCTTATCGCGCATCTGCCCGACATGCTGAAACAGACTGCGCCGTGGACAAAAACCTCGATTTCCGCTTCTTTGTATTTGTTCTGTGCGATCTCCTTGATTTTTTCAAACGAAAGCTCGCGTGCAAGATTGACCCTTTTCGCGCCGTAATCGTAGTATGCGTTCACTGTTTCCCACGAAACGGTGTTTGCCTGCGTCGAAATGTGGAGAGGCACTTTGAGGCCAGCTTTTTTGAGTGCCGTGATAACGCCGAAATCGCTCACGATGAACGCATCTGCCTTGCATTCCGCAAGCTGTCCCGCCGTTTCGACAAGGTCTTTGTATTCGCCGGAATATGGATAGATGTTGAGCGTCACATACCCTTTTTTGCCGTTCTTGTGAAGCCTTTCAAGGGCTTTAGCGGCATCGTCGAGAGTGAAATTACCGGCAAAAGAGCGGAGCGAAAACCTGTCAACACCGAAATATATCGCATCTGCGCCGTAAATATCGGCCCAGACGAGTTTTTCCGGATTGCCTGCGGGAGCAAGAAGTTCTGTCATTGCACACCTCTAATAAAAAACCGCCGGATTAACACGGTAAAAGCGGTTTAAGTCAAGTTTTTTACCAATAAGGACGAAAACTGACATGACGTCAAAATAAAATAAACGACAAGGCGTCAAGATAAAATAAATGACACGGTGTCAAAATAAATGAAAAGAATTACTCTTTGCAGTGGAATTCTATCGTGCACCTGTCGCGGAGCTGGCGCAGCATCCTTCTTTTTTTACAATTGCGGCCTCTCTTTGTCAATAGGAAATAGTTGAAGTGAAGAGGCTGTATTTTGTGCTTTATTTGGCTGCGGCAACAATTTTTGACTTAAATCGGGCTTTGACTAAACTTTTGCGTTCGTTTCTTTAACAACAGATTTTTTGGAGGAAATCATGTCAAAGGTTGCAGAAGCAGTAGCAAAATTCAAAAAAGTTTCGATCGATTACGATCATTCGACTCTCACGGATGACGTTAAAAACGCGCTTCCTTACCTTAAAAAGGCGATGGACGGCATCACGAGGATCTTTCTCCGCCAGCAGAGCGAAGGTCTTCCCGATGTTTACGACGAAGTCATGGCGGGTCCCGACGGCGAGAAGAAGGATTTCTTCAAACTTTTCATGGGTCCGTGGGGACAGCTTGAAAACTACAAATCGCTTTTCCCGGAATACAACGACAGGCCGCGCACATGCGCTTTCTATCCGGTAGATATCACGAAGGAAGAGTGGGAAAAGGCTCTTTCGGAAATGAGTGAAGAGGAGAAGGAGCTTATGATGGACAACTATTCGGTCGTTGTCCGCGAAAACGGCAAACTCAAGGCTATTCCTTACCATGTTTACTATGCCGAAGAGCTCGCTGACATATTCGACAATATGGAAGCTGCTGCAAATGCTGTGGAAAATCAGGAACTTAAAGAATACTTGCTTGCAAGAGCCGAAGGTCTTGTAACTGGCAACTACCGTGATTCAGACGCGACATGGGTCCGCATGAAAAATGTTCCGATCGACCCTGTTATCGGCCCGTTTGAAGTATATGCAGACGATTTCATGGGGATCAAGGCGACTTATGAAGCGTTCCTCATGGTCGTTGACCACGAAAAAGGTGCGAGACTTCACGAAATCGAGCAGAATCTTAACAAAATTTCGGAAATTTTCCCGCTTCCGGCTGAATCGAAAGCGGCTGTCGGCGGCATGGCTCCGATGATCGTCGTTCACCAGATCTACACCGGCGGCGAAGCAGCTCAGGGCATCATGGCAAGCGCATTCAACCTTCCGAACGACGCATGGGTTCGCGGAAATGTCGGCTGGAAACAGATCATGATCTACAACATAATGAAGGCTAAGTTCGACACCTGCACCGTAAAAATCGCGGAAGAAGTTTCCCACGGCAAGATCCACGCCGATTTCGATCCTTACTTCTACTTCGTTCTTATGCACGAAGTCAGCCACGGCCTCGGCCCGGCATACAGAAAGGACGGAACACCGGTCGCAAAGGCGATAGGCAAAAACTACACCGCTGTCGAAGAGGCGAAAGCGGACACCGGAAGCCTTTACTCGCTTCTTAAATGCGGCGGAAAATACGGAATTCCGGGATTCGACAAAGAGAGGATCCTCAACAGTTTCTTCGCAGGTCTTTTCCGCTCGATGAGATTTGGCGTTCACGAAGCTCACGGCGCGGCAAACGTTGTCGAATACAACTGGCTGAAAGAGAAGGGCGTTATCAAAGTTCTCCCGAACGGCGATTTCGAAACCGATTCGACCAATCTGGTAGAAGCAGCCGAATCACTTCTTTACGAGCTTTGCAGAGTCGAAGCCGAAGCTACTCCGGAAGAGGCTGAAGCATTCCTCAAGAAATACGCAGAACCCGGAAAAGACATTCTTGACGCACTCGACAAACTTGTAGAGATCCCGATCGACATCAGAGTCGAATACAAACTTTAATCTGAACAACGCTTTTTTGTTCTTGTAAAAACAAAAAAAATCGCAAAAATTAATCAATAAAATCAAGATATTATCTTTTTTTTATTTTGAGTCAGAAAAATTGTCTTCTTGTGTAACTAAATATATAATTGTTCGGTTTTTTAACTTTGGAGGATACCATGAAGAAATCACTTTTTTTAGTTGCGGTTTCAGCGTTTTTCATGATTTTGGGCTGCGGCAACGGCGCGGATTTTGATCCCGTTGATCTCGGTGCGTGCGTTTACGAAGATCCGGCAGAAACGCCTGCGATCGTAATGAAAGATAAAATCTATCCTGAGAATCAGGCATCTCCTGCATGCCACGATTATCTTGAAGTTACCAAAAAAGAAGGAAAAGTTCTCAATTTCGAATGGTACGGCGAATTTCCGTGCGGCGACGATTGGGAATTCGGTTATGAAACAGGCGGTGTAAAAGAAAACGTTCTTGAAGTAACGATCAAGGAACACGACAAAGATCCTGATGCTGCTGCAAAGTGTGCCGGATGCTGCCACGTCATGCCGATGGTTTACGAAGGAAAATCAGAAGAAGAAATCGCGGCAATAAAAGGAATAAAAGTTTCCTACAAAGAACATAATTACGAAGTGACATTCGAGTTCTGAAGCAAATCCTGCGGCTGTTCGATGCTGTTCATTTAAATCTGATTCTTTATAGTATCTTATAAAAATTTCTTTTTATCATTAAAAATATAACTTGATTTTTTATCACAATAGTTATTATATGTTTGTTGATATTTGCTTTTTGCTTCAAAATTGAAAGCTGAAAGATGCGTTTTACAATTATTTGTAATTTATTGATTGCGTTTGATTGCATTTTGAGTATAATGAACAAGCGAATTTTTATGGAGGCAAAAATGTCAACATCGTTTGTTCAGTTCAGAATGGAAGATTCCACTAAAGCTCAGGCACTTGTCGTTTGCGAGCAGCTGGGAATTGATCTTCCGACTTATTTGAGAATGTGCGTAACCAGACTGGTGCGCGAAAACGGGATTCCTTTTTCGATGAAACTTGAAGAAAGCCGCGGTCTTGCCGCAATGAAAGCTGCAAGCAGAATCGCCGAGCAGAACGGAAACAGCGAAATGACTCTTGACGAGATCAATGCAGAAATCGCAGAGGCGCGGAATTAGATGCGTTACTACGCCGTGATTGATACGAACGTCGTCGTTTCGGCAATGCTGAAATGGCAGTCTCTACCTGGAAACATTCTGGAACTTGTGTTCGACGGCATCATCACGCCTGTTTTTAATGACGAAATCCTTAGTGAATACCGTGAAGTTTTAAGCCGACCGAAATTTAATCTGAACAAACAGATAATTGAGGATTTTGTCGGCAATATTGAAGAATTGGGCATGTCTATCAAAGCAGCAACGCTTGATCTTGATTTTCCCGATCCGAAAGACAGAGTTTTTTACGAAATAACGATGGAAAGCAGAAAATCTGACGAAACTTACCTCGTGACCGGCAACATAAAACATTTTCCGGAACAGTGTTTTGTGGTCACTCCGCGTGAAATGCTGGAAATCGTAGTGTCAAAAAACAATTTGCAGTAGATATAATTTTCTTTTTTCCTCATTTTCCTTATCATAATTCGTTCATTTGCCGAAACGGAGGCTAACATGCGGAAACATTTGAGTTTATTTCTGCTGTTTTTTTGCTTGTTTTTCTTTGTTTCCTGCTCCTCCTCCAACTCTTCAAACGATTCCGACATTCTGCCTGATTCAGACATAAACACGCAGGATTCTGAAACAGTTGACGACGATTCCGACTCGCAAAGTTCTGAAATCGTTGATGATTCTGATAAAACGCAGGATGCGGATCAAAACAACATTTCTGATGCGGATTCCGATGAATGTCAGCCGCCATTAAGCACAGCCCCATTCCCATATTACGACAAAAATGGCAAGATTACATTTTGCCGCCCGAACTGTGACACACCAACTGCCGACGATCCAATCTGTATCGGCAATCTATGGGATGAACAGAATGAAAAACTTTGTCACGAATATCCTGAATACTCTTGCTGCGGAACACCGTGTGTTTTAGACGCTCTAAAGCCGATGACAAAAGAAGAAGTCGATGAAATGTACACAACAAACATTGCCATGCACAAATGCGATTTGAAAATAAATCCTTGGTCTTGGGGTTATGATGGTTCGCACGGAGTTGTCAAATCATGGAACATGAGTGAAGGAAAAATCGGATTTCATGTATATCCTGCGCAACTTAGTCCGAAGGAATGGTCTGTAGGTAGAAAACACATAGCTTATAATATAAAAACGCAGAAATATTCTTTTATTATTCCTGCCAGTACTCAGGAAGAGGTGTATTACAAAGGTAAAAGGCTCGCCTTAGTTTCTGATAAAAGAAGTTATGATTTGAACAACGAAAATATTTTCCTTGCTTATATTGGAGACGATGGCAAAACAGAAATAGTTTACGATAAAAAAGTCCAAAGCATTTCTTATGAACCTGCACTTAATGAGAAATGGGCGTTCGTAAATCTTGTTGATGCTAACGGAAAACGAATGCTCTATGCAAAAGTCGGGGAATGGAAATGGACTTCGCTTGGTAACGGCGTTGCAAATCACACGAGTTTAGCAGGAGATTATTTAGGAATTTATGACGACAATAAAAACGGATATATATGTAATCTGTCAAAAAATCCAAAATCATTTTCGGATTGTATGAAAATCAATCGTGAAAATGAAAAAGTTTCAATAATTCGATTTAATCAGGAAGATCCATCGGAATTTGTTTTCAATCTTAACGGTATCGGCATAACAAAAGCAAAGATTGAAAACGAAAAAATTGTTGATTATCAAACATTAATTTCTGATTTTACGCCTGAAACTGCACAAAATGCCTATACGCTTTCACCATATCAGCTCAGAGGGAATTTACTTCTTTATGTTGAGATAACCTACAGAGACGGTGTTGGATCAGGCGGTCGACTTTGCTACTATAGATTAGATAAAAATAAAAAATATTGCATGAAAAAAATGGAAAAAGATGAAACTTATTCTGATGAAACAACGATCTTTCCTTATGGATTCAGTGAATTTGAAGGTAAGTGGTTATTATATCAGAAAATTAACTCAACACCATTGATACTTCGAGATATGGAGTGTTATTGTAAAGAAGAAAATATATGTCCGTTTGAGGAATAATCTTAAAAATGTGGGTTTAAATATGCCTTGTTTTCAAGCGTTTTTTCAGTATAATTTAGCGTTTTTGTTTTTTTAGGGAATGAATTAGAGCTTTCAATGAATGACGAAATATGGAGGATGCCATGAAAAAATCTCTTTTATTAGTTGCAATTTCAGTTGTTTTCATGCTTTTGAGCTGTGGAGGTAGCAACAACGGTTCGGAAAACGAAAACGGTTTCGAAGCTGTCGATGTCGGAGAATGCCGTCTTGTAGAACCTGCTATTTCTTTCAGGGACAGAATTTATACGGAAAACGAAGACTACTATTCCTGCAACGAATATGTCGAAGTTACCGAAACAAAAGACAAAACCATTAAATTCAACTGGTTCGGCGAGATGCACTGCGGTTATGACTGGGAATACGGCTACAAAGTTGAAGGAATTGAAAACAATGTTCTCAAAGTCAGCATTCTGGAACGCGACACAGACCTTGATCTGGCTGCAGAATGTGACGATTGCTGTTATCTTATGCCGATAGAATACACGGCTTCGACCGCAGAGGAAATCGAATCAGTCAAGGCAATCGAAATCAATTACGAAGGCAAAAACCACAAAGCTTCTTTCGAAATAAAGTAACTGCTGCAGGATGCTTTTCATATGAAATGATCAGAAAACCTTTAATCTACATGAGCCGCTGCTTCGGTTTCGACAAATGCCGCTACGATGCAAAGGATTTTTTCTGCGAATTCGCCGAAAAACTCAAAAAGCATGTAGAAATCGTTCACTGGTGTCCCGAAATCGCGATAGGTCTTGGCTGTCCCCGGGAAAAAATCAGAGTAGTGAGAATTGACGGAAAAAATCAGCTTTTTCAGCCGGAAACGGGAAAGTTTTTTACTGAAAAAATGACAGAATTTTCAGACAAATACCTGAAAATACTTGAAAATATCGACGGATTTTTTCTCAAGGCAAAAAGCCCTAGCTGCGGAGTCAGAAATACGAAACTCTACCGTGGAAAAAGCGACGAACTTATTTCTACCGATGCAAGCGGTTTTTTTGCAGAAAGGGTCCTGGCGCTTTTCCCCGACACGCCGGTCCTCACCGAGCTGGATCTGGAAAACAAAGAAAAAACAGAGGATTTTCTTAAAAGAGTTTTCCTGAAATATGGAAGGATCCCGGCGGATTTCGCAGATTGAATCCTATTCGGAAAAAAGTGAAAAACGCTTCACGAGGCAAAAAATTGCGATTTTTTGATTTATGCTTAAAATTAAAAGGTTTTTTTATTTTAGGAGGCAAAAATGAAAAAGATTTCGTTGTTTTTCTTGATGGTTTTCAGTGTTTTTGTTCTTTTTGCGCAGGAAGCCCCGAAAGAGGAAGCTAAAAATGAAGTTAAGGAAGAGGTAAAGGCTGAACCGGCTGCTGAAGCAAAACCTGCTGATGCCGCACCTGAAGCTCAACAACCTGCAGAAGCAGCTCAACAACCCGCTGAAGCAGCTCCAGAATCTGCTGTAAAAGAACAACCGGAGGAAGGGAGTGCGCCTGAAGCTGCAGCGGAAGAGCCGAAACCGGTTGAACAGGCCGGCGAGGAAGCTCCGAAGCAGGAAGAACAGGCTGAAGAGGAAGTAGTCGATGCAGGCGATAAAACAGAAGAACAGGCCGGGGCTGAAGCTGCTGAAGAAAGGGAAGCTGTTGTCATAAACAAGACAAAAGCTCAGAAGATCAAGTATGAAAGACCCTATCTCGGTGTAGGAATCCCGCTTGTTGTGCTCGGATCGCTCTCTGTGGCAGTTCTTATGCCTGCGATGGGAACCATGGCTTTTGCCGCTTCTGATGCATGCGAAGGCAAAGACTGGGGTTTTTGTACGGAACTTCACGAAAACAATAAATCGCACCATACGGCATGGACGGTAGGAGCCGTTATGACCGGTGTCGTCGGAGCGGGAATGATCGTTACAGGATCGTGGCTCATTACTATCAAAAAACCGCGGGAAAACCAGAAAATCGAATTGAGCAATGCGGCTGTTCTTCCGACCAAAGATGGAATGTTTGCGTCACTCGGATTTAAGTTCTAATTATTTTTTATAGATTATTTCCGCGCCGAAAGGCTCCAGCGTTATTTCCAACTTTTTTCCAGATATATTGATTTTATTAGAGAAAAGTGTTTCTGCAGAATCGATTTTGAGTCCTGATATATCGATTTTCAGCGTTTTTTCTTCCTCGCCGTTGTTGAAGAGGGCGATCACAGTGTCATCTCCATGAACCATAGCGAAAGCGTAGATGTTTTCCGAAACAGCGAGATTTTTTCTCTTTCCGTGCATGAAGGCAGGATGGTTTTTGCGGAAGTTGCCGAGAATTTGAGTGTGCGAAAGATTCTTCTTCTGGTTTTCACTTAAATCGTCGCCGAAAAGAGCCATTCTTCTGTTGTCAGGGTCGTTCGCGCCAGGCATTCCGAACTCGTCGCCCTGATAGATTATCGGGATCCCAGGATGTGTGAACATGAACGTCAGAGCGTTGCGCATCTTTTTGAACGGAAGCTCGTCTTCCGGCAGTTCAGGAGAGTTTTCCCACACTTTCCAGTCAGCTTCAGCGCCGCCCTGTGACGAAACACCGTCAAAATCCTTGTTTGCAAGGCTCAGAGCTCTCGCCACATCGTGGTTCCCGATGAAATTGCCCATGATCGAGCCTTTGTAGAAATCGTTCTGATAACGATAGTCGTTGGTTTCAAGGAATTTCGTGAAAGTCTCGAAATTCTCGCTCTGCAATAGGAATGTCCGCACAATGTGATGGTAAAGCGGGAAGTCGAACTGCCCGTCGAGCCTGTGTTCGCCGAGATAGGATCCGATTTCTTCCCAGCCCATATCCCCTGTGAAAGTTTCGCCGATCATGTAGAAAAGGATCCCGGTCGTTGTCACTTTGCGCTGGATAACCGTTTTCAGAGTAGTCGTGAAGTCGAGTTCCATGAGCCTTATCGCGTCAAGACGCAGACCGTCGATGTCAAATTCCTGGATCAGCCATATCAGGTGGTTGATGACAGCCTCCATCGCCTCGTCATTCTTGTAGTCGATATCGGCGAGATAATCGGTGAACCAGCATTCAACAGGCCTTTCCCAGCCGCATGTGTAGCCGCCGTTCGAATTTGCCGGAAGACCATCTTTGGCCATGTTGAACCAGCCGCTGTTTTTGTAGGTTTTCCATAGGTATGAATCGGTGTGGACATGGTTCGGCACGAAGTCGAACATTACCCTGATCCCCTTTTTATGCGCTTTCTGAATGAGTTCGTGCAGCTTTTCCTCGCTTCCGAAGTGCTTTTCTATCGGTGAATCGAGCCCCGGAATGTGAAGTTCGTTGGTCCAGCCCGTCGCAACCGGCCAGTATGAGTGGTACGGCGCGTAATATCGTGTGTCGCCCCCCATTCCTTTGCCGGGATTTTCGGTATTTGCGACAGGAGAGCTTATCCAGAGGACATTCACGCCCATGTCGGAAAAGTAGTTGTCTTCGATCCTGTCGATGATCCCCTGAAAGTCTCCTCCCTGCCAGTTCGCCTTTTCGTCGATGTCGGGAAGGGGAGAGTCGTTGCTTTTGTCGCCGTTGCTGAAGCGGTCGGTCATAAGCTGATACATGAAGGCGTTTTCCCATTCAAACGGCGTTTCTTCTATCCAGACCGGCACCGTGAGAACTTCCGCAGCAAAGCCGTCGGTATCGAAAATCCTGAAAAACCATGTGAACTTTCCGCTATATTCGGCATTGTAATCTATTGAGATTATTCCTGTTTTTTTGTCGAAAGAGTAATCGGCCTTTTCTCTCCCGAGCAGGATCTCCGATTTTTTGAAATCCGGGTTTTTGCCAGAAATTCCGGCTGTGAATTTTATTTGAAATTTAATGCTTTTATCCGAAATTTCAGGTCTTCCGGCAAGTTCTATTGTCGGATAGCGGCAGTCTTTGACAACAAGTTTGCTGTAAGGGTTGTCTTTGTCAAACATCCTGAGCGGGTTCGCCGGATCAAGAAACCATTTCGAATCTTTTGCCGAGAAGAATTTGTAGGGGTAGTTTCCCGGAGCGAGAAAAAGCTCTGCACTCCAGACACCGTCCTTGTATGTCATCGGAGTCGCAAGCGACCAGTTGTTGAATGAGCTTCTGATGTAGAGGTCGTCTTCGGCGCGTCCGCTTACCGAAAGTGTTACTCCCCGGCAGTAGTTACCCTGAGACTCACTGCCGTCACAGGAGATAAAAATTGACATGACCGCCAGTAATATCAAGACCAAAAGTGCGTTTACATTGTTGAAAGGAATACATGAATCGTCCATGTGTTTTCTCCTTCATGTGGTTTTAAATTAAATCCGGCCTGAGCTGTTATCGATCCGATAGGCGATGCGTAGAGGAGACCGCCGCCCGAGGAATAGCGGAAAAGGTCACCTTCTCCGACATGTTCCGCTTCTTCCCAGAGGTTTCCGATATCGACAAACCCCAGAAGATAGAGGTCGGTTATCAGTTTGACCCTTAATTCGTTCCTAATAAACATGTAGAATTTACCTTCCGCCATTTCGTCATTCATGTCGTTAGGAAGAAGTTCGTTCGTATAGAATCCGCGCATTGTCGTGTTGCCGCCGAGCTTGAGGACATCATCTGAGGAAAGTTCGCCGGAATGCGGCAGGAGGAATGCCGAAGCCAGATATGAGTGAAAAATCAGGCGGTCGGTCGAGACGCGGTCGCCTGCGAAGTTCGTTCTGTAGTGCAGCGGAATGTAGAGTGCCAGTCCGCCTTCAAAAAGTGAATACTGGTTTTTGTCGCCGGCTACCGAAGAGGTGTTCTGGTATCTGAGCGAAAGTTTCCACCCTTTTGTAGGGAAGAAAACCGAGTCGCGAAAGTCGATGTAACCTCTGATTTCAGGCGATATTACGAGTCTTTGCAGGATTTCATAGCTGACGTTGCCCTCGTCCGAAACTTCGTAGTCCTTTTCGTATCTGTATGCGAGCTCGAAACCGGTCGAGATGTAGTAACGGTTGCTGAAACGCCGGAAAATACTGAAATAAAGACCGTTTTTGTCGATCATGTAGGGAAGTCCGCCGTTGCTTCGTATGTCGTGAATATGGAAGGCGTCGATCTGTGCCGAAAGCGGGACTTTCGGAATGTAGGTGTCCTGAAAAAGAAAAGTCAGGTTCACTTTTCTTTCGGTCCTCTGCCACGATGTGAAGTCGTTGTCGTAGTATTTTCTGAACCTTTCATTCATAAAAAGTTCGATTTTCCGCGAGACTTTAAGGCTTATTTTCGATGAAACGCCTGATTTGACCATGTTTTTCCACTCGAAAGAGCCAATGAATCTGACGCCTTCATCGCTGCTGATCCCGACGCTCGGTGAAACTTTGAAGCGTTCCGATTCGCTGACTGTTACGACGAGATCCTTTTCATCGTTAGGAAATTCAGGATCGATGAAATCAATGTCCACCGACTGGAAAATGCCGGTCTGGAGCATGTTTCTCCGGCTGTATTGGAACGAATCCCCGTCGAGAACATCGCCGGGATCGATTCTCAGAATGTGGCGTACGACCCAGCTTGTCGTCAGGTAGTTGCCTGCGATCACGACTTCGGTGATTTTGACTTTGAAGAGATATTCGACGTTGAAAGTCAGAAAAACCTTGTTTCCGTCAATTTTTTCCTCATGCGTGACAAGGTGGAAAATATAGCCTTTGTCGGTCAGAAATTCAGATATTCTTTTCTGATAAGCCTGGACGATCCTTTCGTTGTAAGGGAGAGTCCGTGACATTTTCAGCTTTTTTTTCAGAGCTTTGTCCAGTTCGGCATTTCCGGTGAATGCATCGATCCCTGCAAGAAAATACTGGGTGTTTTCAGTGACGTCTATGTCGAGAACGAGTTTGCCGCCGTTGTCGTGTATAGCGACATTTGAAACTTCGACTTCGGTATATCCGCCGCTCTGGTAGATTTTTTCAGTCATTTCCCTGATTTCATCGAGATAAGCTCTCGGTATGGCATGCGGCGAGTCGGGTTTCCCGACTTTGTCTTCTTTGCTGTCTTTCAAAGTTCTTTCACGCGATCCGTCGGTGTCGATATAGCCGCCGCCGGTATGTGTTCTGTTTATCATTATCAGCGGAAAGTTCTCCTCTTCTATCCTGTCAGCAATGAAGTCCGAGAGTCTTTCTGTGACGATTTTTATGTTTCTTTCGTTGGTCGTTCCGTTCAGTACGATTTTGTTTATGAAGCGCCGTTCGTTTTCCTTTATTTTGATGTTGATCGTGCTTTCAGTCCCGGCAGAATCGGTTTTTTCCTGAATTTCAGGCGTGATTTCCGCATCGTGGAAACCGTATGAATGGTAAAGTATCTCGAGTTTTTTCCGGATGCTAGCGGTGTCGAAGTGATAATTCGGGATCTCTTTTACGACTTTTGTTATGGTATCCGGAGAAAACCAGTAGGCTCCTTCTACATTGACTGAAAAATGGCTTCCTTTCCTGATGTTGAGGATTAGAAGTCCGTCCTTGCGCTTGTCTGAAGTCACGGCAATGTTGAGAAAACCCTCTTTTTTGTATCTGTCGATCACGGCATATTCGATTTCCGTAACATTTTTGTCGGTGTAGGGGCGGCCTTTAAATGAAGATTCAAGATCGAAGATCAGTTTTTTGTACTCAGTTTTGTTGAAATTCCCGTTTATTTTGAATTTTTTGAATTTTTCCTGTGTTCCTTCGTCTATTCTGATCGTTATTTTTACAGTCGTTTCGGATAATCTTGTCGATCCGATGCCTACTGCGACCGAGAACCATCCGTTTTCGCGGTAGTAATATATGATTTCTTCGCGTATTCTCAGAAAATCGTTTTCGGAATAGAGTGCGTTAAGGCCGATTCCCGATGCAAGTTTCAGCTCTCTGTCGGTTATGTGGTGGTTGCCGTAGATTTTTATATCCTCAATTATGAGCTGCGGTTCTCCTTTGATGATGATTTTGACTTTGCCGTCTCCTGCTTTTTCAGAGCTTATGTCGATCTTCTCGAATTTTTTTGTCGCATACAGAAGTTTTACCGTTCTCCGTACTTTTTTTATCGAAAGCGGTTCGCCTTTTTTGATTTTTATGAGCCTTGAAAAGTCGGATTGCGGAAGCGGCGAGTCCCAGACGATTTCCGAGACGATTTCAGACGCAAAAACTCTAAAAGTGAAAAAAATAAAGAAAAGAAGTAATAAAAAACGGCGCCTGTTCAAAAAATCAACCGCAAAAAATATTAAAATTCTATTTTTCTTTTTGCCGGATCTTCGTTTTGTCTGAAGAAAATGAATGTGTGACCGATCGAGCCGCAGCATTCGCATTGCAGTTTTTCTACTATTCCGGCGGCAATTTCCTTTTTCTCGTCAATGTAGTCTATGAATTTGATTTTTATCAGCTCGTGAGCCGTCAGAGCCTCGTCGATCTGGGATATGACCTGCTCAGTACAGCCGTTTCTGCCGATGAGAACGACAGGATTCAGCGCATGAGCCAGACCTCTGAGATATTTTTTGTCTTTTCCGGTCAGTTTTTTCATTTAACTCTCCATATAAGTTTTTTTCAGTTCTTTAAAATCGGCCGTTTCCATGAATCTTTCGAGAATTATCGCCGCTGCGGTCGAGTCGATTACACCGGACTGCTTTTTTGCACGGTAGTTCTTCGGATTGACTTTTTTTATTTCAATAGCTTCTTCCGACGAATGGAACTCGTCAACTCCGAAAAAAGGGACATTTTCATAAATTTTCATGAGTCTTCTCTCAAAACCGCGCACTACCGGCATGAAGCTGCTCTCTTCGCCGTTGGCACGGAGCGGATGTCCTATGGCGAAAGCGGCGATTTCGAAATCGATCATATCTCCGAGACGCGCAAGGTCGTCGTTTATCGAATCCTTTCTTTTCAAAGTACCGATAATTGTCGGGAAATTCCATGTCGGATCTGTCGCTGCCACTCCTACGAATTTCATGCCGACATCCAGAGAAACGACTCTTTTAGTCATTGTTCTTTCCGGAAAGTGATGCAAGCTGTTCAAGCACGGTTTCTTTGATTATGCTTCTCGCGTTTTTTTCCAGCCATTCGAAAACGGCCGCTTTTATTTCATTGTCAGGCTCCGTTTCCGTGTTTGCTGTTACGGTTTTTGCGGTTTGCCGCGGTTCTTCCGGTTTTTCAATATCCTGCTTCGGAATAGGCGTGACTTTCGTGATTTCTGGCTTGTATTCGCTGCTGCTCTCCGTTTTGAATTCATTGTCGGAAGAGTCGCCGAAAAGGAAGTCGTCGAAATCGGAATTGTTTTCCACGGCTGCCGTCTGGTTTGCGGTGTTTTCAGCTTTCGGTTTCAGGTCGATTCCGGCAGCTTCAGGGACGGTGTTTCCGCTGGGTTCGGTTCTGAATTCATTCGAAAAAGAGTTTATGATACTGTCGATTTCATTGTCATTGTCGTCGAAGGAAGATGGCGGAACTTGAAAAGTTTTTTTATCTTCCTGTCTGGTGCTGCTGACTGTTTCAGGCTGAAAATCCACATTTTTGTTGTCTGTTACAGGCTGAAATTCCGAACTTCCTTTGTCTGTTGTTCCGGTTTCGTCGCTAAAGAAATCCTCTTCGTCGAAGGAATTACCGAAAAGATCGGATTCAGCTGTGTTTTCCGCTGGTTTATGGCCGGAAACGACTTCATCGGAAGTAAGTTCGAAAGCCTCTTCGTTATCCTCGAGTCCCGAAAGAATATCGTGGACGGTGTCTGTTTTTTCGTCTTCGTCATCGTTTTCGTTCGTTTCTTCGGGAAGAGGCGGAACCATCCTGTCGAAAACAGTCAGAAGTTCCGTTCTGTTGAAGTTTCTCGGCAGAGTCTTGATCTCGGCGTTTTTAGTGTTTGTCGAAAGGAGAAAAGGGATCCCCGTCGATTTCATCATTGCGATTATTCCCTGCGGAACAAGTGATTCCTCGGCTACTATCAGGTTGAATTTTTCCTGCTGAAGTTTTTCCAGAAATCCGTTCAGTGTGTCCTTGAGCATGATCCGCCAGTCTGAATCGTGCGTGTAATCCAGATATCTTTCAGTGATTACCGGATTCGTTTCCAAAATGAGCGCAGTTCTTGAAGCCATTCTATCCTCCTGAAATCGTTTCAAAATATTGTCGGATTATATTCATGTCGTCTGGTAAGTCTGATTTGAACAGAAAATCTTCGCCCGAAATCGAAAAACCTAGAACTCCTGCGTGAAGCAGCTGCCGCCCCGATGCGGCAAGCAGTTTGTTCAGGGGAGAATCGGGCGATTTGCGTAACCCGCCGTAAAGTTCGTCGTTCACTATCGGATGTCCAAGAAATTTCATGTGCATCCTGATCTGATGTGTCCGCCCTGTTTCAAGCGTGATTCTAAGCAGTGACGCGTATTTGTATTCATCAATGACTTCGTAGTGCGTCACAGCCTTTCTTCCGTTTTTTACATCTGGCGAGAAGCGGAGACGGTTTTTCGGATCTCTTCCGTGGAAAGTTGCAACAGTTCCTTTCCGATCCTTCAGTTTTCCCCACACGATGCAGGTGTATTCGCGTTTTATGTCATGGCGGGCAAATTTTTCGGAAAGTTCCTCGAGCGTTTTTTCATTTTTCGCGACGACGAGCAACCCAGAAGTGTCCTTGTCTATTCTGTGGACAAGTCCGGCTCTGAAATCCGGCGATCTGAAAGCTTTTTCCTCCAAATTCAAGTGGCGGACTATTCCGTTGAGCAGCGTTCCTTTCGGATGTCCGTTGCCGGGATGGACAAGCAGTCCTGCAGGTTTGTTCACGATCAGAAAATTGTCATTCTCAAAAACAATGTCAAGCGGAATATCTTCCGGCTCGGCTGAAACCTGTTCCGGACTGTCGATTTCAAATTCTATCAAATCACCTTTTGCTAATTTGCAAATGCTTGATTTTGTTGTTATTTTGCCATTTATTGAAAGGTTCTCCGCACGAATGTTTTTTTGAACCTGTGATCTTGAAATTCCGAGGATCGAAGAGAGAAGCGTATCGATTCTTGAAACCTCGTTTCTGCAAAGTGAAAAAGCTATAGAAGAACCGTAAAAATCCAAAACTGCACCTTCATGCCAAAAATCAGGTGTAATTATGTTTTTTATACAAACAAAAGCAAGGAAAATGTTGTCGTTTTTATTCGATGTCGTGAACGCAGCGGTAATAAATTTCGTAGTTGTTATTGGTGGCCGAATAACCTATTTCACCATTTTTAAAACCTACGTACCATGCCTGTGTCGGGTCGTATCCTATAGTGGTCGCCGACCATAATTTCCCTTTTTCTCCGAACGGGCTGTGTTCTACGGAAGTGGAACATATGTCTCCGAATACTTTCTTGCAGGATTGATTTGTGTAGCAGATAAGAGATTCATGCTCTAAATAAGGGCATTCATTCGTTACCCTGCAGTTTCCGCCGGGTTCAGTGGTTGTGCAGTTTCTGATGACCGTTCTGAGTTCGTTGATCGTCGGCAGTCTCCAGCCGCTGGTGAATGTTCCTTCTTTGTGTTTTGCACATTTTGATTTTGCTGTGTCCAAATCGGTAGTATCAGCGGATCTGGAAGACCAGATAAGATTGCCTGATTTACAGGGGGTAGCCGGATTGACAGAGCATTCATGCAGTCCCTCTTCACCGCTGCCGGTATCGGCGTCGGCGTCCTCGTCGCCGGATTCCGCAGAGTCTGCATCATCTGTATCGCTGTCGGCGTCTTCATCTCCAGATTCCGCAGAATCTGAATCATCGGCATCGCTGTCAGCGTCTTCGTCACCGGATTCCGCAGAATCTGAATCATCGGTATCGCTGTCAGCGTCCTCGTCGCCGGATTCCGCAGAGTCTGCATCATCAGCATCACTGTCATCGCTGTCCGTTAGGTCGTTGTCAGTTGTGTCTGAATCAGAGGAGTCGTTGTCGGAGTCATCTTCCGTGGTCGTTTCGTCTTCATCGGGATCTGTAATGAAAGAATCCGAATCTGATGTTTCTTCATCCGGTGCGGTAGTATCGGCATCTTCATCTGTATCTTCCTGCGTTGTGCCGGTGTCGGTATCAGTATCCGTGTCTGTATCGATATCTGTGTCTGCACTGATATCGCCGGTATCTGCCGTATCGGTGCCTGTATCTGCCGTATCGGTGCCGGTATCTGCCGTATCCGTGTTGGTGTCTCCGGTATCCGTTGTGTCGTTACCAGAAGTTCCGGTGTCGGAAGTGTCTGAACCTGTGTCTGCCGGAAAAATGTCCTCTTCATTATGTTTTGAGCATGAAGCAAGGATAAACAGGCTGAAAATTGAGAAAACAATAAAAAACTTTTTCATAAGACTCCTCTCAAAAACAAAAAATCAAAAAAGCCGTTAATTATAGGGAAAAAAGTGAAAAAGGCAAGGTTTTGTTCTTGTTGCCGCCTGTCGAAATCTCGATCCGCCGCCGTCGATATATCGTTGCGCCGCTGTCGAAATCTCGAAATATCGACAGATAATCAGCGCCGCCCAAAAAAGCCTATTGACTTTGGTCGATCCGTTCCTATATATCCACGCGGTTTTTTTTATTATGTTTTTTGGAGGAGAAAATGGCTGAAAAAAGTTTCAAGGCCGAGACCCAGAAACTGCTCGACCTGATGATCAATTCGATCTACACGAACCGCGAGATTTTCTTGAGAGAGCTTATTTCAAACGCGAGCGACGCGATAGACAAACTTAAATTCAAATCTCTGACCGAGCCTGATCTTCTGAAGGAGTGCGGCGAGCCCGAGATCAGGATAACACCGGATAAAGAATTGAAAACATTGACGATTTCTGATAACGGAATCGGCATGAGCTACAACGATGTCGTTGAAAATATCGGAACGATCGCTCACAGCGGCTCGAAGGAATTCTTTGAAAAAATGGCTGCCGAAAAAGGTGAAGGCGAAAAGAACGCGGCTGAATTCATCGGTCAGTTCGGTGTCGGTTTCTACAGCGCTTTCATGGTTGCCGACAGGGTCAGGATCAAAACAAGAGCTGCGGGCGCTCCTGCTTCGGAAGGTGTTGTCTGGGAATCGAAAGGCGACGGAGTCTATACGATCGACAAGACTGAAATCGACAAGTGCGGGACCGAGATCACCCTTTACCTCAAGGACGAGGCGGTAAAAGAGATGATGCTTCTCGACAGATACGAGCTTGAGGAACTTGTTTCGAAATACAGCGACTTCATCCGCTACCCGATAAAAATGATGATCGAAAACGAAGTCCCTGAAGAAAAAGATGCTGACGGAAACGTCACGAAAGAGAAGGAGACTGTTCTTGAAGACAAGACTCTGAACTCGATGAAACCGCTCTGGAAAAGGGAAAAATCGGATGTAAAGGAAGATGAATACAAGGAATTTTACAGACATACGTTCCATTCATACGACGAGCCGCTGGACGTCATTCAGGCGAAAGGCGAAGGTCAGGTCGAATACACCGCGCTTCTTTTCATCCCGTCGGAAACGCCGTTCAACTTCTATTCATCGCAGTTTGAAAGAGGCCTCGCACTTTACAGCAAGCAGGTCTTCATCATGGAAAAATGCAAAGACCTCGTTCCCGAATACCTCGGTTTCGTGAAAGGCGTCGTTGACAGCCCCGATTTTTCGCTCAACATTTCGCGAGAGATGCTCCAGCACAGCAGCCAGCTCAAGATAATATCGAAAAATATTGAGAAAAAGATACTTGCATCGCTCAAGTACATGCTTGAGAACGACCGTGAGAAATACATCAAATTCTGGAAGGAGTTCGGCAGAGCGATGAAAGCCGGCGTTTACTCAGATTTCGGTGCGCACAAGGAAAAACTTCAGGATCTGCTTCTTTTCGAATCGTCAAAAAGCGAGGGCATGACGACTCTCGGCGAATACGTCAAGAGGATGCCGGAAGGGCAGAAGGAGATCTATTACGCAGCAGGAAAGGACAAAGAATCCATCGCCGGAATCCCGCAGATGGAAGCCGTTGCCGAAAAAGGCTACGAAGTGCTTTATTTCACTGATAAAATTGATGAATTCGCTTCGACAATGCTTGTAAATTATCAGGAAAAACCGCTCAAGAACATCGCTGCTGAAGATTTGAACTTAGACACCGACGAAGAGAAAAAGGCGAAAGAGGAAAAACGGAAAGAGAAAGAGGAAGAGAGCAAATCACTGCTTGAAACCATCAAAAAATATCTGGGAAGCGAAGTCAGCGAAGTGCGCCTTTCTTCAAGGCTCAAAAACAGCGCGGTCTGCTTAGTCAGCGGCGCGGGACTCAGCCTCAACATGGAGCAGGTCCTTTCTGAAGCGACAATGTCGAGCATGCCTTCTCCGAAAGCGCAGAGGATTCTTGAAATCAATCCTGACCACAAGATTTTCGGGAAACTTACCGAGATTTACAACGCCGATCCTGAATCTTCGAAACTCAAAGATATGGCGGAAGTTCTCTACGACCAGGCACTTCTCATCGAAGGCATCACGCCGAAAAATCCTGTAAAATTCGCAAACCAGATCTCGTCACTTCTGTCAGAAATTTCGTTGTAGCAACCGGCGAAAACAATAATTTTGGTCAAGTGCTGTTTTCTTATTTGATCGTTACATATTTCTGGTTTCTGCTGTTCGGTTTGTCAGGAATCGTCATTGCAATCCGTCCGCTTTCAAGGAGCGGATTCAGTAGTTTTCTGACACTTCTTTTGTCTTTATAACCAAGCATTGCCGCTATTTCCGATATACTTTTTGCATTGCTGCAATATCTAATAATTCTGCTTTGTTTGTCGTTTGCAACTGGTACATTAACTGGTGCATTAACTGGTACATTAACTGGTACATTAACTGGTGCATTAACTTGGGTAGTGACTTGGGTATTATCTTGGGTAGTGCTACTCAAGTACAAATTACAGAACGGTATTGTCACGACAATGGATTTTTCTCTGAACTCGAAAGTTTTTTCTCCGTAAATCTCAATGATTTTAGGAACTCCGCGCCCTGATTTCTCGCTTATATGCAGCTGGAGGAATATTTCTGAAAGTTTGGCGTTTACCGGAACAGATTCTCCGGCAAAAAATCCTTCTATGGTCTGTTCTGTTGCCAATGTGCCTCTTGAAAGAATTTCGATGCGGTCTTCATAAACAGTAAACATCGGCGAGTTTCCTTCGATCCACCGGTTGTGGACAAAAGCGTTTACTACCGCTTCGCGGAAAGCAGAAATGTCAAAAAGCATGACTTCTTTACGCTCGACCACGCGGTTTCTCTCATCTGCCTGCGGCACATTCAGCACTTCGCCATACTCAAGAACTCGGTCAAGGGACATCAGAAGACACGTGTTTCCGAACTCTCTCACGGCATACATGGTTGACGCTTTAGTTTTGCCGTTGAACAGCGAAAATCTTATCGGAATATGCGGATTGTCAGATAGAAGCTGAGCCAGCATATTATATTTGCCGTCAGCTGTAATAAGTCCTAAATTTTTCTTGAAAGTTCTTTTATTCAGGGCAATTCCCTTCACTCCGTAATAAAGAAAAAGCTGTTCGAAAGTCAGATCCTGATATTCAGATTCGGTGTTTTCCAGTGTCGGAACTCCGTTTCTGAGAACACTGAACAGCTGAGACTCGTGCTCCGGAAAATTCATCAGATTGATTTTGCTTGATCCGATACGCAGGAATCTTGTTTTATCAAAAGCTGTCGGAGCTTTTTTTGCTGCCGGAATTACAAGAATCACGAGCCTTTTTTCTTGAAAAGTTGTTTCCAGAAATTGAAAGGCGATATCCGGGTTCATCTGTCGTGCGAGAAAGTGCGGCAACGGTTCGTTTTTCACATTCCGGTGATAATCAAAATCAGTTCCGACAACATTATGCGTTTTATCATCAATCCCCCAGATCAAATAGGCGTATTTCCGACCTGTGAGAGCTGCCGCATTTGAAAGCGCGGAAATGTATTCCCCTAAAATTTTGGGTTCGAACCAGTTCACCTTGAATTCAAACCATTCTTCTTCGTATTTGTGGGCAATCAGGTCTTTGATTAAATCTTTGATTTCGGCAGGCATAGTCTTCTCCGTAAGCACAAAATACCACTTTATTCATCTTTGCCAGCCAAAACTTGATGTTGTTTTAGTGATAAATTTTGTTAAGTCAATAAAAATCTGGTTTTGAAAAATTTGTTTGTGGATTTGTGGAGCCGTCCATGATACGGCTCATTGGTGCAGGAGAGGCTCGGTCGCTGAGCCTTGTCGAAGCACAACTTCACACAATGATTGAATTTGGTTATGTTTCGGAAAATATCGGGTTTAGGATTTTACCTTATTCGCCTTTCGGGTTGGGACGGGCTGACAGAAAGTGTTGCTATGCTACAGGGCCTTCTACTGAAACTTCCTGATTCTTCAGTTGATTCAGCATCAGTTCGCTCATGCGGATTGCTTCCTCCATTGAAATTCGGCTTCCGTCAGTCAGATAAACCTGATCCGTTGTATGGTTTTCAACTTCTTCAGGAGGGAATAATTCATTCCATTTCTCAACGATGAAATCTTTAATATCTTGAGCAATTTCGACAATTTTTTCGGCAATTTCCGAACCGACTATGAAACCTATGATGCCGCCGATAAACCCTGCGATCAAAGCTCCGATAGGTCCTAAAGCGCTGCCGAAAATTGCTGCTGCAGCTGCTGTTGCCAGAGCACTTCCTTTGAAAGCTCCAAACATACCTGCTGCGGTGATCAATGTTGTTTCGGAGAGTGCCTCTATGCCTTCAGAAAGAGAAAGTTCACCTTTTGCGATTTTGTAAAGGACTTTTATGTCTTCTATTGCTACGACTGCGATAGTTGTAATTATATCTACAGGTGTTCCTTTCGGAATCAGTGCAATCAGTCCTTTTTCGCTGCAAACTTTGAGTGCGCCAGCCATTGCTACGGCTGAGAAACCTGTCAAACCGCCTTCAAGTGCAAGCAATGCCTCATCTTTTAATTTTATTTCTTCTCCGGTAATCAATTTTTTGCCGACATCAATTCCGACGCACAATGTAGCGGCAAGCACGCCTGCTATACCAGCTTGTTTCCCAATACCTTTAACAAGATCTTTAGTGCTTATATTGTTCCAGTCTAAATCCCGCCATTTTCCTTCCTGAGCGGCATCTCTTAATTTTTCCGCATCGGCTTTAGAAAGCGGATTGCTTTTGATTCCGTCAGGAGATTCGATGACATTTGTCGAATTTTTTATAAGAGTTTCCTGCCCGTCGGGAACAAGTTTAGTCTGACCTCTGTAATCGCCTTTCTCGAATAAAGCTTCCGTAGCTGAAGCGTCTTTGCCGTATTTCACCTGATATTTTCTGACATACACGCTAGGATTTTCTTTGTTGAATACAACAACATCGACAGAATTTTTTCCGTAAGTTTCTCCTGGAGCCGGTTCCAATACTTTTGCGCGATAGTTGCTTCCGGCAGCTTCAGCATTAAAATTGAATGTCTGGACATGGTGCTGTTCTGCAATGTATCCGTCCAGTCTCGGATTCATGTTTACTTCACCGGTTTTTGTCGAAAGCGTTTTATACATGGCGATATTGCCTTTTCTTAGAGTGGTATCAACTTCTGACAGATTTTTTGCGGCAACAGTTGATGGTGCTGAGCTGAAAGAATCTTTGGTTTTTGAAAAGAACCAGTCTTCGGGAGTCTGGTGGTGTTTGATGGCATCTGAAAGCGATACTTTGTTGGCTTCAGTTGCCGCCACAGTTGAAATGATACTCTTTGATATTGTGTCGATTTCTTCCGGAGTTTTGTCGGGCAGATTTTTCTGAAGTTCTTCCACACTCCACTCTTTATCGCTGGTTTTATCATCTTTACTCATGTAACTTTTGAAGAAATCGCCGACTATATCCAAAATTGAAGTGGTTCCGGCTTTGGAATGTGCAGAGTCTAATTCTCCTTTCAGGTTTTCAGGCAGAATATTTCTGTTTTCCAAGATGTCTTTAATTGTGCCGTTGTCGATATTTTCCCAGAATTTATCGGCTTCAGATAAGGAAATAGAACTTTCAGGCTTTATGTTTCTGAAAATTTCGGCTTCACGTTTTTTTGTTTCCTCCAATTCTTTTTTGCTCATTAGAATATCCTCCCTCCGTTTTTGTAAAATTCTGTAAAACTCAGATAAATGTCATTAAATGTTATGTCACGCTGAATTTGTTCCTGAAGCATCAGTCTAAAGAGATTAAGGACATTATTTTCGTATTCTTCAATGTATCCGTTGAGTGAGGGTGAAAGTTTATTCAGGACAGAGAGTGTCAGAGCTTTGATTTCTCCGCAGTTTTTGGATTCATCGAAGGCTTTCCTGGCTTTAAGAAGATCGTATGACAATCTGCCAAGGATTTTTTTATCGTCTTTAGCCTTTATGTAGTGGAGGAAATCCGATTTTATGCTGCCTCTAAGCCCAGAATTGAGAATGCGTTTTTCGAATGATTTTAAATCAACTTTCTCTGTTTCTTTGTTGAGCTCTTTTTTGATAATAAAATCAAGTATTTCTTTCTCGATTTCCTCTTCATCGTGTTCTTCGGCTGTGTCATGTTTTATTTGCGGGATCTTGGAAAAAGAATCTTCTTTGCCTTCATACCTGTCGATTTTGCACAACTCGGCTATTTCCATATTTCCTTGATATATTGAGGCTACACCCGTTTCAAGTTTTGCGATTTCTTCAATCTGCTCTTCTTTCATGCCGCATGCCTTGCATACAAGATCCCTGTCTGAATAATCGGGAAGTTTGTGGATAATTTTTGTGTTTGTGTTGCGGATAACTGCCATATCAAGCAATCCCGGTGCCTGATCGACAATTACGAAACCTTCGCCGTAAGTTCTCATCTCGGCAATAGAGTTTGTTATCATTTCGACAGATTTCCCGATGAGATTCGAGCTGTCGATGTGCTGCTCCGTAGAAGTTCTTTTCAAAAGATTGTGTGCCTCTTCAAGAATTGTCAGATGTCTCAGCGGATTATTGTTTTTTATCTCTCCTCTCTCTTTTTGATCCATGCGGTATTCGTTCAGTTTGAGAATTAAAATTCCCATAATCAGCGATTTGGTTTCCTGACTTCCGATTCTGCTGATATCGACAATTACATTCTGGTCAAAAAGCTCATGGTCGCATAAATCGTTGCTGCCGAATATAAGAGCATTGCCGCCTGTTGTAAAATCCTGCAGTCTTGTAATGAGGGCTCCTTTTAGATCTCCTTTGTTTTCAGCTGTATAATCAGAAATGTTGATTATATCCTCGATTTTCTCTATCACATCTGCAAATGTCGGGAAAAACGGTTTTTCCGGTGAGATTTTATTTTCTCTTGTTTTCAAGTTCCAACCGCAGTCTTCATATGCTTTGTTTAACGCTTGATATAATATGTCTGGCATCGAGGCTTGCATCGGCCAGCAGGCATTAAATATTTCCTTTAGTTTTCCAATATGATCATTTATATCAACAGTTTTAGGAAATCTGAAAGGATTGAGTTTCAACATTCTCTTGCTTGATCTCGGATTTGTACCGAAGGTTACGACACCGTTTTTTGTTCCGATTTCGTCTTTGTATTCTCCTTTCGTAGGCTCTACTACAAGAAAACTGATTCCTTTTTCAGCGGCTTTTTCAAGCAGGTTGTAAACGGTGTTTGTTTTACCTGAACCGGTGGAACCTGTTATGAAAGTGTGCTTCGTGAGATCATCTTTCGAAAGGAAAAATCTTTGTTCGTTGAAAGCCTCTCTCATGTGATAGAGACAGCCTATATCGAGATCTCCGCTTGATTTCGGTGTGCCGGCATCTCTGCCAAAAGCTGCATTTTCTGTTACCTGAAGTCCAGGAATGGATTTTCTCGGAAAGTTCATTGCCTTGGCAAGCTCGTTTCCTGTTACTGCGATTGAAGGTGTCGTGAGAGAAGGGTAGCACAGCCAACTGTCATCAAGAGTTGCTTTTAATCCGAAAAGCGGATGCTGAAGCCTTTGAATGTAAGCGAGAATGACTTTTGCCGAATCACTGTTTTCGTAGCCGTCCCAGAAATTAATAGCATTTTCTGCAAAATATGATTTTTCACCTTGTGTCAGCGAAAGATATTGATTTGCGACATCTTTTGCCGTTGAAGGATCTTCAGAAACTACATACGCGGCAAATTCCCAAAGTCCGTTCCCTTCCTCCAGACGTTTGATTCTGGAGTCCAAGAAATCTATAGCATGTTTTATTCCATAATTCGTCCGTGTTTCGGTAACACTTTCATTTTTACCGACTTGCATCGATTCATTCGACGATCTTGCAAAATTGAGTCCGAAATTCATTCCGGCATGAGCGCCTAAATTAAATCCTGAACTTGTACTATCTGATTCTGAGTTTGATGCTGATGATGTAAAATCTTTTATTTTTTTATTAAGCCCGTCTTTTAAAATATCTTTTTTTGCCTTTTTGGTTGGATTTATGTTTACAGAATTTGTATTCGAATCTGTATGGCTAATTCCTTCATTTTTTCCGGCAGCTACTCCGCCATAACCGCCTGCGTATCCTCCGACATTAGCGGCTGAACTTTTTACGCTGCTTTCCTGATAACCTTTAGTTTTTTGACGGGTTGCATAAGGGGAAAGTTCTGTCTGCAGGCTACACAAGTATTGTTTTCTATCTTTAAAATCTGTTACCGGATTTGCAATAAGAACCAGAGTGTATTCATCGTTTTTGTTTTTAGGAACATATCCGTCCAAAAGTTTTTCTATTCCCTGGCTTATGAAATCTTTTGATCTTTCAGAAGCAACATTTGATACTGCTGCAACCGATTTTGTTCTGCTGCTACCAGATACAAGATTTTCAAGAAATTCCGGCATTCCGATACCGAAATCGCTACTGTCAGGATCAGATTTTTCGATGACTGCCCCAGGGAAATTTCCTTTAAAAGATTTAGCTACTCTTTGGGAATAACTGTCAGCTACAGAAGGATCTGATTTTCTCGGATCATTGTTCACGATTCCGAAAGAAACATAACATTTTTCTGCTGTTCTGTGGTAAATCAGCGCGATATTGCAGTCGGTTTCCTTGCTCATTGCATTGTAAACACTGGTGAGATTTGAAATGGCAAGTTCATCTTTGTCTTTTGTCCATCTTGTGATGTCAAAATATCTGATTCTGTTTTCCTCGTCGAAAGAATCCAGAACATTCCCGACGGGGGAATAAAGCTCGGAAAGTTGCAGAATATATGCCTGTTCGGTTTCAACACCGACTTTGGCAAGTATGCGTTCGGCAATAACAGCCTCGTTCTCTTCATTCGGTAAAAAAGATAAATATTTTTCTTTTCTATCTTCGATTTCCTTCACCTGTTTCGGGCTTAGTGCTGAAACAGTGGAAATTGCATCAGTGGCCTTTTTTGCCGTAGAAACCGCTTTGTTCGCGAGATATTCTTTTGCTCGTAAAATAAGCCCCATATTTCCCTCCGAAGTTATCTGTATTGGCTTAATTTATCCTTGATAGTTGATGTTAAATTTCTACAAAGAAAATCAATATCTTTTAATTGATCTGAAGTTAATTTATCCCACAGTTCATCAATAGAGTCCATAAAAATATATCCATAGAAAGCTATTGCCTTGGCAGAAGAACTTTTTTCTTTCATTTCTTCAGCCATATTATTTTCCTGTCGAGAAAATAGTTCTTGTAATTCTCTTTGTTTGTCTTTAGACAAATCTATTTTTAACAAAGTTAACCAACCCAAATTTTCTATTATCTTTTCATGTTTCTGTGGCTGTTGATTTGTGGTCGGGGCATGACAATCCCCAGTTTTAAGATCTATCCATCCTACAGGACCGTTGTTTTTAAAACTTTCTGCTATTCGATCTACAGCCTCTGGAATAAGGACAGTGTTATATATAGTTGCCAATTTATTTATCATGTTCTTTACATGATCTTTAGTTTTAGTTTTTCTTATAATCGGTACTCTTTCCCAAAATCCGTTCTGCGCTGCATTGACATATTCCATAATGATTTGGGTTGCAGCTTCTCTTTTTTCTTTTTTGGAAATTTTTTGTGCAGCCGCGAAACTGCTTTTTATGAACTCTGGAAGTTTTTTCATAGTAGTATCAACTAATGTATCCAAACCAAAAGGTGAAATAGGCGGCAGCCCCCTCATTTTCATTGCCTGAGCCATAACTTGAACAATGTCGATATTGCCGATTCCTTTTTCGGAGTTGATTCTTCTTATTTCTCTTTCGAAGTTGTTTACTTCGTTTTCATCGCCCCAGCATTGAGTTAAAATGATAATGAAAGGTACGCCGACAGAGTAAAGTTCTTTTATAAATTCAAGTTCTGCTCCCTGATATCTGTTGCTTCCGGAATTTATGCAATACCAGATGCAGTGCATTCTGTCGAATGGATCTTTTGACAAAGACTTTTCAGCGATTGTTTGTTTAATGTTTTTAATGCTTTCTCTAGTTGTGGTCGAGTCAAGTTCCAGACCGACTGTATCCCAAATATGAACAGGAATATTTTTGTTTCCATAGCTTTTTATTTCTTTTGTTATAGGCTCTCCTGTTCCTGTTGCTGCCATTTCAGAGCCGAATATCGCGTTTACAAGTGTGCTTTTGCCTGTACCTGTGATTCCTGCCACAAGAATATTGGCTTTAGGCATAGTTCCAGAACTTATTCTTTCCTGAAGTTCTGCATCAAGTTCCTGCTGTTGTTTTCTGAAATCCTCTCCTCCGGTAGGTTCCGTCATTTTTTCCTCCTAATGTTTTAATTTTGCTATTTCCGCTTTAATGCGTCTTTTTATCTCTTCGTTGCTGTTGTTTTGGGGCCAGTCGTCAAAGATTTTTGATAAAACTTTTACATAATTATCTCCGATTTGTTTGGTATAGTCGTATGCGGCATCCCCGCTTAATCCGGGGATCAGCATTTTGGCAAGATTCATTACTGACACGATATCGTTAAGCAGTTCTTTTGTAAAATCATCTGACATAAATGTTTTTTGTAAAAGACTATATCCCGTAGATTGATCACCTGAAAATTGAGAAAAAGAGCTGACAAACAATTCGTCCAGCGATTTTACCAATTCCCCTCCGATTCTCTTAACGATACTAATGCGCGAAACCCAAGGAGTTACAATAAACAATGGAAATGAATGAAGTGAGATGCAATTTTTTGCTTTTCTTGCATAATATATTGTTCTGCTTCTTGCGAGGTTTTTAAAATTACTTTTTATGTTGTTGAAGTTCCCCAATGCCGCAAGTTTCTTTTCTAAAATTCTGACTTTCAACGACTTGTAATCCATGACACTTTTTCTCATGAGTTCATGAACGCCGAATGCTTTGACAGAACCGCTTCTCAGCTTGTAGTCTTCTGCTAAAACTCGAACTTGAGGAATTTCTGCAAGATTTTTGCTGATAGTTGATGCAAGTTCTCCAGGTTCATCCGAAAAACACTGCGTTACTGTAATTATAAAAGGGATTTCATGTTCTATCGAAAGCTGTTTGATCAAGTTAAGTTCGTAAGGTTCCATGCGGTTTGATCTGTTGTTCACACAAAACCAGACAATATGCACATCCGTGTTGCCGGCCATCAGTTTAGTTGTTTCAATATGTTTTTTTATCTCGTTGATGGTTTTTTTTGTGATGTTTTCATTTATTTCAAGCCCGACAGTATCATACATTGAAAGCAGGATCCCTGCCGGTTCTCCTTCGAATGGAAGACATTTTACATAGATTTTGTTTTCCTTGGTTACAGCGCATCCGGTTCCTGTAGGAGCTACTTTTTCATTTAGAACGGAGTTGATCAAAGTGCTTTTTCCGGCTCCGGTTTTACCCATGACCACGATGCTGACATTTCTCATTTATCTTCCTTCAAAAACATATCTTGAAAGTTCGTCGAGACCAAAAGACTTTATTGTGCCGGTCCTGAAAGAATGGTCTTTTGCCAAAACCTGAATTACCCGGCAGCCGCTTCTGCGCGCGATTTCATCAGCAATGGCCTGTGATTCTTCATTGTAGCATTGAGTAAGAGCGATAACCATTCTTACTCCATGAAAATTGGCGGCGAAACTTTGGATTGATTCTGCTTCGATATCCTCAAGTTTGCCATACAAACACGATACACAGTATATTGCAGCGGAAAGTTCGTCTTCTGCAATAGCTTTAAGTGTCTCGAAAGCCCGCTCGACTTCACCTTGTCCGATGTCGATTCCTTTTATTTCATACCAATGAGCATGGTTTTTATTATCCTGATATACAGCATAATTTCTTGTTTTTAAATTGTCGTCGCACTGGTATGATTTTGTCAATTCTTCTATAAGAGTCGTTTTTCCTGATGCGTTTTTCCCGAGAATGGCGATTTTAGTGTCCTCAATTTTTGTCTTTATATCTCTGCCGGAAAAATCGTATCTGATTGCATTCTGGAGTGCGGCAAATTCAGAAGAATCACCTTGAAAAACAATATCAAGACCTTTGTTTCTTCTGTTGTATATTTTATCTGCTTTTTCCATAATCTTTTTTGCACTGGCTTTCATTGTGGTATCAGTGTAATCACGGGTTGAAAACGGTGATTCTGACGGAACATTCACCCAGTCACCGAATTCATTCTTAAAGTGATATATCAAGCGTCTGCGTGTTACATCGCATACGATTTTAAGAGAATTTCTTTTCATATTAGTGCCTCCGAAATGATATTTTTGTTCTAAAAACCGAAAACAAGAAATGATAGAAAAAGGCGTTTGAAAAACAAGAAAATTTTTACTACAATCAGTCTATGATTTTTCTCTGATTCGAGAGGATTTGAGGTCTGAATGGAAAGAACTCTTGGTTTGATAATGGTATGGCTGGCGACGATTTTCTTCATGCTTTCATTTGCAGCTGTGACATTATTGGGAGCTATGCTTGTGGGAAAATATAATAATAGTGGAGCTAGCGGCTTTTTTGTTGGAGGTGATGATTGCGGCTTTTAAATTTATAGAGGGGGAATAAAAGGTGTGATCGAGAGACATTTAAATTTATTTCCCGAAATTTTCTGCTAATATGCCACTGTTTAAATTTCTTTGAGGTGTAAGATGAAAAAAGAACTTAAAAAGGCTTTCGGCGAACTTCTTGCCGAAATGAAGGACAAGGCTCTGGCCGAAAAAGTGGTTGAAGTTTGGGCTGACTGTGCGAAAGAGGGCGGCTGGAAAAGCTATGACGAACTTTGCGAAATCCCGTTCACGCTTCTCACGCCGACCGACGGCGTAAACCTGATCGAGCACACTGTCGCGGTCACGAAAGGGGCTCTGGGTATAGCCAGGGCGATGATTTCGACCTACAAAAAAGTGCCGTTTGAAATCAATCTGGACTGGGTCATCGCAGGCGGTTTACTGCACGATGTCGGCAAACTCATGGAAATCGAGAAAGTCGACGGCGCATACAGAAAAAGCTACGCCGGAAAGTGTGCGCGTCACCCGATAAGCGGAGCGATCGCAGCTGCGAAACACGACCTTCCGCTTGAGATACAGAACATCATCATCTGCCACGCGAAGGAAGGCGAGGGGAGACCGCAGAGGATCGAAGGCGTTTTCATCCATCAGGCCGATTTCGCGACCTTCAATCCGGCTGTAATGAAAGAAAAAGGGCAGCTTATTCTGTAAAATTTCAGATGATTTTTAATCCCAGAAGAATCGTATATACCGCATAAAACAAGACCAGGAAAATTCCCGAAATTCGGCTGATCTGTTTTCTGATGCCGAAAATGAAAAGGAAAAGCGTGACGATCCCGACAGCCGGCAGGTCCCGCGAGAGGATCTTAGGGTCAACTGTCATCGGACTTATCGTTCCGGCGATTCCGACAACGCACATTGTGTTGAAAAGGTTCGATCCGACTACGTTTCCGAATGCGACGCCGTGTTCGTTCTTTCTTGCGGCCGACACTGACGCTGCGAGTTCAGGAAGCGATGTTCCGAGCGCGATTATCGTGAGACCGATGATAAGTTCGCTTACTCCGAGGGCTGTCGCGATGTCTTTTGCTGCCCAGACAAGAGCTCTGGAACTGCCGACAAGAAGCGCCAGACCGAAAAGGATCCAGAAAATTGATTTCGGCAGAGAGTCTTTTCTGTCGGACTCTTCGCTCTGTTCCTCCTTTTTGCCGAGTGAGGAGATCACCATTATCGGAATGAAAAGAACGAGCATCGAAATCGCGTTGATGCGCGAGAGTTTGCCGTCGAGAATGAGAAAAACTGTCAGGATCAATGTCCCTGCGAGAAAAGGAAGCTCTTTTTTTACGACTGAAAAATCGACTTTTATGGGATTGACGATCGCTGCGACCCCGAGGATAAGAAGAACATTCGTGATGTTCGAGCCGTAGGCGTTGCCGAGCGCGATTGAGGGGCTGCCTTCAAACGCAGAAACAGCCGAGACTAGCATTTCCGGAGCCGAAGTTCCGAAACCGACGATGACCATTCCGATGAGAAACGGTGAAACGCCGAGAATCCGTGCCAGACCGCAGGCGCCGTCAACGAATTTGTCCGCGCTCCACGCCAGAGCTAAAAGTGAAACTATGAGGACAATAGCCTGAACCCACATTTTTTACCCCGCTGAAAAAAGACAAAAAACCCTGAATTATGATGAAAACCGAGCTTATTTCAAGAAATATCGTTATTTTTGCCGCCGTCGCCTGATTCATCGTTACGGCGAAACGGCGTGACGACGTTACGACAAAAAAGTCGGCGGCGGCGTCAAAACCAGTGACAAAATGTCAAATTGCCGAATTGACATTTTAAGCCGCTTTGTAACTTGCTGATTTTGTTTGTGAATTTTTTTGGCACTTGAGTTGCTTAACATTGGAGTTTTTTGTTCGTGAGGTGTGCTTTGAAAAGCAGGACTGTTTTGAACATAGCTTTGTTTTTCGCGATAATTGCGGCGGTGCTTTCACTCGTCGGGTTTATTCTTTCGTTTGTCGTGAAAGGCGAGCAGGTTTATGTGCCTGTCGGTAAAAATTATTATAAAACTTTGGAAGACGACGGTTCTGAAGAAAAAAAGGAAAGCTTTTATTTCGGCAGAAATCCGAACAGTATGAGTGCGGCGAACATTTTCGATTCGTCCTCGCGTTTCATCGCTCTTGCGGAGCAGCAGACAACCGAAACTGTTGAAGAGGCGAAGGTCGTTCCGGAAATGAGCAAGGAAGATATTTTCTATTATCTTGAAAATCCCGACAAATGTACGCTTCTGCCTGGTTACGAGCTCACTGGAACGATCGTGGCTAAGGACAATGATTTTTCGTTCGCGATCCTCAAAGGCGGCAAAGGGAGCACAGGCGGCGCGGTCACGAGAACCGGAGCAGAGGTTCAGGACGGCGTGATACTTGCTTTTGTCTGGAGAAATATAGCGATTTTCAGAACGACAAGCGGTGTGAAATGCATCGGCGAAGGTGTCGGCGAGACGAAGCCTTTGCCTGCTCCCGGCGTGAAAACGGCGGAATCTGCACCTGTCGTCCAGCCTGAAGGCGATGACGGTCTTGATATCAGGAATGTAGGGCCGAACCAGTATGTTCTCAAACGCTCAGAGCTGAACAAAGTCACCGGCAATCTGGGCGCGCTTGCGAGCCAGGCGAGGATCGTTCCTTCCAACAAGGATAACGGATTCAAGATCTTTTCGATCGCCAGAGACAGTCTTTTTACCAAAATAGGAATACAGAACGGCGATGTCCTTAAGTCGATAAACGGCATAGAGCTTTCAAGCCCGGACAAGGCTTTAGAGGCTTATTCGCGTCTCCAGAGCGCGTCGAAACTTTCACTTGACATCGTCAGAAAAGGACAGAATGAAACATTGGAATATACGATAGAATAGAGGTGCAGGATGTTAAAAAATCGATTCTGGTTAAAAACATTTTGTTTGCTTTTTGCTTTGGTAGTCTTTGTCTCCGGCTATGTTCAGGCTGAAGACGGGGCGGAAGGGCAGAAAGCTGAAAACATAAAAGTCCCGATAAATATGAACAACAAAGTGAAACTTAATAACATCTCTTCTCTCAAAACGCCGAATCCCAAACTGACCAAAAATGCCTTGAGAAAAGAAGAGAAAAAGGACGAAGAAAAAAAGGAAGAAGAGGAGAAGAAGGAAGAAGGCGGTCAGCCGGAAAATAACGGAGAGGTCAGAACAGTAACGCCTCCGCAGCCGAAAACTATTCTGGACAAGGAACCTCAGCCTAAAACACCTGAGGACAACAAGCTGCTTGACGCTGTAAAAGTCGAAATAAACGAGCCGAAAGCGGCCAACATGAACCTTAAGATCAGGCTCGATTTCAAAGACGAAGAGTTGATGAACGTCGTCAAACTCTTCTCCGATCTGCTGCAGAAAAATTTCATAATTCCCGAAAATCTCGGCAAGGCTAAGATCAACCTTCTTTCCCCGCAGAAAGTCACTGTCGCGGAAGCTTACAAGACATTTCTGACCCTTCTTGCAGTTAACGATTTCAGTGTTTCCGAAGACGGTTCGTATACGATAATCACTAAGGAAAAGAACATTCCGGAGATGAAAATCCCTTTTTATAAAGGGACGAACGTTCCAGATTTGTTCAAGATGGTAGCGACAATAATGAAATTTGAATATGTCACGGCCGGTGATATCGACAAGGTCCTGAAGCTCTTCAGAGACAAAGGGGCAACTTCGGTAGTTTTCGATGATAAGACCCTTATCGTCGTAGATTACGCTGCGAACATCAGAAAGATCATGACTCTTGTGAAAGAACTCGACCAGCCTTCCGAATCGGACAAGGCGGAGCTCTACTTCATCAAGCTCAATCATGTTCTTGCAGCCGATGCCCGCAAAATCATTGAGGATATTTTCAAGGATTTCTCCAAAAAAGGAAATAAGAAAGGTAAAAACAACGAAAACACCCCGTCGCTCGGCGGAGTCGGCAAGCAGGCCGAGGGAAACAACAACGGCAAATTCCCTCCGCGGCCGCCGTTTCCGCCTGCTTGGGGAAATCAGGAAGACGGTGAAGGATTGAGTGAAACTTATATCCACATAGTAGCCGACGAAAGAAGCCAGCAGATAATCGTTCTCTGCAACAAAACGACTTACAATCTGATTCTTCAGGTAGTCCAGAATATTGACCGTGAAGTAGAGGGAGAAGGTGAGATCCATGTCGTAAAACTTCAGAACGCGAAAGCCGAGGACATGCTCAAGACCTTGAATTCGCTCTCTAAAAACAAAAAAGCTTCCGGTTCTTCGAAAAGCGGGAACAAAGGAACAGATGTCTTTGAAGGCGATGTCCAGATTTCCGCGAACGAATCGACAAATTCTCTTGTCGTTGTTTCTTCGCTTCAGGATTTCAGAAACCTCAAAAAAGTCGTCGAAAAACTCGATGTCAAACGGAAACAGGTTTTTGTCGAAGCGGCTATTCTTGAAGTCAGCATCGACAATAATCTTGAATACGGCAATGCTTACAGTGCGATGGGATATCAGGTCACTGTAGCCGGCGAGAAAGTTCCTATTTTCTTCGGAAAGGCTCTCTCTTCTCCGACACCGGGACTTGTTGCAGGTATGGTCGGAGCGTCGGTCGACGGAACCGCCGGCATGCCAGGTCTTTCGCTTGTTGACGGTATTCCTTCGATAGGACTCATTCTGAATGCGGCACAGAACGATTCGACTGTCAATGTAGTTTCGACACCGCATCTTCTCACGACGGACAACGAGGAAGCCGAGATCACGGTCGGCGAGACTGTTCCGTTCCCGTCAGGCAACATTCTGACAAGTACGACAGGAAGCACGATAACCTACACCCGTGAAGATGTCGCGCTGAAACTCAAAATAAAGCCGCAGATCAACGAATCAGGCTACATGACCCTTGAGATCAACCAGGAGATGACCGAACTCGGCGCTCAGACCGACTACGGTTACAAAACGACGAAAAGACAGGCAAAAACCAAGATCAACGCCGAAAACGAGCAGACGATCGTCATCGGCGGACTTATGAAAGATACTGTTACGGAAGGCGAGAACAAGATCCCGATCCTTGGCGACATTCCTGTTATCGGCAATCTTTTCAAGTACAAAAAAGTAAATAAAGCCAAAGTAAACCTTCTTCTTATCCTCACTCCGCACGTCGTTGACAGCAAAGAAGATTTCGAACGTATTCTCCGCAAGAAAATGGAAGAGCGTGACGAGTTCGCACGCAAATATTACGGCGGCGACGCAACATTTGAAGAGACGGTATACCTTGATAAAAGACGCGGTCCGCTCCTTTCGGTCGTCCATGCTGTAACTCAGCAGCAGGCTTTCGAGAAAGAGGAATTGAAAAGAATAGAGGCGGCCAACAAGAAAGAAAATTCGATCATGGTCACTCCTGACGGTGAAGAAAAAATCATCGAAAACAACGACGATGCGGCTGAAAAAAGCAAAAAACCTAAGAAAGACGCTGAAGACGAGCTTGTTCCCGAACTTGACGAAGAGGATTAGTCATGGCAGCAAGGCGCAAAATAGGTGAAATCCTTGTCGAAAAAGGCTTTATCGACGAGGCTCAGCTTTCCGAAGCACTTGCCGCGCAGCAGGCAGACAGAGCGGGAACCGGCAAGATAGGACAGTTCCTTGTTTCCGAGGGGAAAGTCACGCCGGAGCAGGTTACGGAGGCATTTTCGGAGCAGAGCGGGATAAAAATCGTCTCTGAAGAAGATCTCAAAAAGCTGGATCCGGCTGTTTTAGGCGAATTTCCGATCGCTCTGGCGAAAAAATTCAAGGCTCTTCCGCTTTATGCAGACAATGATCTGCACATTGTAGTCACCGATCTTGATCCTCTCCTTTTCAACCAGCTTTTCATGATTTACCGCAAAAATGTCGTTTCGCTTCTTGTAACTCCCACAAAAATCAACGACATGATAAATCAGGCATACAGCAGCGTCGACAACAAGGAAGAATCTCTCAACGCCGAGGAGTTCGGCAAAATGGCTGACGAGGACGACACGATCCCCGACCTTATCGACTCCAACGACGATGCCCCGATCATCAAGTTCGTCAACAATACGATCGCGAAAGCGGTCAAGGAAAAGGCCAGCGATATCCACTTTGAATCTTACGAGGACGAAGTTATCGTCCGCTTCAGAAAGGACGGTAAACTTTCTATCGTCCAGCGTGTTCCTAAGGCGGCTCAGGCAGGTCTCATCACGAGGATCAAGATCATGAGCCGGCTCAACATTTCGGAAAAAAGGCTTCCGCAGGACGGCAACATCAAGGTAAAAATAGCCGGAAACGACATCGACTTCCGTGTTTCGACTCTTCCTAGCGTCCACGGCGAATCGATCGTTCTCCGTATTCTTGACAAACGCTCGCAGAAACTTTCGCTCGACGAAAGCGGTTTCACCAAGCGTGATCTCGAGACGATGAGAAAGATAATTCACATGAAACACGGGATCTTCCTAGTCACAGGTCCTACCGGAAGCGGTAAAACGACGACGCTTTATTCGGCTCTGACCGAAATAAATTCGCCTGATGTCAAAATAATCACGGTCGAAGACCCGGTCGAGTATCAGATCAAAGGTGTAAACCAGATCCACATCAATTCGAAGATAGGTCTCACTTTCGCGAGCGGTCTCCGTTCGATTCTTCGTCAGGACCCTGACATCATCATGGTCGGTGAGATCCGTGATAAGGAGACTGCCGACATCGCGATCAACGCGTCCCTTACCGGTCACCTTGTTTTCTCGACTCTCCACACGAATGACGCTCCGACGGCGTTTACCCGTCTTATTGATATGGGAATTGAGCCTTTCCTCATTTCTTCTACTGTTGTCGGCGTTCTTGCGCAGCGACTTGTCAGAAAGCTCTGCCCGGCATGCAAAGAGGCTTACTATCCGCCGGCAGCGATACTTGAGGAACTCGGTCTTGACCCGAAGGAATACGCTAACCACCCGTTCTACAAGGCTGTCGGATGCCCCGAATGCGGATATTCTGGCTATAAGGGCAGAAGCGGTATTTTCGAACTTCTTATGATCGACGAAGAGCTCAGGCGTGCCGTTGTAGCAAGACAGGACGCTAGCGATATACGCAAAATTGCCGCTGCAAACGGAATGCTCAATCTCCGCGAAGACGGCGCACTCAAGGCGATAAAAGGTATAACCTCTCCTGAAGAAGTCCTTCTCAGAACGCAGGAGGATAAATAATGCCGCTTTTTGCCTACAAAATAGTTGACGCAAACGGCAAAGAGAAGAAAGGAACGATTGAAAGCCCCAACAGAGCGGCTGTAAAGACGAAATTCCTTTCGGAAGGCTACTACATCACCGAAATCAGCGAAAAGTCGCAGGCGCAGGGTTTCAGCCTTGATTTTCTGCGGAAAATGTTCTCTTTCGGCGCGAAGAAAGTGCCGCTCGACGAAGTCGCTTCGATGACACGTCTTCTTGCGACGCTCCAGAAGGCGAAGATCCCGCTTGTAGAAGCGATCGACGCAGTCGCGCAGCAGCAGGAAAATCCTATAATGAAAGATGCCCTTATTATTATCAAGGGCAAGATGAACGAAGGTTACAGCTTCAGCAAAAGCGCCAGGGAATTTCCTAATATTTTCGATGACTTGTTCTGTAACATGATCGCAGCCGGCGAAGAATCGGGCGCGACGGACAAAGTTCTGATGAGACTTGCAGGCTTCATGGAATCGCAGGTAGATCTCAAAAACAAGGTCAAAAGCGCGATGACATACCCGATAGTCCTTATGATCGTCGCGGTTTTAGTCGTCGGTGTCCTCTTCACGGTCGTAATCCCGAAACTTTCCAAAATGTTCGAGGATGTAAAGATGTCCCTGCCGCTCCAGACCAAGATCCTGCTATGGCTTTCGGGCTTTATCGGAAGCTGGTGGTGGCTTATCGCGCTCATGATTTTCGGCGGAGTCGTCGCTTTCAACAAGTATGTCAAGACTCCGAAAGGGGAGATCTGGTGGAGCAGGGTGAAAATCAACGCTCCGGTCCTTGGCAGAGTCAACCGTCAGGTCGCCATCAGCCGTTTTGCGCAGACACTGTCGACACTTCTCCATTCAGGTGTTCCGATCCTGAACGCGCTCGATATCGTTAAAAAGATCATCGACAACAAGATCCTTGAAAACGCGGTCGGAGTAGCCCGCGAGAACATCAAGGAAGGTGAATCGATCGCGGTCCCGCTCAAAAGAAGCGGCGAATTCCCGCCCATCGTGATCCAGATGATTGCAATCGGCGAGCAGAGCGGTGAACTCGAGGAGATGCTTGAAACTCTGGCCAATTCATACGAAAAAGAAGTCACATACACGATGGAAAAACTCACTTCGATGCTTGAACCTATGATGATCGTCGCTCTTGCCGGCGTCATCGGTTTCATAGTTTTCTCGGTCGTCATGCCGATCCTGCAGCTCAACGACGCAGTCGGGTAAGAAAAACCGCCGCTTTTGACAAATTGTCAATTTGTCGAATTGACATCATTTTTGCCTTTGTAACTGTTTGAATTTATTGGCTGAATTTTCTGGCACTTGAGTTGCTTAATTTATAGGTTTTAGTTTTTTTAAAGGTTTTTAAGGAGGTTTTTATGTTCAGAAATTTTGTTAAGGCTTTGATCAAAGCAAACTCGAAAGAGGCAACAAAAGGCTTTTCGCTTCTCGAAATCATGGTAACGATCACGATCATGACGATGATCATGGGTGCGGTCGGTGTCGGAGTCATGGGCTACCTCGACAAATCGAAGATAAAGCAGGCTAAGATCGACATCGGTACGATTTCAAACGCGCTTGACCTTTATAAAACCGAGTTCGGACGCTATCCCGACAGCGACGACGGTCTTTCAAGACTTGTAGAAGAAAAAATTTTGAAAGAAAAGAAAGTTCCTCAGGATCCGTGGGGAAACGAATATGTTTACATTTATCCAGGAAGTAACAACGAGGACAGTTTTGACCTCTACTCATTCGGACCTGACGGCAAAGAAGGCGGAAACGACGATATAACCAACTGGGAAGACGATTAACATGAAAAACTCCGGCTTTTCCATGGTCGAAATGCTGGCCGTAGCGGCGATCGCGGTTCTCATCGCAGGTCTTTCTGTCGCCGGTCTGAACCGTTTCGGGCGCTATCAGGCGCAGGCTGACATGGGCGGGTTCAACTCGTTTCTGCGCCACAGCTTCATGCAGGCGGTGCGCAACAAAGAGTATATCCGTATTGCAGTCGATCTGGAAAGGGGGAGCTACTGGACTGAGAAAAGCGAAACTCCGTTTTATCTTTTTACAGGCGAAGCTGCCGCTGCGAAAGAAGAAGAGAACGAAAAACTGATTGAGAGGATGGAAAGCGGTCAGACGAGCGATCCTTTTGCAGGAAAAGGATCCGCGCTGGATGCCGGAACTCTTCTTGAAAAGGCCAAACTTCTTTCTTCGAAGGAGGATCTGGAAAATTCTGACTATTACAACTATGAAAATTTTATTCCTGACAGGAGGTCTTTGAAAGAGATCCTGAAACCGCAGTTTATGAAAAATTCGTCTGAGAAGAGATTTTCGAAGAACTTGGTAATTACAGGTTTTTTCGCTTATCATACACCTGAGATCGTCAGAAGAAGCGACTTTCTCGATTCAGACAAAAAAGGGAAAGAACCGAAAGTCTACATCTACATTTTTCCGGAAGGACGGATCGAGCCTTTCTATCTTTCTGTCGGCGAGACGACTGATGACGGCGAGGAGAGTTATGCCTACATCACTTCAGATATGTTTCTCAATATCAAAATCGAATCCGGCGGTTTTGAGGATGTTATCGAGGATATGCGGGATCTGCTGAAAGATCAGGACGCGGAGGGCAAATCGTGATGAAAGCTAAAGGTTTTTCGCTTATAGAAGTTCTTGCGGCGATAACCATACTTTCAGGAGTTCTGTTCGCGGCTTCGCGGATAATCTCGGCAAGTTATATCTATGCGTCAAAAGTTCACAACATTTATCTGGGAACTGAGCTCTGCCGTCTGAAACTGCATGATGTCGAGGAGATCATAAACGAGGATGGACTGCCGGAAGACGAGACCGAAGAAGAAGGCGATTTCGAAGACCGGGAATATGAGGGATTCCGCTGGAAATATTCGATAAAGCGCGTCTTTATCCCGCTTCCCGATTTTTCAACGAGTGCCGACGACGGTTCATATCTCGACCAGAGTGCGTCAATGCTTTCGCTTGCGAAAGGAAATATCGAGGATTTTTTCAGGGATCGCATAAGAAAACTGACGGTTTCGGTTTTCTGGGGCGAAGGTGTAAAGGAATCGGAAAAAGTTGTTTTCACTGTTTTTCTCACGACCAAAGGAAGCGTGAGGACTTTCCAGCAGTACACCGGCGGGAACGGTGGAAACAACGGCGGTAAAGGGAACAAGGGAGGCAATGTGCCGAAAAACAGGTTCGAAGGCCTGAACAAAGGCGGCGGGAACCAGTCTCCCAACAATATGTTTAACGGCGGTGCGCCGAAAGGAAAATGATGAAAAAAGGATTCACTTTAATAGAAGTTCTGCTTGCGATGAGTATCACGGTCATTCTTGTCGCATCGGTCTATTTCTCATTTTCCAACCTGCTTAACGGCAGGGCGAAGATCAAGGCTGTCACGGAGAGGGAGCGCGGGATCTATTTTACTCTGGAACTTATCAGAAACGATCTGATAAATGCTTATCTCACGGTGAACAAAGGCGTTCCGGAAGAGACACACAAGACTGTTTTCAAGAGTGAGGACGAAGATCCGGTGAGCCATGTCACTTTCACTTCCATAAACCATGTGAAAATGTCGGCCGAGGCCAAGCAGTGCGATCAGACAGAGATCGAATACTACGGTGAAAACATTGAAGGCGAAAATGTTCTTTTCCGCAGGGAAAGCCTGTGGGTAGACCATGATCCTGAGCGCGGCGGCAACGTTTACCCTGTGCTTAAAGGTTTTAAAAGCATCAAATTCGAATACTGGCGCACGACGACGAAAGAGTGGGTCGATCACTGGAACACCGAAAGTATCGACAATGTGAACTCTCTGCCGCCTAAAATAAAGATAACGATGATTGCCGAAGAAGGTGAGTTCGGCAAAGAGGATTATAAAATAGAAACTGTTGTAAACCTTAAAATGACTAAACCATTTAGTTTTTAAGATGTCGAAATTACTGGATAAAATAAAGAAGGCTGTTTCGGATGAAAACGGTTCTTCCGCCAGAAGGCGCGGATTTGCGCTGGTGATCGTCCTTGTGATGATTGCAGTCATGCTGCCGATAGTGAGCGATATGAACTACGAGGCGAAAACCGAGTTTGACCTTGCGATGAACTATAAGCACAAGGCCGAGGCGCGTGCTCTGGCTTCCAGTGCCGTAAATTTTGCGGTAATCATTTTCGATCTGCAGAAACAGGTCGAGAGCATTCTAAGGCAGTTCGACATGTCAAACCAGATAGAGATCTGGGATATAATCCCGATGGATACCGCACTGCTGCGTACTTTCACCGATGCCGGGCCGTTTGTCGATATCGAGGATGTCGTTTCGAAAACCGATACCGACAAACCGAAAGGCGCGGCGACTAACGACGAGGAGGGTGAACACACTTACACCGAAACTGGAGATCCGATATTTCAGTTTCCAGGTGATTTCAAAGTGGAGTTCAAGGGCGAGGATACGAAAATCAACCTCAACCAGCTGGCCTACGGTGCGAAATCTGCTGTTATAAAAATGCTTGAAGCCCTGATCGAACCTGAATTTTACGACTTTATTTTTCTCGAGAACACTTCGAGAAAAGAGTATGTCGACCGCGAAGAACTGATTCAGAACATCGTCGACTGGGTCGATATGGGCGATGACAAATACACAGACGGTGCAAAATACCTGACCGGCGGCGACGAGCAGTCGAACTATGACGATTTTGAGCCTGAATACAAGGTGAAAAACGCGAAATTCGATACGGTGCAGGAACTGATGATGGTTTACGGCGTGAATGACCTGATTTTCAAGATCCTCGAGCCTTATGTCACGATCTATTCGACAGGAAAAATCAATGTGAACAAGGCAAACCATGAAATGATCGAAGGGCTGATCCGCGCTTATGCAGTGGATAAGGCCCTGCCGGTTTTCTACAACGAGGATGCTATGCGCGAGCTTTTGGGCAAGATTCTAGCGAAGAGGGCGCAGTACGGTTTTCAGAATCTTGACGACTTCAAAACAGCCTGTGCGGACGAGGGTGTCAATCTTGACAAATCGATTTCGGAAATCGCCGATGTCACAGGCAGCATCTACCGTATCAGGGCTGTGGGAATCAAGGAAGGGATCGAAAGCTGGGTCGAGATGATCGTCGACCGAGAAGGGAACATTTACTATTACAGAGAAGGATAAATTTAATGAAATCAATATGTTGGGGTGAGAAATGAAGTTTGCTTCATGCAGAGCCGTTCACGGCGGATTTCTGATCGACACTTTTTCCAAAGAGTACAACAAGACTGTTTTCGAAAAAAGCGAGTTCGCGAAGAAAGATGCCGCAGTGGATATTTTCAAGAATTTTGATTACATAGATTTTGTCTGTCCAGGCAGGGATCTGCTTTATTTCGCAAGAAACTATCCGCCTGTAAAATATGCCTATCTCAGAAAAATCGTTGCGCAGGACATTGAGTCGGAAACTCCGTTTAAGGAAGACGAGATGCTGATCGAGGTGAAGAATTTCCAGAAAGGAAGCGGGGAAATGAATGTCTTTGCCGTAGGAAAGGATGTCGTCCGCAACGCTTTGGCCGGGTTTGACGATTCGGCGAGAGAGAAGGTCAGGAGCATCGTTCCAGAGGAAGTGCTTTTTTTCAAGTCGGAAATCCCGTTGAAAAAAGCGATATTCGTCAACGACGATTATTCGCTGATGGTGCTTCCTGACGGCCAGATCGTTATGAACGGCGGCCTTGACGAGCTCAGAAGCGACATGCTTGCCATTTTCGGCGGCGAGGATCCGCAGGCCGAGCTTGATTCATGGCTGAAAGTAGCCGGAAATCTGAGTGCTACTGAAGGTCTAAGCGACATTGAAGTAAGGATCCGCAAGACGATAATCTCGTTTTTTGAGAAAACTTTCGATTTTTTTGCTCCGTTTGCAGGTGACCAGGGTGAAACAGCGGTTTTCACCGGCGGTATCCTTCCTGAAGGAACTGCCGAGATCATTGAGGGAATTGATTCTTCGCAGTTTTCGGGATCCAGATTCATAGTTTATGATTACACTCATCAGCTCGAGATGGCTTCCAATGCAGTAGACGATGACAGTGCTGTCAATTTTGCAGTCGGTGATTTTGCCTACAAAGGCGGTTTTGCATTTTTGAAAAAACGGGCGATCGTTGCGGCAGTGCTTTATGTTTTATCTGTTTTTATGCTGGTTTTCGGGATGGAAATGCGCAAAAGCTACCTTGATTCGCGGATCGAGGCAGGCGAGGAGAGGACGAAACAGCTGATGAAAGATGTTATCGGCAAGGAGATGCCTTCACTCAGGCAGGCTCTTTCGATCATGGACAAGGCTATAAAAGGCGAGGCCGGAGCGGCGGACAAAAAAGCGGTCTATCCGTACAGCGCGCTTTATATCATGGAAGTCGTCTTCCCTTATTTCACATTTGAAAACAGCACGATCGAAGTTTCCGAAATTTCGATCAAGGAAGAGGGCAAGATCAGAGTGGTAGGAACAAGCAATTCACTTGAAGATATTAATAAATTCACGGAGTTGCTTGAACAGGATCCGCTGATCGACGAAATAAACCGCGGACAGATCAACACAAGGGGCGACAAAAGCTCGTTCAATATTTCGTTCAACTATGCCGGCCCGAAAAAAGAAGATGCAAAAGCCAAGAAAACCAAGAAAAAAGGTAAGGAAAACAACGATTAGGAGAGCGTGATGAAAGAAAAACTGATTGAAGCATTAAATAATTTCAGCGAACGGGAACGCGTCATCCTTGTCGGATTCCTGAGTTTCGTAATGATTTTCATTTTTGTCGCGATCTGGTTTTTTATGAGTTCGTCGATAGAGGACAAGAAAAACACGATCGTAGAACAGGAAAAGATGATCCAGGAGATGGTTTCCAAGAAGGAACTTTTTAAAAAGGCGCAGGCGCAGAACACACAGATGCAGGACAGCATGGATTCGAGCAATGTCAACCTCAATTCCGATATTTCTACAGTTAAGGAAAGCGTAGGGATCCCGATAAGTTCGATAAAAGAGATAAAACCGCGCAAAAAAGGGGATATCAACATCGAAAGAGTCGAGCTCAATCTCCGCGAGGTATCGCTTGACCAGACCCTGACCTTTCTTTACGGACTCGAAAACAAAGGACGCTATGTTTTTGTCGATTCTATAACGATAAAAAAGCGTTTCAATAAGCAGAATTACGATGTTTCACTTGTCGTGGCGGCAATGAAGAAGGAGAGCGCAAATGGGAACTAAGTTGTCGGAAATATTGAATAAGATAAATAGCTTGCCTGTTTCGGGCAAGGCTCTTGCCGTGATAAAGCTCATTCTTTTTATCGATGCGGCCGTCATTATCGGGCTCTGGCTGGGAATAAAACTCTTTTTCCCTGACGATTTCGTCCTTTCTAAGATCAACGAGCAGCTTTTTGTGAGGGATATGGCTCTTTTGGCTGACGATGTCGAGCTTTCCCTTCTCGGCAACATTTCGTTTGAAGACGGAACTCTCATGCAGAGAGGAAACAAGGCTCTCTCTTTTTCTAAACTCTCTTTTTCACCTAAGATTTTTGCCACTTTGGGCGGACATCCTGCCGGAAAGATTTATGTCGGCGACATGAATGCGCAGGGCGGAGAGCTTGAAGCATCGTTCGAGACCGGTGAAAATCCGTGTTACACTTTCGATTCGCAGGAACTTCCGCTTTCCGTTTTAAAGCCTTTTCTGGGCGAAGTCGTTCTCACCGGAGCTTTGACGGGAGAAGGCGCTCTCTGCATGAAGGATGGAAAATTCAGCGGAAACATAAATTTAAAGGGCGACGATGTCGTTCTGCGTGGAAAAGTGCCGACACCGATGGGTGATTTCGATGTCGGAAAAATAATTCTGGGCGAAATGGAGCTCCTTGCTGAAATCATCGACAATAAAGCCGAAATCAAGCATCTTTCTGTCAAAGGGATTTTTGAGCTCGAGGCGCTCGGAAAAGTCACTCTGAATACCAGAAATCCCGCTTCGTCAAGGCTTGATCTCGAAATTAAGGCCAAAATTCCAGACATGGAAAAAATCTCTGAGAATGTCGCTCTGAACCTGCTTGTAAGCCAGCTTTCCCAGTACAAAGGCGAAGAGGAGAACAGCTTCGCGCTCACGCTTAAAGGCTTCTTGAACAAACCGCAGCCGGGAAAAGCTTCAAAGGAACGGCGTGAACCTAAAAATGAAACGCGGCAGAAAAAAGCCGACAGACCGCAGAAACTCCAGCGCTTTTCTCCGTCGGAAAGACTTCCGCAGAGAGCCAAACCTGACGATGTTCCGTCTGCCGCCAGAGAGGAAAACGCGAAAGCCGATCAGCAGAACGACGAACTCCGGAAAAAAGAAGACGAACTCAAGCGCAAGGAAGACGAGCTGAAGAGAAAGGAAGAGGCTGCAAAAGAGCGCGAGGAGAGAATGCGCGAGGAACGCGAACAGCGCGAAAGAGAGGAAAAGGAACGGCGCGAACAGGAAGAGAAAAGCCGTATGGAGGAAGAAGCCAGAATCCACGCCGCTCAGGAAGCCGCAATGGATGAAATCCGCAAAGCCAGAGAGGAGATCGAGGCTTCAAGGCGCAACAATCCTCCCGAGGATGACGGAGAGGAATCGCGACGCAAACCTAATAACGACGAAAAAACAGAAGGTGAGGAAGAATAAAGGTGATTAGAGGAGGAGTAAAATGAAAGAATTGCTGAATTTGTTGATTGTTTTACTGATTTCCGTTTTGTTTTCCTGCTCCTCATCCACTTCTTCCAACGATTCCGACAATGTTTCTGATTCCGATTCTGATGACATTGAAATCGTTGATGAAGATACTGACTTGGAAGATTCGGATTCTGAAGATTCGGATTCTATTGACGATTCCGATGAAGTTTCGGATTTGGATGCAGATCAGGATTCAGATTCCGACACACCCGAAACAGTGAAATGTCTCGATTTGCGTTACAACGAAAACACTATCAAAACACCTTTTCCGTTCAAGGATGCAAACGGCAAGCCCACTTTCTGCCGCCCTGGCTGCGACACTCCGACGGAAAACGACCCGCAGTGTGTCCGCAATATCTGGGATTGGGACAACTGGGAAGAGTATCAGGACTATTTGAAAGCACAGGAAAAAGATCCTAACCAGCAGGAAGAGCGGGAATGTTACCCGTGGCCTTGCAAATTGCCTGATATGAAAGCAAACTCAACTCTTGAAACATTTGTCAGCAAATGTGACAGATTGCTCACAGTAAATAATTTTTCTGCAAGCAGGGGAACAATATGGTCGCATGGAATGTCAGATGGGGTTGCCGGAATGGATTTCCTTCACAGCGGCAGAGTTGTAGAATATGATCCTGAAAAAGATGAATACATAACTTTGGGACAGGATCGAAAACTAGCATTTAATGAAGGTCGTTATGTTGTGGAAGTTTATGATCGTTATCCAGGCAAGAATCCAGACAACTATAAGATTTTTGCTATTTCGATTTTACGGACAGAAAAAGGATACTTTTATGAGTTTATTCGAAATGAGTATGGTGAAAAAGAAGAATTTTCCTATCCTCCATTGTCTGGCAAAAATTGGGTTCTTCTTAGATTGAAAGGAACAAAAACAATCTACGCATCTTCCCAAGACTGGAATTGGCATGAGCTCGGTGGGATAGAGAATTATGCGGGAGAAGGCAATATTGTCGGAGATCATTTGACTTTTATCACGAATAACCGCGAGCTTTATTACTGTGATCTGCGGAAATATCCAAAGCACATTGACGAATGTTTCAAGCTCAACCGCAAAGATGAATCGGGCAATGAAGAACTCGGTCACAGCCCGAGGATTGATTTGGAAAACGAATATCGGGTAGTTTACAATATCTACGGAAAACAGACTTTTGTTGAAGTTGATCTGAAAAATTTGAATAATCCAACATATAAAGAATATGCCATAGAAAAAAAACATGAAAACGGTTGGGACTGGGAAATTGACATGCTTCAAGGGAACAGAATTTCTTATTCCGAAGCTTTTGGTGATCTTGATTTTATCGGATGTTTTTATCGTTTTGACAAAGAAAAGATATATTGTCCTGTGGAAAAAACTTTTTCAACAGACGGAAGAGATTTAATGGGGTATAATGCTTTTTGGGGCAAGTGGCATTTGTGGAAAATAATAAACACCCCTGTCGCAATCATGCGTGATTGGGATTGCTATTGTAAAGAAAATAATGTTTGTCCTTTGGAACAATAATTTTTAATGGAGAAATAAATGAAAAGATTTATTTTAATTGGTGTGATGATAGCTTGTTTCTCTTGGATTTATGCTGATGTTTGTATAGCTGGCAGTGATTCTTGCGATGATGATAGCAATGACTCCTGCATTCCAGAGAATATTATGGCAGACATACATGCAAGCAATCTCCGTTTGGAAAAAGCACTGGAGATTGATGTGCCGAAAGAAGATTCCCCTAAAACTGTTTCATTCAACGTCAAGATAATCAACAATAAAACATACAAGGTTTATTCTTTAACGAATTTTAGGGACAAGAATGGAAATATGCATGATTTAGTTTCCAGTATCAAAGAACAGGGATATAGAGATTGCACAAGATTTGCATCCACAGGGGCGATGGAAATTAAATTCGCAAAACAATATATTGATATTTTCCAAAGAACTAAGGAGATTGTAAGCCGTAATGGCGGCAATCCTGATATTGTTGAAGCCAATCTGTCGGAAGCTTATGCAAAAGAGATCGCCGGTTGTGAAAATCATACAACGAATGTAATGAAAAGACTTGCAGCGAGAGGTATTGTTCAGGAAGAGCATTATCCTTATCATGCAAGATCTTTCGGTGAGGCAGAATATTTTAGCAAAAGAAATATAGATCGTTATGAAAATTTTTATAATAAAAGTTGTGATGAAAATAACAGTTGGAATCGTCATCTTAGAGAGGAAGCCAAACGAAATCATTGGCTTCGGTTTTACCCGGATTTTCCTAAAACTATTAAAGGGGAAGATAATAAAGATATAACAAGGCAAATTGAAAATCATATAAAAAGTGGCGAACCGGTAATTATGACTTACAAATCCAACTGTATGGGAACACCATATTTTGTTGATATCCGGCAAGATAATTGGAAATTTGGAAAATTCACTCATGTCGGATACAGAAACAGTCAAGTTCCACAGAGGAATGGTTATCATACCGTTATAATTGTAGGATATATGAAACCTGCCAACAACGGAAACGGATCGGAATATTTTATAGTAAAAAATAGTCATTATGATAGCAATATTCTCGATTTATTTAAAGTAGATGAAATTTTTTACAAAAATTGCGATACTGAATACAATGTTTTTGAAGATATAAAAGTTTTTTCGGAAGGTTTAGAAGAACCAAGAGTTTTAGAAGAACCGGAAGTTCTAAAACAACATGAAGTTTTGGAAGAACCAGTTAATCCTGCATATTTGTCTGCCCGACAACTGCTTGCAATAGATATGGATCATGACAATATTCCTGATATTTTTGACAACAGCGTTTATTCTGAAACTTATTTTACAGATCTGCCGGATGTTTCCGATAATCCGAATCAAACTGATGCGGATGATGACAAAATTTCTTTAGAAAAAGATTTATGTCCCTATGTTGAAGATATTCCCAGAGCGGATATGGATATGGACGGCATAGGCGATTTTTGCGACAAAGACATCGACGGAGATGGAATCAACAATGTTGACGAAGGATTAAGTAGAGAATATCTTTACAATTTATTAAATGACATGCATGATTTGGCTGTAGAGGAATATGCAGCATTAAATCCTTTTATAAACGGTATAACTGGTAAAATTTCAGGCACATATTTTGTATCGAAAGACTTTGTTGAAAGCAAAAAAACGGAATTGAAATCAAAAGTGAAAGAAAATTACCTTTCGGATATTGATTTTTATTTGCCGCCGTTTAACAACAATGATATAAAAAGAACGAAATCTTCTAAATTTGTCAAAGATTCCAAGTATTTTCATGATTGGTATCTCAGTCGTAAAAAATCTGAAGAATGGGTTCGGGAGTTTGTTTACGGAAATGACGGTATGTTACATACAGAATATGGTCTTAGATGGAATGTTCCAGGATTGTTTGAAATGTCCGATATTGATCCGCAGCAATATATGGATGACAATTACGGCGAGAATTATCCCGAAAATTTCAGCAACTGCCTTCTGCATTGTGAAAGACTAATCTATTTATATTCATGGAAAAAGCAGAATTTAATGAAATTGAGTGATTGTCAGCAGGCATGCGAAAATGCTTATCAATGCACAGAAGGAGAAGGAATTGACAAAGATTGTGACGGAATTCGGGATATATATGACATCTGTCCGAATAAAAGTAATCCTGAACAACGCGATTCAGACAGCGACGGCATTCCAGATGTCTGTGACAACTGCCGTCAAGTTTATAATCCGCTTGAAGAATATGAATTGAACAGTGAATTTGTTCTTGGAAACGACGGAGCAATAAGCAAAAAAATAGGAAATGTTGGTCTAAAGTTGATGTTTTCAGACAAATTCAGCCTTTCATACCGTTTTGTTTACAGAATGCAACCAGACAGCGATCTTGACGGTATCGGTGACGCATGCGATTATTTAGTAGCAACGAACCGCAATCTTGCCGCAGGCATAGGTGTTGGTTTTGACCCTGGGATTGTAATGAACCACGGTTTTGCAAACAGCAGAATAACAAATGTAAAAAGCGCTACTCCGAAACTTGCACTACTCGGGAAAATTAACAATATGGCTTATGTGGAACTCGACATGCCAGAAAACAGCGGAAGAAACACATCTTTCTGTGATACAGTTTATTTAGCAATTAACGATACAATAGAATACCCTTTTTCCGTATGCAATGCCACTGTTCATTACTGTGCGATAGATTATATTGAAAACGAGCGAGGGAACTGGGGTGATGTTGGATTTTGTTCCACATCAGAAAAAGTTAATTCGTTCCCTAAGCGATTCAATTTCGGCTACAGTCACGGAAGCGATGATTTTTCGCCGCGTTCCATTGAAAGCTGGCGAAGCCGCATTTCTATTGCTGATTCAAGCGAAGATACAAATGCTGAAAACTGGAAACCCGTCTTAGACACTAACGATCCTAACGACGATCCGGAAAGAAAACCTATCAAAGTTTCTGTCGGCGGCGGAAAATTAATCTGGAACTGGCGTAGAGACTGGTATGAAAAAAATAAGTGCCATAATATATCTAACACATCCCTTTGCCAAAATCTTCTCAACGGCGGCAAATATGACGAAGAAAACACAATGTATTACGCGCTTTCTACAAGCATTTTACCTGTCAAAGGTGACAATTTGAATCCAGAAGATATTCCAAGTTACACAATCGGCGAAAATGATGATATTAAAATCAATAATGACTATTTCCCGCCGACAAACAAAAACAAATTCGCCCGTGCAAGGAGATACAATACCGAACCTTTGGTTTTGAATTATTATACCATAAATCTTTCTATGCCAGATCCGAATACTGGTATAATATTCCCGAATCTGATCAAGCTTCCCGACATTGAGCTCTGCCCGTCGTGTTACTTCGACATTCCAATCAGAATCATCGGACAAAACGACATTCTGCCTGTCGAATACATTTCGCGCTATTTTATTGAAAAAGACAATAAAAACAACATATTGACTAAAAGTCAAAGAATTGTTTTCCCGCAAAATCTTGTTACTTTCAGCGAGCTTTCAAAAACTGAAATGATTGGAATTACCCGCGAAAACGACGAACATTTTCTGTTGGTGAACACAAGTGAAAGCGGTTCTGACTGGAACAAAATCGGTAAAATAGAGAACTGGGATACTGAAATTGTTGAAATTCAAACTTTTGCCGCGAATTTTTTCATCGCAAAAAACCAGCGCGGGGTCAAAAAGCTCTATTCGATTGATTTGATTAGCGAAATTCCGCAAAATATCGAAGAAGTTGCCAAAAACAGCGAACTGCCTGAAATTGTCTATAATTTAAACAACTTAGGTGCAATCGGCTTTGAAAGTGATAAAACAAAACTCGTCTTTGCGAACGGCAAACTTTACCTTTTTGCGCAGAACGAAAACAACTTCGGAATGCTTCGGTTTAACGGTGAAAATTTTGAAGAAA
>Ga0310696_10000468_pt1 | contig 63897 bp, 45 predicted proteins | sample AusTroGonzalo_MG_4_FD_203885 | JGI IMG/M metagenome (GOLD analysis project Ga0310696, IMG submission 203885) | Bovine rumen microbial communities from tropical cattle in Woodstock, Queensland, Australia - Gonzalo_02 (v2) (version 2) | ecosystem: Host-associated > Mammals > Digestive system >...
TGAAGAAGACTGTACTAATGGTCGCAGCACTTTTGTGCACTTTAGCTTGCTTCGCGCAAGTTGTTGATTTCGAGGATTTGACTCTCGAACCTAATTCATCGTGGAATGGTTCCGATGGAACTGGACAATTCACAAGTTCGTACCTTACATTGTACAATGACTACAACGATTCATGGGGTTCATGGCAGGGCTTTGCCTACACTAATGGAACCGATACTGAATCAGAAGCAAGTACAAACCTTTCAAGTTGTGTAGGTCATGGCACTGGTAATTCTGCAACATACGTAACAGGATACGTTGGTTTTGATTGGATGGGTGACTATTCTCCAATACCAGTAGGCATGAAGATAAATACTGAAGTTGCTGGCAATTTTGCTCATCGTGGTGCATATTTCTGCATGCCGGTAGCTTTGAAAAAATATGTTGATAGAGAATATCCTTCTGGACATTTCTATTACAAACTCAAAGCATCAGCATACGCAAATGGCACTTTGGTTGGTGAGCGTGAAATAATGATGGCTGACTTCTCTGGCGAAAATTCATACATGATGGACGATTGGACATACGTTGACCTCTCATGGATTGAAAATGCCGACAGCTTGGATTTCATAGCATTGAGTGACGACGCTAACGCATACGGAATACTTACTCCTGCATATTTCAACATGGACGATTTTGGTGCACAAGATCCTAATTACATCAACTATACAGATATTATTGATTTTGAAGAATTTAACCTTGAAGAAAACTCCGCTTGGTACAGCCACGAGGAAACTGGAACATTCCGTAGTTCATATTTGACTTTCTACAGCCACTATGACGAGGATTGGGGTGCTCCTTACTGGGAAGGTTTTGCATACACCAATGGAACATCTACAGAAACAAACGATTATAACGACCTGTCAGCTGCCGCAGGAAGCGGAAACGATGGCTCTGAAAATTATGCTACCTGCTACATTGGTTTCTACAATATGGCTGGTATCAAGATAGACACCGAACATTCTGTAAACTTTGAGAACCGTGGTGCTTATTTCTGCTTGCCGGCATACGTTTCATCGTATATTGGTGACGAAAATGGTTCTTTTGCAGAAAACCACTACTACTATTCAGTAAAAATTACAGCATTCGCTGCAGGTACGGAAGTTGCTAACCGTGAAATTGTAATGGCAGACTTCAGGGACGATGCAAACTATAAGATGGACGAATGGACATTCGTTAACCTTTCTTGGATTGCAAATGCCGACAGCTTGTTCTTTGAGGCAGCTGGTAACGATACAGTAGGTGGCTGGGGATTGAATACTCCAACTTATTTCTGCATGGATGACTTTGGTGCAGAGGCTCCTGTTGAAATAACTTATACAGAAATCATTGATTTTGAAGAATTTGACCTTGAAGAAAACTCTGCATGGTACAGCCATGAGGAAACAGGAACATTCCTTAGTTCATATTTGACTTTCTACAGCCACTATGACGAGGATTGGGGTGCTCCTTACTGGGAAGGTTTTGCATACACCAATGGAACATCTACAGAAACAAACGATTATAACAACCTGTCTGCTGCTGCAGGAAGTGGAAACGATGGTTCGGAAAATTATGCTACCTGCTACATGGGTTTCTACAATATGGCTGGCATAAAGATAGATACCGAACATTCTGTAAACTTTGAGAACCGTGGCGCTTATTTCTGCTTGCCGGCATACGTTTCATCGTATATTGGTGACGAAAATGGTTCTTTCGCAGAAAACCACTACTACTATTCAGTAAAAATTACAGCATTCGCAGGTGAAAACGAAATTGCTAACCGTGAAATCGTAATGGCTGACTTCAGGGAAGATGCAAGCTACAAGATGGACGAATGGACTTTCGTTGACCTTTCTTGGATTGCAAATGCCGACAGCTTGTTCTTTGAGGCAGCTGGTAACGATACAGTAGGTGGCTGGGGATTGAATACTCCAACTTATTTCTGCATGGATGACTTTGGTGCAGAAAATCCAGGTCCTGTTTTTGTTAGCAATAACATTGCAGAATCTCTTTCACTTGACGCATACTTCGATGCTGCAGGTATGCTTAACCTCAGCTGCGAAAGTCGCATAAATGATGTTTATGTTTACGATATGGCAGGCCGTCTTGTTAAGACTGTTTCGGTAAACGACAATAATGTTTCAATGCCTTTCAATGCTGAAAACGGAATGTTCATCATTTCCGCTACTACCGAAAAGGGTATGGCTACATGTAAAGTAATTAATAATAGGTAATGTTTGTACAGAAGTTTTTTGGTGGCGGGCGAAAGTCCGCCACTCAAAAATTGAATTTTTGTGAAATATGAGAATTTTATTGCTTGCTATTTGTGTGCTACTTTCTTTTTCTATTCATGCACAGAATTTATCGAATCCATTGGCAATGCACAAGGATTCGTCGGCATTTGTTGGCTGGGCAACTTCAGCTGAAATTGTTCGCGGTTATGTTAAGATTTCAGATACAACATTTACATATACCGACAATGTTTTGGGCATAACTTCAAACCATGCTTTTTATGGAACTACCGACAATTGTCTTGGAAAAGCCAACGGACAGTTTATCAGTCTTGGAGATGGCGGTTACATTACATTGCAGTTTGACAGTCCAATTGTAAATGGCGAAGGACACGATTTCGCTGTTTTTGAGAACGCTTTGATTCCCAACGAGGTGCCGAATCAGGATTCCATTGTTTTCTACGAACTTGCTTTTGTGGAAGTTAGTAGTAACGGCATTGATTTCGTTCGTTTCCCTGCAGTTTCACATGTGCCGACCGATGTACAAGTTGGAACTTTTGGCTACGAAAATTCCAATCTGCTAACAAATTTGGCTGGCGTTTTTCCAGTTTTCTACGGTTATCCATTCGATTTGGAAGAACTTGCCAACGAACCAAACCTCGATGTCAACAATATTACTCATGTTAGGCTGATTGATGTTGTCGGTTCTATTGACCCGCAATATGGAACTTACGATTCGGAGGGAAATATAATCAACGACCCCTACCCTACACCTTTCCATTCATGCGGTTTCGACCTTGATGCTGTAGGTGTGATTCATTCGCTTAATTCTGTTCAGGAAAATATTTCTGTCGATGCAAATGTTTATCCAAATCCAACTTCTGGTTTTGTGAACTTGTCGGCAGATAGGGATTTTTCGGTTGAAATATATAATTTGATGGGGCAAAAGGTATTGTGCGGTTCAGAAAAAAGCACTTCCTTCGCAATGGATATTTCAGATATTGAGTCTGGAATATATTTCGTGGCATTTGTATTTGACGACTGCCGCGTAGTAAAAAAGATTGAAATTATGCAATGATAGGACAGATTTTACTCGTTCCCCGTCATTGCGGAAGGTATAATGAACCAACGATACCAGAGGGGGAGTTGTGTGAATTAACCTATCCGCAATCTCCCTTGTGTACTGATGGGAGATTACGCATAAACAGGCTCACAAGCAACGTTCCTTATGCTGTTCGCTTTGTTTTGCGCAATGACGTAATGAGGCTTCTCTTCCTTTTGCTGTTTATATTGTCATCTTCATTGGCTTTTTCGCAATCCGACACTGTAACTTTACCCGATGTTGAGATAATTGAGCACCGCGAAATGCTTGAAACAGGCACTTCTGTTGTAAAACTCGACAAGATGATTCTCAAGGTCAAGGAGTTGAGTTCGCTTTCGGAAGTGCTGTCGGAAAATACTTCGGTATTTGTAAAAACATACGGACGAGGTTCACTTTCAACGGCTTCGTTTCGAGGAACAACTGCCTCACACACAAAGGTTTCATGGAATAATGTAAGCCTTAGTTCTCCTATGCTCGGAATGGTTGACATGTCGCTTGTGCCTATGTCGATTGCCGACGAGGTGAATGTTTTCTGTGGTTCTGCTTCGATGCAGAAGTCGGAAACGGCAATCGGCGGCGTTGTCGAGATAAATACCCGCCCGATGTGGGACCGCGGTGTGTCTGCAAAAATTGTTTCGTCGGTGGCAAGTTTCCATACTTTCGACAATATGGCGCAGGTGCGTGCCGGAACTGAAAAGTTCCAGTCGGTAACAAAGTTCTACGATACTCGTTCGCGCAACGATTTCAAGTTCAAGAATAGCGACATTGCTGGCGGTGGCGTTCAGAAACGCGAAAATGCCGACTACCGAATGATGGGCGCAATTCAGGAATTGTATTTCCGCACAACAGAAAGGTCGTTCCTGTCGCTAAAGTTCTGGTGGCAGAACTACGACCGCGGCGTGCCTGGACTTACCACCAACGAAAGCGGTTTGCTCAACAACAAGAACCGCCAGGACGGCAACAGCTTTGTGTCGTCGCTGTCGTATAGGCTCTACACCGACAAGTCGAAACTAGACATTTCAATCGGCGACAATTATCAGTTGCAAAATTACCTTTCGCAAAGCTACATTAGCGGTGTCGGTTTTTACAAGATTGTCAATTCCGACACAAAGGCAAATTCGCTATATACCACTGCAAATTACTCATATGCCTTCAACGATAGGCTCGAAATCTCTGCTCGGCTGAAATACAATTTCCACACCGTGGCTTCGTTTGATTCCATTACACGCAATGGTTACGATACTGTCCGTCACGACTATGGCGCGCTAGTTTCGCTGTTTGGAGAGCCATTCAAACGATTCCGCTGTGGCGTTACATTGCGGCAGGAATTTTACGATAAGAACGTTTGCCCGTTCTTGCCATCGCTGTTCCTTGAGTACAATTTCCGTTATCGCTGGTTTATAAGGTCATCGTTGTCGAAGAACTATTCGGTGCCTACACTTAACGATTTGTTTTATGTGCCGGGCGGAAATCCCGACCTTGTCCCCGAAACGGCATACGTAGCCGATATTTCGTTTGGCAAGAAATATAATAGTCTCAATGGTCGTTTCTCGATTTCGGCGGAGTCTGGAGCAAATTACAGCCATGTGAAAAACTGGATAATGTGGTGCCCGACAAACCGAGGCTACTGGCAACCGATAAATCTTGAAAAAGTTGTTGCCTACGGTGCCGATGCAAAGTTGAACACTTCGTTCGAATTTCACGATTCGTGCCTGATTTCGCTTACGGCAAACTATGCCTACACGCATTCGACAAACCTTTCGACACCGCGTAGCGAGAACGATATGTCAATTGGTAAGCAGTTGGCATACATTCCTTTACATTCGGCAAACATTTTCGGAAGAATTTCGGCATACGGATTCTATTTCTATTACCAGTGGAACTATTTTAGCGAACGTTTTACGACCTCGGCGGAGGAAACAGGTGTGCTGGTGTCGATTTACCCGTATTTTATGAGTGACATCGGTCTGGGCAAGGAGTTTGTTGTTTCCGATTTCGCCATCGATTTGAATTTCAAGATTAACAATCTTTTCAACGAATCGTATCGTTCGGTATTGTGGCAACCGATGCCAAGAATTAATTTTGCATTCCAGATTAGCGTTAGTTACAGATGATGAACATTAATAAAATGATATGGGATTATAAAATCTGTAGCGGCGCAATGCATTGCGCCGCTACAAATTGTCAATTATCAATTGTCAATTGTCCATTAATTATCATCATCTTCCTTGTTTTTCTTTCCTCCTGCATGAAGGACGACCTTGCCCCCATTACCCAGTTCAACACATCACACGACGGTGTTTTGATTCCTTGCGAGGGCAATTTCATGTACGGAAACGCTTCGCTGTCGTATTACGACAAGAATACAAAAACCGTTGAAAATCAGGTTTTCTACAGAGCAAACGGCATTCCTATCGGTGATGTTCTGCAAAGCGTTACGATTATCGACTCGCTGGCATATCTGGTTGTGAACAACAGCGGCAAAATTTATGTGGTTAACAAAAATACGTTCCAGTATGTCAACAAGATAACTGGACTTGTATCACCACGATATATGCGATTCATAACACCTTCGAAGGCATACGTTTCGGACATGTACGCCAAGAATATATATGTGGTGAATCAGCAAACCTGCATGGTTGACAATATAATCAACATCGACGAAGGTACTGGCAATTTCTATCGGCATTCGTCGGAGCAGATGATTGTGTATGATACGCTTGTGTTTGTAAATAGCTGGTCGTACGACGATAAGGTGCTGGTTATAAATGCAAAGACCGATGAACTTGTTTCGAAAATTGAGGTTTTAAAGCAGCCGCATCGTATGGTTATCGACCGTAATGGCAAGATATGGGTTCTCTGCGATGGCGGCTATGCTGGTTCAGACTACAGCGGAGTGCCAGGACTTGTGAAAATTGATGCTGCAACGCAAACTGTGGAACACACTTTTGAGTTTCCTGTCGGTGATTATCCTTCCGAAATTGCACTGAATGGCACTGGCGACACAATTTATTATTGCAACAACCACATTTACAGGTTCCAAATTGATTCGGACGATATAACTGGCGATGTTTTCTTTGAGAATCCAGGTGGTAGGCTATATTATGGACTAGGCGTTGACCCTGTAAATTCGGAAGTGTATGTTGCCGATGCGATAGACTACATGCAGTCGGGAGTGGTTTACAGACTGAGTGCTGCAGGTGAGCAAATCGACAAATTTACGGTTGGAATAATTCCTAATGGGTTCTGTTTCAAGTAAGAATACTATAGTGGCGCAATGCATTGCACCACTAATCCTTTACATATCGAACCGCCAAACCACATATTTTAGGAATACTAGAAACCCATTCTTCCATACGGAAATCTATCTGGGTCATTGGCGTAGTGTCGTGCCTTATTGTCCATCCCGACAAATAATCATCTTCGCGACCTCTTTTCTTTTCCCACACAAAACAATATATTCCTAAATCCTTGAACTTGACACTATCCATTTGCTCATAACCTAGAGGCTGAAATCTTTCTCTGTAACAATAATCTGGCTGCATAATTCCACCTGGAACAAAGCCCAATCCTGAAACATTAAGAAGTATATGTGTACTATCACTTAATCCCCACAATTCTCTGTCGCCACAGAGCATAACTGTTGTATAAAATTCAAAGTTGCCATACTTGTCTGCCTTATCATTGTTGACGCTCTTTATCAATTTTGCAAAATCGTCCTTAGTAGGCAAATGCCAACCATCGGGGCAACTTTTTACCGCAGCATCGTAATTGTATAGCACTCCATATTTCTTATACTCGTCGGTGGCTTTCGCTTCGTTCACATCGGTACCATTGTAATTGTAAACATAATAGCGCGGACCATCGAACGACACCGTATCAACATCGTTGCCATCTACAGCTGGAAGATACCTGAAATTTTCAGCAAGCCAAGTTGTTCCGTCTATCGTCACAGTCTTGTATTCATAACCGTCTCTATTGTCGGTAAATGTCGAATATTCCAAATCAAACTTTACTGGTCTGTCTTTTTCGCATGCGCAAAATGCAAGTAATGCAATGATTATAAATGATATTTTTGTTTCCATAGTTATTTATTCTTATTGTTGCTGAACCGATAGCCTATGCCGGCATGGATGTTGAAACTGCAATGATATATTTCGGTGTTATATACGTTCATAACACCTCTGTTTGCATCATAATAGTAATAAGGAGTGTTGGTGTCGGCTTCCCAATTTGTAAAACCTAGACTTACAAGAAAATATAGTCCCGAAGGAAACGAATGCCCGCTCTTGAATTCAAGTCCCCATCCCAAATTGTAGTAGACATTAAAATCTTCATAATGGTGGCTATGAGTAAGCTTCAGTATAAACCCTATTCCATATAAATTTGAATGTCCTTCGCCACATTTCTCTCTAGTCCAAAATATTCCGGGCACAAATGTCGTCCATGACCGGTACGAAGCATACAAGCCCAGTCCACTTTTCTTGCCAACAGGAGCAGCAAAATCGAAGTCGAAGTTTAAATCCCACGAAACTATGTATTTGCCGATAGAACTGCCAGTTCCGGCATTTGCGCCAACAAACCATTTCCGATGCTCTTGCGTTGCCCTTGTCGAATCAGACTCATATCCTGCCAAACAAGAGATAACAAATGTCAAAAACAATATAGTTGTCAAAAATATTTTCTTCATACATATAGTAGTGACAAACCATGCAAATGTAACAGTTTTTTTTATTTCATATATTATTTGCAAAAAAATTTAATCTATACTCCCAGCTCTTTCATCTAACCGCCCCCTGAGCCTTCGGTTACTGAGCGTAGTCGAAGTATCGAAGGGTAAGGTTAACACGAATTATATCATTTCATCACCTTGACTTCGACAAGCTCAGCCAGCGGAATTTTTTCAAATGCTAACTGCTTGTTTCATAAGTAACAACATTGTCCAAATGAAAGAATCGTGTTCCATCCGATAAAAATTCCCACTAGCCCACTCAAAATTCAGTGTATCAAATTATTATATCGACAAAGGAATGTGCGGACTTGGTTTTGAAAAGACTATGTAAACATAAAAGATGTAGCATATATATAAATTAAGGTATGTATTATGCACACCAACCAGACACCGGTCCATAAGTTGAAAACATTGCAAAACAAATGCAAGACTTTTGCATTGTTGAAGCAAATCATTAAGCCGTTTGGTATCATATTTTTAATTCACAAAATATTTTTTACAGAAAAAGCAAAAAAAGATTTTTGGATAATAAAAAAAGCATTACTTTTGCAGTCCGTTTGGTCATCCAGCCTAAGGAACTTAATTTATTAATTTTAAAGAAAGATTTTTTAAAGTGAAAACATTGGTTTACAGAACAATATCGGCTAACAAGGAAACTGTTAATAAGCAGTGGTACGTTGTCGATGCTGAAGGCGAAATTCTTGGTCGCTTGGCTGCAAAAGTAGCCTACGTGCTGAGAGGAAAGCACAAACCCGATTACACACCTCATGTTGACTGTGGTGACAATGTCATCATCATAAACGCTGAAAAGGTTGTTCTTACAGGAAAGAAACTCACCGACAAGGAATACATCAGACACTCTGGTTATCCTGGTGGACAGAAGGTTGAAACTCCTGCCGAAATGCTCGAGAAGCATCCGGAACGCATCATCGAACACGCTGTCAAGGGAATGTTGCCAAAGAACCGTCTCGGAAGCGAATTGTTCAGAAATTTGAAAGTTTACGTTGGTAGCGAGCACAAGCACGAGGCTCAGAACCCGACAAAGTTGGATTTAAACACAATTAAATAAGCATGGACGTATTTAATGCATTAGGTCGCAGAAAAGCTGCTGTCGCAAGAGTTTACCTTAGCGAAGGAAAAGGAAACATCACGGTTAACAACCGCAAAATGGAAGAGTACTTCCCGATTATGCAGTACCAGTATATCGTTAAGCAACCGTTCCTCACATTGGACAAGATGGACTGCTACGATGTAAAGGCCAATATCGACGGAGGTGGTGTAAGAGGTCAGGCTGAAGCTTTGCGCCTTGGTATCTCAAGGGCATTGTTGAAGGTAGATCCAGAATACAGGGCTAGCTTGAAGCCTTGCGGATTTCTCTCACGCGACTCGAGGGTTGTCGAAAGAAAGAAACCCGGACAGAAGAAGGCTCGTAAGAGATTCCAGTTCAGCAAGCGTTAGTATTTTTTTAGTGAATTATAAACAGAGTTTAGTATCTAAATCGTGGAGATGGCCATTCGTGGTTCTACTTCACGATTGTTACTACAGAATGTAAACTTAAATTATTTAAAATGTCAAGATTAACATTTGATCAATTGTTAGAGGCTGGCGTACACTTCGGTCACCTCAGACGCAAATGGAATCCCGCAATGGCTCCTTATATCTTCATGGAGCGCAACGGTATCCACATCATCGACTTGCACAAGACAGCCGCTAAGGTTGACGAAGCTGCAGAAGCAATGAAGAACATTGTAAAGTCAGGTAGAAGAGTTTTGTTCGTAGCTACCAAGAAGCAGGCTAAGGACATCGTAGCAGAAGAAGTAACAAAGGTTGGAATGCCTTACGTTACTGAACGCTGGCCCGGTGGTATGCTTACCAACTTCCCGACTATCCGCAAGGCTGTTAAGAAAATGTCGTCAATCGACAAGATGATAAGCGATGGTACTTTCTCATCACTTTCGAAGCGTGAACAGCTCCAAATTAGCCGTCAGAGAGCAAAATTGGAAAAGAACCTCGGTTCTATCGCCGACCTTTCGAGACTTCCGGCTGCTCTTTTCGTAGTTGACATACTCAAGGAAAAAATTGCCGTTCACGAAGCTCAGAGATTGGGTATTCCTGTTTTCGCAATGGTTGATACCAACTCGGATCCTAAGAACGTTGACTATCCTATTCCAGCAAACGACGATGCTTCAAAGTCAATTCAGCTTATCGTTGCTACTATGTGCCAGGCTATAAAGGAAGGTTTGGACGAACGCGCTGTTGAAAAGGAAAACACAGCTAAGGAAGCTGGCGAAGAAACCGAAGAACAGGCTCCAGTAGAAAGAAAGAGACAGAGAAGGACATCAGCAAAGAAGGAACACGTTGAAGAAGCACCTGCTGCTGAAACCGAAGAAAACTAGTATTAACGTAAAAACTGAAAGACAATGGCAAATATAAGTGCTGCTGACGTAAAGAAACTTAGAGACTTGACAGGTGCAGGTATGATGGACTGCAAGAAGGCTTTGACTGAAGCTGACGGTGATTTCGAAAAGGCAAAGGATCTTATCAGGGAAAGAGGTCTTGCAATCGCTAACAAGCGTGCTGACCGCGAAGCTACCGAAGGTGCTGTTCTCGCTGGTACGGCAAAGAACAATACCGTTGGTGTTGTTATCGCATTGAGCTGCGAAACCGACTTCGTTGCAAAGAACGACGATTTCGTAAATCTTGCAAAGGACATCCTAAAGGTTGCTTGCGACAATCTTCCAGCTGACCTCGAAGCTCTCAAGGCTTTGTCAGTAAACGGAAAAACTATCGTTGACGCAGTTGCCGAAAGAAGCGGTGTTACTGGCGAAAAGATGGAACTCACTTACTACGGTAAGATGGAAGCTCCGTACGTTGTTGAATACATCCACAACGGAAACAAGCTCGCTACAGTAATCGGTCTTAACAAGGTTGTTGACCGTCAGGTTGGACGTAACGTTGCAATGCAGGTTACTGCAATGAATCCTGTCGCTGTTGACGAAGCAAGCGTTCCTCAGAAGGTTAAGGACGAAGAATTCTCGATTGCAATCAACAAGACAAAGCTCGAACTCAGCGCAAAGGCTGTTGACGCTGCTTTGAAGAAAGCAGACATCAACCCGAACCTCGTTGATAGCGACGACCACATTGAAAGCAATATGGCAAAGGGATGGATTACTAAGGAACAAGCTGACTTGGCTCGCAAGATCAGAACCGAAGTAACCGAAGCAACTGTTGCTACTATGCCAGAAGCAAAGATAAATGCTATCGCAAACGGTCGTTTGCAGAAGTTCTTCAAGGAATCAACTCTTATGAACCAGGCTTACATCTCCGATTCAAAGGTATCGATTGCTCAGTACCTCGAATCAGTAGAAAAGGGACTTGTTGCTACAGGTTTCATAAGATTCGGTTTGAAAAACTAACGATTTTCATAATTCTATCATTCAAAGGGCATTCGAAAGGATGCCTTTTGTTTTTTCCATACAAGTCATTTCACATGGCAAAGCGAACAGGCATAGGAACGAGCCTTGTGAGCCTGCCAGTGCGAAATCTCCTTTATACAATATATTATGTAATTTTTAGTGTCCACTAATTGAAATTTTGTCTTAAATTTGTCTCCAATAAATTCTCAACACAATGAAAAAATTCAGTATCATAATTATTGCTGCCTCATTGATGATGGCAGCTTGCGCAAATAGCGAAAGAAAAACAGAAAATCAGAGTGAAAACCAAAACGAAACAAAGGAAATGAAAACATTAGTAGCTTATTTTTCAGCCTCTGGTGTGACAAGAGGTGTTGCAACACAACTTGCAGAAGTCGCCGGTGCCGACCTTTACGAAATTGTACCCGAACAGATTTATACCGATGCCGACCTCAACTGGAGAGATTCTCTTTCGCGCTCGTCGGTGGAAATGAAGGACAAGACCTCGCGTCCTGCAATTAAGAAAACCGAACTCAAAATCGACGAATACGCTACAATCTATGTAGGTTTCCCAATATGGTGGTACACATGCCCGACTATCATCAACACCTTTATGGAAGCATACGATTTCTGTGGCAAGACGGTAATTCCATTTGCAACATCTGGTGGCAGTACAATAGAACAAGCCTGCAACGACTTGAAAGCAACATATCCTAAGGCAAACTGGAAAGAAGGTCGTCTGTTCAACGATGCAAGCAAAGAAGACCTTGAAGAATGGGTAAAAAGTTTGAAATAACCTTTAAATAGGCAAGTATAGATAGCGATTGCTGATAGCGGCTTGATAAAGACATTGTGGTTGTTGTCGGATGGTAAATGACTGGAATACAGTTTCAAAACCATCTGGTTTAACCCTTATTTTGTCACCAATTAAGAGCCGTGGTTAATCATAAAAATATATTGTAAAACATGTTGTACATTGCAATTTAATTCCTACCTTTGCCCACGAAATCTGCGGAAGGGATTTATCGCTTCTAAAGAGGTCGAAAATATTAACTGATTCAAAAGTCAACGTACTGATGGAGAAGAAAATTGGCACAATAAACATACTTATTACAGATGTAAATGTCGTTGAGGATGTCAACGCACTATTGAGTTCGTACGGTAGTATCATTCTTTCGCGAAACGGAATGCCACTGCGCGACGAGAACATTTCCATTATCACGCTTGTGGTAAAAAGCGATGGCGACACAATAAATTCACTGACAGGAAAACTCGGTCGCCTCAAAGGATTAAAAGCGAAATCAACTTTAATAACAACAGCATAAAAAGATTTAGAATATGGACGAAAAGTTTAAAAATTTCATTGATAGAGAAAAACTCTATAATTTGGTTAACGGTAGCATTCCTACCGAACAGGAATTAGATGCAGTGCTTGCAAAGGCTCGCAAACTTAAAGGCTTGTCGCTTGAGGATGTTGCTTTGCTTCTACGCGTTACCGACCACGAACAGATTCACAAGATAATGGAGACGGCAAAGTTCGCCAAGGAAAGCATATATGGCAAGCGTCTCGTGTTGTTCGCACCTATTTATACAGGTAATGTGTGCGTAAACAACTGCGTTTACTGTGCATTCCGTCGCGACAACAAGGCTATCAAGCGTAAAGTGCTCACAATGGACGAAATCGAGCAGGAAACCAAGGTTCTTCTTCACGAAGGTCACAAGCGCGTATTGTTGATATGCGGAGAGTCGCCACGCAACGACATAGACTACTATTGCGAGGCTATTCGTCGTACCTACGCAGCCCGCGACAACGGCAACTACATCCGCCGTATCAATGTCGAGTTGGCTCCGTTGACAATCGAAGAATTCAAGCGTCTGAAAGCCGAGAAGATTGGTACTTACGTTTGCTTCCAGGAAACTTACGATCCGGTTGCTTACAAGGAATTCCACCCGGCAGGCACACCAAAGGCCGACTACCTCAACCGTCTGACCGTTATGGACCGTGCTATGGAAGGCGGAATCAACGATGTTGGTCTTGGCGTTTTGTTCGGACTTGTTGACTACCGTTTCGAGATTCTGGCAATTATGGAACATGCTGCTCACTTGGAGAAAGTTTTCGGTTGCGGACCTCATACTGTAAGTTTCCCGCGTATCGAACCGGCCGACGGTGTAGAGTTCACCAACCACATTCCGCATCCGGTTTCCGATTTCGATTTCAAGAAGATTATCGCAATCATCCGTATAGCAATGCCTTACACTGGTATTATCCTCAGCACCCGCGAAAACGACGAGATGCGTAAGGAACTTATCGAGTACGGCGTAAGTCAGATTTCGGCAGGTTCGCGTACCAACCCAGGCGCATACAGCGAAGAGGAAGAAGGTACTGGCAGCCAGTTCTCGCTTGGTGACCACAGAACTATGGACGATGTGATTTCCAATATGATAGATGGCGGTTACATTCCATCATTCTGCACAGGTTGCTACCGCAAGGGTCGTGTTGGCGCTGACTTTATGGACTTGGCAAAGCCGGGACTTATCAAGCAGTTCTGTATGCCTAACGGTTTGTTCACCTTCAACGAGTACCTCAACGACTTTGCTTCGCCTGAAACAAAGGCAAAGGGCAAGGCATTGATAAAGAAACTTGTTGCCGAAGTAGAAAGTCAGCAGTTGAAGAATACAATCAACGAGAATCTTGAGAAGATTGATGGTGGCGAAAGAGATATTTATCTGTAAAAAGTGATTTTGAAATATTTGTGAAAAAGCGGTGTAATGCCGCTTTTTTTTGTGGCTATAAAATATTGCTGTTTGCTAAAAAATGAAAAGTCATTCCGCAAGACTGAACGAACAGGCGTAGGTACGAGCCTTGTGAGTTCGTTTATGCGGAATCTCATCGAATAATAATACTATAGGAGATTGCAGTATTTATTTTTTGTAGAATGTAATCGTATTATTTTATTTTTTTTTAATTTTGTGCGCTAATTGGACGAATCCAAACTCTTAATAGAGAGTTGGTTTGTTGTTAATTCTTTTATGATTGGATAAAAAAGGTTATTTTTTAAGATGAGAAAGATAATATTGTTGATTCTTGGCGTAGTTTTTTGCCTAGGACTTTATTCTCAGAATTCCAATAGGATTTTTATGAGTAATTTTTACGATGGTGTTGCTTATATGTACGAAGACAATTATTCTGCAGCACTTGATCATTGGAAGAAAGCTGAGGATGCCGATTCTGATAATCCCAATGTGTGGTATAATCTTGGAGTGTGCTACAAAAACAGTACAAAAGATAGGGAACTTGCAGTATCGTATTTGAGCAAGGCTGTGGAATACGCTAATCCGAATTATGTATGGAATGATCATACCGACAGATCTGTTCCGATAGATTGTTATGAGGAACTCGGTGTGGCATTACGTATGGTTGGAAAGTATGATGAAAGTTTGGAAATGCTTAACGAGGCAAAGAGGGTCGCATCTGAAAACGGACGAGATGAACTTGTGGCAAGTGCAACAGAAGAAATTGTAATTACAGAAAACGCCATAAAGATGATGGCGCAGAAATCATGCAACAGAATTGATGTAACAAATATTGGTGATGCTATAAATACCGAATATTCAGACCATTCGCCAGTAATTACATGCGATGGTAATACATTGTACTTTACATCGAAGCGTCCAAACTCGCTTAATTCTAGAGATGACGAAAAGATATATGTATCAAGGAAGAATAATGGAGAATGGTCTTCTCCTGAATTGCTTCCTTCGCCAATCAACACAAAGGGAAACAACGAGTCTGTAGTTTCCGTATCGTCCGATGGCAAGCAGTTGTATTTCTTCCGTTCTGGTTCATCATTGCAAGGTAACCTCTATGTTTGCGAAATGGACGATAATGGTTCATGGGGGAAACCAAAGCATTTGAACTCGGATATAAACACAAAATACAGGGAATCTCATGTTTCGATTGCTCCAGATGGCAATAGCATATATTTCACCAGCGATAGACCTGGTGGTTTCGGTGGTCTTGACATATATGTCATAAAGAAACTTCCAAATGGCAAGTGGTCTGACCCACAATTGCTTCCCGCCGAAGTAAATACTCCAAAAGATGAGGAATACCCATCGGTTCATCCTAATGGTTCAATATTGTATTTCAATTCAAAGGGACACGAATCTATAGGTGGATATGATGTGTTCTATTCGAGAATAAGCGACGACGGTACGTACTCGAAGGCCGAAAGTATGTGTAGCCCTATTAACACTCCCGACAACGATATATGCTATACGCTTAGTTGCGATGGAAAAACCGCTTATATTGCTGCAATACGTGATGATTCGCATGGAGAGTACGACATATATGTTATCGACGATAAGTCGGCAGGTTCTGACTTAATAGTTTACAAGGGCAGTGTGAAATATGCCGATTTGGCTATTCCTAAGGGGGTAACAGTCTGGGTAAAGGACAAGACTACAGGAGAGGACCTGGGTTCGTATGTTGTAGATGAAAATACTGGAGAATACTTGTGCTATTTTCAAGAAAAAGATAACTACAGCATTATATATTCAAAAGACGGAGAGGCTCTAAAAGAAATGGAAAAGTCTCCGACGAAAGAGGAAACCGATACATTCAAGCGTATGGGTGCTCCGATTTCTCTTGAGGATGTAATATTGCCACTATTGAACAAGGAAGTATCTGTAGCAGTATATGACGGCAATAGCCTAACTCCCGATGTGATGTCTGTTCTTAATGATGTACTAAAGACAGCAGACGAAATGAAGGCAGAATCGAGACAGATGGTTGTTAATCTTGAGTTTGATGAGAATGAATTGCAGCAGGACTCTCCAAAGATGAAGATGGTTAAGGATTATCTTGAAAAGTCAGTTAGTTCATCAGACATTTCTTACAACCAAAAGCCGACGGATAAGAATCTGTATAATATAAAGGTATCAGTTGCTACAGGTCTATATGCTGGCTCGGAAAAGAATGAGATTGACCCTTATAACAGAAGTTATTCTGATACACTGGAAATAAGAAATATTTACTTCGATTTTGACAAGTATGACATTAAGCCAGAATACATCAAGAATTTGGATGAACTTGTAAAATATATGAAGGATAATCCGGGGGCAAAGATTGAAATAGGTGGTTATACCGATTTTGTTGGAACAGATGAGTATAATTTCCTTTTGTCTGGACGTCGTGCTATGGCAGTAAAGAATTATCTCGTAGAACGAGGAGTTAAACAGGATAAGGTAATTGAGGAGAAATATGGCGAAAGCAATCCTATTGCTGATAATCTTGGAGAATATAGAAGGTACAATCGTCGAGTTGAATTCAAAGTTCTTGAGCAGGGAACAGAAAAATATTTGAAAACTATAAAAGAAAACTTTGATTTGAAATCAGAACCAGGTTCAAGTTCGTCAAAGACTTATTGCGTACAGTTGTATGCTTTAAGGAACGCAAGGCCAGTTGAGTCATTTGGCGTTGAAAACTTGAGAGTTAAAGAAGTTGACGGGTATTTCAAGTACTATGTTGGAGAATTCTCTTCTCGTCGAGAAGCAAAGAAATATTACGAAACAATAAAAGATAAGTACCCAGATGCTTTTATTGTAAAATCATTTTAATTCTTTATAAGAATAACCTTTTAATCCGTTACATCGGTGTATGTAACGGATTTTTTTTTGAACATACTGAAAAGTCAAATCTTTGGATCAGCCGACATATAGGGAGGAGTTAACAATAATAATATCCTATCATACGTGACAGCAAAATGATTATCTGCATTTTTTTACATTCCGCTCCAGCCGCGGGGGCTTTTACTTTTTTGTTGGCAAATTATTTAACAAAAAATAACACCATTGATTTTCAGTTGCTTACACAAATATTTTAAGACAATGAAAATGCAAAATGCTGAATTTCAAAGGGGTGCAACAACCGAAAACGGAAACCAAAAACAATGCTTCTTGACGGCAAATTTACGCTTTAATTTGAGGCAACGCGACACGGAGAAACCAACAATCTTATATTGTGTGCTTCGACTTCACGGACAAAAATTCACAATGAACAGCGGAGTAAAAATTTACCCTAACCAATGGAACAAGCGCAAACAATTAGCAGTTATTAGCAACGAACTTTCACCACTTGACAACAGGAACAACACCATTGTAAACGATAGGATTACAAATATTAGACAGGCTTACAACACAACGATAAGCAAACTAAAAGACAATCCCGATGAGGTATCAAAGTTAATTTATATCTTTGCCGAACATTTGAATATCAAAGCAATGACACGGACAAAGAAGCAAACACCATTCACAGATGAGTTGGCAACTCTCAATAATAAAGATAATTTCGTGAGTGAAGGGAGAAAAGAAGGGAGAAAGGCAAGTATAAAGCACTTGACGGACTATTTCAAAGCATACAAGTTGGAGAACGCGCCAACCTCTATCAATCTCAAAAATTGGGAAGGCTTTAAATCCTATATGTTAGAAGCGGAGAAGGGGAACGGAGAACACTATTCACAGGGAGCAATACAGGAAACACTAAACGGAGTTAAACGCCTGTTCAGTATATATAATGAGGCACACGGTAGCATTATTATAAGTACAGAGGGATTGAAACCATTGAAGTTAAAGAAAAAACTGAACACAGGACAAAAGCAGTCAAAACATATTGAAATCACGGAAACAGATATAGAACGCTTGTATTCTATCAAGTTGAAAAGTGAGAGCCAACAAAGGGCAAAAGACTTGTTTCTGTTTCAATGCTGTATAGGTTGTAGGGTGTCCGACCTAAAAAAGATAATTGAAAGTGATGTTACCCCCATAGCGATTAACGGAGTTTCATTTATAAACTATCATTCAAAGAAAACCAATACTGAGGCAAACACACCACTATACACGAAAACTGCAAAAGACCTGTTTAATTGGGTGCGAACATTAAAAGAGTTTCCATTTAACGACAATGCACATTACAATAAGCAACTGCAACAGGCTTTTAAAAATATTGGTGGTGAGTATGACAATATTGTGACCGTTACGGAGCAACGCGGTGGCAAGATACAGACAAAGGAAAAACCAATGTGGGCAATGTTCCATAATCACGAAGCACGGCATATATTTGTAACTAATATGTATTATAGAGGCATACCACGCGAAAGAGTTATTTTAATGACGGGACACGCTTCCACGAACATAATAGATGAGGTCTATATGAAACACAACACGGACAAAGACCTGTTACTACTGGCAAGTGATTTACAAGCAACACCCCAAACGAATGAATTTGACAGCCTTATAAGAGAAATAAAGATGTATAAGGCTGGATTTTACGCCAAAGTTTCAAACGCCGTCAAAACAATGATAAAGGAAACCGCCATATTTAATAATTGCGGATTTGACAGGGCGTGTGACATTATGCTTGAGAATTTAAAATAAATTGATTATGGGGGGCGCGAAGCCTATTAGCAAATAGACTTTATACGCCCCTTTTTTAATAGTTTTGCTTTCATTTCCAACGAATTAAGTGCAAAAAAGACTATATTTAGTTTCTCCTTTTTTCGGTGCTTCGATGTCGTAACATATATAAGGTTTTCAAGTGCTTGAAAATAAAGAAGATACAAAAACTTTGGATTGTTCATATTGGAGAGCAACAACTCTGTATATACGGACTTGTTAGCGGTATGACATATATCTGTAAGCACCTTGTTAATTTCGCTTGCATTACTAAAACTGACTTCAAGCCTATACATATTACGACCTTCCCAACTGCCTTGTATATAATCCTTATTGCTTGCCTTAATCTCATCACCCTTGTTATAACCTCTCATACTAATAGACCGCTTTCTATTGTGTAGTACAATACCTTTGTTTTTGATAGGGTTTTCCCTTCTACCATTGCACACCCACAATATAGGAGAGTTATCGGTTAGGCTTATCTTTTTACCATTCATAACTACATCATATTGCATTGCTTCACCTTCCAATGTTATAGTGTCATTTTTGCATATACGATATATCTGTTTTACAACATCTCTGTTGCAGTCCCACGCTAAATCTAACTTGCTCACTTGATAGTATTCCAATCCGATGTAAGATGTAATGTAATGCAAGCAAGCATAAGCGAAACCATCTGTATAATGAGCCTTGTTTTCAAATTCAAAATAAAAATGTTGTCTGTTTTGATTGTAAGAGCCAAAATACAAAGTCCCTAATGTTTCATAACTCCAACCAATTACACCATTGTAACCTGTTGCATACTGCACTATAAAATAATGCTTGTATGTACCTTTTTTGTTGTTAATCCTCTGTAAAATGAAAGTCTGTTGATTGTCTGTAATGGTGTCAATTCCACTAATAAACGCCCTTGTTTCCTCAGTCGCTTTGTAAGTTACTTCTAACTTGTCAATAGTTAAACGATAATCCGTTTCCATACCTTAATGTAATTTATATTTCTTATAGTCCATACCTTTTTTCAATGTAACTATAAGTGGGGACGGCTCAAGGTATGGGAAACTAACCGCCCCCTCAATAATAAGTATCAAGCAATATAGAGTTTTGACAAAGAAAAAGCAACCTTATCACCTCATCGGTAACAACAGACAATATGCTGACAGGGTGCTGACAGGGTGCTATATAACAATTTTGGGATACTTTGAAAAAGTTAAGTTGCTGAATATCAAAGACTATTACAATTTGCGCATACAGAAAACTATTTTAAGCAAAAAAGTTTTGTGATGTGGGGTGTAGGGGATGTGAGAAAATCACTACATTTGCAACGATGTTAAACCGTAAGCAACCGAAAACGGCAACAACAAGTATTAACGCTCTTACAAACAATTATATATCAAAGTGTTACAAAGACTTACTTTTTTGTTGGCAAAAAAGTAAACAAAAAACCATGTCCGCTGAGTCTGCTTCGCTAAAAATCGGTTGCACTTCGCTAAAAATCAGAAACTTGCCGTTTTATGCGCGTTGCGTTTATGACGCGAACCCGCAAAAACGACTTCAAACAGACAGATTTTTTTACGCTCCGTTCCACCGATTTTCTTAACGCTCACCAGCCAAGGCGGCAATCAAGGTATCGCCGAAGGCGATGGATAAAAAACGAAATCCGTCTTCGTGAGATTCCGTTTTTTGTATCGACAATATGAATCTCCACCCACTTTTTCCGCTGTTCCTTTCTTTGTAATGAGTTGTGGTAAATTTGGGGCAACTTGTAAAAGAAAAATCCTAAATCGCTGATTTTCGCAATTTAGGATTTAAAAATTGTGGTCCCACTAGGGCTTGAACCTAGGACCCCCTGATTATGAGTCAGGTGCTCTAACCAACTGAGCTATGGGACCTCGCTCCTTTCGGAAACGGACTGCAAATTTACTATAACTTTTTTATCTCGCAAAATTATTTTCGAAAAATTTGTATAATTGTGGAGTCTGTTGATCGTCAATGCATGCTGTAATATTTATGCCTACTTTTTTTCTATGCTTGTCAGTCCGTCGCGCTTGCCGATGACGTATGCCGTGGGCATTTCATTGTTATGAATAAGATTGTCGATGTAGAGCGGTTGTCCGACAATAAAAAATCGGCAGCTAAATGTATCTCCTTCGCCCAGTTTCGTGTTTATGGCTTTGTCAATTATGAATTTGTATTTGCCGAGATACCTTATGACACATTCGCGGTTTGGCATCCACTTCATTTCCAGTATATCACCTATCGAGAGATCGTCGGAGCAGATGTGCTTGTTTTGCGTTAGAAAATCCGACTGGTCTGGATTTGTCTCGGCAAGATGCTCTGTATATTCTTTCCAGCTTTTGTATCCTAGTGTTTTCGACAGAAGTTCCAAGGTGCATTGCCTTGTGTTGTCGGCACCATCGATGTATCCCCACAGCCGTTTGAGCGTAGAGGTGCTTATTGCGGTTCTTGTACGTTCCCATATTACGCCCGACAGGAATTCGAAGTCGGCAGGTGTGTTTATGTTGCGTTCAACTGAAATTTCGATGTCGCGGCGCAGCTGTAGTATTTCGGGGCAATTCTTCTTCATTTCTTTTTGCGTTTAGTTTTCGGCGACAAAGATATGCCATTGCAGATACATGTGCAAAATTCTTGTTGGTTCTTGTTCGGGAAATAAGTTTGAGTAACAATCTAACGGTCTTGCAGACTAACAGTCAGACTGCTCGACTGGTCTTCTGTTTGACATTAAGACAGGTCTTCTTTTAGCCTTTTAGCCCCCTATGTATCTCATTTGAATGCCTGCTTATTGAGGTAATAAAACAATTAGTAATATTTTTGTTAGTAATAATGTTATTAGCAAAATAAAGCCTTATTTTATAAGGGATTTGTGGAAACTATGCTATACATTTTTATATACCCATTTTGCGAATAGAGGGTCTGAAATTGCGTATGATTTTCCTTGCACTTCGATGAGTTCCCGTGCTTCCAATGACTTTCTCATGCTTGCAATATTTGCCGTTGAGGCGAGGTTGTATTCATCGATGACGCTTTTGGTCGAGAGGTCGGTGGTATGACCATCGGCAATTGCACGTATCATGCTTATTTGGTAGCTTGTGAGCGCGTCAATGTAGCTTTGGAAAAGGACGTGGTTCTGTCGCATAATTTCCTCTTTTGCAAGTTCGAAGCACTCGTCGGTGGCCGTATCGGTAGTAAAAGTCCATATCAGCCAGGCCATTTGCTGGACGTATGACGAGTTGTTTTCTACGTATTCGCACACCTTTTCGCAGAGTTCTGCAGGTATGTGCTTGCCTGTGGTTTCAAAGCGTTTCTGTATGTATTCCGTCCAGTACGAGACGGGAATCCTTTCGAGGAACATCAGGTCACCGAAACGGTAGAACGGAAAACTGCTCTTGCCGAACATTCCCATAAGTATGTGGCGCTTGCTTCCGAAAAGGCAATATGATGTGTGTTGCTGCAGTTGCCATACCGAGCGCAGTTTCTTCTGGAACGACAGCGAATAGCGGAAGTCGGCAATCTGCTGGAACTCATCGATGCACACGACTATGCTGAATCCCTTTTCTACGGCTATGCGTTCGGGCAAGGTAAGCACATCGGCGGTGTATTTGTGGTTTATAGCTTCGAGCGAGAAGGATATTTCGCTTCCCGGGTCCGTGCTCATTGTCAGATGTGGAACCAGATTCGAGAGGAAGTGCTTTGCGTCGGTAATCCACTGCTCGACCTTGTTGCTCGTCTGCTTTATTATTTCGGTGGCGAAAAGCCTGTAGAAGTCGTCTTCGGTGCGGCAACTGAAAGCGTCCATCCTTACAACTTTCACTTTGTCGTTGTCGGCAAGCAGTTCGGCAACGCGGTTTACGAGCGAAGTCTTTCCCCATCGGCGCGGAGAAATTATCATTGTGTTTATGCCGTGAGTGAAATTCATTCTCAAGCGTTCCGTTTCCTTTTCGCGGTCGGTGAAACAGTCGCCGTGGGTTGCTATTCCGTAGATGAAGGGATTTTCCATACCTGTAATTCTTTTGTGTCGCTGCAAAGATATGTATTTATTTTTAGGTAACAAAACAATTAGTAATAATTTTATTAGTAATAATGTTATTAGCAAAGAGAAGGCTTGTGGAATATGGGTTTGACGGATTTTATGGGGCGAAAAGTCTGAAAGGCGAAAAGGCTCGAAGTCTAACAGTCTTGCTGTCTTACAGTCTAACGGTCTTGCAGACTAACAGTCTTGTAGAACAGCAGTCAGACTGTTCGACAGGTCTTCTGCTTGACATCAAGACGGGTCTTCCGCTTGACAGCCCGACTGGTCTTCTGTTCGCCTTTTCGCCCCCGAAATCTCTATTGCAATGAAGTTCGTATATAATAGGTATAAACAAGAACCAACAAGAACCAACGATGTCTGATTTTTTTTATATTCCTTTGCGGTGTGATTAGTTCAACGAATGATATTAACAAAAATAGTATTAATTTAAATTATAGGTAAGATGAAGAAACAAAACATTATTGGAGCGTGTATCGCTTTGGTGGCTTTGGTGCTGCTGATTTTCCTTCCTTTGGTCGATATGGGAGAGGGAATAGCATTGTTTGATTGTTTTAAGCACGACATGTCTGTATTTGCGATTGTATGGATGGTATTCCCTGTGCTTTGCATTGTGGCAAATCTTGTGGGTAAGTTGCGTGTGCTTGCAGCGTGGCTTATGCTCATCCCGTTTGCGTGGGGACTTTGCTATTTTATACTGCCAGAAGGCGGCCCTGGCCTTGGTGTTTGGGTTTATGGTGCACTTACAATCGTGCTGATAATCTATTCGATGGTTACAAAGAAGAAAGCAAAGAATCAGGAAATATAATTTTTAGTAATAATTTAAAATTTTTAAGAAGATGAAAAAAAATTTTTTGTTAATTGTGTGCGCAGTTGCGTTAGTGTTTGGCTTGTGTTCTTGTGGCGGTGGTGGTGTCGTAAAACCAGTATCAGAGAAAGTACAAGGCCCACTTAGTGAGTATTTCCAAGTCGTATCAAAAGATTATAAGATTTTAGACGATGGATGGGGCGCTACTATTTCTGTTGAAATCAAACGTATTAAAGAAGGTTTTCCAGAGCCTTGGGAGGCAGGTATGGAAGTCGGTTATTCTGATGGTAAGTTTGAACCGCTTTTTACTATTGAACTTCAAGATGCAGATGGCAGTGTAGTTAGTAAAGATCAGTGTGATATAGTTTTTGATTCAGATGATTTAAAAGAAATAGCAGCACTTGGAGTTGATGAGAGTGCAACAATCACATTTGATGCTTATGGTGATGGTATTGCTCAATTTAAGATCGGAAGTACTTTTAAGGTTCATGAAGCGGAAACTACATCAAGATCTTCGAGTTCATCAAGTTATTCAAGTTCTTATTCTAATGATGATGATTCTGACGATGATTCAGATGAAGACTGGGACGCTTTCCTTGATGAATATGAGGAATATGTTGATGATTACGTTGCTTTGTACAAAAAGGCTATGAACGGAGATATGGATGCCTTGAGCGAATATGCAGAAGTGTTGGAAGATGCACAAGATTTGAACAACAGATTATCAAAAGCGAAAGGCTCAATGAGTTCATCTCAAGTTGCTAGATATACCAAGATAACAAATAAGATGGTAAATGCAATGAAATAGTTTAATGTTTCCTAGGACTTGGGGTGCTAATCAAGAATACTAGTGTCTTAACAGAAATAGTATTATTACGTTTTAAATGTTGGTCGGCGGAGAAATCTGCCGACTTTTTTTGTTTTTTTATATATGGGGTGTAGGTTTGTTAATGGTTTGTGTTCATCTGTAGATGCGCAATGTATATTGTCTCCTTTTGTGGCATGTACAAAAAGGATGTAAAAATCAGTCCAACTTCCCAAGCAAAATTCGTCCAAGTTCCCAAGTAAAAATGAGCCAAGTTCCCAAGTGGATGAAATTATTGTTTTGCAACTTATTGACAATATGGTGTTTACTTTGTTGTTCAATAAAGAAGGAAATGTCATTCCGCAACCTTTAGCTCACGAAGCTTGCGAGTAAAGCAGAGAGAACCGACTAAGGAACGTGTCGAGTGAACTCGCTTATGCGGTACCTTTAGCTCGGCGAAGCCAACCTTTAGCTCGCGGAAGCAATCTCCCATTAGTAATCAAATGAGATTGCTCGCAGGCTTCGCGAGGTTGCAAGCAACGTTACGGATAGCAGTCTTCACAACGCTCCCCGTTCCGTATCGCGTGTTACGACTAGCTTCCGAAATGACTAGTTCTTCTATTTGGGTTGTTGTGTAAGTGTTTGGTAATGTTATAGTTATTTGTTGTCCTAAATTTTGGCGGTCGCCAGTAAAATTTTATGTAATTTTGCAGTCCAACTTCAGATTTGCATAGAAATTTGACATCAAATATGGACCAAAGTTCGGATTCGGGATTTGTAAACAAACCATTTGTCAGCGGCGGAACCGACGAGTTTGTCGATTATGTTGAGTTGCCTTGCGGTGGTTTCAACCGGTTGTTTCGTGCAAAGCGTTACGGCAAATGGTTTGTGCTGAAGGGATTGAAGCCTGAATTTTCCTCGAATCCAATCTACCGCAACTTGCTCGACAAGGAGTTTGAGCTTGGCATGATGCTTTCGCATCCAAACATTGTCACGTTCTACGGCAGGGAGTTTGACGCCACCATTGGCGACTGCATTATAATGGAATGTGTAGATGGCGTTACATTAGCCGATTTCCTTGAAACTAAACCATCTTATGGCGTTGTTATGAAGGTTATTGGGGAAATTTTGTCGGCAATGTCGTATTTTCATGGATTGCAGGTTATTCACCGCGATATTAAGCCGAGCAATATCCTTGTTACACGCAATGGCAACAATGTAAAAATCATCGACTTCGGTTTTTCCGATACCGATTCGCATGTAATCTTGAAACAACCTGCTGGCACAGCTCGCTATGCTGCACCCGAACAATACGATGAAAATGTTGCAATAGACTGTCGTGCCGATATTTACTCTTTTGGCATGGTGCTGAAAGACATTGTTGCTGCAACTGGTTTCTGCGGTTGCTCGGCTGTGGTGCGCAAATGTACGCAGACAGACAGAGAAAAACGTTATTGTAATGCGTTGGATGTGTTGTCGGCAATAAGGATGCGCCGAAGATTGATGGTTGTTTTGCCGATTGTGGTGGCGCTACTGTTGCTGCTTGGATTTGGAGCTGCTATTGCATATTCGCATTTTGAAGATACCTTGTCGGGGAATGTTCATGTTCCGGCTATTGACACGGTGGTTGTTGCGCATGTTGATACGGTTGTCCGTGTTGAATCGGAAGAAATTGACGATAAAGTGCCTGTGCAGACAGTTATCGTAAGGTCGCAGGCTGATACTGAATATAGGCAGGATAAACTTGATGCGCTGAAAGTTAAGATTCGGGCGTTATATTGTTCATATAGGGCTGATTTTGAGAAGTCTGATGGCTACAGTGAGTTCCTAGTCTTAAAGATAAACTTGTTTTTTCGTGAGGTTATAGTTCTCCGCGATGAAATAGGGGCAGATATTCCTGATGAAGATGTGTTTAAGTCGCATTTCGTTAATTATTCTAATACGCTGATGACCAAGTATTATGATACATTGCGTAATGTTGCCAGTCTTAGGCCCTCTTTTGAGAAACAATATCAGGATAGTATTATCTCGTTCGATGAGTATCAGGATGTTGCAGAAAAGTATAAGGAGGAAGTATTTAAGGTGTTTCCGCAATAATTGGTCTTAGTCTATAAATTTCACCATTGCTATACCAAACGAAATTCCATTAATAAAGTTGACGGACGTTATAAAATTAGGACAGCGGTTGCTGTCCTAATTAACGTTTATGGCTATAAAATCAGTGAACTTAGAATAGGTTGGCGATGAGGTAGGTGACATACGCCAGTACCCACGCGACTGCCGTGTTGTAGAAGACCGAGAAAAAAGCCCATTTTATCTTCTTGGTTTCGCTCGCGACTGCACCAATTGTTGCAATGCAAGGGAAGAACAATAGCATAAACACCATCAGTGCCAATGCCGATGAGGTTGTAAGGTCGCCAGATTTCTGCAAGGCTTCGCCAAGGTCGTCTTCGTCGCTGGCATAAAGCACGCCAAGGGTACTTACAACGATTTCCTTTGCAGGAATACTCGACAGAACGGCTACGCTTATCTTCCAGTCGAAACCCATAGGCGACATTACTGGTGCAACGAACTTGCCAATCATGCCGAGGCATGATTTCTCGTATTGTATTTCGTTGGCTTCTGCTTCCGTAATTTCTTCGGTTTGTGCAAGTTCGGTCTCCGAAATGTCAGTATGTGGATAGTAACTTAATACCCAGATGATTACCGATGCCAGGAGAATTACAGTACCAATCTTTTTTATGTACTGATAGCATTTTTCCCAGATGTGTTTCAGCGTTGCGCGCAAAGTAGGCCAGCGGTAGGGAGGGAGCTCCATTACAAATGGGGTTTCGTCTTGCTTGAAGGCTGTCAGTCTCAGAAGTTTTGCCGTGAGCACTGCCACAATTATTCCGAGCAGATAGAGGCAAATCATTACCGTAGCTGCATATTGGGGGAAGAATGCTCCTGCCAGAAGCAGGTATATGGGCAGACGTGCGCTGCACGACATGAACGGTACTACAAGTATGGTTATCAGTCGGCTGCTCTTGCTTTCGATTGAACGTGTTGCCATTATTGCTGGGACGTTGCAACCGAAGCCCATAATCATAGGTATGAACGACTTGCCGTGAAGTCCCATTCCGTGCATCATCTTGTCCATCAGGAAGGCGGCACGCGACATGTAGCCAGAGTCTTCCATGAGCGAGATGAACATATATAGCAGTATGATGTTTGGCAGGAATTCGGCAACAGCGCCCACGCCACCGATTATTCCGTCGACAACCAGTGAGCGCCAAGCACCTTCGGGAATAATTCCATTGAACAGGTTGCCCAATGCGTCAAATCCCGCTGCAATCCAGTCCTGCGGATATGCGCCAAGCCAGAATGTTACGCTGAACATCAGCCACATGAGGAGTATAAACAACGGAAAACCAAGCCATTTGTTTACAATCAGCTTGTCGAGTTTGCGGGTGCGCTTGTTGGCTTCCTTTTTACCTTCGGTAAAAGTTTCGTGCAGTGCGCCCGAGATGAAACCATACTTTGCATCGCTTATGGCTGTTTCTGCATCAATGTCGAGTTGCTTGATTATTTTTTCTGACGAAATTTCTGCTTGTTGCTTCAATTTCTCGTACGACTTGCTGTCTTTCAGAAGATTGTGAACTTCCTTGTCGTTCTCAATCATCTTTATTGCCCAGTAGCGGGCAGGGAACTGTTGAGGGAAATCTTCACTTTCGTGAAGGATGTCGGCGAGCAGAGAGATTTCTGGTTCGAGAACCGTACCATAGTTAATATGTACGTGACGGGCAGACTTGTTGTCGCCTTCGAACATTTCAATGATTGTATCAAGCAGTTTGTCGAGCCCTTTGCCTGTCTTTGCGATAGTAGGCACCATTGGGATACCAATCATCGAACCAAGGTTTTCGTAGTCTAGTTTTGCGCCTGTTGCTTCAAGTTCATCGTACATATTGAGTGCAACTACCACGCGTTGGCTCAGGTCGATGAGTTCTGTGGTGAGATAGAGGTTGCGCTCGAGGTTCGAGGCAACGACAACGTTAACAATCACATCGGGCATAGATTCGAGCAGGTTGCGGCGAACAAAGACTTCTTCGGGCGAGTATGCCGACAGCGAGTAGGTTCCCGGCAGGTCGGTAATGTTGAAATGATAGCCCTTGTAGTTGAAGTGTCCTGTCTTTACATCCACGGTTACGCCACTGTAGTTGCCCACATGTTCGTGTCCGCCCGACAATGCGTTGAACAACGAGGTCTTTCCGCTGTTTGGATTGCCTACGAAGGCTATGTTTATGATGTTTCGCTGTGTGGTCTTGGTGCGTTTGTAGTTGCACGACAGACCGCAGGAGTCGCAGTCGGTGCAGGCGAAGAAGTTTGGTGCCTTTGCATCTTCGGCGGAGAGCATTGCGTTTGCTTCTTCTTCGGGAAGTACCTCAATAAGTTTAGCTTCGCTGCGGCGCAAAAGCACATCGTAGCCCATTATGGTGTATTTTATCGGGTCGTTGAGCGGAGCATCGATTACAGATGTCACCTTGCGACCACGCACAAATCCCATCTCCATTATCCTTTTCCTGAATCCGCCGTGTCCCGAAACCTTAACGATTACGGCCGATTCTCCATTGTGCAGTTCCGATAGTTTCATTACAATTCCAATTTACGCCGCAAAAGTATTGTGGAAAAATAATGTGTGCAATCGCTATTTGTTGGGATTTTTTGGGGGGCTCGAAGGCTAACAGGCTGACAGCCTAACAGTCTAACAGTCTTGCAGACAGATAGGCTGGTCTTCCGTTAGACAGGTCTTCTTTTAGCCTTTTTGCCCAGCCTTCAGTTCAAATTCTCAAATCGTCAATCGTAATTCGAAACTCGTAAATCCCATTTCGCTTTTGTCCTTTCAGGACGTGGATGTTTGGTATGTATATCGTGTCGAGGCGATGCCTCTTCCTGGCACGCTCATTGGGCTTTCAGCCCACTCTCATCTCTCAGCGTAAGGCATTGCGCCGCTACTTTCAACTTTTGGCTCCTGAGCTGCTCCCTGCGGTGTGCTGAGCTTGCCGAAGTAAGCGGAGTCGAAGGGCAAGTCGAAGGACAATCTCTCACCTTGAACCGTTGAACCTTGAACTGTTGAACTTTGAACCCTTGAACTTTGAACCCTTTAATCCGTAAATCGTCCATCGTAACTCGTAAATAATATATAGGTATCTCAAAAATATTTTCCTCCTTTTTGTTCTCCATAACAAAAAAATATTTACCTTTGCGCCTTGTTCCAAAAGTGTTTTTGGAGCGTTTGAGATGAATTTAATAATTTTGATTTTAAAGCCGACGGCTCCGATGGCATATAACTGGAGACGATTTATGATGAAAAAACTATTATTTAGTGTGCTCTTATTGCTAATGATGTCAATAGGGGCGGTCGCACAGGAAACCTTGACGGTTTGCGATGGAACGGCTACAAACAGTTATGTGCCGTTTAATGGTTTATATGCCGACTATGGCACACGTAGCCAATTTGTTTTACCTGCTGAAGATCTTTCTGATATGGAAGGTGGAAGCATTAGTCAACTTACTTTCTATTGTTCCCAATCATCTTTAAGTTTCGACCAAGAAGTTACTGTGTATATGAAAGAAGTGGACTATACTACTTTTGCTTCTGCAACCTTGGAAGATTGGGATGGTATGACTGCCGTTTACACTAGCACTATTGGTGTAAGTAGTAATCAAATGGAGATTACTTTAAGTACGCCTTATACATATTCAGGCGGCAATCTTATGATTGGATTGCAGGTAACTGCATGGGGAAGTTCTTGCCCAAGTTCACCTTGGTATGGCGTAAACCAATCATCAGGTAACTACACTGCCGTATATAATAATGCAAGTAGTAGCCACGTATGGTCAAGTACTATTAGTCGTCAAAATTTCCTTCCTAAGACCACTTTTACCTACACACCTGGTGCTGCACCAACATGTCCAAGGCCGACAGAATTGGCATATAGCGAAGTTGTCGCTCGCGGAGCACATCTCTCTTGGACTAATGGCGGTTCTGAATCTTCATGGCAGATTTGCCTCAACGGCGACGAAGAAAACCTTATCACTGCTACAACAAATCCATTTGATTTGACAAACCTTACTCCCGAAACTGCTTACGCAGTAAAGGTTCGTGCCGTTTGTGCCGAAAACGACAACAGCAACTGGTCGAATACAGTAAACTTTACAACACTTCCTGCTTGTCCTGTTCCAACAGCATTGGTATTCTCAAATATTACCAATAATTATGTGTCCATGTCTTGGACTCCTGGTGCAAGCGAAACACATTGGAATTTCCAGTATAAGAAGTCAACGATTGATGTATGGAGTGATGTTATCGCATTGAATGAACCTACATGCTATATTTCAGGTCTTGAAGCAGGTACAACTTACAATGTAAGAGTACAGGCTGACTGCGAATCGGAAGGAACATCTACAACTTGGTTGACAGGTTCGTTCTCTACTGCATACGGTATTCCATTTGTTGAGGAATTTGGAACATCAACAATTCCTGCAAATTGGTTGCAGAGAGGAGGTCTTCTTGAGAGTGTAATGGGAGGAACTGATCTTACAACAACTGCTCAGTGGAGTTTTGGCTCGAATAATGGAGTTTTTGATAGCCACGCACGTATTAATATTTATGGTACAAGCAGATATGGTTGGTTGATTACTCCAACTATTGTTATGGATGCTAACGTTCAGCTTACATTCGACTTGGCTCTGACCGCATATAGCGGTAACGGTGCTGCGTCTGGAACATGCGACGACGATAAGTTTGTTGTTCTGATTAGTACCGACAATGGTGCAACTTGGACAATTCTTCGTCAGTACGACAATGCTGGTTCTGAATATGTATATAACAATATTCCAACAGCAGGAGAAGAAGTTACTATTGATTTGAGTAGCTATGCAACAGGTAATGCTTTGATTGCTTTCTATGGTGAATCAACAGTAAATGGTAATGGCGACAACAACTTGCATATTGATAATGTAAGACTCGACTATATTCCAACCTGTATTAAACCAACAGCTTTGGCTGCTTCTAATGTAACAAACGAATCTGCAACTATAACATGGACTGCAGGTGCAGAAGAAACTGCTTGGCAGGTTTGCATCAATGATGATGAGGATAACCTTATTGATGTAACCGAAGCTACATACGCTATGACTGGACTTACAGCAGGAACAGAATATAGCGTAAAGGTTCGTTCAAACTGTGGCGAAGGCGATTTCAGTGAATGGGCAACTGTTACATTTACAACTAATTTCTGCGCAAATGAAGATATGTGCCAGATTCGCTACGAACTAAGTGATCCAGGTAACTATGGGTACGGTTGGTATGGCGCTGCAATAAATGTTATTGATGCAGAAACTGATATGATACTTGCTACTTGGACATTGGATGATGGTGAATATTCAACAACAGGAACTCTTTCGGTTTGCAACGGTAGAGATATCACTTTCCAATGGGTTGAAGGATATTATGATGATTATGTAACTGCATACACAGTATATGATGTCAACGGTTTGGTAATATTCTCAGGTACAGGAGCTTTGCTTGCTGATGAAGAATATACGGTTGACTGTACTATCGATTATTGTTCTGCTCCTATTGAACTTGATGCTGATGCAACAAATACAACTGCAAATATAAGCTGGACTGGTAATAGCGACAATTATGTAGTTCGTTACAGAAGTCTAACCCCTGTATTTTTCGACAACTTTGAAAATGGTCTTGGTAACTGGACAATATATACAGAAGGTGATGATGGTGCTAAATGGAAGACAATAAATCCTATGGATGGCTTGAGTAAAGAGGCTCATAGTGGCGATTCTGTAGCTGCAGCATTTAGTTGGAACGGTAGTGCTTACAATGCAGACAACTGGCTTGTAACTTCTCAAATTGCATTGGGCGGTGTTGTTAAATTCTGGGTAAATAGCAATGGCGGTTACCCTGATCATTATGAAGTGCTTCTTTCTTTAACAGGAAATGAAATAACAGATTTCACAACTACATTACGCGCTATGGAAGCTGCTTCTGGTGATTGGACTGAAATTTCCATTGACCTAAGTGAATATGACGGTATGGGTTATATTGCTATTCATCACGAAGACTATGATGCAAACTATCTCTTAGTTGATGATTTTGGTCTATATACACCAGGCGAATGGACAGAAGTAAATGCTACAGGAACCTCATTGGAAATTACTGGTTTGACCCCTGCTACAAATTACGACTATCAGGTACTCAGTCAATGTGAAGATCCAGCTAATGACAATTGGAGTGTTATGGGTTCATTTACAACCGAACCTAATACTTACACTATCACAGCAACCGCTGGTGAAAATGGTACAATTTATCCCGAAGGCGATGTTGTTGTTATTGAAGGTGAATCTCAGGAATTTGAAATTTATGCAGATCCTAACTACCGTATAGCAAGTGTATTGGTTGACGGTGAGGAAGTTATCGAAAGCCTCGTTAATGACGTTTACACATTCACTAACGTTAGTGCAAATCACAGTATTGCTGTTACTTTCGTACAGTCTGTATTCACAATTACTGCAACTGCTGGTGAAAACGGAACTATCACTCCTGATGGTGATGTCTATGTTGACGAAAATGATGATCAGTCATTCACAATCGAAGCTAACGATGGTTACCGTATCATGAGCGTTCTCGTTGACGGTGCAGAGGCAATCAGCGAACTTGTTGACGGTGTTTACACTTTCACAAATGTAACTGCTGACCACACCATTGCAGCAACATTCGTATCAGAAACCGCAACTACCCACACAATCACAGCAACCGCTGGTGAAAATGGAACAATTACTCCGAGCGGAGCTATTGAAGTTGTGGATGGCGAAAGCAAGACATTCACAATTGTAGCTGCTACTGGTTACCATATTGCAAGTGTAATGGTTGACGAAGTTGAAGCTATCGAAAGCCTTGTTGAAGGTGTTTACACTTTCACAAACGTTACAGGAAACCACACTATTGCAGTAACATTTGCAATCAATACCTTCACAATCACAGCAACTGCTGGTGAAAATGGTACAATTACTCCGGAAGAAGTTGCGGTTATCCCTGGTGAAAATGCCGAATTCACAATCACTCCTGCTGAAGGTTACCGCATTGCTGCTGTAGTAGTTGATGCTGAAACCGAAGGCGAAGCAAATGTTACAAATGATGTTGTTGCAGGTGACGAAGCCTTCTTCTACACATTCACAAATGTAACTGCAAACCACACTATCCACGCTACATTCGAGTTGATTCCTACCTACACAATCACTGTTGAAGCTGGTGAACACGGTAACGTTTATTATAACGATGCTTTGGTTTCTGCTCCTATCGTAGTAAATGAAGGTGCAACTCCGGAATTTGAAATCACCCCTGCTACTGGCTATCAGATAGATGTTCTCACAGTAGGTGGAAATACTATAGAACTTACAGAGCAACAGTTGGGTGGATTCACCTACACATTCGAACCTGTAAGGGCAGACATCACTCTCACAGTAACATTCGAGGCAATTCCTGCTAATACCCACACAATCACTCTTACCGTTGGTGAGCACGGAACTGTTACGGCAACCGATGAAGACGACAATGAAATTGCAATTGAAAATGGCGTAATCACAGTAAATGACGGTGAAGATGTTTACTTAGAATTTACTCCTGCCCAAAACTACAGAATTGACGAAATCATTGTTGATGGTGTTTCTCTCGAACTTGAAGAAGAAGATCTTGAAGGATTTGTTTACCCGATGCTTGTTGTAGAAGAAAACCATAATGTAAGCGTTACATTCACTAGTTTGGATGCTGCCGATATGATTGAAGCTGCTTCGATGTCAATCTACCCGAACCCGAACAACGGTATGTTCAGCATCGACTTCAGCAACATCGAAGGTGATGCAACCTACCAGATCATCGACGCTCGTGGCGCAGTTGTTGAAACTCGCGACATCAACGTGATGAACGGTGAAACAATGAACTTCAACCACGACCTCCGCGCTGGTACTTACTTTGTAAGAATCATCAACGGCGACAAGGTTTACGTTGAGCAGATTGTAGTTGAATAATCAATGCAATCAAAAATAGAAAAACCGCTCGCAAGGGCGGTTTTTTTATTTTTATTGGTTTCTAAGTTTAAGAGTTTCAAAGTTTCTAGTTGTTCAGAGGTATTGCTTCGCAATTGTTTTTGATGGTTTCTAAGTTTGAAGGTTTAACTTCGTTGAGGGCTACGCCATTCAATGTTTCTAGTTGTTCAAATCTTCAAAACCAGAAACGGGCTTTAGCCCATAGAAACCCAGAAACAGCGAAGCGTAGAAACCAGAAACTTGAAACCAGAAACGGCGAAGCCATTGAAACTTGAAACTTCAAAACCTTTTTCCCTTCCTAATCTTGCCTATTTGAAAATAATAATTATCTTTGCAACTTGCCTAAAAACTGTATTTTGGGCGCATGTAGTTGAATATAAATAATTTGATGTTTTAAAGCCGACGGCTCCGATGGCATATAACTGGAGTTTGTAACAATGAAAAAACTAATATTTAGTGTGCTCCTGTTGCTGATGGCGGCGATTGGAGCTGTTGCGCAGGAAACCTTGACGGTTTACGACGGGACAACAACAAATTCCTATGTGCCGTTTTATGGTATTTATGCTGACTATGGTACGCGTTGTCAATTTGTCATTCCTGCAGATGAACTTTCTGATATGGATGGAGGAAGTATTAGCCAACTTACTTTCTACTGTTCTCAATCATCTATAAGTTTCGATCAGGAGGTCACAGTGTATATGAAAGAAGTGGATTATACAACTTTTGCTTCTGCAACGTTAGAGGACTGGAGCAGTATGACCTCTGTTTACACAGGAACCATTGGTGCTAGCAGCAACCAAATGGTGATTAGCCTCAATACTCCATACACTTATGAAGGAGGTAATCTTATGATTGGATTACAGGTAACAACATGGGGAAGTTCTAGTCCGTCCACATCCTGGTATGGTCTAAATCAATCGGGTTACAATACTGCGGCATATAATAATGCTAACTATATTCATAATTGGAATTCTTCTGTTAGTTTACAGCAGTTCCTTCCCAAGACCACTTTCACCTACACTCCTGGTACTGCACCAACTTGTCCGAAAGTAAATAACCTTGTGGCAGATAATATTACTTCTTCATCTGCTGACATAAGTTGGGAAGCCGGTGGAACAGAAGCCGCTTGGGTTCTTAAGTATGGACAAGTAGGATTCAACGTTGAAACTGGAGGTACATCCCGAAACATTTCTGCTACTCCTGCTTTCCAGATTACTGGTCTTACTGCAAATACCCAGTATGATGTTTATGTAAAGGCTATGTGCGGAGCAAGTGATGAAAGCGATTGGAGGCGTGGTTCGCTCAGAACTGCATGTGGTGTAGAAAGCGTACCTTATACAGAAACTTTTGAAAGTTTTACAGAAAGTACTGTTCCTACTTGCTGGGATAACTCAGCATCTGCTTCTTCTACGCTTAGTACTTATCCTGAACGTATTTGGGGGGTATATAAATATAACGACAATAGTATGCTCCGAATGTACAACTACTATGTTAATGAAGGTACAGCACTCATTAATTCGCCGTCCATTAGCATACCATCGGATGGTGAGTATCAACTCTCATTCGACTATTCTCACACCGCATCTTGCGGAGCGTTTACAGTAAAAATTTCAGAAGATGGTGGTTCTTCGTTTACAGATTTGGGTTCTTTCGCTAAAGTTGGCACATCCACTTCATATTCCGATCCAGGAGCATTTACCGAAGCAGACCCAATTTCTTTGGCCGCTTATGCAGGCAAGACTGTAATGCTGCAATTCTTTGCCAATGCAGACTATAGTCAAGGTGCAATCTTTGTTGACAATATAAGCATCGACTTGGCGCCTTCTTGTATGAAGCCTACGGAATTGGCATATTCAAATGTTGCTTCAAGAACAGCAGTTTTGTCGTGGACAGCAGGTGGTACAGAAACTGCTTGGCAGATTTGCTTGAACGATAACGAAGGAAGTCTTATTGATGTAAATACTAATTCTTATACACTTACAGGTCTTACTCCAGAAACTGCTTATGATGTAAAGGTTCGTGCAAAATGCGGTGGAAGCGATGGCGATAGCGAGTGGACTAACAACATTTCATTTACTACAGCATACGAAATACCTTTCCTTCAGGAATTCGGCACAGTAATACCTGCTGATTGGTCGCAAAAGTCAGGTCTTCTCGCTAATGTAATGACAGGAACTGCACTTACAAGTGGCAGTGGTTGGAATTTTGGTACAAATAATGGCGTTTTCGACAATCATGCACGCACTAATATTTATGGTAATTCAACTAATAAGTGGTTGCTTACTCCAATTATTACTATGGATGCCAACGTTCGGCTTACATTCGACTTGGCTTTGACCGCATTTAGCGGAACCCTCCAATCTGCTCAAACGAGTGGTACCGATGATAAGTTTGTTGTCCTTATTAGCACCGATGGTGGTGAAAACTGGACTATTCTCCGTCAGTACGACAATGCAGGTTCCGAATATGTTTATAACGACATTCCTACTGCAGGCGAAGAAGTTGCTATCAATCTCAGCAGCTACAGTTCTGATAATGTCATAATAGCATTTTATGGTGAATCTACAACAAGTAATGCAGACAACAATCTGCATATTGATAATGTAAGGCTTGATTATATTCCGAATTGCGTTAGACCTACAGGTTTGGTAGCTTCAAATGTTTATGCTAGGGAAGCCACTTTGTCATGGACTGCTGGTGCAAGCGAAACCGCTTGGCAGATTTGCTTGGACAATGTTGAATCCAATCCTATAGACGCAACAAATCCTTACACACTTACAGGTCTCGACCCGACAACAACTTATAATGTAAAGGTTCGTGCAAACTGCGGAGGAAGCGATGGCGATAGCGAATGGACAAACAACATATCGTTTACAACAACCGTTGCATGTCCTGTTCCAACAGCATTCACATATAGTAATATTTCTAATACTTCGGCAACTGTATCGTGGACAGCAGGTGCCATCGAAGGTGTTTGGAATTTGAAGTACAAGAAAACTGCTGATGACGAATGGACTGAAGTTAACGGATTGACTTCATCTTCCTATACAATAACAGGTCTTAATGGATCTACAGAATATAGTGTAGAGGTTCAGGCCGACTGCGAATCGGAAGGTACTTCTACTTGGCTGTCCGGCAGTTTTACTACAGCATACGAAATACCTTTCCTTCAGGAATTCGGCACAGTAATACCTGCTGATTGGTCGCAAAAATCAGGTCTTCTCGCTAATGTAATGACAGGAACTGCACTTACAAGTGGCAATGGTTGGAATTTCGGTACAAATAATGGCGTTTTCGACAATCATGCACGCACTAATATTTATGGTAATTCATGCAAATACTGGTTGCTTACTCCAACAATCGTTATGGATGCCAACGTTCGGCTTACATTCGACTTGGCTTTGACCACATATAGCGGAAATCTCCAACCTGCTCAAACAAGTGGTACCGATGATAAGTTTATTGTCCTTATTAGCACCGATGGTGGTGAAAACTGGACTATTCTCCGTCAGTACGACAATGCAGGTTCCGAATATGTATATAACGACATTCCTACTGCTGGCGAAGAAGTTGCTATCAATCTCAGCAGCTACAGTTCTGATAATGTCATAATAGCATTTTATGGTGAATCTACAATTAATAATGCAGACAACAATCTGCATATTGACAATGTAAGGCTTGATTATATTCCGAATTGCGTTAGACCTACAGGTTTGGCAGCTTCAAATGTTTATGCTAGGGAAGCCACTTTGTCGTGGACCGCAGGTGGAGAAGAAACCGCATGGCAGATTTGCTTGGACGATAACGAATCCAATCCTATTGATGTTACAAATCCCTATACTCTCACAGGTCTTGACCCGGAAACAACCTATAATGTAAAGGTTCGTGCAAACTGTGGCGGAACTGATGGCAATAGCGAGTGGACTAACAACATATCATTTACTACAACCGTATCATGCCCTGCACCAATAAATATTGCAGTTTCGGGTCTTACAAGCACTTCTGCAACTATTGTTTGGGAAGCTGGTGCTTTTGAAACGGAATGGAACTTGAGATACAAGGCAGATGGTGATGGCGACTGGACAATAGAAAATGATGTAACAAGTCCATATACAATTACAGGACTTACTGCTGAAACAGATTACGAACTTCAGCTTCAGGCAGTTTGTGCATTGGACGATTTGAGCGATTGGTCTTCATCAGTAGATGTTTATACTGGATATTGTCAGCCCGCAACTACAAGAAGGGATGGAAAGGGTATTACTGGCGTTTCATTTGGAAGCGGTGACGATGTGGTAAATAATTCGGATGAAGATGGTTTGCCAGCTGCATCACCATACTATGGCGATTATACAAATCTTGTGGGCGCAGTACAGGCAGGTGTTGAAACAACTGTTGGTATTACATTCGAAACAAATTGGGCTTATGGTACAATTGTTTGGATTGACTTGAACAACAATCTTATTTTTGATGGAAACGAGGTTGTGTATGTTGGAAAATGTGAGAAAAGTGCCAGTCCTACAACATTAGCCGCAACATTCACATTGCCAGTATCAACTCCAACAGGCGACTATCGTATGCGTATCGCTGCTTCTGATTCTTATTACAGCAGTTATATTACATCAATTGCCGCTGCTGCTGATGCAAATTCTTGCCCTGAAGGTAGCTATTATTTGATAGTTAACGACTACACTGTAAGAGTGCTGGCAGCTCCTTCTTGTGTTATTCCAACTGCATTGACTGCTTCTAGCATCGGCGCTACAACAGCAACTTTGACATGGACAGCAGGTAATGACGAAACTGCATGGCAGGTTTGCGTCAATGGCGACGAAGCTAATCTGATAGATGTTGATGCTCCTACGTGTACAGTAGAGAATCTCGTAGCTAATACAGACTATACTGTTAAGGTCCGTTCAAATTGCGGAAGTGATGGTGTCAGCGATTGGTCAAACAATTATGAATTTACAACAGCTATATGCGAATTGGAAGACCAGTGCCAAATCACATTTGTACTAACAGATGGTTATGGAGATGGTTGGGAGAGTTCTGTTATAAATGTAGTTGATGTAGCAACAAGTGATGTCCTTGCTACTTGGACTGTAACAGGTTCTTCGGCAACTGGAACTCTTTCTGTTTGTAACGGCAGACAAATTAAATTTGTATGGGTTAATGGCGGCGGCCGTTGGGATTCAGAAGCTTCATATGCAGTTTATGATGTAAACGGTATCGAAATCTTCTCTGGCTCGGGTGCTATGGATGACGATGTAACCTATACTGTTGATTGTACAATTAAGCACACTATCACTGCTTCTGCTGGTGAAAACGGAACAATCGCACCTAATGGTGAAACATTGGTTGCCGATGGTGAAAATCAGCCGTTCGCAATTACACCAGACGAGTGCTACCATATTGCAAGCGTATTGGTTGACGGCGAGGATGCTATGAGCGGTGTTGACGGAAACGGTACTTATTTGTTCCAGAATGTAACTGCTGACCACACTATCGCAGCTACATTCGCAATTAACACCAATGAAATCACAGCAACAGCTGGCGAAAACGGTACAATCACCGAAACCAGCACAGTAAATTGCGGTGATGACAAGCAAATCACAATCACTCCTGCTAACTGCTACAGCATAGCAAGCGTATTGGTTGACGATGTTGATGTTACAGCAACTGTTGTCGCAGCCAACGGCGTTTACACATTCGAGAACGTTATTGCAGACCATACAATCGAAGCAACATTCGAGCAGATAACCTACACATTTACAGTAAATGCTGATGCAAACGGTTCAATCACAGCTAACGATGGAAACGGCAACGTTGCAAACTGCGGAGAGAACAAGTCGTTCACAATCGCAGCAAACGACTGCTACCACGTCGTAAGCGTATTGGTTGATGATGTTGAAGTTGACCTTGACGAAAATGGTGTTTACACATTCGAAAATGTAACTGCAGCTCACACTATTGCAGCAACATTTGCAATCAACACCTATACTATTACTGCTTCTGCTGAAGGCAACGGTACAATCAATGGAGAAAGCACAGCAAACTGTGGCGACAACAAGTCGTACATAGTAGCACCTGCAAACGCCTGCTACCGCATTGCAAGCTTCACGGTTGACGGTGTTGATGCAATCATCGATCTTGATGAAAATGGCGTTTACGCAATGCAGAACATCACATCAGACCACGAGCTTGTAGCAACATTCGAGCAGATAACCTACACAATCACAGCAACTGCTGGCGAAAATGGTACAATTACCGAAACTAGCACAGTAAACTGCGGTGATAACAAGGAAATCACGATTACTCCTGCTAACTGCTACAGAATTGCAAGCGTATTGGTTGACGATGTTGATGTTACAGCAACTGTTGTCGCAGCCAATGGCGTTTACACATTCGAAAACGTTATGTCTGACCACACAATCGAAGCAGCATTCGAGCAGATAACCTATACATTTACAGTAACTGCTGATGCAAATGGTTCAATCACTGCTAACGATGGAAACGGCAATGTTGTAAACTGCGGAGAGAACAAGTCGTTCACAATCGAAGCAAACGACTGCTACCACGTAGTAAGCGTAACGGTTGATGGCGTTGAGTCAATCAATAGTCTTGTTAATGGTGTTTACACATTCGAAAATGTAACAGCACCTCACACTATCGCAGCAATATTCGCAATCAACACCTATTATATTTCTGCTTCTGCTGAAGGCAACGGAACAATTACAGAATCGTGTACAGCTAACTGCGGAGAAAACAAGTCATTTGTAATCCAACCGCAAAGTATATGCTACCGCATAGCAAGCGTATTAGTTGACGGCGTTGAAGCAATCAACGACATTGATGAAAATGGTGTTTATGCATTCCAGAACGTAACTGCTGATCACACAATCGTAGCAACATTCGAGCAGAAAACCTACACAATCACGGCAACTGCTGGCGAAAACGGTACAATCACCGAAAACAGCACAGTAAATTGCGGAGAAAACAAGGAAATCACAATCACTCCTGCCAACTGCTACAGCATAGCAAGCGTATTGGTTGACGATGTTGATGTTACCGCAACTGTTGTCGCAGCCAACGGCGTTTACACATTCGAGAACGTTATGTCAAACCACACCATTGCAGCAGCATTCGAGCAGATAACCTACACAATTACAGCAACAGCTGATGCAAACGGTTCAATCACTGCTAACGATGGAAACGGCAATGTTGTAAACTGCGGAGAGAACAAGTCGTTCACAATCGAAGCAAACGACTGCTACCACGTAGAAAGCGTAATGGTTGATGATGTTGAAGTTGACCTTGACGAAAATGGTGTTTACACATTCGAAAATGTAACTGCACCTCACACTATCGCAGCAACATTCGAGCAGATATCCTACACAGTCACAGCAACTGCTGGCGAAGGCGGTTCAATCACCGAAACTAGCACAGTAAACTGCGGTGCAAACAAGGAAATCACAATCACAGCAAACGAAGGCTACAGAATTGCTAGCGTTATAGTTGACGAAACAGAAAATGTTACCGAAGCTGTTATTGCTGCTGAAGGCGTTTACACATTTGAAAATGTAACTGCTGACCACACTATCGCTGCAACGTTTAAACGCGTACATACAATTTCTGCAGGAACAGGAGCTGACGGTTCAATAACACCAGAAGGAATTATAAGTGTTCTTGATGGAGAGTCTCAGACGTTTACAATTACTCCTGTCAATGAATGTTTCCGCATAGGACAGGTAATGGTTGATGGTGTTGATGTTACCGATGAAGTAATAGCAAATAATGGCGTTTACACATTCGAGAATGTTACAGAAAACCACAACATCGTTGCTAACTTTGATGCGATAACATTGACAATCACAGCAACTGCTGGTGCGGGCGGAACAATCGCTCATAATGCTGATTATGAAGCAATTCCGTGTGCGTCAAATGAGTCGTACACAATCGTAGCAAACGATGGCTATAGAATTGTAAGCGTTATTGTTGATGATGAATTTGATGTTACCAATGAAGTTATTGCTAATAATGGTGTTTACACATTTACAAATGTAAGAGCCAACCACACTATCGCAGCAACATTCGGGCTTATACCTGCTAACACCTACACAATCACGGCAACCGCTGGTGAAAATGGTACAATTACTCCTAACGGTGAAGTTGTAGTATACGAAGGCGACGATCAGAATTTCACAATCGTAGCTGCTGAAGGCTACAGAGTCGCAAGCGTAATGGTTGACGAAACCGAAGTTGTTGCTCAGCTCGTTAACGGTGTTTACACTTTCACAAACATAACTGCTAACCACACTATTGCAGCAACATTCGAGGCAATACCTACCTACACATTGACAATACATTATGTATATGCAGACAATACTCCTGCAGCAGAAGACCATGTTGAAACACTCGTTGAAGGTGCTGAATATTCGGTAGCATCTCCAGTTGTTACAGGTTACACTGCAGACCAGTTGGTAATAGAAGGCACAATGCCGGCAAATGATGTTGTTGTTAATGTTACATACACAATCAACACCTACACGATTACAGCAACCGCAGGCGAAAACGGAACTATCACTCCTAACGGTGAACTTGTTGTAAACTACGGCGCAACTCAGGCATTCACAATCGTGGCTAACGAAGGCTACAGAATCGCAAGCATAATGGTTGACGAAACCGAAGATGTAACTGCACAACTTGTAGATGGCGTTTACACATTTGAAAATGTAATCGCAAACCACACTATTGCAGCAACATTCGAGTCAATACCTACCTACACATTGACAATACATTATGTATATGCTGACAATACTCCTGCAGCAGATGACTATGTTGAAACACTTGTTGAAGGTGCTGAATATTCAGTAGCATCTCCGGTTGTTACAGGTCACACTGCTGACCAATTGGTAGTAGAAGGCACAATGCCGGCAGAAGATGTTGTTGTTAATGTTATATACACAATCAATACCTACACAATTACAGCAACCGCAGGCGAAAACGGAACTATCACTCCTAGCGGCGATGTTGTTGTAAACTACGGAGCAACTCAGACTTTCTCAATCTCAGCTAACGATGGTTACCGCATCATGAGCGTTCTCGTTGACGGTGCTGAGGCAATCAGCGAACTTGTTGACGGCGTTTACACATTCGCTAACATATCAGCAAACCACACTATCGCTGCAGCATTCGTTTCTGAAGCTGCAACAACCTACACAATCACAGCAACCGCTGATGAAAATGGTATAATTACTCCTAGCGGAGTTATTGAAGTTGTTGAAGGCGAAAGCAGGTCGTTCACGATCGAAGCAGCTGCTGGTTACCATATCGTAAGCGTAATGGTTGATGAAACAGAAAATGTTACCGAACAACTTGTAAATGGTGTTTATACATTTGATAATGTTACTGCAGACCACACTATCGCGGCTTCATTTGCAATCAACACCTACACAATCACAGCAACTGCTGGAGATAACGGAACAATTACTCCTGCAGAAGCTATCGTTAACTATGGTGCAAGCCAGGAATTCACAATCCTAGCCAACGAAGGCTACAGAATCGCAAGCGTAATGGTTGACGAAACCGAAGATGTTACAGAAGAAGTTGTTGACGGTGTTTATACTTTCACAAACGTAACCGCAAACCATACTATCGCAGCAACATTCGAGGCTATACCAGTACCAACCTACACAATCACTCTTACTGTTGGAGAACATGGTTCTGTAACTCCTAGCGGAGAAAATGGTATAGTTACCGTAAACGAAGGTGACGATATAACATTTACCGTTACTCCAGACGAAGGCTATCTCATTGGTGGCTTAATAGTTGATGAAACACCGGTATATTGCGATGTAGAAGGTGATGTAGTAAACTTCTATGACGTACATGCTAACCATACTATAGAAGTAGTATTTACAGAAATACCTGCAACTACCTACACAATCACTGCTACTGCTGGTGCAAACGGAACTATCAACCCAGAAGGCGAGGTAACCGTAACCGAAGGTGAAAACAAGGAGTTCACAATTGTAGCAAACGAAGGCTACAGAATTGCAAGCGTAATTGTTGATGCTGATACTGAAGACGAAGAAGATGTAACAGATTCACTTGAAAATGGTGTTTACACATTCGAAAATGTTACAGCAAACCACACAATCTATGCTACCTTCGAAGATGCTACAGTACCTAACACTCATACTGTAACACTTACAGTTGGTGACCACGGAACTGTTACAGCATCTGATGAAGACGACAATGAAATTGCTATCGTAGATGGTGCTATTACAGTAAATCACGGCGATGACTTGTACTTGGAAATTACTCCAGACGAAAACTACAAGATTGAAACTCTTGCTGTTAACGGCGTTGAGTATGAACTTGACGAGGAAGAAGAGCTTGGCCTTACTTTGCCGATGCTTGAAATTACCGAGGATATGGCTGTCAGCGTAACATTCACAAGTGTTATTGCTGCAGAAATGTTCGAAGCTGGTTCGATGACGGTTTACCCGAACCCGAACAACGGTATGTTCAGCATCGACTTCAGCAACATCGAAGGTGATGCAACCTACCAGATCATCAATGCTAACGGCGCAGTTGTTGAAACTCGCGACATCAACGTGATGAACGGTGAAACAATGAACTTCAGCCACGACCTCCGTCCTGGTGCTTACTTCGTAAGAATCATCAACGGCGAAAAGGTTTACGTTGAGCAGATTGTAGTTGAATAATCAATGCAATCAAAATAGAAAAGGTCGCTTTCGGGCGACCTTTTTTATTTTTTGATTGCTAGTCGTAGGCTCCAGCCTACGACTTTGAAATTCCAAGACTTTGCCTTGAAATTGTACATGGCTGGAGCCATGATGTTGCATCGTCGTAGGCTGGAGCCTGCAACGAGCGGAGAGGTCGGCGGTATTGCTCCGCAATGTTTTGGCGAATGATAATGAAAAAATACTCGATGATAGTTGTATGATTTTCATTTTTAGAACTAACTTTGCACAATAAATTTACACATTATGGCAGACAATTATTTGGAAAACAGATACGAGGAAGTATTCGGACAGGGAAGCGCAAAGTCGCACCCGAAGCACATAAACTCAATTGATTCCCTCATAGCGAAGAACCGCAGCTACCGAGGTTATAAGAAGGACTACATTGTACGTCCTGAAATGATGGAACGCATTGTGGCTGTTAACACAAAAATTCCGTCGGGACGCAACCAGCAGGTGCTAAGGTTCAAGATTGTAACCAAGGAAACTGGTGCCGAAAAAGTTTTGAAAAACATTCATTTAGGCGGTGCTTTACCCGAACTTCATCTGCCGTTTGAGGGTACTGAGCCCGAAGCATTTGTAATTATCTGCTCAACCGTTGCCGAAAACAAGATTGTTGACATCGACCTTGGCATTTCAATGCAGTCGATGCTGCTGAAAGCAGTGGAAATGGGACTCAACGGCATTATCATCTGTGCCTTCAACAAGGCAGAAATTATGCGTGAATTTTCGCTGCCATACGAACCTTTGGCAATAGTTGCCATCGGCAAGGGCGACGAAAAGATAGAACTGGTTCCGATTTTAGAATCCGACAGCCATGCCTACTACCGCAAGGACGGAATACATTATGTGCCAAAGGTTAAGTACGAAGACCTTGTAATTCATTAAACTTTCCAATAAGAGGCACATAAACCTCTGATTTGCGAAAAAAGAGAAAAGGCGGATATTGCCAAGACATTTATATTTTCAAAATAATAGCGGCGCAATGCTTGCGCCGCTTCAAATCATTGAATTACCACAATAGTAAATTTATATTAGTTTAATTTGTTTCTATTCAATCCATTAGTTTTTCAAACTCATCGGGATATTTTACAGGTCTCCTCTTTTCCATATCGACAAAGGCTACCGTTACCTTTATGTCGTTGATAAGTTCATCTTTGGCATTGAAAATACGCTGGTCGAAAACCATTCTTGCGCCACGCAGCATTACAACTCGTGTCTTTACAACAATTTCCTCATCAAGATATGCAGGCTTGTGATAGTTGATTTCAGCATTCACCACCGGACATATAATGTTCAATTCACTTGCCATCTTCGAGAACGGCATTCCTACCTTGTGGAGGAAATCGCCACGCGCAGCCTCATAAATGCGCAGATAGTTGCCGTAGTACACCACGCCCATGGCATCTGTATCGGCATACAAAACGCGATATTTATAAGTTGTTTCCATTTGTCATCTTCACATAAATCTGCCTTGTAACCCACGAATCGGTTGCTGCATAGCGAATCTGCTTTGGCGTAAGCACATCGCTTTCCCAGTTGCTAAGTTGCTGAGCCTTAGAGATTCTAAATCCAAGCACTATCGCAGCCATCTTGCGCAGGCTCTTTTCCTCTATTCCATAATCGGGCGCAATGCTCTGCAAATCAATAAATCCAGCAGGTGTAAATGGTGTAAGTTTTTGCAACCCCTTAATGTCGTCGCGAGAAGAAAGTCCAATTTTGGAAAACCTGTCGGACGAAAGAAAGTCGCAAAGTTCCTTGGGCAAACCTATTATGCTGAGCCTGAAAATATATGTTTTTTCCCTGCTGCTCAACTGCAAAAGCGCAACCTTCTTTCGGTTTGCTGCACCTTTCTTGAAGCAAGGTTTAGTCTCGGTATCGAAGCCCCAGAGCGGTTCAAGAAACAGTTCGTCCTTCACCTGACGAAACTTTTCCAAAGTATCCACACACACAACCTCGCCGTTGTAGGCATACAGCGGCAAAGCCATCAATTCTTCGTTGGTAATATTCGGACTATACTTATTTTCAGTCATCTCTGCGATACTTTATCTCGTGAAGTGCCTTCAAAAGCGAAAGCAACCTCACGCCCCAGTAGTCGGAAAAATTGTTGCGGCAGCAAGCAAGAGCCACAAGCATAACATCATCGTTTGCAATACGGTAGGCACCAACAAGGTCGGCCATCTCTTGATACAAGTCGGCAAAAATCTCCGACAGCCCGACGCTCATCGAGTCCATCGAACTCATCATCCCAGCATCCTGCAACTGTATGTAATCATCGTCCTCCTCAAGTTTCGACGAAGTAACCTGCTGTATGAATGACCAAGCGGCTTCATCGACAAATTTTTCAGAAAAACTCTCGTCGTAGTCCTCTATTTCGGGCAACAATGTTCCCTTCAAGTACAACAACGGCAAAATCTTCACCGCACGGTCAACAAAATCGTCCTTGCTGAAATCGCGGGCATTCTCGAGAAACGATACAAATTCCTTTGCAACAGTCACAAACTCAATAGCTTCGCGCTGATATACGACATTGTATTCTTCCATTACTTCAAAAGTTTTTTGTCAGCCATGAACCAGAACTTCACGGTATTGTAAGAATAGCCCTCCGCAGCATCGGTGCCTCCAATATTTATTGTAAACACAGGAGCCACAGCAAGAACCTTCTTTTCAATCATACCATCGTACATGCGCCACTCTTCCAAGAACCTAAGTTTCAGGATCCTTGTCTGGTCAAGCTGGAACTCCACATTGGGACGCTGTATGAAAGATGCAGTTTCCTCGTCGTAAATATCTGGCACTGGAAGCGAAACCTTCATGTCGTTTTCAAACATTTTTTTCACATCCTTGTCTGGAATGCGGTCAAGATGTTCGTAGTCGCCTTCTTGGTCGTAGTAATAAATCGGGATCTTGCAGTCACGAGCATCAGCGAACAACTTGTCAATAAACTTGTCACCCGAGGGATATGGAAGATTTTCCCAAAACCAATTAGGGTCATTCTCGGTACGGTCTTCAAGCAAAAGATTTACAATAGGAACATCGTAAAGAATTTTACGTGTAACGAGGTCGCCCCGTTCCTCACTTTCTTTATTTGTGCAAGCTGAGAATACAATAAGCGACAATACAAGGACATATAAAAACTTTTTATTCGTCATACAAAATATTTTAAGATTGCAAAGATAATATGATTTACGATTTTAGAAATTTGTTGAGAAAAGATTATTCAAAAGAAAGATACGGCTCTTACATTTAAATGCTAAACACTGTTTCCTTTTGCTCCCGCTCCCTGTGGCGCATTGCGGTGTGCTGCGGTGTGCTGCGATGTGCTGAGCTAAGCCGAAGTAAGCTAAGCCGAAATGAACGTCAGTCGAAGGGGAGGGGGGAGGTTAATGTGCAATCATGGCTACGTCGTTTAACTTCGTTGAGGGCTTCGCCGTTCAGGGTTCAAAGTTTAACAATTCAAAGTTCAAGGATCTTATTTTACAAATGTTGAGTATCTTGTTATTAGTGAAAATGTATATGTATTATGTTCAATCTATTTTGCATTGTACTCTTTTAGGTAATACTCTGCTTTTTCTATATTTCCTTTGCCATTGAAATAATTGTATAAGGTTGCCGCAATGTTCTTGTTTCCCTTGAATCTGTCGTAGGCTATTTCCCAGTTTTCGATGGCATTAATAGTATCACCAGCCATCATATAGTAGTTGCCCAGGTCAACGTAGGGCAAATCCTTGTTGGGAAAATGTTTGACTTCTTGCTTGCCAAGGCTGATTCCGAGTGCATAATCTTTTGTCGTTTCGACAAATTTACTCAATTCTGGGACTACATATTGGAAATTCTCATCACGAAGGCTGTCGATGCAAAGTCGGTAATATTCAGCGGCTTTGGTGTTGTCGCCCAGTTCAAAGTACGACTTGCCGATGAAAAAATATGTTAGGTCGTAGAACTTTTCGTCGTATGTTTCTGCTTGCGAATATTTTTCAAGGTTTTCAATGGCTTCGGAGTACTTGCCTTTCATAACTTCCGCCATACCAAGGAAATAGTATGAATTATTGAGTGTTGAATCATATCCCAGAGCCTTTTTGAACATCTGCTCAGAATTGTCGTAGTCCTGATAGACAATCTGGCGTAAGTAGGCAAGGTTATACCAGGCGTTTGCGTAGGTGGAATCAATGTCGAGAGCCTGACGATACATCTTCTCTGCATCCTTGATGTCGCGCATAGATTTCTCCGTACCCATTCGGGCAGGATTGTCGTAAACTTTTCTACTCAGCAGGTTGGCATAAATGACATTAGCCTTCGCACTTTCCTCAAGGTATTTCATGTCGTACCAGAAAAGTGTCTCGCGGTCTTTCCACGCGGAATTGCGATGTGTAGTTGCAAAGACACTTGGAAGAACAAGCATTGCTACGAGTGCGTATATGGCGAAAGCCTTCTGCCTGTTTGTTTCGTTGGTAGCCTTAAATATCAATATGATGATGTAACCAATTGCAAGGGCAAAGCCTATGCTCGGACCGAAAAGCATTCGTTCTCCAATAATTCCGGTGAACGGGAAGAAAAGGTTCGAGAACGGAAATATGCCAATCAGGTAGAAAAGGATTCCGTAAGATATGATGTTGCGCCTGTTGAACAGCCAGATGGCGACAACGATAAGTGCAATATACACAACGATTGACAATATTACTATTGGATTGTCAAGTCCGACATCGGGGATGATGCGGTAGCCGTAGTAGTAGCGCAAAGGGTAGGGAACAAACAGCAGTTTCAGGTAGAAAATGAGGCTGTACATTGCGATTGCAAAGCGGTTTCCTGCCGATTCTTCGGTAAAAATAGGATTTTGCCATTTCGACATCACCGCATTGCTTTTCGGAAGCATCGATTCGGGAAGGTAGTGCGCTATGGCGATTGCTGCTGTGGCAATTATCAGTATTAGGGCAAATGGAAGAATAACTTTAATCTTTTGCCACGTTTTGTTGATTTTCCAGTTCGGCGTCGCTGCGATTTCATCGTTTCCTGATAGAGAGGCAAGTAGCAGGATTGTTGCAACGATTAATGCCCAGTAGTTCCATAATATTGTTAGAACCAATACAATTAACCAAAGAATTATGTTTCTTTTGCCTATGATTTCTTTGCCATACCGTTTGATTATCACAATTATATACGAAAACAAGAATACAAAATACATTGTCCTAAGCACTATGCCGTTGAGGAATGCAGGAGTGTACCCCAATTTCAAGTTGACTATCACTCTTGTCGTTAGTAATGCCAAAACCAAGCAGCCGAATATCGTCAGGAAAATGTCCCTTTTAAAGTATGTTGCAATTTTCTTGCCTACGCCAGAAAATGTCGGAAGTTTTATGTCGGTGCGGAAGAATATGATTGTCAGTGGTGTTATGGCTAGGAAAACTATTGCCGATTCCTTTGTCAAGAAGCCTATTCCGAGCAGGATTATTGCAAAAATTATGTCGATGATTTTGCGTCTGTCGTAGTAGCGCAGGGCGAGCATTGCCGATGACAGACAGAAGATTAAGCAAAGAATTTCTTCGCGGTTCTTGAGGCTGAGAACTACTTCTGTGTGGATTGCGTGAGTCATAAATATGGCTGTGGCGACTATCGGTAGCACAGGAATAGTTGATGCGAATTTTGTTTTCAGAAGGTTACGCAAGAAGAAAAATAGGATTATGCAGACAATGATATAGTAAATGATGTTGAAAAAATGTCCGACGGCTGGCGATTCACCAAAAATCTGGTACTCGATTGCATAAACGGTGATTGTCACTGGACGGTAGCCGAACATTACGCCACCATTATTGTTGTACCTTGATACAAAAATTTCTGGGATTCCCTTTATGCCCTGCTGCACAAGTTGGTGATTTTCGCACACATAGTCATCGTCAATGTTGTAGCCGTTTTGTAGAGAACCGCCGTATAGCAGGAATCCTGCAACAAATATTGCTATGATTACCCAGATTGTTATTTTGCGATTGTTCGGCTGTTTCATTTTGCTATATTTTTATTCCAACCCCATCGTCATTCCGTAAGACAAAGCGAACAAGCGTAGGCACGAGCTTTGTGAGCCTGTCTATACGGAATCTCCAATGAAAACGATTTTTAGAAGGGGATTGTTCGCTTTGCTTCACGAGGCTGTTGCGTTTCGCATAATCGAACATTACAACGCTCCCCGTTCCGTATCGCGTGTATGTTCTGATTTGTGGACCCTTTAGAGCACGAAGCTTGCGAGTAATGACTATCCATTTGTTTGTAATATGTTGGAAAAGTATGACATTCATTTCTATCAACTTAAAAGTCTTCTACATCAAGCAGTTTGTTCATCACGGCATAAATCGTCAGACCGGCGATACTGTTGATGCCCAACTTGTGCGAAATGTTCTTGCGGTGCGAAATTACCGTGTGGATTGAAATGTTGAACTCGTCGGCTATTTCCTTGTTGGTTTTGCCTTTGGCTACGGCGGTCAGTATTTCGCGTTCGCGTACCGAAAGTTCGTTGCTGTCGTCGTAGGTTTCCTTCTCGGAGGTGTTCTTTAGGGCTGCCGACAGTCGTTTTTCAATCTGTTCGCGAGTGTTGAAAATGCTTATGTAGCCATCGTAACTGCGAAAAGCGTCCTCGTCGTAGGGACCATAGTTTATCGCCATTATCGCGGTGTTGTCGTTTGCTTGCAAAAGACTTCTCGGGTCGGAGTAGCCGTTGTCGCTGACTAGCATCGGGTTGATGATTATGATGTCGGTGTTGCCGTTTGGCGTTCCACCATATTCCTGCAATGTGCTGAATGTTTTTGCCACATTGAAACTGCCGTTCTGTTCGATTAGCCGTTTCAGTCCTGTGGTGACAATTTCCGACGGTTCTATTATCGTAATCTTGATTTTCCCGCTCATATTATTCGTATTTAGAAACCAACGGAATAAGGATTTTGTTCTCGATGACAGAGTGCTTGTTGAGGTCGTTCTCAATCTTGAAAATTTCGTTCAGCACGTTTATGCGCGACTGCTGCGATGCATTTTCTGGAAGGTACTTTATAACGATGTTCTTCAAATCGTGGAGTTTCTCCTCTATGTTGCTGTGGTTCTCCTCGAAGTCCTTGATGCGGAATTTGTTTGCAACATCTTTCTTGCCTTCGCCGAGCGAAATGATGTATGGGAAAACGGTATTTTCCTCGTAGTCGAGGTGTTTTTGTATTTCGTCGTCGTAGTCGTCGTAGAACTTGTTGAGAATCTTTGCGCTTCTTTCGTCGCACGATTCGAGCATTGTGTGAATGTTGGTGTGCAAATTTGGGAAGAAACTCTCAATCCAATACTTGTGTGTGCGTTGCAGATAGCCGATTAACTTGGGAATGTCACCGTTTGTGAGGTTGCTGATGTCGGGAGCAAATCCGTCGATGGCATACACGCGGCAAATCATCAGGAAAAGGTCGGTAGAAAGGTTGTGCCGACGGCAAATTTCGTCAATGCTGGCATCGCCGAATCCCAATTTTATGTTGAGCCTGTCAATGATTGTAAGCAACGAGTAGTCGGTAATTATTTCGGCCATTTTTGTCTTTGCCGTGAATATGGTTCTGTTTGTTGTCATTGGTCAATTTCAAATAAATTTGATTGCAAACTTACATAAAAAATTGTTTTTATGATGTGTAGAATCTATAACTTATACAACATTTTTTTTCCGTAATTAAAAATACTTGACTACCTTTGTCCTGCTTTTTTGCGACTGAAAAATGAACTTGTTTGTAACCATAGGCAAATACTTCTCGCTGATGGGGTCGGTATTCTCCAAGCCCGTGAGCCGGAAGATATTTTTCCGCCGCCTACTTGCTGAAATAGAGCAGATTGGTATCGATTCGGTTGGTATCGTGTGCATCGTTTCGGTGTTTATGGGCGCGGTGCTAACAATACAGATGGGTATCAACTTCGAGTCGCCGATTATCCCACGCTACATCATTGGTCTTAGCACACGCGACTCGATGATTCTGGAATTCTCAAGCACAATCGTCTGCCTTATCCTTTCGGGACGTGTAGGTTCGAACATCGCTTCCGAAATAGGCACAATGCGTATCACCGAACAAATTGACGCTTTGGAAATTATGGGTGTAAATAGTGCGAACTACTTGATTCTTCCTAAGATAGTGGCCGCATTCATCACTTTTCCGTTTTTGGCACTATTGAGTATAATTCTCGGTATCGTTGGCGGATGCTTCATTGCCTTCACAATGTCTGACATTGTTACGGTTGCCGACTTCATCTACGGTCTGCACTATGCTTTCGTGCCGTTCTACGTGACTTACACAGTAATAAAGATAGCCGTCTTTGCAATTCTGATTACTTCGATTTCTGCATTCTTCGGATACTACACCGAAGGTGGTGCCCTCGAAGTCGGTAAGAGCAGCACCAAGGCAGTGGTTTACAGTATTATAGCGGTACTTTTGTTCAACCTTATCTTAACACAAGTCTTGCTCACATGATAGAAGTTGTAAATGTAAATAAGACGTTCGGCGAAAAACACGTGCTGAAGGACATAAACGCCACCTTCGATGAGGGTAAGGTGAATATGATTATAGGCCGTAGCGGTTCGGGCAAGACTGTGCTACTGAAGAATATCGTTGGACTTGTAACTCCCGAAACCGGTGAAATTTACTTCAACGGACGCGAATTTGTGAACGTTGATGAGAAAGGCAAGCGCGAAATCCGCAAGGAAATGGGTATGGTGTTCCAGGGAAGTGCGTTGTTTACTTCAAACAATGTGGAGGAAAACGTGATGCTGCCGTTGGACTTGTTTACAAAGATGACGAAAGCCGAAAAGCAGAAGCGTGTAGATTTTTGTCTCGACCGCGTGGGTATTGTCAATGCACACCATTCGTTCCCGTCGGAAATAAGCGGCGGTATGCAAAAACGTGTTGCAATAGCAAGGGCAATCGCTCTAAATCCTCGTTATCTGTTCTGCGACGAGCCAAACTCCGGTCTCGACCCGCAGACATCAATACTTATCGACCAGCTTATTAGGGAAATTACCATTGAATACAACATTACCACCATCGTCAACACCCACGACATGAACTCAATTATGGAGATTGGCGACAACATTTGCTTCATCTATCAGGGCAACAAGTGGTGGCAAGGCTCGAAAGAAGACATTTTCACTACCGATAATGCCGAACTTAACGACTTTGTTTTTGCTTCCAACCTGTACAAGAAGATTAAAAAGGCGCACAACGATGAGTAGGATTGTTTTGCTGATATTATTTATTGCTTCAATGATTGTTTCGTGTACATTACCAGACAAGCAAGTTCAAATGGTTCCAGAAGAAAGACGTTTGTCGGAAGAAATAATGGAGAATATTTTCTATGAAATGCATATTGCGGATGCAATGGTTTCTCTGCATGCAGTTCAGGTTGATGGACATACGTCATTTTCTTCGTATCAGATTGATAGCCTTATATATGAAAGTATCTACGACAAGTATGGTTGCACACGCGAATCATTCGAGGAGAGCATTTTGTGGTATCTAGAAAATAAGCCTGCTAAACTCAAGGATATGTACGAGCGTATAGTTGAGCGTTTCAATCATAATATTGTAGAAATGGGCGGAAGTAAACCCGATTCGATAGCCGAATTTAATACGTTATGAGGCATTTTGCTGCAAATTATATTTTCAATGGTAACGACTTTTTGAAAAATGCTTGTTTGTCGTTTGACGATGACGGTCATCTGTTATCAATAGGTGTGGAGAATTCGGGAATTGAGGAGAAGGAGAGGATGATTTTTTATAATGGTATAATTTGTCCTCGTTTCTGCATAGAACTGATGGAAGGAAATGGCATGTCATTGCGTGATTTTCTTGTTTCGTTAGATTTGAGATTCTCAGATTCGTCAGTATTGCCTGTGGTCTTGCTTGAAAATGTTGACCTTCAGACATTAAGTTTTACAAAAGATTCTATTGCAAAGGAGATTTATTGATGGCTAAGGATAAGATACAGAAAACTAATGCAGCCCGTTTGTTAGACAGCAAAAAGATTGCCTATGACCTCATTCCATACGAGGTTGACGAAAATGACTTGAGTGCGGTTCACATTGCGACACAGCTTGGCGAACCTATCGAAAGGGTTTTTAAGACTTTGGTATTGCATGGTGATCGTAGTGGATATTTTGTTTGTGTAGTGCCTGGTGATAAGGAAGTTGACCTAAAACTTGCCGCAAAGGCTACTGGCAACAAGAGTTGCAACTTGATTCCAATGAAAGAGTTGCTCCCGCTAACTGGATATATTCGTGGCGGTTGTTCGCCAATAGGTATGAAAAAGCCATTCCCGACATATATACATTCAACTTGTAAGGATTTTGATTTAATCTATGTGAGTGCTGGTGTTCGTGGTTTGCAGTTTAAGATAAACCCTGAGGATTTGTGCAAGGCAGCAGGTGCTAAGGTTGTGGATTTGATATCAATTATAGTTTGATGATCTATTAGTATGTATTTGCCAGTGCCCGCTAAAAACAAATGATAACAATAAAAAACGCAGCAAATATTATACTTGCTGCGTTTGCTTTGTTTTGGTTTTAATCGCTTATTTCTTGAAGTATCTGTTGTAGAGACCTTCGAAAGCCTTGCCGTGACGAGCTTCGTCGCGAGCCATTTCGTGAACTGTGTCGTGGATTGCATCGAGGTTGTTCTTCTTTGCGCACTTTGCCAATTCGAACTTACCTGCGGTTGCTCCATATTCGCAGTCAATTCTCCACTTCAAGTTCTTTTCTGTAGAAGCTGTCATGTTGGGTTCGCATTCCGAACCGAGCAATTCTGCAAACTTAGCTGCATGTTCTGCCTCTTCGAAAGCTGCCTTTTCCCAGTAGAGACCGATTTCCGGATAACCTTCGCGGTGTGCGATTCTTGCCATACAGAGGTACATACCAACTTCAGAGCATTCGCCTGTGAAGTTAGCCTTCAACTGTTCGATAATATATTGCTTGTCTTCTGGTGAGCAAGCGTCCAAGTTCATACCAACGCCAAATACGTGTTCTGCTGCCAAAGGAGCGTCTTCCTGCATTTCCTTGAATTTGCTTCCTGGAACCTTGCAAACTGGGCATTTGAAATCTTCAGGCATACTTTCGCCTTCGTAAACGTAACCACAAACCGGGCATACAAATTTTTTCTTCATCGTCTATTTGTTTTTTATTAGTTATTATTCGTTTTTAATTGCAATTGTGGTGGTCGCAGCTGTGTTCACAACCGTCGTGGTGGTGTCTGCAACATTCACCTTGCGCGTAAATTTTACCGTTGAGGAAGTTGAGTACGACTTCGCTTGTCGGACCGCTGCATCCGTTGAAAACGCCGATTCCGTACGATTCGAGCATTGCTACAGCGCCTCCACCGATTCCGCCGGCTAGCATCACATCTATTTCCTTCTCGAGGAAAGTGTGGATAATGTTGGACTTGCATCCGCAACCTTCGGGCGAATCCAACTTCTCCTTGCTGATGATGGTCTTTGTTTCGTCGTCAACCTTGAATATTGTGAAATATTCGCAGTGTCCGAAGTGTTCGTCAACCATGTCGCCTTCCCTTGTGGGTATTGCTATGTTGAAAATCATTTCCTGCTGTTTTAGTCGAGAACTAATGATGGAGTGTTGTAAGTTCTGCCAGCGAGTTCCTGGTCGAGCATATACAATGCGCGAGCGTCGCCACCAAAGAGTTCCATCTTGCTGATGAGGTCGTTGGCGTTCTTTTCTTCTTCTCCCTGTTCCTTGATGAACCACTGGAGAAGTTCCATTGTCCTGTAGTCCTTTGCCTTTGCAGCTTCACCGTAGATGTTGTCGATGAGCGAGGTAACATACTTTTCGTGTTCTAAAGCAGCCTTCAGAGGATCCATAAAGGTCTTGTACTTCTTGTCCGGCTGGTCGATTGCAAGCAATGTAACCTTTTCGCCATTGTTCTGGAGGTACTGGTAGAACAACATTGCGTGGTCGCGTTCTTCCTGAGCCTGAACCTTGTACCAGTTTGCGAAACCAGCAAGTCCCTTCGATTCGAAGAAGTTCGACATGTCAAGGTAAAGATAGCCAGAGTACAATTCCTTGTTTATCTGTGTGTTGATTAATTCTGAAACTTTTTTGTTCATGATATTTTCCTTTCTATTTTAATTGTTTGACAAATTATTCTTATTCAATTGTTATTTTTTCAAAGTCGGAAGCACCATGCTTGCACCACGGGCAGATGAAGTCAGCAGGAAGTTCTTCGCCTTCATAAACATATCCGCAAACCTTGCATCTCCAGCCGACCTTTACCGATGGTTCTGGCTTCGGCTTGATGTTATTTTGGTAGTAGGAGTAGGTTACCGATTCTACATCCGACAAAACCTGCTTTTCGGTAATTTCGGCAATGAAAATGCTATGTGTGCCGCAGTCAACTACATTTTTTACTGCGCCCGAAATGAAGGCGTTGGTGTATTTAGGAATGTAGTACAGTCCGTTTTCGCTACGACGTACGGCATCGCATTTCTCGAACTTATTCACATCGCGACCGCTCTGGAATCCGAAATGGCTTATCACATTCATCGGGACTTCCTTTGTCAGGATTGAGACATTCAACAAGTTGGTTCTCAGAATCATGTCGTGGGTGAAGTTCTTCTTGTTCATGCTTACGGCTATGGTCTGTGGGCTTGCGCTTGAAACCTGTATTACCGAGTTGCTTATGCATCCGTTGTCTTTTTCGCCTTCGCGGGCGGTGATTACGAACAGACCGTATTCAATGTTGTATAATGCGTCGCTCATTGTTGTTTCTACTGTGTGTCAATATTTTAAATTCGTTACAATCATTACGCAAGCATCCATAATGGATTGCTTGACAAAATTGCGAATATACACAAGATTTCTTAATATGCAATAAAAATTTTTATGGAAATTTTTGAAGTGTTGGATTTCTTTTTGAGACGCAAAATTTTGCGTCTGTACAATTGTTGCGTCGTGGCGTGCCGCGACTGTAATTATTGTTGTATTGTGGCGTGCCGCGACAATATTAATGAATGTTTTTATAATTGTAGAGACATTGCGTGCAACGTCTAATGCTAATTTAGTGTTTGGAAACATTAAAATATGTCATAATTTAGTGTATGTAAACATTTTTTTTGTTTATTACGATTGTGATATTTGGTTTTTAGTGTTTGTAAACATTAAAAAGTGGTAGAAATTAGTGTTTGTAAACACTTTTTTTGTTGCGGATTAAAAATAATGTATTACTTTTGCGGCATATAAAAAATATTTTGGCTATGGAATCGAATGATGTTCAGATGTTAATGCAGATTTATCACAATAGGCTCGCATTTGTTGACGGGTCGTTTCATCGGTATTTGTTCAACGAAATCGACTGGAGAGACCGATTGATTGGGATAAAAGGGCAGAGGGGCGTTGGAAAGACCACCCTGATGCTTCAGCACATAAAGGAATCGTTTGAGAATCCCGATGATGCCTTTTATGTTTCGCTAGACGACTTCTGGTTTGCATCACATAGGTTGGAGGAACTTGTTTCGTACTTGTACGCGCAGGGTGTCAGGTATCTGTTTGTTGACGAGGTGCATCATTACGATTCGTGGCAGACGATTCTTAAAAACCTCTACGACGGTTATCCCGACCTGCATATTGCATACACTGGTTCGTCGATGCTGTTGCTCGAATCTGCACAGGGTGATTTGTCTCGGAGGCTTATTGATTATACCTTGCCGGGATTGTCGTTTCGGGAATTCCTTAGTTACGAGGGTGTTGCCGATATTCCTGCGGTCTCGTGGGACGACCTGTTGACAAGGCATGTGCAGATAGCTATGTCGGTGAAGGAAAAGATTCCGAGCATAATGCCGCTTTTCGATGCGTATCTGAGGCATGGCTATTATCCGTTCTACAAGGAAGTGTCGCGCGGTTTCGAATTGCGGTTGCAGCATGTTGCCAGCAGGGTGCTCGAGATGGATTATCCCAAGATTGACGACGTAAGCGTATCGACAATAAACAAGACGCGGAAAATGCTGATGGTGCTTGCCGAACACGTGCCGCAGGTGCCGACAATGAGCAAGTTATACGGGCAGTTGGAAACCGATAGGAATCAGGGACTGAAGATGCTGTATGCCTTGCAGCGGGCTGGACTTATAGCATTGCTTACCGACAATACCAAGAGCCTGAAGACTTTGGCGCGGCCGGAAAAGATTCTCATTGACAATACCAACTTGATGTATGCGCTTGGTGCCAAGACGGAAATCGGCACCATAAGGGAGACTTTTTTCTTCAATCAGGTTCGGCAGGTGCTTCCTGTTGCATATCCGGCAAAGGGCGATTTCCTTGTAGATGGCAGATATTTGTTTGAGGTCGGCGGTATGGGCAAGACTTTCGAGCAAATAAAGGACGAACCCTACAGCTTCCTCGCCGTTGACGACACCGAGATTGGGCACAAGAACAGGATTCCGCTGTGGATGTTCGGACTGCTATATTAATGAATAGGTATTGCGCAATGATAGGATTTGGGTACGCAGTGCGTATCTAATTCAAAAATATTTGGAGATCCCATTTTTCTATTGGTTGTGGATAAATATGTAGGGGCAGGATTGAATCCCGCCCCTACGATATTGTTCCACAAAACATTTCGGTTATTCCTTTACAAACTTCCGCTGGCTGAGCGTAGCCGAAGCCGTGCGGATGCGTACCACATACACCCCTGCCTTCAATTCTTCCACATCGCAAACCGCATTGTCTGCGTTTACCTCAATGCGCTTAACAACCTGACCAAGCGTATTCACAATCTCGATTTCCGAAATTGTTTCCGATGATGTGATGTTGAGAATGTCGGAGGCGGGATTCGGGAATACATTGATTTCAAGAGCAACGTTTTCCTCGATGCCAGTTGCTGGGTCAAATGAAGCAACGTAGGTCGCATTTGCTGTTACAGTGATTTGACGCGGATTGTCTGTGTTTTCATCGTTCCAAGATGCAAATTCAAAGCCTTCGTTGGCAATGGCTTCGATGGTGATAACCGTACCTTCGGGATATGTACCACCGCCTGTTACCGTACCACGATTCGGATTTGCTGACATAACAGTGATTGTGTATTCTGTAACGGAAGAAACTTCGTCGAATGTTGCAATGTAAGTTGCATCTGCCGTTACCGTAATCTGACGAGGATTGTCGGTGTTTTCGTCGCTCCAAGATACAAATTCAAAGCCTTCGTTTGCAATTGCCTCGATTGTGATGACAGTACCTTCGGGATATGTTCCTCCGCCTGTTACCGTACCACGGTTAGGATTTGCCGACATAACAGTGATTGTGTATTCAGTAACGGAAGAAACTTCGTCGAATGTTGCAATGTAAGTTGCATCTGCTGTTACCGTAATCTGACGAGGATTGTCTGTGTTTTCATCGTTCCAAGATGCAAATTCAAAGCCCTCGTTTGCAATGGCTTCGATGGTGATAACCGTACCTTCGGGATATGTTCCGCCGCCTGTTACCGTACCACGGTTCGGATTTGCAGACATAACAGCAATTGTATATTCCGGGAATATGCCGTTGTCAACGATGTTGGAACGCGAAGAAATCTCTGCATCACGAGAGCGGGAATTTCTTACGACCTCTACCTGATAGTAGAAACCTGTATTGTCGGTTGCAGTGTTGTCGGTGTAGGAATTAAGGTTGGATGGCACTTCGCCAATCATTGTCATATTGCTCGGGTTTGTACCACGGTATATTCTATAAGTACCAAAGTTGAAACCTTCGTAGTGCGACCAAATGAGATTCCAAGCATTGCCAATGCCTTGGTTTATTGTAAGGTGCATTGTCTTGTGGTAGTCGCTCATCGGCGATTCGCCACCGCACTCGTCAACTGCGGTAAGCTTGTAGCGGTATGCACGTGCCGATGGGTCGGCGGTTTCATCAGTCCAAGTTGTCTGCGAAGATTCAACGGTTGCCATTGGCTCGTAAACATTTGCCACATTGTTTTCGCGATAGATGCGGTAGGCGTTTACATTTGCGTTGTCCAAAGCCGACCAAGCGACAACATTGCGGTTTTCGCTGTTCATTCCGACAACCGAAATCTGCGGTGCTTCGGTTATAGCATTGCTTACGCCTATGCATACCTGCTCCGAAATTCCACTACAGCCGTTTTCGCCTGTTACTTCTACATAGTAGTAGCCCGGAATGCTTGTGCTTGTTATCATTGTTGTTGCGCCGTTTGACCACTGGTACGACTGGTACTGCTCGGTTGCAAATGCCACGCTAGATGGATTGCAGGCATCGAGTTCGCCGTAGAGTGTGATTTGTGGCTGTGGTGCTGGATTTATTGTAAGTGTAAGAGTTACAATGCTATCGGCTGAATTGGCAGCAGTAAATGTCTGCTGGTATTCACCGCTTTCGGTGTAGGTGTGGTCGTTCCAAGTGTAGGAGCCACAGGCTGTTGCCTCTATTGAATTGTAAACGGTTGGATTGCTGCTGCCACCTTGCACAAATGTTGCAATGTAGGTTGCATCTGCCATAACGACCACATCGTGCGGGTTTTCGGTACTGCCGTCGCTCCAGTTGCTGAAAGTGTAGCCCTCGTTGGCAGTAGCGGTAAGCGTCGCTGTTGTTCCGCCCACATATATTCCTCCGCCAGAAACCGAACCCCAAGCGGAGTTGCTTGACAACACAGTTATTGTATATGTCTGTCCGCAACCAGGTGCCTGCTGTATGCGCCTGAAGTTGTACCAGAAGTCGGCATCCTCGTATGTTTCCACCATACCGCAGGGTACTACAACCAGTGTATTCAGCGAAAGCTGGCTATCGAAAGTTCCGCCATATATTACAGGAGGATTGCTTGCATAACTTATAATGCTGTCGAGCGAAATGCAGTTCTTGAAGGCATTGTTCGGAATTGTTGCAACATTTTCGCCGATTGTTATCTTTGACAATGTATTGTTGCTGTCGAACAGGGAACCGCTGATTGTACCAGTACAATTTTCTGCATTGAAATTTAATGTTGTCAGTCCGCTACAGCCAGAAAAAGCAAAATTACCGATGCTTGCGACTGAATTTGGAACTGTTAATGTTCCAGAAAGTCCGGCACAGCCATAAAATGCGCTTCCACCAATGCTTGTTACAGAATTGGGGATTGTCAATACTCCTGTCAGACCGCTACAACCAGAAAAAGCAGAATTGCCAATGCTCGTAACGGAACTTGGAATTATCAGTATGCCATTTCCCAATAAGCCTTTGAAAGCATAATCGGGGATTGTTGTTACACCTTCGCCTATATTGATTGTTGCATTTGCATTGCAGTTTTGAAAAACAGGATATGACGAATTGCCCATAGTTGTACAGTTGGTTGCGTTGAAATTGACGGTTGTCAGTCCGCTGCAATTATAAAATGCGCTTTCACCAATGCTTGTTACAGAATTAGGAATTGTCAATACTCCTGTCAGACCGTTGCAACCAGAAAATGCAGAATTAGGGATCGTTTCTACATTTCCACCAATACTCAATGTTGTAATATTTGTATTGCCAGATATTCCGTTGTTGCTTCCAAACTGGGCACAATTGGTTGCATTGTAGTTGACTGTTGTCAGTCCGCTGCAACCAGAAAATGCATTCGCAGGAATATTGGTTACATTTTCGCCAATATTCAAGGTTGACAAAGAAGAGCAACCATTCCAGACATTACTGCCCATACTTGTACAATTTGTCGCATTGAAGTTAATTGTTGTCAGTCCACTGCAATTATAAAACGCTCTTTCACCAATGCTTGTAACAGAATTGGGGATTGTAACAGATGTTGCCAAAGAACTGCATCCAGTAAGATTTGTTTTTGTATTATCTGAATATACCAGATAACCATCAACAAATCCATTGATAGTTAATGCACCCCACGGACTTCCTGTTGCACTACCATTATATATGATATTTTTGACGAGGTAAAATGCATAATCGCCAATGCTTGTAACAGAATTAGGAATTGTAACTGATGTCAGTCTGCTGCAATCACAAAATGCATATCCGCCAATGCTTGTAACTGAATTGGGGATGGTAACAGTTGTCAGTCCGCTGCAAATAGAAAATGCATAATCGCCAATGCTTGTGACAGAATAAGTTATACCTCTATATGTGACTGAAGATGGAATTATAAGGTCGCCAGACAAACCATTTCCTCCAACAACTTTTACTGTATATGGGGAAGTGGAAGATGTAATTGTATAGTCTAGGGTTTGTCCACTACTGCATACTGAAGAATATCCGTCAACGATTTTTACATCATCAACCTGCCAATAAGTAAAGAAATGTGCAGAATTGTAATTAACACTTGCGCCAAATGTGCTTTGCAAAACGCTTAAACGTCTGTTTGAACGGAAGCGGATAACAACATTGTCGCGACCAGCTGCCTCGAAAATAGGAACAAGCTGATAGCCAAACGAATGCTCTGCCATCTCT
>Ga0310696_10000469_pt1 | contig 63846 bp, 43 predicted proteins | sample AusTroGonzalo_MG_4_FD_203885 | JGI IMG/M metagenome (GOLD analysis project Ga0310696, IMG submission 203885) | Bovine rumen microbial communities from tropical cattle in Woodstock, Queensland, Australia - Gonzalo_02 (v2) (version 2) | ecosystem: Host-associated > Mammals > Digestive system >...
TCCTTCGCCGTAACCTCAACAGCACCGTATACTAAAAAAGGAGTTAAAGGGAGTTAAAGCCTACGCGGGTTTAATTTATTAATTGTAACTTTGCGGCGGAATTGCACGAATACTAAACACTAAAGCCAAGAAGAATATGAAGAAACTGTTTATTTTTGCTATTTGCGTCCTCACGCTCACCGCCTGTGGGGATGGTGTCGACAAGCGCAAGCTGGCCGAGCTGAACCAACGCATTGACTCGCTGACAGTTGTCAATGTACAGAAGGACAACGAGATAAACGACCTGATGGACACGTACAACCTCATCGAGGAGGGCTTCCAGGCCATCAATGAGGCCCAGGAGCGCGTCACCGTGGAGCGCAGCGGTGAGGGCACGGGGTCCGTGGCACGCATCAAGGAGAACATGTCGTTCATCCAGGAGACCCTCAGCCAGAACAAGGAGCTTATCAACAGCCTGCAGAAGAAGGTGCGCGACGGAAGCATCACCAACGAACGGCTGAAGAAGAGCATCGAGGCAATGACCGAGCAGCTGTCCAAGAAGGAACAGGAGATAAGGTCTTTGATGGCCGAACTCGACCAGAAAGACATACACATCGCCGAGCTGGACGAGCAGGTGGCCAACCTCAATGAGGACGTCACGCAGCTCACCAACGACAACGCCCAGAAGGATGCCACCATCAACCAGCAGACAAAGGACCTGAACACCGCATGGTATGTATTCGGAACGAAGAAGGAACTGAAAGACCAGGGAATCCTGCAAAGCGGAGAGGTGCTGAAGGGCAACTTCAACAAGGATTACTTCACGAAGATTGACATCCGCGTGGACAAGGAAATCAAGCTCATGTCGCGCGATGCCCGCCTGCTGACGAACCATCCCGAAGGGTCGTACACGCTGCTGCGCGATGCCAACAAACTCTACGTGCTGCGCATCACGAACCCCGAGCAGTTCTGGGGAGCCAGCAAGTACCTGGTCATTCAGGTGAAATAAGCCTCTTTATCCCCTCCAGGCTGTCTGCCACGTCGATGTAGTCGTGCCAAGAGCCACGCATGAGACCCTGCGACTGTAGCGCGTCGAGCAGCTGCACGAGAGAATCCCAGAAGCGGGTCATGCTGTAGAGTATGACCCGTTTGTTGTGGTAACCAATGGTCGCCGAAGCCACTACGGTGAAAATCTCATCGAGCGTGCCAATGCCGCCGGGCAGGGCGATGAACACGTCGCTCTGGTCCATCATCAGCTGCTTGCGGTCGCTGAGGTTATCGCAGGGGATGTCCACGTCGACATAGTCCGACAAGCGCCCATTCTTCTCAATAATCTGAGGCACAATGCCGATGGTGAGCCCGCCAGCCTCATGGGCTGCCCGTGCCACACACTCCATAAGACCCTGATTGACTCCACCGAAGACGATGGTATGACCCTCGCGACCAGCCCATTGGCCCAGCTCGCGCGTCAGCTCGAAATACTCGGCAGGAAGATTGTCGTTGGCCGAGCAGAATATGCAAATCTTCATAACACTAATTAAACGGGGGCTGCCGTCACTTTATTGTTTCAATTATTTCAACAGTACAAGAAATAAAAATAGCAAATACCGACGGGATTTTAACGAATACCGACGGGATTTTAATGAATACCGTCGTGATTTTATCAAATACCGACGGTATTTTAACTTTAGCCCTATCCTTTCACACCTATAAACCTACCCTTTGTAACCTTTAAAACGTACTTTAGAACATAATAGAGCCGATGTGTTTGCGTCGGTTGCTGCCTTTTACGTTGTGAAAGACAAGCCAAACAGGCGGACGCAATACGTGGAGAATTGAAAAGATGTTAAAGTATTTTGGCGGGTTGGGAAAATATAGTAATTTTGCACCCGCTATGAAGAACGGGCGTCCTGACAGCCTAACAGCGGACGGGACGCACGTGTTCATATTTTCAATTACTCACATCAAAAAAACAAACAACAAGACCATCATGAACGAGAACGAACAGAAACAGGGACTGCAGATAGAACTAACGCCCGAGAAAGCTCAGGGCGAGTATGCCAACTTTGCCATCATCACTCACTCCTCATCGGAGTTTATCGTGGACTTCGCCCGCATGTTGCCCGGTCTGCAGAAGGCTCAGGTACGCAGCCGCGTCATCCTGGCTCCCGAGCACGCCAAGCGCCTCCTCGGAGCACTCCAGGAGAACATCATGCGCTATGAGCATAACTTCGGACAGATTAAGCTGCCCGAGAGCAAGCAGCAGAGCCCACGTACTATCGCTCCCTTCGGAAAAGGAGAAGCATGACTTCTTCAAGGGGAGTGAAGGAGGAGTGAAAGGGAAGTGAAAGGGAAGTGAAAGAGAAGTGAAAGGGACTTTACCTCCTTCATTTCCCACTGACAGAAAAAGTATCGTCCCCTTCACCTCTCTCTGCCACAAAAGGTATCGTCTATTTCACTCCCCCTTCACTCCCCTTTTACTCCCCTTTTACTCCCCTTTCACTCCATAAATAATATACACATAAACTGACTGACAAATGGAAAATCAACACAGCGTAATCGGAGCAAAAATCAAGAGCATGCGCGAGACAAAAGGCCTCTCCCTGGAGGAGATAGCCGAGCGCAGTGGTCTCTCAGTAGAGCAAATCCAGTCGATTGAGACTGACCAGAACCTCCCGTCGCTTGGTCCGCTAATCAAGGTGGCCCGCGCTCTGGGTGTGCGTCTGGGTACGTTCCTTGACGACAGCGACGCCCTCGGCCCTGTGGTCTGCCGCGCTGCCGACCGCGAGAAGCAGAGCACCATCAGCTTCTCGAACGGTGCCGCCGACGCTCGCCGCCACATGGAGTACCATCCGCTGGCACAGCAGAAGGCCGGACGCCACATGGAGCCGTTCATCATCGACATCAACCCCAGCGAGGAGCGTAACTTCCAGCTCTCGGCTCACGAGGGCGAGGAGTTCATCTACGTCATGCAGGGCGAGGTGGAAATCGTCTACGGCAAGGACACTTTCACCCTTAACGAGGGCGACAGCATCTTCTACGACTCCATCGTCAAGCACCACGTGCACGGCGTACCTGGTAAGTCGGCAAAAATCCTCGCAGTTGTTTACATTCCATTCTAATGGTCGTTATGACGTAATCACGTTATAACGTTATAACGAAAAACGAAGAAAAATGGAAGCAAAGAACGTTAAACTTGACATGGCAGGACGTCCTCTGCCTGACAGAACATACCCTGCTGAGACGGGAAGTGTAGGCTACAAGCTCCATGAGCGTACGCTCGGCCAGTGGCTCGAGCACTGGGCCGAGACGACCCCTGACAAGGAATACATCGTTTACTCCGACCGTGACCTGCGCTTCACCTGGAGCCAGTTCAATGAGCGTGTCGACAATCTGGCAAAGGGTCTGCTCGCTATCGGCGTGACCAGAGGCTCGAACGTAGGCATCTGGGCCACCAACGTACCCGACTGGCTAACGTTCCTCTACGCCACGGCTAAGATTGGCGCCGTGCTCGTCACGGTGAACACCAACTACAAGCAGGCAGAGCTAGAGTATCTCTGCAAGGACTCCGACATGCACACGCTCTGCATCACCGACGGCACATGGGACTGTAACTACGTCGATATGACCTATACCATGCTGCCCGAGCTGAAGACCTGCGAGCGCGGACACCTGAACAGCGAGCGGTTCCCCTACCTGAAGAACGTGGTGTTCATCGGCATGGAGAAATACCGAGGCATGTACAACACCGCAGAGCTGCTGCTCCTGGGACAGAACATCGAGGACGAGACGCTCAACGAGATGAAGAGCAAGGTGACGTGCTACGATGTCTGCAACATGCAATATACGAGCGGCACTACCGGTTTCCCCAAGGGCGTGATGCTGACCCACTTCGGCATTGCCAACGACGGCTACTTCACCGGCGAGAACATGGGCTTTACGCAGGACGACAAGCTCTGCGTCTGTGTGCCGCTGTTCCACTGCTTTGGTGTGGTGCTTGCCACGATGAACTGCCTCACGCACGGCTGCACCGAGGTGATGGTCGAGAAGTTCGACCCGCTCGTTGTGCTCGCCTCCATCCATAAAGAAAGATGTACGGCGGTCTATGGCGTGCCCACGATGTTCATTGCCGAGCTGAACCACCCGATGTTCTCCATGTTCGACCTCACCTGTCTGCGCACGGGCATCATGGCCGGAAGCCTCTGTCCTGTGGAGCTGATGAAACAGGTCTCAGAGAAGATGTACATGACCATCACCTCAGTCTACGGACTGACGGAGTCGTCGCCCGGCATGACACAGACCTGCCTCAACGACACCTTCGAGCAGCGCTGCACCACTGTGGGGCGCGACTTCCCCTTCGTAGAAGTAAAGGTGCTCAACCCCGAGACCGGCGAGGAGTGTCCTGTCGGCGTGCAGGGCGAGATGTGCTGCCGCGGCTTCAACGTGATGAAGGGCTACTACAAGAACCCTACGGCCACCGAAGAGGTCATCGACAAGAACGGTTTCCTACACTCTGGCGACCTCGGTGTGAAGGACGAGCAGGGCTTCTACAAGATAACAGGCCGCATCAAGGACATGATTATCCGTGGCGGCGAGAACATCTACCCGCGCGAGATTGAGGAGTTCCTTTATCACATGCCTGGCATCCGCGACGTGCAGGTGGCTGCTGTGCCGTCGAAGAAATACGGCGAGGAGGTCGGTGCTTTCATCATCCTTGAGGAGGGTGCCAAAATGACGCCCGAGGACGTGCAACTCTTCTGCCGAGGCAAGATAGCCCGCTACAAGATTCCGAAGTACGTGTTCTTCATCGACCAGTTCCCCCTGACCGGCTCAGGCAAGATCCAAAAGTTCAAGCTGAAGGAAATGAGCCTCAAGCTCTGCGAGGAATTGGGCATCGAGGTTATCTAAGCCTGAACAGACACAGTATTATCAATTTCAATTGTCAATTATCAATTATCAATTAATTATAGCGACTATGGCCTTGGAGGGGATTTTCAGTCCCCTCCCTGCCTTTTCACAGGATGACAAGGGCATTGACGACCCGACGTTTGTTCCTACCGTTAAGATAGGCAAGGCACTCGTAGACGGCGACTCCATACAGTACATGGAGCTGTCGCAGGTCTACGTCTACCCCGAGCCTACGTTCAAGAGCAAGCGTCAGCAGCAGGCTTATATGCGCCTGGTACGCAACGTGAAGAAGGTGCTGCCCATTGCCAAGCAGGTGCGCCAGATTATCATTGAGACGGCAGAGTTCACCGAGACGTTGCCACCTTCGGAGCGTAAGGAGCACCTCAAGCGCGTGGAGGCCTCCATTGTGAAGGAATACAAGCCACAAATGAAGAAGCTCACCTTCTCACAGGGCAAGCTTCTCATCAAACTCATAGACCGCGAGTGCAACAGTACTGCCTACGAAGCCATGCAAGCCTTCATAGGCCCCGTCCGTTCCGGCATGTGGCAAGCCTTTGCCTGGATGTTCGGTGCCTCCCTGAAAAAGGGCTACGACCCCGACGGCGTTGACCGCCTCACCGAGCGTGTCGTTCTCATGGTAGAGGCCGGTCAGATATAGCGCATATCAGTAATTCGCGTTCTATTCTTTCTGCGCGTACTCCGAGGGAGCCACTCCGAAATGCTTGCGGAAGATGGTGGAGAAGTGTGCGAGGTTCGAGAATCCTACGGTGTAGGCCACCTGTGTGACGTTGATTTTCTTCTCCTTCAGCAGTCGTGCAGCCTGTTCGAGTCGGATGTTACGTATGAACTCACTGGTGGAGAGTCCCGTCAGCTCCTTCATCTTTCGGTGGAGCTGTGCACGGCTGATACCCACCTCCTGACAGAGTGTCTCCACGTTGAAGTCGCTATCATCAAGGTTTTTGTTCACTGCCTTCATGACGCGTTCCATGAGCATCTCGTCGTTACCCTTCACCTCTGGCTGCTCCAGCTTGTCGGTTTGCTGCTGCGCCCCGCTGAACTTTCCTTTCAGGTGTCGGCGACCCTTGATGAGGTTCTCGATGGTGAGGTGTAGCTCGTCCATGTCGAAAGGCTTGGCGAGGAAGGCGTCGGCTCCATGCTCCAAACCCTCCAGTCGGTTGGCGACATCGGACTTCGAGGTGAGCATAATGACGGGCAGGTGTGAGAGGTTGAGGTTCGACTTAATCATGCGGAGCATGGTGAAGCCGTCCATCTCGGGCATCATCACGTCGGAGACCACTATGTCGTAGGTGTTTGTGAGCAATTCCTTCAGGCCGTCCTTACCGTTATGGCAGACACCGAATTTATAGAAGCGGTCTAGTTCCTGCTTAATATAGTCTCCTATCTCCTCGTCATCGTCTACCAGCAGCACACGCTTGCGGGTGGGCGAAGAAGTGCTAACTGGGGGTTGAGGGTTGGGAGCTGAGGGTTGATTGTTGGGGGCTGAGGGTTGGGGATTGGGAGTTGAGGGTTGAGAGTTGGGAGTTGAGGGTTGAGAGTTGAGAGTTGAGGATTGAGAGTTGAGAGTTGAGGATTGAGAGTTGAGAGTTGAGGATTGAGAGTTGCCGTCAGCCTCTTCTGGGTGGACTGGCACGGGGCCTGCCCCTACGGTGGCAGCGGAGAATTGGTCGAGGAACTGTTCGTCCTCTGCTTTCTCTATCTCCTCGGGGGCCAGGTGGGCAAAGCCCATCGGTAGGGTGACGATGAAGACAGAACCCTGCTTGCTGTCGGTGCGGTTGGAGGCGGTGATGGTGCCATGGTGCATGTCGACAATCATCTTGCAAAGGTTAAGGCCGATGCCCGTTCCCTCCACCTTCATGCGGCGCGAGTTGCTGCCTTGGTAGAAGCGGTCAAAGACATGACGCAATGTATCGGAGTCGAGGCCTACGCCCGTGTCGAGGACTTTGAGGAAGAGAGACCCTTCCCCAGCCTCTCCCTGTTTGGTAAGGGAGGCCTTGCTGCCTAAGACAATGGTAATTTCACCACCATCCTGGGTGTACTTGAAGGCGTTTGAGAGTAGGTTGGTGATGACCTTGTCGAATTGTGAGCGGTCTACCCATGCTGGAAGGCGGTCGATGCCTTCGTGCTGGAAAGCGAGGGTGATGCCTCGCTCGCGGGCGTTGAAGTCGAACATTTTGGTGATGCCGGCCACGAACTGCACCATGTCGGTCTCGCGGCAGTGGAGGTGCATCTGCTGCTTGTCAATCTTACGCACGTCGAGAATCTGATTCACCAAGCTGAGTATTCGCTGCGAATTGCGCTCGATGGTGTCCACGGCCTCTCCTGTCAAGGAATGACCCGCAGGAGTCTTGAGCTTCTTCAGCGCACTAAGTATGATGGTGAGCGGCGAGCGTATGTCGTGGGTGGCGTTGATAAGGAACTTCATCTTCTCCTCATCGAGCTGTCGGTTAGCCTGTCGGCGCAGCAGCACTCCTATGAGCCCCAGGAGCAAAACTGCGAGCAGGAAATAGATGATATAGGCCGTCGTGGAGCGATACCACGGAGAACGCACGGTGATGACGACCATCCTTGAGGGCGAGCAGTCGCCTCCCTGACAGGCACGGACTTCCATGCGATAGGTGCCTGGCTGGAGGTGGGCGAGGGTGATTTCGTTCTTTCCCTCCTGCTGGCGTACCCACTCATCGTTGTTCACCCGATACTCCAGGCTCACATTCATGGCCGTCTCGAAGTTGAACTGGGAGAAAGCCAAGGTGACGGTGTGGTCTAAGTAACTCAAGGTGAAATTGATGCAGTTGCTCAGGGGCTTGCCGTCGGTGACGCGGATGTCGTTGAGCACGGAAGACACGGTCACATACTGGTCGCCCACACGGAAGGCCGTCAGGCGTAGCGTGTCGGAAAGCGGCTGGTGGGTGATTTTCAGCTCCCTGGGAGAGAAGACGGTGAGTCCGTCGTTATGGCCGAAGAACACGCGGTCATCGTCTGTATGAAGGCCTACGTTCATGATGTATTCCTTCTTGACGAGGCCGTTGCCAGCCACATGACCTATGAACTCATGGTTGAGCGTGTCGTACTGCCAAACGCCCATCGACGTGGAACACCAGATGTCACCGTCGTTGGTCTCTACCACGTAGTCCACAATCTTATCCTTCAGGGCATCGTTCACGCCAGCTTCCTGTTCGGCTTCATCAATAAAGGGCACAGCCTCATCGTGTCCCGGCGTATACATGTAGAGTCCCCTGTCGGTACCGATAAGAATGTCTCCGCGCGATGTCTCGCAGAGCGAGTAGCATATCATGCCCGAAAGCAACTGCATCCAACCATAGGAACGGAAGGTATCACCCTTCGGGTCGTAGCAGGCCACGCCGCTGGCAGTAGCCATCCAGAGGTGCCCCTTTCGGTCGGGCTGCATGGCGAGTATCCAGTTGTTACACAGACGGCCGCGGATAGAGTCCTCAGGGTCGTCCATGGAGAAATTGCGGAAGAATCCCGTCTGAGGGTTGTATATACAAAAACCTCGGGAGAAGGTGCTGATGTAGATGTTTCCCTCGTCGTCGCTGGTCATGTCGTTGAAGCGGTCGCAATCGAAGGTGACGCGCTGTGAATAGCGTCCGCTGAGGGGGTCGTAGTCATAGAGACCGTTGTCAGTACCCACCCAATAGTGACGCTGCTTATCTCTGAAAATAAACTCCACGGCATCGGGGCTGGAGGGTCGGGAAACCACGCGACCCTTGTCGTTGAAACCATAAATGCCCACGCCCTGCACGGTAGCCCAGGTCATACCGCCATCGCCCTCACAGACAGAGGAGATGGTGCTACCCAGGCGTATGCCCTGACCCTCAAAGCTCCAGTTCTTAAACTGTTCAGGCCGCTGGGGCAGCATGACAAGTCCCTTACGGTGACAAGCCAGCCAAAGGTTGCCGCTACGGTCGGACATCATGGCAGAGACCTTGGCCGTCTGCATGTCGATGCCATGAGTGCTGATATCCACATCCTCCATACGGGGATTCTGCCCAGAGGCGATGCTGTAGAGACCGTGTCCTCGCGTACCTATATATATTGTTCCCGCCTGACCCACGGAAGCCTTCCAGAGAAGGACATCCTGGCTACCAGCCTTGCCCATGTCTACATAGTCAGAAAGCATCTGTCCGTTATGGTATACGAGTATGCCTCGCAGACAGACAATGAACACGTCGCCGTCGCGCTCCAAGATGGCCTGCGGATTTCCATATTCTGAGCGGAAATTGGTGGTCTTGCCCTGATAGTCGAAGGCTATCATCTCGTCGAAGCTGCAATGCCACAACCGGCCTTGGCTGTCCTCGAAAATGCGGCTGTAGAAACCATGCGGACCTTCATCGCCAAAAGGCTGCAACTTGCCATCATCACCTAAGAGGTAAGCCCCGTAGCCCGCCGTACCTACCAGCAATCGACCGTCGCGCAACTGCAACAGAACGGACACGTGGGGAGTCAGCCCATCGGGGAAAGGATAGTGGATGAACGTCTCAGAGGCGGCATCGAAGCGGTCGAGGCCTATTCGCGTACCTACCCACAGGTACCCTTGGCGGTCGGCCATCAGACAGACAACCATATTGTCCGTCAGCGAGGTGCTGTCGGAGGGTTGGTGAATAAAAGTCTGGAAGTTATAACCATCGAAGCGGTTGAGACCATAGTCCGTAGCCACCCAGAGAGAACCCTCCCTGTCCTGGCAGAGGTCGTTGATGAGACTGCTGGAGAAACGGTCGGCCGAAATAAACTGTCCCGTCTGGGACAAAGCTTTGAGGCATGACAATAGACATGCAACAAATAGAAAAGTGTATCGTTTCAAGGTCAGTTCTTAGTAGTGTAGTTAGTAATTCGTTGCAAAAGTACACACTTTTTTTGTAACAACCAAAAAGATTTAAGAAAAGTTTGGTCATATCGTCAAAAACAATTATCTTTGCATCATTATTTATTACACAATAATTAAAAACGACATGCTTATGAAACGAACACTACTCATTTTCTCCCTCTGCCAGCTGCTCACGACAGGAGCCTGGTCACAGGGATGGCCGTCGCAATATGGCGGCGTGATGCTCCAGGCTTTCTACTGGGACAGCTTCAACGACACACAGTGGTCGCTCCTCGAGAGCCAGGCCGACGAGCTGGCCGGGACATTCGACCTCGTATGGCTGCCGCAGAGCGGCAACTGCGGAGGACAGTCGATGGGCTACGACGACCTCTACTGGTTCAACAACTACAACAGCTCCTTCGGCAACGAGCAGCAGCTGCGCTCGCTCATCAAGACTTATCAGGCGAAGGGTATCAAGACCATCGCTGACGTGGTCATCAACCACCGCAAGAACGTATCGAACTGGGTGGACTTCCCCAAAGAGACTTACAAGGGCGTGACCTACGAGATGAAGTCCACCGACATTGTGCGCGGCGACGATGGCGGAGCCTGCCTCCAGTGGGCCTCGAAGAACGGCTACGAACTCTCGGCCAACTATGATACCGGCGAGGACTGGGGCGGTATGCGCGACCTTGACCATAAGAGCGAGAACGTGCAGAAATGCGTAAAGGCCTACCTCGGTTTCCTGAAAGACGACCTGGGTTATGCCGGTTTCCGCTACGACATGGTGAAGGGTTACTCGGCTTCATTCACCGGACAGTATAATGCTTCGTCGCAGCCGGAGTTCAGCGTCGGCGAATGTTGGGATGGCTCGAACACCATCAGGAACTGGATTAACGGCACGAAGGTGGACGGCGTGATACAGAGTGCTGCCTTCGACTTCCAGTTCAAGTACGTGGTGCGCAACGCTGTCGACAACCGTGCCTGGAGCCGCCTGTCGACACAGAACGATGGCAACTGGCCACTCATCAGCAGCAACTTCGACCAGGGACAATATCGCCGCTATGCCGTGACCTTCGTGGAGAATCATGATACTGAGGTTCGCCCCGATGGTAGTTCCAATGGACCGCTGGTGCGCGATACCCTCGCCGCCAACGCCTACATGCTCGCCATGCCAGGCACACCATGCGTATTCATGAAGCATTGGCAGAAATACCCCACCGACATCAAGGCTATGGTGGCCGCACGAAAGGCCGCTGGAGTGAACAATGAGAGCACCTACCTGCCCTTCCGCAGCCAGGTGGCCTACTACGCCACGGTGACGAAGACCAACAATGAGAACCGTCTGCTCTCCGTAGTGGGCAACGTGGCCGCCAACGAGACGAACGTTGACCCAGAGGTGTGGACAAAGGTACTCGAGGGCTACCACTACGCCTACTACTTCCCAACCTCAATGAACACGGCCTACGCCGACCTGGCCTCTGGCATCTACAGCGGTGAGCAGAAGGCACGCCTTGCCGCCGTGACCGCCAGCGCGGGTGCTCAGCTCGTCTATACCACCGACGGCACAAACCCCACGGCAAGCAGTACGAAGGTGGCCAACGGTACTACAGTTACCATCCCCGTGGGCACCACGACGCTGAAGGTCGCCCTGCTCATTGGTTCAGCCGTCAGTGGCATGGTGACGCGCACCTACGATGTGAAGGAAGCACCCACGGACAAGGTCGTCATACCCGACTTCTGCAAGGTCAACGACGGCGAGATTTGTGCCTTCTTCGAGGCTCCGAGGACATGGACGCAGACCATCATGTGCTGGGCATGGGACGAAAACAACTACACAGGTGGTCAGTGGCCGGGAGTTGCCTGCACAAGGATGGGACAGGCACCTGACGGCAACACCGTTTGGAAGTGGACCTTCGCCGAGAAAGACTTCTATGGAACCGGCAATGCCAAGATGCCAACCAACATCATCTTCAGTAACAACGGCGCACCACAGACCAATGATCTGATATTCCATAATGGTGGCTACTACACCGAGGAGGGATACTTCGGAACGGTGGAGTCGAGCATCGACGGCATCCTGGCCGACAAGCCCGCCGACACAGCCATCTATACCCTCGACGGTCGCCGCGTGCAAACCGTAACACGACCGGGCATCTACATCCAGAACAAGAAGAAAATCGTCATCCGATAACACAACAATCCTATATAAATTTGGGTCGCGCTCTTTTTAATGGAGCGCGACCCAAATTTTATTGATATAATGACCAGACTTACTGGGCGACAAACATCATTGAACCGGTAATGTCATTAAGGTAGACGGCGTATGTGCCAGCAGGAACGAAGATATTACCTGCTCCGTTGGAACCAATCTTGTTGAAAGCGTCAGTCACGTTCCAGTCCATGTCGTTGCCAAAGCCCCAGTTGGTGCTCCAGTCGTGGTTGGCGCGGAACTTCAGCTGTCCGTCGGCTGCCTGAGTGTAGATGGCATACCAGTTGTGCGGCGTCACCTGATCCAGTTCAAAGTCACCACCCCAACCGTTGAACTCACCAATAAGCGAGATGTTGGTGTACTCGGTGGGAGACTGGTTAGCGAGCTTCGTCCACGTGTAGGTCATGGTGTTCAAGTCGATGGTGAAGGTGTAGAACTCTGCCGAGGGAGCCGAGATGGCCTGTGCGCCACTGTTAATCAGGTTGCCGCTAGGCGAGTTGTCACCGTCGACGGCACAACCCCATGCAGCATCCCAATTGCCGAAGCTGTTGGCATCCCAGATTTTCAGGTCATACGCACCCTTCCACTTCGTGGTGTAGGAGAGAATATTGTTCTCGCCAGGGGTGAAGAGACAGGTCTTCTTGCTATCGCTCCAACCCTGAACGTCACCGACGACATAGTACTGTGCGGCGATAACCACGGGCGTGATTTCGTAGGAGTACTCCTCCATGTTGATAGTGATCTTGAAGAACGAAGCTCCCAGTGAGCCAGGCATGCAGATGCTACCTTCGTTGCCCAGCTCGCTGCGTGGAGCAAGCGTACCAGTAAGGCTGGTGTCGCCGTTTCCTGCGGTGGTGCCGAGCAGCTTGCTCCAGTCTCCGTTGTTGGTGATAGCGTCGAGGGCCTCATCATCGCCGATAGCAAACCATGTGTCGCCCGACGAAGCGGGGATGGTAATGGTGAAGACGGGGTCATCATAGACGCTCTTGTCGCTGTGGCTGAACTTCTGCTCCTTGCTTGCTGCTGATGCTGCCCAGTCGAGGGTTCCGCCGACAACGTAGTATGCGGGAGCGATGTAGGAAGCCTCCAGCTTGGCTTTCAGAGTGAAGGGTGTAGCCGTTTTCCTTGCCTTTACATCGCCGTCGGCTGTGCTGATGGTGACGTCGGTGGCAACGGCCACATTGAAGGTGCGCTCCTCAGGAGCATTGCCATAGATGCTCTTCACCACGCCGATGAGGTCGGCAGCGGTGACCTTGCCATCGGGAGTGGCATTGATGGTGGCACTCTTTTCGGTGTCATTAGCGGTAAATTCCAAAGCGTAACCCTCAACCTTATCCCCTGCGTTGGTGGTGAAAAGCTGAATGGTCTGTGCTTTCTCCGTAGCGAAATCAATGGCTTGGACCGTGGGCTGGATGGCCAGCGCAAATTTCTGCACGGGGTCGTTGGAGTCGTTTTTCTGTGGTGACTCCCAGTCGGTGTAGTCCTCGGTGCAGGACCAGAGTCCTGCTGCCAAGGCCAATCCCATGAATATTTTCTTTGTCATAATGCTTATTTATTTTTGTAGTTGTGGAGTTATTCTGTCACGGCTAACAGCCGTGGCAATGAACGAAAAAGTTGTGGAGTTGTGGAGGTATTTCATTACGGTTTTGGAATGATGCTGAACTCGCCGGTGATGTCGTTGAACATGATAATCCATGTTCCCTCTGCCACGCCGATGTTCTTTCCTCCAGCAGTAGCCTTACCGCAGGTGTTCACCTCACCATCGGCAGCTCCGTAGCCCCAGTTGGTGTCCCACGAGCCGGCAATCTTGAACTTAATTTGCTCCACGGCGCCTTCCTCAACAGTCATGGTGTAGCACCACACATGGTTCTCGGTGTTCTTGTTCACAGAGAGCATGTTAGTGTCGCCCCAGCTGTTGAAGTCTCCTGACATGCAAATCTGGTCATACTTCGTGGGAGTGATGTCCTGCGGAGTGATGGTACACTCCAGCGTCCCGGTGTTCACGGTGACGAGATAGTATCCCTCAGGCTCGCACCAGATGTTACCGTTGTCGCCACCGCCATTACGGAAGATGGCCTGGTTGGCGCCATTGCCCATGAATCCTAAATCCCAGTTGAAGTCGGCGGGCTGAATCTTCCAACCATCGGTATTGAAGTAGTTCAGGTAGGTAATCTCACCAGCACCTGTCTTCTTGTCGTAGGTGTAGCCACTCTGCACGAACATCGGGAAGCTGCTCTCACCGGGCTTGTTGCTCCAAGCGCCGTCGCCGAAGTTGTTACCCACGAGGAACCACATAATCGGGGCGGCATCCTTCAGCTCGATGTAGTAAGGATTGACGCTCAGTTCGATAACATTCGATATCACGGGATTCAACTTCGTCTGACCCTCAAGGAAATAGGCCATCACACGGATGTATGCCGTATGCGTTTCAGGTAGGTTGCTCTCTGTCCACTTGGCCACCTGCATGAGAGCCTTGTCGAGATCCTCGGATGTGAGGTCGTAGCGGCAAAGCTGCGTGGTGCGGTCGATGACGGCATAGTCTGCAATCGTTGTTCCCTCCTCATCGGCATCGGCCTCGGCGAGCGACACGTTGAACTGTCCCGTCGGTGATACCTGAATCTCGTAGGTGGCGTTGATGGGCGCATTGTCGGCGGTGAACTTCGGCTGCGACCAAGAGATAGTAAGCGCATTGGTATTCAAGAGGTCAACGGTCTCGCTGACGTATGCCGGAGTGTTCAGCGTGAATTCCGTAGGCTGTATCAGCGTGGGATTCGAGTCGTTATCGTCCGAGCACGCTGTGAATAAGCTGGCGGTGCCGAGGGCTGCGCATATAGCGCAGCTTACGGGACCTGCGGCAAGCATACGATTAAAAATCTTTGTAATCATAATATTGCGTTCTTATTAAGATTCTGTAAATAAATAAAATGTATTACTCGGCTTCGTTATAGCCGTCAATCTGAGTGAGGTTCTTGTTAGCCAGCACTTCCGATGAAGGCAGCGGGAACACATTGCGAGTCTTGTCGAAGGTGCCTCCGTTGGGGAATCCACCCTTATAGTCCCAAATGTATGACGTCGGGCCTCCAAACTGGTTGAAGCGGATAAGGTCTACACGGCGCTGACCCTCGAAGTAGAACTCGCGGGCACGCTCGTCGAGCACATCATCCAGGGTGTAGCTGGTTTTGGTGACAGCATGTGCGCGGTTGCGCAGCTTGTCGATACATTCCTTGGCTACGCTGGCGTTACCCAGGTGGAGTGCGGCCTCAGCGGCATTGAGGTATGCTTCTGCGGCACGGAAGAGGAAGAAATCGATGTCCACGTCATAAGTGTCGTGGGGCGTACCGCCGTTGGAGTAATTATTGTTCCACTTTGTAGTGACGATACCCTGGAAGAAGTTCGAGTTGTCGCCAAGCTCAAGCGTGCGCTTGTCGTTGCCTGAGCCCAGTCCCCAGAAGAGTGCGCGATCGTCAATGCCCATGGCACGGATGTCAGCCGTAGTCTTTCCTACGAACGAAGCGGGGTTGTTGGTGAACTTCTCGATGAGCTGCGGGCGGCAGCGCATACCGCTCCAGTTGTTACCCGTAGTGCCGGCGTCAAGACCAACGACGGTGGACATGCTGCTGTTCCACATGGCTGCTACGAAGAATAGCGAGCCTCCCCATCCCTTTGTCTTCTTACCGTCCTGCAGCAGCGGCAGGATGGCCTCGCACGAAGCACCGTTAGAGCCGTTATCGCCCATGAAGAGGAGGTCGTAGGGCTGGTAGCCGTTGGCTTTTGCTTCAGAGGACATCTTCGAGTAATCAAAGAGTGAGTATCCAGAGCTAATCACCCTCTGGGCATACTCCAGAACCTGTGCCCAATAGGGGTTGTTCTGTCCGTCGTTGTTCAGGTATGTTCCGGCGTTGAGGTAGAGCCTGCCAAGCAGCGTCCATACAGCAGCCTTGTCAGCGCGTCCGTAGTCGGGATCGGTGTCGGTCTTGGCCTTCGGTTCGAGCATGTTAGGCTCGATGGCTTCCAGCTCGCTCTTAATCCAGTTGAAGAGGAACTCACGGCCCATGGCGAGCAGCTCGGAACGGGAGTATTCCTGACCTTCCACGAACTTCTCATTGTAGGTGTGAGCCTGACGCGGAGTCTCAGCGGAGATGGCCGTGGTGAAAGGGGGATCACCGAAGAAGTCGAGCATCTGGTAGTAGTTGAAAGCACGGAGGAAGCGAACCTCAGCCAGCCGTGTCTGGTCTTCCTGTGCCTGGCTCAGTTCGAGGTAGTGGTTGCAGAACGAAATGTTCGACACCAGCCGGTAGTAGAGGAATCGCAGCGAAGCAGTTCCTGGCATGCACTGGTTGAAGCCTATATCGACAATACCGCCGTCGCTCCACCAGCAGATAGCCTCGTCGGTGGGCAGCTCGTTGAAGTTGAAGATGTTTCGCAGCAGGGTCGATTTACCGGCATCGTCGATGGTGAAGTCGGCACCACCGTCGTTACCCTCCATGATGAGTCCGGCATAGCACTTGCTGTACAGGGCGGTCATATCAGGCTCGGCCTGCACATGCGGGTCAATGTTGCCTTTGTCGAGGTCCTTCATGCAGCTCGTGAGGGCTACGCTCGTTGCGCAGCATACGAGACCGAAGGTGATGAATTTTGATATCTTGGTAGCCATATTTATTTACGATTTACGAATTTTCTATTTACGATTTGTTACTCAGAAGTTCAGGTTAAGTCCCATGAGGAAGGTGCGGCAGCGGGGGTAGATGCTACCCTCACGACCGGAGGTCTGCTCGGGGTCGATTCCCTTGTACTTGGTGATGGTGAAGACGTTGGTGCACGAAGCGTAGATACGTCCCGACACTCCATCATAGCTGCCTCCCTTGAAGAGATTCTCAAAGTTGTAGCCCAGCGTGATGTTGTCGCACTTGAGGAACGAGGCGTTCTGCACGAAGTAGTCGGTGAGCGGATAGTTGTAGGAGTTCCACTTCAGTGCCACATAGTCCTTGGTGCTGTTCTCGTAGTAGCCCTTCGAGTTGTAGAGCACCGCCGAGTTGGCCCTTCCCTGCTCTATGTCGTTGTAGACGTAGTTGCCGAAGCTGCCACGGAAGTTGGTGCCGAGGTCCCACTGCTTGTAGGCCACCTTGAAGCTGAATCCACCCGTCCAGGGAGCAGTGATGTTCTTGTAGAAGTAGCGGTCGTTCTCGTCGATGACACCGTCGGCATTACGGTCTACGTAAGCACCCATGATGGGACGTCCGCCCTGGTCATAGACCTGCTGGTAAACCCAGAAGGAGTTTGCAGCCAAGCCCACCTTATTATATGTGATAGCCTGGTTCTGGCCAACCTGCATACCGGCCTCCACCATGTCGCGTCCACCGTAGAGTTCGCTGATCTTGTTCTTGTTATAGGCGAAGTTCACACCAAGCTCCACAAACCAGTCCTTGGTCTGCACGGGCTTGCCCGTGATGGCCACCTCTATACCGGTGTTCTTCAGCGAGCCAGAGTTCAGCATCATGGCGTTGTCGAAGTTCATGCCGCCAGGGATGGTCGGTGTGCAGAGTAGGTCGGTGGTCTTGCGCTTATAGGCATCGACGGTGAGGGTGAGTCGCTGGTTGAACATTCCGAAGTCCAGGCCCAGGTTCCATGTCGTAGTGGTCTCCCACGTCAGGTCGTTGTTGTAAACCAGCGGCTGGTTGAGCACACCTTCGTTGTTGGGGCCTACGGGGTAGTAGTAGTAAGGATTGTTGCTCCTGCGATAGATAGGCGTATAGTACTCACGGCCAGTGTCCTGCTGTCCTGTCTTACCCCAACCGAGACGAATTTTCAGGTCGCTGATGGCATCGACATTCTTCAGGAAGGCCTCGTCCTTCACTCTCCAGGCCAGGGCTGCTGAGGGGAAGAAGCCCCAGCGGTGTCCGTCGGCAAAGCGGCTGGAACCGTCGTAACGGGCGGTGAAAGTGAGGAGGTAGCGGTCCATGAGCGTGTAGTTGGCACGTCCGTACCACGAGACGATGAAGGTCTGGCCCTTCCAGCTGTCGTTGGACTCGCTGTTCACGGCACCTGCCTTGGATGTGCCGTCATCGAATGTGCCCTGATAGGTGCTGGGATAGTAGTCCTTGTACCACAGGTCTCCCCAGTACTTCATGTGGCTGTACTCATAACCGCCCATGATGTCGAAGTGGTGGTTCTTGTTGAAGTCCTTGTAGTACTGTGCGTATGCCGTTGCGATGAGGTTGTACTTCTTCTCCTTGTTGTCGCCTGATCCGCCATAATAGTAACCGTATGTGGAATAGCGGTTATTGCTGGTGTACTCACCACCAGTGGCATACTCTCCTGCGAGGTTGAAGTGCAGACGCACATCCTCCAGGCCATGAATCTTATAGTCGGCCTCGAAGTTACCCAGCAGCACGTTGGAGCTCTTGTTGAAGGTGTAGTGGTCCACCTTCTCCATCGGGTTCTCCGGTGCGTCGCTGTTGCGCTGGTAGGGGAATGTCGGGTCGAAGGCGTCGGTGGGAGTCACCCACTGCCAGTAGCCGCCCCAGTTCTTGAACTGCTCGTCGCTGCTCGTGATGGGCCTTGTGGGGTCCATGATGAATGCAGCACCGATGGCACCCTGTCCGCCGGGGTTAGTCTTCGAGTAGGAGTACTTACCGTTGATGTTCAGGTTCAGGTGGTCGTCGAGCAGCGAGGGGTTCAGCGTGAATCCTGCCGTGAAGCGGCTGTAGTCCGAACCCTTGAGGATACCCTGCTGGTTGGTGTAGCCTGCGCTGACGCGGTAGGGCATAGCCCACTTGTCGTTGCCCAGACCGCCGGTGAGGCTCACGTTGTGGTCGTGGCTGACGGCGCCACGGAAGATTTCGTCCTGCCATTTGGTCTCGTAGGTGCCGGCGGCGAAGTTAGGCGTGCCGTCGTCGTTGAACTGCTTCCATCCCAGTCCGAGATAGGCGGGAGAGTCCTCGCCATACTGGTTCTTGATCTGCTCCACATACTCACTGGCGTTCATCACGTCGAGCTTCTTGGCGATGGTGCTCACGGAGAGTGTTCCGTTGTAGCTCACCTTCGGCGACTGGTTCCTGCGTCCTTTCTTCGTGGTGATGATGATGACACCGTTTGAGCCTCGGCTACCATAGATGGCCGTTGCCGATGCGTCCTTCAGGACGGTGAACGACTCGATGTCGTTAGGGTTGACCAGCGACAGCGGGTTGTTCATACCCTTCGTGGCGTTGGGGTCCATCGGCATACCGTCGATGACAATCAGCGGGTCGTTGTTGGCATTGAGCGACGCACCGCCGCGGATGCGTATCATGGCTCCCTCGCCCGGTGCGCCGCTGCCCGTGCTCACGTTCACACCGGCAATCTTACCCTGGATCATGTCCTGTGCGGTGGTGATGATACCGTGGTTCTTCTCATCGGGCTTCAGTGCCGTCACCGAACCAGTGAGATCATTTTTCTTGGCCACACCGTAACCGATGACAACCACATCATTAAGTAACTGGGAGTCATCTTGCAACGTCACCTCCACCGTTGGTGCAGCGGCCACAGTGGCCGGCTGGTAGCCCATGTAGGTGACGGTAATCTGTGCTCCCTTGGCTGCCTGGATGGTGAAATTACCGTCGAAGTCGGTCACTGTGCCGCCTTGGGCTCCCGCTACACGAACGGTTGCACCAATGACGTCTTCACCAGTGGCATCTTTCACATGGCCTTTCACAGTAATCTGCTGTGCAAAGGCTCCTACCGTGAGGAAGAGACCCAAAAGGAGGGTCAACAGCCTGCGCGGTACTCGAATGTTTACCTGCTTCATCATTTCATTTAAGTGTTAGTTTTGTTAGTATTAATATTGATAATTTTAACTCACTGCACAAGAGCAGACTTGCGTGTCTACCCGTGTATTTTCGGCAAAGATAGGACATATTTAAATGTCGAAACACTTTTTTTGGTTTAAATTCGTTATTGGGTCAGTGCAAACGTTTGCGCTCCATTCTCTGTAACGAAATGTTAAGTATAATGTTTCGCGTGTGAACTTTATTTTATTTTTGCAGCAAAGAATATTGTAATCGGTAAATCGAAAATCAGTAAATCGTAAATATCAAAGGTGGTACTGACAATGAAAGACATCGCCCGCGAGCTGGGCGTTTCCGTAGCTACGGTATCGCGTGCGTTGAAGGATTCACCACGCATCTCTGTGGAGCAGCGGCAGAAAATCCAGCAATATGCCCGCGAGCACAACTTCATCCCCAACGTGCTTGCCGAGAGTCTGCGTCACAGCCGCGTGCAGCCGATGAAGGTCATCGGTGTCATCATGCCCGAGCTGGTCCACTATTACTTCGCCTCTATCCTGAAGGGTATTGAGGAGGAGGCGGGTGCCCACGGCTATCACGTCATGGTGGCACAGAGCGGCGAGCAATACGAGCGCGAGGTGCAGCTGTGCCGCTCGTTCTACGAGAACAAGGTGTGCGGCATCATCGTCTCTCAGGCTAAGAACACGCAGCACTACGACCACTTCCTCCGGCTGCAGGAAGCCGGTGTGCCGCTGGTGTTCTACGACCGCATCTGCACAGGCGTGGATGCCAGCCGCGTAGTAGTCGATGACTATATGGGAGCGTTCAACGCCACGTCGCACCTTATTGAGACAGGCTGCCGCCGCATAGTCTACTATGGTTCGCAACTGAACTTAGAGATAGCCAAGAACCGCTACAACGGCTACAAAGACGCGTTGCTGAAGCACGGACTGCCCTTCGCGCCAGAGCTGACGCGTATCTGCGACACCCGCCGTGACGCAGAAATGATTACCCCGCAGATATTCGAGGGTGACACCTACCCCGATGCTTTCTTCGCCATCAACGACGAAACAGCCATAGGCATACTTTACACCGTGAAACACATGGGTCTGCGAGTGCCTGAAGACGTGAGCATCTGCGGTTTCACCAACGATGACCGTGCCACCGCCTCCGACCCCATGCTCACTACCGTAGAGCAGCGGGGCATTCAGGTGGGCGAGGAGGCCGCCGACATCCTCATTGGCCATGTCGAGGGCACTATTCCCCTCAACCATGTCGAGCGGCGTATCGTCCGCACACGGCTCATCTTGCGCGGCACCACACGATGAAATTATACGTTTTTCTAAAAAATTTCATATATGAAACAGAAACCTAATCTATCGTTCTGGAAGCTCTGGAACCTGAGCTTCGGATTCTTCGGAGTGCAGATTGCGTATGCACTTCAGAGTGCTAACATCTCGCGCATTTTCCGCACGTTAGGTGCCGACCCTCACGACCTCAGTTTCTTCTGGATTCTGCCGCCACTGATGGGCATACTGGTGCAGCCTATCGTGGGCACGCTGAGCGACAAGACATGGACGCGCTTTGGCCGCCGCATCCCCTACCTTTTCATCGGTGCCGCCACCGCCGTGCTCGTCATGTGTCTGCTGCCCAATGCCGGCAGCCTCGGTCTGGCTACTGTGGGCGCGGTGCTGACTTTCGGCGTGATTGCCCTGATGCTGCTGGATACATCTATTAATATGGCTATGCAGCCATTCAAGATGATGGTGGGCGACATGGTGAATGAGGAGCAGAAAGGCAAGGCTTACAGTATCCAGTCGCTGCTGTGCAACGCCGGCTCAGTCGTGGGCTACGTGTTCCCCTTTATCTTCGCAGCCATAGGCCTGAGCAACGTTGCTCCCGAAGGCATCGTGCCCGATACGGTCATCTGGTCGTTCTATGTCGGTGCTGCCATTCTTATCCTCTGCGTTATCTATACCACGATGAAGGTGAAGGAATGGCCGCCAAAGGAGTATGCCGAATATAACCCATCCTCAGAAAATACAGAAGAGAAGGCAAACTGGTTTGTGCTGCTGAAGAACGCCCCGTCAGCTTTCTGGCGTGTCGGTCTTGTACAGTTCTTCTGCTGGGCCGCTTTCCTCTACATGTGGACCTACGTCGTCGATGCCGTATCGCTGACCGTATGGGACACCGCCGACCCTGTGAGTGAGGAATACCAGGTGGCCGGCAACTGGACGGGTGTGCTCTATGCCATCCAGGCCATCGGCTCCGTCTGCTGGGCTATGGTGCTGCCGCGCTTCCCTAATATGAAGATGGCCTACACCGCCAGCCTCATCCTCGGTGGACTGGGCTTCGCCCTCATCCCCTTCTGTCCGAACCAGTACCTGCAGATAGTGCCCTTCCTGCTTATCGGCTGCGCCTGGGCTGCCATGCTCGCCTGCCCGTTCACGCTGGTGACTAACGCCCTGCAGGGCTACGGCCACATGGGTGCCTATCTGGGCCTCTTCAACGGAACCATCTGTCTGCCCCAGATTGTAGCAGCCCTTTGCGGCGGTGTCATCCTGCACATGGTGGGTAGCTATCAGGCCAACATGATGTTCGTCTCTGCCCTGCTGCTTGTCATCGGATCCGTCTGCGTGTTAGGCATTAAAACCAAGAAATAAGCAAGCATCTTCTGAAAAACAGCAAATCCCGTCGTGATTTTATCAAATCGCGTCGGGATTTTTGTGAATACCGTCGGGATTTTATCAAATCACGTCGGTATTTTAACTTTGTATCCGACGAATGGTCTTCACTCCCTCCTTCAAACGGAGAGAGAAGTCCGTCACAAGTATCTTAACACATAATGAAAACTGTGGCCGAAATCAGTTTTTCAGCAAAATCTTTGGTGGTTTGAAGAAATAACCGTATCTTTGCAGCCACAACTTCAAAAGAAGTAACTCCCCCGACTCCTCCGAAGGAGGTGAGAAGGGTAATGAAAATACACAATAATATATTATATATGGACTACAATTTCAGAGACATTGAGAAGAAATGGCAACAGCGATGGGTGGAGAATGGCACCTACCGCGTGGTTGAGGACGAAAAGAAAAAGAAGTTCTACGTGCTGAACATGTTCCCCTACCCTAGCGGTGCGGGCCTTCACGTAGGTCATCCGCTGGGCTATATCGCCAGCGACATCTACGCCCGTTACAAGCGGCTCCGTGGGTACAACGTGTTGAACCCCATGGGCTACGATGCCTACGGACTGCCCGCCGAGCAGTATGCCATACAGACGGGGCAGCACCCCGCCATTACTACCGAAGAGAACATCAACCGCTATCGGGAGCAGCTGGACAAGATTGGCTTCTCGTTCGACTGGAGCCGAGAAGTGAGAACTTGCGACCCTGGCTACTACAAGTGGACGCAGTGGGCCTTCCAGCGCATGTTCCGCTCGTACTTCAGCACATCATCGAACAAGGCGCAGCCCACCATCAAGCTCATTGAGCACTTTGAACTGATGGGCACGGAGAACTGCCATGCTCTGGGCACGGAGGAGCTGCACTTCACCGCCTCCGAATGGGCCGCGTTCTCAGAGAAGAAGAAACAGGAGGTGCTGATGAACTACCGCATCGCCTATCTGGCCGAGACGATGGTGAACTGGTGTCCGGCACTGGGCACGGTGCTGGCCAACGACGAGGTGGTGAATGGTGTCTCGGAGCGCGGCGGCTACCCCGTGGAGCAGAAGAAGATGCGGCAGTGGTGCCTGCGCACCTCAGCCTACGCCCAGCGTCTGCTCGACGGTCTGGAGGAAATAGACTGGACCGACTCGCTGAAGGAGGCACAGCGCAACTGGATAGGCCGAAGCGAAGGCGCAGAGATGGAGTTTAGTGTAAGCAGCGACTGTGTCGCTGCCCCCAAGAGCTTTACCATCTTCACGACTCGTGCCGACACTATCTTCGGTGTTACCTTCATGGTGCTGGCTCCTGAGAGCGAACTTGTGAAACAATTGACTACTCCCGACCAGCAGACCGCCGTAGACGAATACCTCGCTTACGTAAAAAAACGCACGGAGCGTGAGCGCCAGATGGATCACTCCGTCACGGGTGTGTTCTCCGGCTCGTATGCCATCAACCCCTTCACAGGCGAGAAAATTCCCATCTGGATTGCAGAATACGTGCTTGCTGGCTATGGAACGGGTGCTATCATGGCCGTGCCGGCCCACGACAGCCGCGACTATGCCTTCGCCAAGCATTTCGGCTTGCCTATTGTGCCGCTCATCGAGGGTGCCGATGTCTCTGAAGAGAGTTTCGACGCAAAGGAAGGCATCGTCATGAACTCGCCCGCAGCTGGCAAGACTGCCCTCGACGGCTTCTCACTCAACGGCCTAACCGTGAAGGAGGCCATCGCCGCCACTAAGAAGTTCGTCGAGGAGAAGGGGCTGGGCCGCGTGAAAGTGAACTACCGTCTACGCGACGCCATATTCAGCCGCCAGCGCTACTGGGGCGAGCCGTTCCCCATATATTATAAAGATGATATGCCCTACATCGTGCCGAAGGACTGTCTGCCCCTGGAGCTGCCCGAAATCGACGAGTACAAGCCCACAGAGACGGGCGAGCCGCCACTGGGTCGAGCCAAGATGTGGGCATGGGACACGAAGTTCGACAAGGTGGTGAGTGTCGATGAGATAGACAACAAGACCGTGTTCCCCCTCGAGCTGAACACCATGCCGGGCTTTGCTGGATCGTCGGCCTACTATCTGCGCTACATGGACCCGAAGAACGATAAAGCCCTCGTGGGCCGCGATGCCGACGAATACTGGCGCAACGTGGATCTCTACGTCGGAGGCTCGGAGCACGCCACCGGCCACCTCATTTACAGCCGCTTCTGGAACAAGTTCCTCTATGACTGCGGCTACAGCTGCGAGGACGAGCCGTTCAAGAAGCTCATCAACCAGGGAATGATTCAGGGATGGTCAAGCTTCGTGTTCCGCCTCAAGGGTACTAACAAGTATGTCAGCTTCGACTTGCTGGAGACAAAATACGACAACGATGCCAAGAAGAACCGCTACTTCTACAACGGCGAAGAGGCCGACCCAATCTACACCGACATCAGCACCGTGAATGGTAAGGAGCTTGACATAGAGAAGATTCGCCAGTGGCGACCTGAGTTTGCCGATGCCGAGTTTATCTTGAACGACGGTGGCAAGTACATCGTCAACCAGGCAATAGAGAAGATGTCAAAGTCGAAGTACAACGTGGTGAACCCTGATGACATTTGCAACAACTACGGTGCTGACACGCTACGCCTCTATGAGATGTTTCTCGGTCCCATCGAGCAATCCAAGCCTTGGGACGTAGCCGGTATCGACGGCTGCCACCGCTTCCTCCGCAAGTTCTGGAACCTCTGTCAGGTAGGCTGCGCAAATAGTGCAACAAATGGAACCGCCACACCCGAGGAGCTGAAGGCTTTGCACAAGCTCATCAAGAAGGTGTCGCAGGACATAGAGGCCTTCTCGTACAATACTGCCATCTCGGCCTTTATGATTGCTACCAACGAACTCTCTACCCTGAAGTGCAAAGACCCAGAGGTGATGAAGACCCTCGTCGTCCTCATAGCCCCCTTCGCCCCCCACATCGCTGAGGAGCTATGGGAACAGCTGGGAGGTCAGGGAAGCGTCTGCGATGCCGAGTGGCCTAAGTGGGACGAGCAGTACCTCGTCGAAAACCAGATAAAGATGGGCGTACAGTTCAACGGCAAGGTGCGCTTTGACATGCAGTTCCCTGCTGATGCCGACAACGCCGCCATCGAAGCCGCCGTCCGCGCCGACGAGCGCACGGCCAAGTACACCGACGGAAAGCAGATAGTGAAGATTATCATCGTGCCAAAGCGGATGATAAACATTGTATGCAAGTAAACCAAAAGCTCATACTCAACGAGGTCGAGGATTATGTATTCATAACCCTCGGCCTCGTATTGTATGCCTTCGGTTTTACCTTTTTCCTCATGCCCTACGAGATAGTGACTGGCGGTGTGGCGGGAATTGGAGCCATCGTGGAATATGCCACCAGCTTTCCCAACCAATACACTTACCTGCTCATTAACGTTGCCTTGCTGGTCATAGCCCTGAAAATTCTAGGCATCAAGTTCCTGTTAAAAACCATCTATGCCATCGGCATGCTCACCTTTCTCTTGTGGCTAATGAAGCAATTGGTGCCACGCGACCAAGCCGGGGAGATGGTGAAAATCCTGGGTGAGGGTCAGGACTTCATGTCGCTTATCATAGGTTGCACAATGACAGGCTCAGCTTTGGGCATCGTGTTCCTGAACAACGGCTCTACGGGAGGTAGCGACATCATCGCCGCCTCGGTGAACAAGTACTACAACATGTCGCTGGGCACAGTACTACTCTTCATTGACATTATCGTCGTCGGGTCTTGTATGTTCATTCCCCAGTTCGGCACTCCTCTTCAACGTGCCTACATGGTAGTTTTCGGACTGTGCACGATGGTAATTGAGAACTTTGTTCTCGACTACATCTACAACCGGCAGCGTTCCAGCGTACAATTCCTTATCTTCACGGAGAAATGGCAAGAGATAGCCAACGCCATAGGCACCCAACTGAACCACGGCGTGACTGTCCTCGACGGTCACGGCTGGTATACAGGGCAGGAGCGCAAGGTGCTCTGCATACTGGCTAAGAAAAACGAGAGCCTCACCATCTTCCGACTCATCAAAATGATTGACCCCCGAGCCTTTGTCTCACAAAGTGCTGTCATCGGTGTCTTTGGCGAGGGTTTCGATGAAATGAAAGTAAAAGTCAAGAGCTAAAAATGAAAATAGTATTTGCCACCAACAACCAGCACAAGCTGGAGGAAGTTCGCCAGATACTTGGCGACAGTTATGAAGTGCTCTCGCTGGCCGACATCGGTTGTCATGAGGATATTCCAGAAACTGGTGCCACGCTGGAAGAAAACGCCTTCATGAAGGCAAGATACGTGGCCACGAAATATGAGATAGACTGCTTTGCCGACGATACCGGACTTGAAGTGGAAGCCCTAGACGGCGAGCCGGGAGTCTATAGTGCCCGCTATGCTGCAATGGACACCCAACAACCTTCTCACGACAGCGAGGCAAATATGGCCAAACTGTTGCAGAAATTAGGAGAAAATAACAATCGAAAGGCAAGATTTCGCACTATTATCGCGTTAGTAAAATTAATGGGAGGCAGCTACGCATACCGCATCAACTTCTTCCAAGGCATCGTCAATGGGGAAATCACCCATGAGCGAAGTGGCTGTGAAGGTTTCGGCTATGACCCCATCTTCCGCCCAGAAGGCTACAACAAAACCTTTGCCGAGCTGGGAGCAGAAGTGAAAAACCAGATAAGCCACCGTGCCAGGGCCACGCAGAAGCTGGCTGAGTATCTGTCAGAGCATAATTCATAGTCCATAGTTCATCGTCTGAAACAAATATTCAATAATATGAGAAAAGCATCACTCTTTGCAGCACTGTTTGTCGCTGCCTTATGTCAGGCCCAGGTAGGCACGTGGAAAGCCTTCATGGCATATTACGAACCACAGCAGATAGTGAAGGCCGGCGACAGCCACCTCTTCGTTCTCGCATCGAACAGCCTTTATCAGTACAACCTCAACGACAAGTCGATAACGACCTACGATTGTTCCAGACAGCTCAACGACACACGCATAGCGAAGATAGATTGGAACAACCAGGCAAAGAGACTGTTAGTGGCATACGAGAACGCTAACATTGACATCGTCGACATCAATGGCAACGTGAATAACATCAGTAGCATCTACACGAAACCACTGACAATGAGTAAATCTTTCCACAGCATCTATATGTATCAGCAGTATGCCTTCGTGGGATTTGGCTTCGGACTGGTGAAGATAGACATGCAGAAATATGAAATCGTAGAGACTTATATTATGGGCAAGCCGGTCTTACACATTTGTGTAGAAGACGGAATACTCTACGTACAATCCACGGGAGGAACCTATTACTCGTGCGACCTGAGCAAGAACATCATTGACAGCCATAACTGGAAAAGCGCTTCAACACACCCTGCCTCAATCGCCACATCCGATACCAGAGCATGGGACGAATACATCGACTTGGTGAAAACGCTTAAGCCCGTTGGTCCAAAGCACAACTACTTTGGTTTCCTGAAAATCATTGATGGCAAGCTTTACACCTCTAGTGGCTCAGGTGGGGGCTCTGTCACCAGAAACGGTGCGGTTCAGGTCTACGATGGCACCGACTGGACTATCTTCCAAGATGACATGACAGGTGTGGAAGGCACTGACGGGGACAGGTGGGTATACGTAGACACCTACTCCGTTGACGTAGACCCCCGCGACAGCAAGCACGTCATGACAGGTGCCAGACCAGGAATGTTCGAGTTCTACGACGGTAAGCTGGTGAAATACTACAACAAGGACAACAGCATACTCCAAGGTGCAACGTCAACCAACAAATATGTGCTTGTTTCCAGCGTCCTTTACGACAAAGCCGCAAATCTCTGGATGCTACAGCAACAAGTGTCAGAAAACTCCATCATGGAGATAACAGCTGACGGGGAATGGCTCTCGCACAAACAGGAACTGCTCATGTACGATGGGAAGAGCCTCACAGGAACGAAAGGGCTCATGCAGGACAGCAGGGGGTTGATATGGTTTGTTAACAACCATTATAACGTTCCTTCATTCTATTGTTTCAACCCCGACACCAAGAAAATCATTGGTTACATGACCACATTTGTAAATCAAGACGGTACAATCTATGATAACATCCATCCAACATGTATCACTGAGGACATTGACGGCAATATATGGATAGGAACAAATAGCGGTCTCTTCGAAGTGGAAACCACCGAAATAGGAGGACAATGGAGCCATGTAACACAAGTAAAGGTACCCCGTAACGACGGCACGGGCTATGCCGACTACCTCATGGATGGGGTCAACATAACATGCATCGCCGTAGACCAGGCCAATCGTAAATGGATTGGCACCAATGGCGCTGGGCTTTACCTTATCAGTGCAGACAATATGGAACAATTGGCAAACTTCACCTCTGCCAACGCCCCACTCATTTCCGACAATATAGAATCTCTCGCCATCGACCATGCCACAGGAGAGGTGTTCATCGGAACTGACCAGGGACTCTGCTCCTACATGAGCGATGCCACCAGCGTATCAATAGAGATGACCAAGGACGATGTCTATGCCTATCCTAATCCCGTTGTCAGCGGCTACGATGGACTTATCACCATCGTGGGACTCACACGTGATGCCGACGTGAAGATTCTCACCGTCAATGGACAGCTCGTTGCCCAAGGACGCAGCAACGGAGGTTCCTTCACCTGGAACGGACGTGACAGCGGCGGGAAACGAGTAGCCAGTGGAGTCTATATGGTGGCAACGGCAAAGAGCGATGGCTCGAAGGGAACGGTCTGCAAGATTGCCATTATCAGATAAACAGACAAATGAATAGATTTAATTCATGTTCATAATTAAACCTATACTCGTTCTGGTAATAATACTTGTCTCTGTTACCGATAGCAGGGCTGATAGTTACGACCCCAACAACTATTTGCCCCCTGATTGTAGTGTAAAGCTGGAAGAAACAAACCTTCCAATTGTCTTTATCGACACACAATACGGTAAAGAAAGCAAAACCATCATCCATAAAGACTGGCGTGTAGCTGCTCGCATAAAAATCATCATTAACGACAATGGCGTCAACTATAGCGACACAACAGCACACCCTGGACAGAAAGTAGATTACGAAGGCTGGATAGCAATAAAATACAGAGGATATACGTCTTTCAGTCTCTCAAAGAAGAAACCTTTCAGCATCAAGACGATGGAAAGTAGCGACCCAGAAGGGAAAAAGAAGAAAGTTTGTATAATGGGGTTGCCAAAGGACAATGACTGGGTACTTATAGCTCCATACTCTGACCGTAGCCTAATACGTGATGTGTTGATGTTTCAATTGGCAAGACCGTATCTTGAATTTACTCCAAAGGTACGACACTGCGAAGTGATTCTTGATGGTGTCTATTATGGAGTCTATGTTATGGCCGAGCATATCAGCAAGGGGGAAAATCGTCTTAATTTATCAGAACCAGGCTCTGCTGGCGATGAGCTTACTGGCGATTACCACTTGGAGATAGACCATTTGGACGAAGAACATCTATATGTCTCAAAGTATCCCACATTAGATGAAAATGGAGTTCCCCACGGCATACCAAACAGCGTATGTTTCCAGTACAAATTCCCAAAATACGAAGACATGGTTCCTGGCCACGAAGAGCAACTGGAATATATTCAAAAGCAAATAGACTTAATGGAGGATGCCTTGGACAGCGACCATTTCTCCGACGCCGAAACGGGTTACCGCCGTTATCTTGACATAATGTCTTTTATTGACCATGAGTTGTCGCAAGAGGTGTCAGGAAACGTAGATGCCTATCGTTTAAGTACAAATATCTATAAGCACCGTGACTCTGTAGACCCAAGATTTAAAACCACTATATGGGATTTTAATTTGGCATTTGGAAATAACAGGGAAAATAATGGAGAATTAACCGATTATTGGCTGTTCCTTAACAAATATATCAATCCGGCCGAAAAGTCAAAAGTTCCATTCTGGTGGGCACGTATGATGCAAGACCCAGAATATGTTAAGCTTCTAAAAGCGCGATGGGCACAATACAGGAAAGAAAACTACAGCGATGAGCATCTCAATAACACCATAGACTCGCTGGTCGCAATACTTGATGCCAAAGGGGCACGTGAGCGTAACTATCAGGCATTTCCCGTCTGGGGGGAAAATATTTGGCCTGTGCCAAACTACAACTCTGTGAACACATGGGAAAAGGAAATATCATACTTGAAGAACTGGATAAAAAGACGTATTGCATGGATGGATGAGCAACTGGACTATGACCCCACGACCATCGGCTTCGGCGTTATGATGCCCGATGCCACCTTCAAAAAAGAAATCACGGGATACTACGATTCGAAGGGGCAACGTCTGGAGCACCCCAGGAAAGGTATTGTCATCATAAAACACAGCGACGGAACGTCGAGGATATTATTTGTCTGTGGCAACTGACAATGTGAGACAACAGAACATGACAGGAGCAGAACCATCACACTTCATAATCCTAAACGATAAAATATGAAAAAGGCCATACTTGCCTTACTCTCCATCGTCTGTACTACAGTTCAGGCCCAAGTGATAATTGAGGGACGCCTCGCCTACCGCGACACACTCTCGAAAACCGTGCTGGCCACTGTGCCTGAGCCGCTTTTCGGCACAGATGCCACACTCACCGTGCAGACTGGCATAGATGCCCCTAGAAGCATGACGTTCAGGAACATCAGCGCAGAAAGCAAACACATTCTCACATACCAAGACAACGATGGCAATACACGAACAGACACGCTGATGTTCACCTTCCTGCCTATAGTACAGTTGCTCGGCAATTTCGGATATGAATACCAAGAAGGCATATTCCTCTTCTCGCACCCTGACTCCGCCACTACCGACACACTCACCGCACGCATCAAATGGCGCGGAGGAACTACAAATGCCGCCAATAAGCACAAACACAACTACAAGGTGAACTTCGACGAAGACCACCGTTTCTTCGGACTGCGCAACGATGACAAGTGGATGCTCGATGCTGGGCAACCCGACGTATTCCGACTCCGCAACCGCATCGCTATGGACCTCTGGAACAAAATGGCTCGCAAGCCCTATTACGCCGACCAAGAGCCAAAGGCACTCAATGGGGTCAGGGGCGACATAGTAGAATTGTTCTTGGGCAACGAGTGGAGGGGCATCTACAATCTTTCCGAATTCATAGACCGCAAACAACTCAAGTTAAAGAAAATCGACGACAAGACTGGCATCATTCGAGGATGTCTCTATAAAGGTGTCAGCTGGAACAAAACCAAAATGTTTGACATCTTCGACAGCTACGACAACAGCAAGGACACATTCTTTGGCTATGAGTTTAAATACCCCGAGCTGGGTGATGACAGCGATACAATAGACTGGGCACCCCTCATCGCAGCAAACAACTTTGTAAAAGAAAGCGAGGATAAGGAATTCCAGCAACATGTAAGCGAGTATTTCGATATGCCAGTAATTATGGACTATAATATATTCTATAATGTGGTCAATGCCGTAGACAATGCTGGGAAGAACATGTACTGGGCCATCTACGACAAGACATCCACAAAACAGCTCACCCCCACGCCCTGGGACCTTGATGCCACCTTCGGACAACGGTGGGGCGGGCGGCTTGTCTACGAGATAGACGAAGGATTCTACAACTCACCCGAATTCAGGCTCGACTTCGAGCTAATGTTAACTTACAGGCTGTTTCGCGACAATTTCAACGACTACGTGGGGCAGCTCAACGAGCGCTACCGACAGCTCCGCCTACCTGGACAGCCGCTCCACACCGACAGCATTATCTCCATCGTCACCCGCTACTACCAAGCGGTGAAAAACAGTGGTGCAGCAAAGCGAGAGGAGGAAAAATGGAGCCAAGACACCGACGTCTGGGGCGACATCATAGACTTCGACACAGAGTATATCTACATCTGCGACTGGATTCGTAGACGCATGGAGTTCATAGACGTGACAGAATTGCCTCTCTTTTACAAGAAGTCGTATTTCGACGAGTTGAGTGTCAGAATGCCCACTTCCCACTTCCAATCTCCTACCTCTCAAATATACAATTTAAAAGGCCAGCGCATGGAAGACAGCATACAACTGAAGCCGGGCATATATATTAAGTACGGGAAGAAATTCATAAAATGACGCATTACCATTCACAAAACAGCTAACTGTATCTGAAGCCAGTAAGGATTTTCCAAACTGGCCTGATTCTACTCAGCATGACACAGAAGAGGAAAACTAAAGAGAAAGCAAGAATAAAAGCTGAAAATTGAATCAGCAAAAAGTGAAGAAAAGCGAAATAATGTAATATGAACTGCATGGATAGATTGACAAAGACGACATGTAGACAATAAATGGGAAAGGTATAGGGATACACCATCTTTACAAACGATTGCGGCAACAAGTTATCACAGATGGCATATATGCAAATAGCGAAATAGGGCGCAGACATGCGAAAAATATAATAGACAAGGGAAGAAAAGACATCCTCATCTTTCAAGATATAAGTAAACAAGAATAAATAACAAAGGAAAAAAGAGACAAGCCATCTATACCCACTAAGCTTCCTGACAAAGGCTATCACGTCTCCTTCATAAACAGCAATAAAACATCCTAAAAGAAGGCACGGAAGCCAGTAAAACACAGAAGTGTAAGGGAATAAAAAAGAAAGCGGCAGGACGGCTACCAAAAGTAAAGGGAAAGACCATTTTGCACGCTTAACAAACCACCCCATTAGTGGTGCAAAGAAAGCAAAGACAAAAACAGCCCAGACATACCAGAGAACTGGATTAGGAAAGTTTGGATAGCCAAAAAGCACACTTGTTACCATGTCGATGGACCCGACAATTAACTCACGTGTGTCAGTAGCATGAAAGACAGTTACTTTTAGCCATATATAAGGTACATAGAGTAGATTGTAGACTATGAAAGGTACATATAATGACCAAAACCTTGACTTCAGCTTCTTTTTGTAGCAACTCAAAGTAAAGCTCCATTTCTGGAAATACAGATAGGATGATATAACAAAGAAAACAGGAACAGCCATATTTACTAACGGGCGCAAAGGCCACATTCGCTCGTCCCAAGCAAATGTGTGCAAAGCAATGATGAACAGCGTCATCAACACATTGGCACTTCGTATTTTCTGTGATATGGCTGTGGTCATCAAAAATCCTATTTATACAGTTCTCTAATGAGCTTATTGCTTTTCCCCTTTGTCAAGTAAGTAGACAGCGAACGCTGGTAGAATTCCCAATCTGAAATGGTGAATACTGCAACATAATTGCCTTCGAGGATTCTGTTGCTCCCAATCCTTTGTGTATGTTCATCAAACTTTCGTATAGACACTGAGCCATCGGTACTTCTCCGCACATCATCCAGAAAGGCCATGTAGGTCTCATTATAAGATTTGCGAGCTTGCAATACCGGATAGTAAGAAAGCATGGCAACAAGAATCAACAACATAGAAGCATACTTCATACTAGGAATTTTGTCAACCCTGTACTTTATCCACAGCCTAGAAAGCAGTAGCAACGACAAGACGTTTAGGGCTGTAAGCTGATGTCTGCCATTATAAGCTACGACTATAGCAAACACCAAATTCAGAACGATTGCTGATACTAATAGGAGATTTGACTTGCAAACCGACAGAAGAAATCTTTTATAATACAACACTAAGCCTGTTATAACAAGCAAGACAAATGGAGGTGAAGATAACAAGCCAAAAACAACACGATGGTTAAAACCTATTCCTCCATTATTATCGACTCTAATAAAGTTTGCTGGCGACAACAGGCATAACAATGTTCCCAGTATATAGGCTATTGAGATTGCTATTACTCCTTTATTCAAAGTTGTGCGACGGAAGCGTATATTCAAAACTAGTGCACCGGCTATGCAGACAGAGAAACTTTCCTGCAGGGAGCCAACCAAGAAAGAAAACAAAGCAGCCAAGCAGATAATCACTAGGCTATGCCTACGCCGTGACAAGTATTCCAACAAAAAGAGAAACGTCAGAGTGGCAGCACTTGTCCAAAGATAATTAACACTCAGTGATATGTTTCCCATAAAGGTAATTCCCTTATGGGGCATCAGTATCCAGATAGAGGCAAGAATGGTAAGCAAATTAACGATTCCGTGCCGCCACCCTGCCAATTTGATAAAAAGAATAGTAAACAAGGCAAAAACAAATGAATTGAGTACTGCAAATCTCTGCATGGTCATAGTACCACAAAAATACTGAACTAAAGAGTGAAGCACGAAGCGCCCGTTTGTCTTAAAATAGTCATGACTCTGCGAAACCAGAGCATCCTGAAACGACTGGATTGGTTGTCTAACGACATCGTCATCAGCCACAGACATATAGTTCTCTGCATCTTCATTGACCATGAAAGCATACACCCAATCATCATAATACATGATTGCATGGCTATCCTGTAAATAAAATAGCATGAAGAATAAGAACAATACGCAACAATATATGAAATATTTCATACTCCCTTCCTTGTACCAATTGATATTGCAAATTACGCATATTTTATTAATCCCGCAAAGTCTAGCCCACATATTTTATTTTTATTTAACTATACATTATTTATCCTAATGAGTTATATTTCCTACCTTTGCAAACCAATGAAGAAACACTTTTCACTACTTGTCATTAGCCTTTTCCTCCCCTTAGTGCTATGGGCAGTATGCGGCATACTCCCCACCTTCGACGACTACACATCGTTACAGTCACCTTGGTGGGTGCAGATAGCTGACCCGGGCTATTTCTTCCCAGATAGTGTGCGACGGCCTTTCGATGCCTTACTAGGCGGTATTGTGGGGTGGCAGCCAGCACTCTTCCCTACGCTCAACCACGTGCTCATCATCCTTGGCCATACGGCTGCAACCTGTCTTGTCTACGCCCTTTGCCAGAAGTTGCGAATGGGAACGATAGCAACCAACGTGGCTACGTTCTTCTTTTTCTTCTCACCTGCTACACTAGGGGCAACATTGGCATGCGACGGCTTTAACCAGACTTTCGCCCAGCTGTGGGGATTATTGGCACTATGGTCGTATCTTTCATCATCCAGTTCAAATAAGTGGTTGCTCTGCGTGTTGTTGGCAGTCCTGTCAAAGGAGAATGGGCTGGCGTGGGCTGTAGTGCCACCATTGGTGGCATACGCTTTCCATTTATCTGACCGCAGACAGACCATTCGCGGTGTCTGCAAAGGACTGCTGGTGGCAATAGCCTATATGGCTATATATGCCACTCTGGCCTTTACAGGCATGTTAGAATATGTAGACGAGTACTCTGAAACTTCGTTGCTATCCCATTTGAAGGACTTCGTCCAGTTGATGGCCTATACGTGGGTGCCACTCGACTATATGAGTGCAGTCTATCCGCCAACGCGCAACTGGCTCATAGTGGGCGTCACGCTGATTCTCTCGTTGCCGTTCCTCGCTATGCTGGCCAGCAAATGGCAACTATTGAAGAACAGAACGCTACCCTTACTCATTGTCTGTTTCTTCATTTTAGTATTTCCCCACCTTCTCACATTAGTCAGCATCATGCACAACTATGCAGCCTTGTCAATGGCTGCGCTGATTATTGCCTTCGTCGTCAGTCACATAGCCAACAGCAGGATGCTCATTGTCACCTTTGTCTTGTTTATGGCTGTTGCACTTTTCACAGATGTTCATCATTACGTTGCTGCCAGAGAGTCAGGTCTTCTGGGCAAGCATCTTGCACAACAGGCCATCAGTCAGACCATAGGGGCAAACTCCCGTACCAGTCAGCCTCCATCCCGTGTCCTTTGCATCAACATAGACGACCCGGAAGAACCACGTTACTCTTCGTTCTGTGTTCGCCCTATAGATGCCTTCGCCTGGGGCCTCTCTGTGCGCTACTATAGCCATTACGAGTGGAATACCCACATCGATGTAGAAGTATTGTCAGAGTACGACCCCCAGAAAGTGGAGGCCATTGCCGACAGCGCCTTCCATGCTGGCAACGAGGCAGTATGGATAGTAGGTCGAGACAAAGAAAACCTAATTATCTTACAAGATTGAACCTACTGGTGCTGAGACACGAAGCGGCGTTGGTCGTGGTACTGGCGGTAGGGCAGGTTGTAGTCTAAAAAGAAAAAGTTGTGTTGCCGCTGGCGGTCGTGGGGCGGGACGGTCATGTAGTCATCACCGTACTTCTGGCGAAGATAGACGTCGGCGTGCTCCACGCCCATCACCTTGTGACCCTCAAAGTCGTAAGGCTGTGGCTCGCCGAGCACTTCCTTCCGCATGATTCCACGCACGCCATCGTCGTAGTCAAGGACACGGTCGGCGCGCTCGTAGTCGTAGGCATGATAGGCTGCGAGAAGTTGTCGGCGGGCCCATTCGTGGGTGAAAAGACGCTGGATGAGTAGCACAGGCCAGGAACTGGGGCCATGCCCGTGCTTGTAGGGGTCGCGGTGGAGGAAATAGAGCAACTTGTCACACGCCTTGTAGCGGGCTACGGCCATACGGCTCATGAGCGGGTTGGCCGAGATGCCGTCGATGGGGAACACATCTATATATATACCCCCAACGTAGTCCGAGTGCTCCCGCTCGATGAGCGTAGTGCTGGCATCGACTATCTTGCCGAAACCACCAGGGAACGTAGGGCTCGTCTCGATGGCCAGCACCTCCAGCGGTTCGGGCAGCCACTCACGGGCATGAGCCATGAAGCGGTCGTAGTCAGGGCGCGGCATGCAGATGTCCATGTCGTCGTCCCAAGGAATAAAGCCCTTGTGACGCACAGCACCTAGCATAGTGCCCGCCCAGCAGTAATAGCGCAGCCCGTGCTCGCGACAGACTTCGTCGACGCGCAGCAGAATCTGCAGGATGTGCTCATGTAACGTTTCAATATAGTAATTGGCCATACTGTTGTCAACTCTCAACTCGTTGGAGAATGGTGCAAAGGTAGCATAAAAGGGGGAAATGACAAAATAATCGGGAAGAAATTTGTTCATTCTGTAATATTTTGCTACTTTTGCACGAAAATGCAGAATATCATCCACATTGTATCTAATAAGGAGTGGGGTGGCGGCGAGCAGTACGTCCTCGACCTCGCCAGCCGTCAGAAGGCCGACGGCATCAGCGTCACCGTAGTATGCAAGCCCGTGGAAGCCATCCGCCGGAAGTACGAGGAAGCGGGTCTTCGGGTGCTCGCTTTGCCTTTGGGCGGAGCCCTCGATGTGCGCAGCGCCCTTGCCCTCGCTCGTGAACTCTCTCAACTCTCAACTCTCAACTCTCAACTCTCAACTCTCAACTCCATCCACGCTCATAACTTCAAGGATGCCTTCACAGCCTGCTACGCCCGCCGCCTGTCGGGATGCAAGGATGTACGTGTGGTGATGTGTCGCCACCTCACACGCAAGGGAAAGAACACCCTACTCTACCGTTGGCTCTACCGCCAGCTGGACTGTCTATGCTTCGACTCCGAGCTGTCGCGGTCGGAGTTCCTCAGCACCCAGCCTACCATCGACGAGCGGAAGCTACGCATCGTTCACACCAGCGTCGTCGTGCCAGAGCACATAGAGGCCGTCGACGTGAGGGGCAAGTATGCCATCCCTGCCAATGCCGTTATCGCCATGTTCCACGGTCGTCTGGACCCAGAGAAGGGTCTCGACACCCTGCTGGAGGCCATGTCACTCCTCAACTCTCCGCTCGGCCCAACGGGACGCTTGCGTAGCCCGTCGGAGCAAGAATTCTCAATTCTCAATTCTCAATTCTCAATTTTCCTCGTCCTTTTGGGTCGAGGCAGCGACGAGTACACCGCCCATCTGAAGCAGAAGGCCTCAGAGCTGGGCATCGCCGACCAGGTCATCTTCGCTGGTTTCCAACACTCCGTACTCCCCTGGGTGGCTGCCGCCGACGTTGGCATACTGGCCTCGACGGTCAGCGAGGGATGCCCCCTGTCGCCACAGGAATACATGTCCCAGGGGCATCCCGTCATAGTAACCAACAACGGTGGACAGCGTGAGTATGTCATCGACGGCCAAAACGGCCTCCTCGTGCCTCCCGGCAACGCACAGGCACTAGCCTCGGCTCTCAATCGTCTTACCACAGATGCCTCCCTGCGCCAGCGTCTGGGACAGCAGGCAAGGGAAGACTTCTACGACCATCTGAGCTACGAACATTTCTACCAACAGATAAAAGGCATATATCTATGAACCCAAGACATTTCATCACCGCCGTCGCCCTGCTCCTCGCCACGACTGCCAGCGCAGGCGACAACAGACACGCCGACGACTACGAATACGGCTCGTTCCAGCACATGGGAGCCGAGCTGGGCATCGGCACCCAGGGTTTCACCCTCGGCCTGGCCACAGCCATCACCCCGTTTTTCGAGCTGGGCGCAAACGTGAACTATATGCCAGCGATATTGATAAGCGGCAACATGTACTTCAAAAACAGCATCATCACCATTCCGTCACCCGACGGCTATGGAATGAACGTCTACCACCTGAACAAAATAAAGGTGGAGGGCAATTTCCACCGCCTTACCTTCGACGCCAAGCTCTATCTCTATCCCTTCGGCCCCGGCTCCACCTTCTTCGTGGCAGGCGGTGTGTCGGTGGGTGGCGAACGACTGGCCAAGCTCAAGGGCCATAGCGACGAGGTGAAGCAAATCTACGACGACTACTCCGGCCACATTGAGCAATACGAGGATGAGATAAAGGCCATCGTAGGAAAGACCGCCCTGAACATGGCGTCCAACGGCGACGTGGAAGCCGAGGTACGCCTGAAAAACGTGCGGCCATACGTCGGTCTGGGTTTCGGTCGTGTCGTCACCAGGAACTACACAGGTGTCCGCCTAGAGGCCGGCATTCAGTTCTGCGGGAAGCTAAAGGTCTATCAGGATGGCAACGAGGTGCCCTATCAGGACTATCTGGAGCGCGCCGACAACGGACTGGCAAAGCTCATAGACCGCATGAACTTCTACCCCGTACTGAAACTCACCATCGCCTGCCGCCTGTTCTGAACTGCCTAAGAAGGTTTCCTAAAGAAAGTTCTATCCTTATTTCATTCTGATGCTCCTTCTGATGGTGGCATGCGCAAAGAGAGCGGAGGTTATTATGTCCAAAAGAAGATAATAAAGAAATAATTCCACTATTGGAATATCAAAAATCAAAAAAATAATTTCGCAAATCTGCGAATTATTCAACAATAATTATTACCTTTGCAGCGTCAAATGCAAATTGAGACATGAACATTGAATTCGAGAACTCGGCATTAGAGGAGCTTTACACCGAAGGAGCCACAAAGGACGGAGCGTATAAGCGTTTGTCGAAAGACATAGTGAAACGCTACATCAAGGTGGTGAACTACATAAGAGCTGCACGCAGACTTGAGGACTTGTTCCTTATCAAGTCGTTGCATTATGAGAAGAAGAAGGGCGACCTCAATGGCGTAGATGCAGTATGGATAAACGACCAATACCGATTGTTCTTCTATAGTTCCCCCGACGAGAGCGGCATTATTGTAAACGCACTACTCTTTGAAATATCCAAGCACTATGAATAAGAAAAAACTCACACCGTATGAAGCCACGCATCCTGGCGAGATGATAAAGGATGAACTGAAAGAGCGAGGCCTGACTCAGAAAATGCTCTCAGAGCAGACCGGCATCAAACCCTCCGTGCTCAGCGAGACCATCAATGGTAAGCGCCCCGTATCGCTCAACGTGGCAGTTGCCCTGGGAAAAGCTCTTGGCATACCCGCCGAGATATGGATGAACATGCAGAATCAGTATGACCTTGACGTGGCAGAAATTGCCGAAAGGGACAACCAACGCCAGACGGTGGCTGTTACCATCCCCGTTCGCGACAGGAATCTGCTGAATGAGCTTGTCCACAAGTTCGGTTGGGCTTGCGTGTTTTGACGACCTCTCCCTTTGCTCACAATGATGCTCCTGCCGATGGTGGCGGGGGCAGAGAGGAAGTGAAGAATGATACGACCGAAAGAAGATAGTTAAGAAATAATCCCGCGATTCTTTTGTGAGTTGTGGGTTTTTTCGTAACTTTGCCGCCAGTAAACAAAACCACTATGAACAACGTAGAGAGCAGCAAAGGTGAGATAGTGATGTATCAGCCTGACGAGACCATACGGCTTGAAGTCAGGTTGGGTGAAGAATCGGTGTGGCTGACTCAGCAGCAGATGGCAGATTTGTTTGCCACAGACCGAACTTCAATTGTTAGACACATCAACAACATCTATGACACCCAAGAACTTGACAAAGAACCAACCTGTGCAAAAATTGCACAAGTTCGGCTGGAGGGCAACCGCAAGGTGACACGAACCATGGTTTACTACAATTTGGATGTCATCATTTCTGTTGGCTACAGGGTGAATTCCAAGCGCGGCACCAAGTTCCGTCAATGGGCAAACAAGGTGTTGAAAGAATACCTGTTGCGCGGCTATGTCGTAAATACACGAATTGCAGCACTTGAGCAGCACGCCGCCAAGCAGGATGTGGAGATTCAGGAGTTGAAAAGCAAGGTGGACTTCTTCGTCCGCACATCATTGCCCCCTGTGGAGGGTATTTTTTTTGACGGGCAGATCTTCGATGCCTACACCCAGATAGTGAGACTTATCAAACAGGCCAAGACGTCAATAGTGCTCGTGGATAACTACATCGACGAGAGCACGCTGACAATGTTGAGTCGTCGCGATGCAGGTGTGTCAGCAACCATCTACACCCGTCCGCTGAGTGCGCAGCAGCAGTTAGACGTTCAGTGTCACAATCAGCAATATCCGCCAATCACCATCAGCATCTGCCAACGCAATCATGACCGTTTCTTAATAATCGACGATGATGTGTACGTCTTCGGCGCAAGCCTGAAAGATGCCGGCAAGCGTCTCTTCGCCTATATCAGGATGAAGGAAACGAGTGCAACGGATATACTAAGTGGAATAAGATAAATAACCAAACAACAAAACGACGATGAAGAAAGTACTATCCTTTTTCATTCTGATGCTCCTGCCGATGGTGGCGGGGGCAGAGGCCGTGGAGATTGACGGCATTTACTATAACTTGATTTCTAAAGGAGGTATAAAAGGTGCTGAAGTAACATCTAAGCCCAACACGTATACTGATAATGTGGTCATCCCCGCCTCGGTCACCTACGATGGGGTGGAGTATAGCGTGACGACCATAGGAGCCTGGGCTTTCTCTGGTTGTAGTGGCCTGGCCTCTGTCACGATTCCAATCAGCGTGAAGAGAATAGGAGATAGTGCTTTCAGAAATTGCAGCGGCCTGACCTCCGTACATATTTCTGACATTGCTGCATGGTGTAAAATATCATTTGTGGGTCGTGATTCCAATCCTCTATATTATGCACACCATTTATATCTTGGGGAAGAGGAGATAAATGACTTAGTTATTCCCCACAGCGTGACGAGAATAGGAGACAGTGCTTTCTATGGTTGCAGTAACCTGAACTCTGTCACGATTCCAAACAGTGTGACAAGCATAGGAGGCTCCGCTTTCTCAGGCTGCAGTGGCTTGACCTCCGTCGCGATTCCCAACAGCGTGACGAGCATAGGAGGCTCCGCTTTCTACGGATGCAGCGGCCTGACCTCCGTCACTATTCCCCACAGCGTGACGAGCATAGGAGGCTCCGCTTTCTATGGTTGTAGCGGCCTGACCTCCGTGCATATTTCTAACATTGCCGCATGGTTTAAAATATCATTTAGTAATTTATATTCAAATCCCCTATCTAATGCACACCATCTTTATCTTGCGGATGAGGAAATAAAAGACTTGGTTATTCCCAGCAGCGTAACGAGCATAGGTGAGAGTGCTTTCTATGGTTGCAGCGGCCTGAACTCCGTCACAATTCCAAACAGCGTGACAAGCATAGGAGACTATGCTTTCTCTGATTGCAGTGGCCTGACCTCCGTCACGATTCCCAACAGCGTGACGAGCATAGGAGGCTTTGCTTTCTATGGTTGCAGCGGCCTGACCTCCGTCACAATTTCCAACAGCGTGACGAGCATAGGAATCTCTACTTTCCAGAAGTGTAGCGGCCTGACCTCCATCACGATTCCCCACAGCGTGATGAGCATAGGAAACGACGCACTTTCCAACTGTAGCGGCCTGACCTCCGTCACGATTGGCAACAGCGTGACGAGCATAGGAGAGAGGGCTTTCTATGGTTGCAGCGGACTGACCTCCGTTACGATTCCCAATAGCTTGACAAGCATAGGAAACGATGCGTTTTCTGGTTGCAGCGGTATGACCTCAGTCACGATTGGCAACAGCGTGATGAACATAGGACAGTATGCTTTCTATCAGTGCAGCGGCCTGACCTCCATCACGATTGGAAGTGGTGTGGAAAGTATAAGAAACTACGCTTTTGCCTCTTGCAAGGAGCTGACAGATGTATATTGTCTGGCAGAGACGGTGCCAAGCATACAGGGTCAAACTTTCCAGGTCTCTTACATCGAATATGCTACGCTGCATGTGCCTGCAGCATCTTTGGAGGCTTACGTTACAGCGGAACCTTGGAAGAACTTCGGAAACATTGTCTCACTGACTGGCAAGGACATCCCTGACCCGCAAAAATGTGCCACTCCCACTATCGCCTTTCTTGATGGCAAGCTAAATTTCAGTTGTGAGACTGCGGGCGTAGAGTATGTCTCTGAGGTTACGTCAAAAGAGACGAAGAAATACTATAGCGACAAGGTGGCCGTTGGCGGCACATACATGGTTTCCGTCTATGCCACGAAGGCGGGCTGGGATAACAGCGACGTGGCCACCTTGGAGTTCAGCGTTGGTAGTAATGGTAAGGTCTGCGACGTGAACCAGGACGGGGCGGTCGATGTGGCCGACATCGCCACTATCATTGACACGATGGCAGAAAAGGCAAGGGGGCAGGAAGTCATTGAGGAATAAGGGAACAGTTATCCCATACGAACGGATGAAAAAAGGCAGAGGCTCATTTACTGAGTCCTGCCTTTTTCTTGAGAAACAAGCAAATTTAGTTTTTTTAAACAGATACCTCACTTACTCACTTAATCTCTCGAAATGCCTTTAAATAAAGGGGATTCGACAAGTGAGGTATGTCTGAGATACCTCACTTGTACCTCACTTGAAACCTCAACTTGAAACCTTACTTGAAGTGAGTCATCAAGTGAGGTATGAGTGAGGTGTCTTGGAGATACCTCACCTCTCAAAATGCCTTTGTACAAAGGGGTTTTCAGAGATTTAGTGAGTAAGTGAGGTATGGTCATAAAAAATTATGATAATTATGGCAATTCGTTTCAAATAAACTCTGATAGACAAAACGGCTTTGTCTGGTAGAGAAAACGGCTTTCTCTCCACTTGAAGCATAAAAAAAGCAAAATATTTGGAAGTTATCAAAATAATGCGTATTTTTGCGCCGTTATAGCAAAAACCCACTAAAAACGTCAAATAAAAACGTCAAATAAATACTTTATTATGAAACAAACTAAAGTTGTGCTGGCCCTGCTCATGATGGCGGTGCTGGCAGTATCCTGCGACAACAGCGGGAAAATCATCGAAGGACTTCAATTCAAGAACGACTCGCTACAGCAGGTAAGCGTGCAGCAGCAGGACATCATCGACGGCCTGGCTCAGACAATGGAGGAAATCACCCTCACTATGGACACCATCGCCTCGCAGGAGCGTATCGTCCTCTCGGGCGTTGACGAGCGTGGCATCCCCCTCACCAAGCGCAACATGAGGGCCAAGCTGGCTGCCCTCTCCAACCTCATCAAGGACCAGCACACCAGGCTCGACTCGCTGGGCAAGGCCCTCGAAGGCAGCAACGCCACGGTGAATAAGATGCGCAACATCATCTCGATGCTCACGAAGTCGCTCGACGAACGTACGAGAGAGCTGGACAGCCTCAGGACGGCCATCACCTACAAGGACATCAACATCAATAACCTCGGCACGCAGGTGGCTAACCTCACCGACACGGTGAACACAATGAAGAACGAGAACGCCTCGCAGCGGCAGACCATCGCCCGGCAGGAACAGAACATCAGCCAGCAGGACGCACAGATGCACGAGGTGTACTTCATCATCGGCACGAAGGACGAACTGCTCGCAGCCGGTGCCATCGTCAAGGAGGGCGGACTCTTCAAGAAGAAGAAGGTGAACTTCGCCAACGTGAACAGGGGCAACCTGAAGAAGGCTGACATCCGACAGTTCAAGAGCATCAACATCCCGTCGAAGAAAGCCGTCATCATAGGCGATGTGCCCGAGGATTCCTACACGATGACACGCAACGAGAACTCCAGCACCCTCACCATCACTAATACCGCGAAGTTCTGGAGCTCGAACAACAGAATGTTGGTTATTCAAGTGAAGTAATTTATGAAAAGGAGTGAAAGGGGAGTGAACAGGAGTGAAAGGGGAGTGAAAGGGACGTTACTTTCCGCGATACGTCGTGTGTCGTCCCTTTCACTCCCCTTTCACTCCCCTTTCACTTCCCTTTTACTCCTCTTACTGTTCCTTCCCCTTGTCTTGGTCTCCTGTGTCGACGAGGATGAGTTCCCCGACACGCCGGAGGGCAACATGGAGGCGTTGTGGCGCATCATCGACGAACACTACTGCTTCCTCGACTACAAGAAAGAAGTCTACGGGTTGGATTGGAACGAGGTTCACCAGCGGTACAAGCCACGCGTGGACGCCTCGATGACCAAGGGGCAGCTCTTTGAGGTGCTGGCCGATATGCTCAGCGAGCTGCGCGACGGCCACGTGAACCTCTCCGCTTCCCATGACTACGCCCGCTACTGGTCGTGGTATGAGAATTACCCGACGAACCTGAGTGACTCGCTGCTGCGGTGTTACATGGGTACAAAATATCGAATGGCCGGGGGTGTGGACTATCTCGTGCTCGACGACAACGTGGGCTACATGCGCTACGAGAGCTTTACCGATGCCATCGGCGATGGAAACCTCAACGAGGTGTTGTCACACCTCATGCTCTGCAGCGGCCTCATCATCGACATTCGCGGCAACGGCGGCGGCAACCTCACCAATGCGGAGAAACTGGCGGCACGGTTCTGTAACAAGCCTACCCACGTGGGCTACTACCAGCACAAGACGGGCCCCGGGCACAGCGAGTTCTCGGACAAGGAGGAGCGCATCTTGGAACCGGCATCGGGAGTGAGGTGGCAGAAGCCAGTCGTGGTGCTCACCAACCGGCACGTCTACAGCGCCGCCAATGAATTCGTGATGTACATGAAGGAGCTGCCCAACGTGACCATCGTCGGCGACCGCACCGGCGGCGGGGCGGGCATGCCCTTGAACAGCTCTCTGCCCAACGGATGGAGCGTGCGCTTCTCCGCCGTGCCGATGTACGACGCACACGGACAGTCGTGTGAGTTCGGCATAGAACCCGACTACCACGTGGCCCTCACCGATGAGGACTTCGCCCGCGGTCGCGACACCATCATCGAATTCGCACGTTCATTACTCAGACTTTAGACTAGACTTCAGACTTCAGACTTCAGACTTTAGACTAGACTTTAGAACTTTAGACTTTAGAACTTCAGACTTTAGACTTTAGAACTTCAGACTACTAATATTAAAATACTAAAACTATGAGAAAACCAGTACGATTTCTAACAGCACTGGCTGTTGCCGTGTTTGCCGCTGCTACCGTGCAAGCCGCCGAAGTGCCCCTCGTGGGCAATGTCCTTAACCGCCAAACGACCTCGCTCAACGGCAAGTGGCACTACATCATCGACGTGCAGGAAGAGGGCTACTACGACTACCGCATGAACCCCACACGCTGGGGATTCTTCCAGAACGCCAAGCCGCAGAGGCCCGAAGACCTCATAGAGTATGACTTCGACAAGGCCGCCACGATGAACATCCCCGGCGACTGGAACACGCAGGACGAGCGACTCTTTTTCTACGAGGGCACCGTTTGGTTCAAAACATCCTTCCAAATCTCAAAACTCAAATCTCAAAACTCAAATCAAAGGACGTTGCTCTATTTCGGCGCCGTGAACTACGACACCCACGTCTACGTCAACGGGCATCACGTGATGCACCACGTGGGCGGCTTCACGCCTTTCAACGCCGACGTCACCGACCAGCTGAAGGAAGGCGAGAACGTGGTCATCGTGAAGGTGGACAACAAGCGACATGCCGAGGACGTGCCCACGCAGATTTTTGACTGGTGGAACTATGGCGGTATCACCCGCGACGTGATGCTGGTCAATGTGCCCACCACTTATATTGAGAATTATAAGCTGGCGCTCAGTCCGCGCAGCCAAATCGTAAATGGTAAATCCGTAAATAGTAAATTATCCCTTGATTTCGCCCTGAACCTTAATACGAAGGAGGCCGGCAAGCAGGTGACGCTCTCCATCCCGGAGCTGAAAATCAAGCAACTCTTCACTACCGATGCCGAGGGTCGTATCAGCACCTCGTTTGACGTGAAGCAAAAGATGCTACAGCTCTGGTCGCCCGAGAATCCCAAGCTCTACGACGTGGAGCTTACGCTCGATGGCAATACCCTTCGCGATGAAATCGGTTTCCGCACCATTGAGACGCTCGGCAAGCAGCTGTTGCTCAACGGCCAGCCCATCTTCCTGCGTGGTGTGAGCATCCACGAGGAGGCTCCCAACGGCGGCGGACGCGCCAACGGCACCGAGACCGCCCACACGCTGCTCTCATGGGCAAAGGAGCTGGGCTGCAACTATGTGCGCCTGGCCCACTATCCCCACAATGAATATATGATACGCGAGGCCGAGCGCATGGGCATCCTCGTGTGGTCGGAGATTCCCGTCTACTGGACTATCGCCTGGAAGAACGAGAAGACCTTCGCCAACGCCAAGCGACAGCTTACCGACATGATTCTGCGCGACCAGAACCGCGCGAACATCATCATCTGGAGCATCGCCAACGAGACACCACACTCCCCCGAGCGCGACCAGTTCCTCGGAAACCTGGCCAAGTATGCCCGCACGCTCGACAACACACGCCTCATCTCGATGGCTATGGAGGTGACGGGAGCCTCGAACTATGTGAACCGCCTGCAGGACAACATGCACGAATATGTCGACGTGGTCAGCTTTAACCAATACATCGGCTGGTATCGTGACGTGAACGACGCTCCGAAGATGAAATGGGAGATTCCCTACGAGAAGCCCGTCATCATCAGCGAGTTCGGCGGCGGAGCCAAGGCTGGTCTCCACGGGGAGAAGAACCAGCGCTGGACGGAGGAGTTCCAAGAGAACCTCTACATCCAGAACCTGGCCATGCTCGACAAGATTGAGGGTCTGGCCGGCACCACGCCCTGGGTGCTCAAAGACTTCCGCTCACCCCGACGTGTGCTCAACGGCATACAGGACTACTACAACCGCAAGGGCCTCTACTCCGACAAGGGTGAGAAGAAGAAGGCGTTCTATATATTAAAGAAGTGGTACGAAGGTAAATAAATCATCTTCAATCTTCAATTTTCAATCTTCAATCCTCAATGCGTAAAGTATTTGGAATCGGCGAGACCGTTCTCGACATTATCTTTAAGAACGACCAGCCCATCGGCGCCGTGCCAGGCGGGTCAGTATTCAACAGCATCATCTCCCTGGGCCGCTGCGGCGTCAACGCATCGTTCATCAGCGAGACGGGCAACGACCGTGTGGGACGGCGCATCACCAGCTTCCTTGAGGCCAACGGCGTCGATGCCTCCAGCGTCTACGTCTATCCCGACAGCAAGTCGCCCATATCGCTGGCCTTCCTCAACGAGAGGAACGACGCGGAGTACATCTTTTATAAAGACCACCCCAGAGACCGCATCGAGTTTGTCACACCCGAAGTGAACGAGGGCGACATTGTACTCTTCGGCTCCTACTATGCCGTGAACCCCGTCATCCGTCCGCAGGTACATGGGTTCCTGGAGCACGCCCGCAGCCGCGGGGCCATCCTCTACTACGACGTGAACTTCCGTGCCTCGCACAAGAACGAGGTGGTGAAGCTCACGCCCAACATCCTGGAGAACCTGGAGATGGCCGACGTGGTGCGCGGCTCGACGGAGGACTTCGACGTGATGTTCCACAAGACCGATCCTGACACCATCTACCGGTCACAGATAGCTTTCTACACCCGCAAGTTCATCCTCACGCAGGGTGCCCAGCCCGTGGAGCTGAGGGCCGAGGAAGGTTTCAAGAAGCAGTACCCCGTGCCTACCCTCCCTTCGGGAGAAGGGATTGGGGAGAAGCCCGTGAGCACCATCGGCGCAGGCGACAACTTCAACGCCGGCTTTGTCTACGGAATGTTGCGCCACAACATCACCCGCGACGACATGGAGCGCGGACTTACTGAGCAACAATGGGACGGGCTCATCGCCTCGGCACAGCTGTTCTCAACCAATGTGTGTCAGAGTCTCGACAACTATGTCTCTACGCAGTTTGCTGCCGAGAGGAAACTTGAACTGACAAAGAACTTTTCTATTAAATCGTAAATCGCAAATTAGTAAATCGTAAATCAGTAAATCGTAAATCAGAAATAATTAACAATTAGACTTAATGACATGAAAAAATCACTACTTGTCTTTGCAGGCCTTATGAGCCTGCTATTGAGCACAGAGGCAGCTGTGGTGACGTTCTCGTCGACCAACAAGCCTGCCACCTGGGCAAAGCTGAAGGCTTCCGTGGGTGCCCAGCCCATCGAGTCGGGAGCGAGTGTGGATGATGGTGCCGTTGTGGTGTTCACCGCCGACGAGGGCATCGGCTTCCATGTAGACTGGTACGTGAACGATGTGCTTGACGAAACGGCTCAGGAGAGTCAGCTGTCGCTCACCGTAACGGCCGACACCAAGGTAGAGGCCCGCTATGTGGAGCACTTCAAGTACATCTTCAAGGGCACGCCCTTCGTGAAGTATGCCAACGCCAAGGGTGAAATCTACGTAGGCTGTAACGCCTATTTCCATCGTGGCGACAAGGCCCGTGCCTTCGGCTACAGCATGCTGTCGTTCCAGCGTAGCGACACCAACATGGCCGAGCGTCCCGATAATGTGCCCTACGACACATTATATATAAAGAAGGACACGCTGAAGGCCGATGTCACGATGACGCCCAACTGGACCCTGAGCGAGTCGGACCTGGGCGATGTTACCGCAACCGTCACTTGGGACTTCACACATCCTGACAGCATCGGACTCTTCCGCAACTTCCAGGGTTGCTGCGACTATCCCAGCCCCACGTTCATGGAGTCGGTCTACACCGATGTGAACATGAGCATCGATGCCACCAGCGGCTGGATAGACAACGAGCATCGTCTGAAGGTTCGTGACACCCAGGTGGGTGCCGGTACCCGTCTGAAGATTCCTGCCCGCTATGGCACCCTCTACAAGATGGTGACACGCGGCGAGCTTTCGGCCACCACTATTGCCGACAGCACCACTTATAAGAAGACTATCGATGCCGAGGGCAACCATGTGGCTACCCTACTCTACTACGGTTCGGACTACGACTCCATCTACATCGACGTCAAGGAAGATATTGAACTGCTGAAGGTTATGGCATCCTATCCCGGTGGCGACAACGTGCTGAGCTGGGAGCCCGAGATGAAGACCACCAAGAATGAAATCGTCACTACGGCGAAGACTGGCGAGGCAGGCTGTCTGCTCTTCAACATGTCCGACATCATGATTAACGACCTGAAGGTGGAGGCCGGCGAACCCCTTGACAGTCTCTCGGCAAAGATTGAGGTGCCCGATGCCTTCGACGAAAACAAGTACCTCTCCGTCACCTTCCAGACCGGCGAGGGATTCTCGTTCAGCATGAAACAGATATTCCTGCAGATGCGCCTGGTGGGAGCCGATAAGTCGGCCGATGTGCGTATGAGGCTTACCGACGAGGTGGGCAACAAGCTCGATACCATCTACCACTATCACCAGGCCGACAGCATTCTGCTCGACACGCTCTGCAACCTGGGCAAGCCCAACGACATCGCCTTCATCGGCAAGATGAACCTCAAGGTGTGGGTCTATGGCCAGGCCGAGAGCTACCGCCTCTGCATGCCCTTCACCTGTGCGGGCGAGATTTGCGAGATTATCCGCTTCCCCGAGGGCTACAACTTCATCCCCTACAAGGCCAAGAGCGAGATTGACAAGGACGGTACTGCCCTGCTCACCATCGACTGCTTCGAGCTGGTAGGCGTCGACGAGGCGGAGCAACACGTCATCCTCAACGCCATCGAGGAGGTGCCGATGGGCGACTTCCTCATCATCCATTCCGACCAGGCCGGAGCCACTCACCACATTCCGCTGACCCGTGCCGACGATGCATACGTGCGTGGCAACAACAAACTGTGGATGTCTGACGGCACCGTACGTGGCGGACGTGACATCTACTGCTTCAGCAAGGAGAACATCGACGGCGAGCGCTATCTCTTCAAGAACACCCCGAGCGACTACATCCTCCCGAAGGGCGAAATCTACATGAAGTATCACAGCGCCAGCCGTACCGACATCTTCTATCTCGACAAGGACGATATGCCGGCGATAATTGATAATCTGACGCTTAGCGCTACCGAGGACAACACCCAGACCATCAACCAGTATAAGGCCCGCAACGTCAGCAAGGTAACCCTTCAGGGCACCGTCTTCACCAAGAACCATGCCTGGAACACGCTCTGCCTGCCCTTCGACATCATTGCTGAGAACATTGAGAAGTCGCCCCTGAACGGAGCCGAGATATGGGAGCTGGACATCGCCCACTCCTCCGACTACATCGAGCCTACAGGCTACAATCCTGAAACGGGCATACTCTACCTGAACTTCAAGCCTGCCCGCAGCATTGAGGCAGGCAAGCCCTATATCTTTGAATGGCGCACCACCCAGTACAGCGAGATTGTAGACCCCGTCTTCGAGAATGTGACCATCAAGACTTCAGAGCCCGAAGAGATGTGCGTCACCAGTGGCGACGGCCGAGTGCAGTTTGCTGGCACCTACGACCCCACCCTGCTGCTCGCCGACTGCTTCGGCAATATCTACATGGGACCTGACGACAACCTCGAAGTGCCCATGGAGAACATCGACCTTAACGCCTTCCAGTCCTACTTCCTCGTTGACGTGGGCAACGGTCTTGGCAAGCCCGGCGACAATGTCATCACCGATGCAAAGATGAACATCGGCGGAGGCATCACCACGTATATCTTTGATATTCAGTCTTCCATCGCCAACCTGACTTCAGGAACAGGCTGGTACACCCTTGACGGACGAAAGCTCAACAGCCGTCCTACGGCAAAGGGTATCTACCTCAATAACGGACGGAAAATGATTATCAAGTAAAACCTTCCTGGAGAAAGGATAGTCTTTTCTCATAGAAAAAGCCGTTTTGTCTACGCAGACAAAACGGCTTCTTCTTTATAGAGAATCACTCAAAGTCTGAGTTTCTGACCACTCTTAATTCTTCATTCTTCATTCTTTATTGTGCCGTGAACGAGCTGACGACGGTTGTCGTTCCTTGTGCCGTTGAGCCGAGGTAGACGCCGTGGAATGACTCGGTGGCGTCGGTAGGCTCCTCGTTACTGCTCTTGATGGAGTACTTGCTGCCCTTCACCATGCCCTTGGCGGTGATGATGGAGTGGCTGTTTGAGAAGGAAGCGTCAAACTTGTAGGTCATCAGGTTGTTGCCGTCTGCGTCGGCCAGGGTGTAGTAGCTCGTCGCATTGTAGCTGCTGGGCGAGCTGAGGATAGCATAGCCCTGGGCGGCCCCGCTGATGGTCGACGATGACGAGCCTCCCCATCCGCCGCCACCACCTTGCTGGGCGCCGCCGCTGATGGCATAGCCATTGCCCGAAATCTTAACGTAGGAATCGTTGTCGCAGTCGAGTCCCTCCTCGGGTGCTCCCCGTGTGGAGTAGGCCATGACGAAGCCATTGCCGATGTCGACGGCTCCTGAGCGACCGTAGTTGCTGTCAACAGCATCGTTGCCGTAGCCGTAGCAGATGGTGATGCCGCCGTCGAACTTGATGCCTCCTGCCGAGTTGATGCAGTCATCGTAGCACTTGAAGTAGTGGTGTCCGCCCTTGATGACGATGCTCTCTACTGCCGAGGTCTTCGACTCCAGTCCCTCAGCTCCGTCGGTAGCGGTGTTTACCTCGGTGGTGCCACCGTAGAGCGTGATGGTGCCCTGCACCTTGATGCCCTTTGCCGAGCCGCCGCCGCTGGTCTGGCCTCCCCAGCCTCCGGGGCCACCCATGCCGCCGCCACTTGATGCGTTGAGCTTGGAGCCTGTCGTGGAGATCTTCAGCGTAGGACCTTCTCCGTCGCTGGTACCCTCGGTGAAAGTGCCATTACACTTGATGCCCTTACCGCCTGTGCCGCTCATGCTGATGGTGATGTCGCCGGCGTTGAGCTTGATGTCGCCGTCGGCCTTCAGACCCTTGGCGGTGTAGTCGTCGTTAGTGCCGGTAACTCCAGCCCCGCTGTTGGTGATGTTCAACGTACCGCCATTAGTGGCGATGTTATTGGCCGAGACGCCACGGCCAGCCTGTCCTGACGACTTGATGGTGAGTGTGCCGCCGTTCTGTACGAAGTCTACGGTCTTGATGCCGATGCTGTAAGAGGCATCGCTGTTGATGACCTGCATGCCTCCGCTGGGCGTGAGGGTGATGTCGCCGCCGTTGATGATGGTGGTGGCCTTCGACTTGATGCTCTTGCTCATCGAGCCGCTGTTCTTTATATGGATAGTGCCTGTGTTGATGGTCAGGTTGCCGTCGGCCTTAAGGCCTGCTGCGTTGTAGCCCGTGCCCTCTTCCTCAGCGGCATCGCTGGTACCGCTATAGGTGGAGGTGACGTTGGTCAGCTTGTAGGTGCGGGTAGTGCCGCTCGTGGTGTAGCTGTTGGTGATTTGGTAGTAGACATCGCTGCCCGAAGCAGGACCGGCGAAGGTCTCCGAGAGGATGGTGTAGGTGGTGTTGCGCGAAGTGTAGTTGTCGGCCTTGAAATAGTAGGTGCCGTCGTCCTCAGCCTTGAAGTCGTAGTAGTAGAACGTGGTGTTCGACTTGGTGACCGTCTGCGTGAGCTGCTGCACGAGGGTGCCGTCGCTCTTGTAGAGATAGACCGTACGCCAGGCATTGCCGCCACCACCGGGGCCTCCTCCCTGTCCGCCAGCGGGAAGGGTGACGTAGACCTTGTAGGACTTCACCTCCTCTGTTTCCTCCGAGCTCTGCGTGATTTCGGCAACCCCTCCCTTGCCGTTGGCCGTAATGTCGATGGTCGGTATTTGGAGCAGAGAGTCAGCTTCCTCGGCACCGATGGTCAAAGTACCGTCGGCACTCATGCCCTTGCCGCCGTCGGCCGTATTATTAATGGTAATAGTACCGCTTGTGATGTCGATATTGCCGCCGGCCTTGATGCTGGTGGGATAGCTGAGGTCTGACTCTTCCACGATGAGGGTTCCCGTCTGGGTGATGTCGAGCGTGCCTCCGCTGACATACACATCGCCTACAGCCTTCATGCCCTTGCCGCCGTCAGAGCTGAGGGTGATGATGAGTGCTCCGCCTTCGATGTAGATATTGCCGCTGTCCTCGTCCTCATGGTCTTCGGTAATGCCGGTACGCTCCTCGCCGTCGAGATCCACCTGTATGCCGTCGTCGCCCACTTCCTTGATGTTGAGCGTGCCGCTCTGCATGAGGAAGAACTCATTGGCCGACAGTCCGTCCTTCACAGCCGAGAGGACATTCACCGTACAGTTCTTCATCGACATATAGTCGCCGCTCTTGATGGCATGGGCCGTATTTCCCGTGACGTTGAGCGTGCCCTGGCCCTTCAGCTCCAGGTGGCCCTTGCAGTAGATGGCAGCCTTCTGCTCGCCGTCCTTACCGTCGGCAAAGGTGTTCACCGTGCCCTTCTTGGCGCTCAGGGCGATACGCTTGCCGTTGGTGATGTTGATGGCCGCTCCGTTAGGGTTGGTCAGCGTGAGACCACGCAGCTCGACGGTAGCCTTGTAGTTGCCCGACATGGCAAACTCGCCGTCGTTGCTCTCGCCGCTCAGCACGTAGGTAATCTCGAAGGGAAGCTCGGCATCTTGGGCGATGGTGACATGACCGCTATCGACCATAACGGTCACATAGTCCTCCACATTCTTGGCCACAATGACCTGCGCGATGCTGTCCGTATAATTAATGGTAATAGTGGAGTCGCCGCTTTGAGCTTCTCCCTGGCCGGCCATATATGAGATGATGGCAGAGATATCGGCCACGTTTACTGCCCCGTCGCCATTGACATCGGCATTTTCGTAAGTAACCGCACCAGCCATCATCGATATGACTGCCGAGACGTCGGCCACATCGACGGAACCGTCGTTGTTGACATCGGCTTTAAGCACCAAGTTCTCTGATGACTGAGCAAAAACAAAAATGACCGCAAAAGCCACCAGACATAACATCCATTTCTTCATAGAGTCAAAAGTTTAGAATTTAAAGTTATCGCTTCGCGATTGATAATTGAGATTTTTTTTTGTTTCGGCTGCAAAATTACATAAAATAACACCAATGCGCAAAAACCTTTCAGCCAAACGGACTTTTTTTTCAACAAATCAGATACCCGGGAGCGCGGTCGTCCCCGCCCGCAAAGGGAGCGCGGTCGGCGACAACCGCGCACTATATTCGGCAGTTGTCACAGGGTGGTCATCCACGGAAGAATTGAACGGCGAAACATTTGGCAGTTTCGCTTTTTATTCGTACCTTTGCACCGTAATTGTGCGAATACTATGGAACGATTCTTCAACACCGCAGGGCCGCAGAAGCCCGACATCAACTACACCATCGACCCGCTGAGCCGGTTCAACCTTGACGAAATGCTGTCGCTCATCCACCAGCAACGCTATTTCGTGCTCCATGCCCCCAGGCAGACAGGCAAGACCTCGTGCATGCTCGCCCTGCGCGACTACCTGAACGAGCGGGGCGACTTCATCGCCGTCTATTCCAACGTGGAGGGCGGGCAGGCATCGCGCAACAATGTGCAGAGCGTGGTGAAATCTACCATCGACACACTGGCTGAGGACTTCTGTGACATTCTGGGCGAAAAATTGCCGCATGAGATACGCGACGAGGTGAAGGACATCGGCGAGGATGCCCGGCTGGCCACCTATCTGCGCCGTCTGTCACAAAGCCTGCCAAAGCCCATCGTGCTCTTCATTGACGAGATAGACGCCCTGGTAGGCGACTCGCTGGTCAGTGTGCTGCGCCAACTGCGCGCAGGATATGTCAACCGGCCGAAGGCATTCCCGCAGAGCGTCGTTCTCTGTGGCGTGCGCGACGTGAGGGACTACCGCATCGTGCTCTCCAACCAGGACATCGTCACCGGTGGCTCGGCCTTCAACATCAAGGCAGAGTCGCTGCGGCTTGGCAATTTCTCCAAAGAAGAGATACACGAACTGTATATGCAACACACCCGCGAGACGGGGCAGCAGTGGGACGAGGCCTGCTTCCCCATGGTGTGGGAGGCCACCGAGGGACAGCCCTGGCTGGTGAACGCCTTGGCGCATGAAGTGACCTATAGAATGAAGGAGAACCGCGACCGCAGCGTCACCATCACCCCCGAAATGCTCTTCCGCGCCAAAGAACGAATCATATACCGCCGCGACACCCACATAGACCAGCTCATAGACAAGTTGAAGGAGCCGAGGGTGAAGCGGGTCATTGAGCCGATGCTGGCAAACAGCCCGGAGCCTGACGACAATCTCATTCCAAGCGACGACATTCAATATGTCATTGACATGGGACTGATTTGCGTGGAAAGAGGTAAGGCCAGGCGCATAGCCAATGGCATATACCAGGAGATCATCCCTCGAGAGCTGACATGGAGCACTCAGACAGGACTCATTCAGGAACCGCAGTGGTTCCTGCGGCCAGACGGCAGCATCGACATGGAGAAACTGCTGCTCGACTTCCAGCAGTTCTTCCGCGAGAACGCCGATGCGTGGATTCAGAAGTTCGACTATGCCGAGGCGGGGCCGCAACTGCTGCTACAGGCATTCCTGCAGCGCATCGTGAACGGCGGCGGCTACATAGACCGCGAATACGGACTGGGGCGCAGGCGCACCGACCTGCTCATCCGCAAACCGCTGACCGACGGCTACGGAGGCCCCGTGCAGCGCATTGTGCTCGAACTGAAGGTGAAACGCCCGAAAGACGGCCTCGACACGATGATAGACGCGGGACTGAAACAGACGTGGGAGTACATGGACAGCGCGGGCAGCGTGGACGAGGGACACCTCATCATCTTCGACCGCACGCAGGAAAAGCCCTGGGAGGAGCGCATCTGGCACCGGCAGGCAGAGTACAACGGGCATCCCATCATGCTGTGGGGAATGTGAAATGAACCATACAACTTTCGCATGCACAAAACGACCACAGATTGCACAGATTGTTTTGCCTATTACAGCGCGTCCTTTTTTTGACACTGATTGGACAGATTGGACTGATTAGACTGATTTTCTCTCCCCTATGGCGGATTTGTCCGCCCAAAATCAGTTTAATCAGTAAAATCAGATTTAGTTTGATTTGACCTTAAACAATATTTTGGTATCGCACACAAAATATAACACATTTTAAAACAACGATTCCCAAAAAATGTAGTACCTTTGCAGCCAACACCAAAAATCCACACATTATGAAACAAATAAAGACCGCACTCGTCTCCGTGTTTCACAAAGACGGCCTTGACGAGCTTCTCAAAAAACTGAACGATGAGGGCGTGCGCTTCCTCTCCACGGGCGGCACGCAGCAATTCATTGAGTCTCTGGGCTACGAGTGCCAGAAAGTGGAAGACCTGACCACCTACCCCTCTATCCTTGGCGGCCGCGTGAAGACGCTCCACCCCAAGGTGTTCGGAGGCATACTGGCCCGTCGCGACAACGAGGGCGACCGCGAGCAGATGAAGCAGTACGACATTCCCGAGATTGACCTCGTCATTGTGGACCTCTACCCCTTCGAGCAGACCGTGGCCAGCGGAGCCGTCGAACAGGACATCATCGAGAAAATCGACATCGGCGGCATCTCGCTCATCCGCGCCGCCGCAAAAAACTTCAACGACGTGGTCATCGTGCCCTCGAAGGCCGAGTACTCCATGCTGCTCGACATCCTGAAGAGCCAAGGGGCATGCACCACAAGGGAGCAGCGCAAGGCTTTCGCAGAGAAGGCCTTCGGCGTGAGCTCGCACTACGACACAGCGATACACAACTGGTTTATTAAATAAAGGGTAGTTAAAAGGAGTTATGTGGTAGTTAAAAGGAGTTAAAGGACGATAGTTCTGAGTCCAAGGACGATAGTTCTGTTTCCTTGGTATCCTCATTAAATTATGACAAGACATAAGTCTATTGTCCTTTAACTCCCACTTAACTCCCGATAACTCCCTTTAACTCCATAAAAATACGACTATGGGACTATTCAGCTTCAGACAAGACTTGGCCATGGACCTGGGTACGGCCAATACCATTATTATCAGTAACGACAAGATTGTCGTGGACGAGCCGTCGGTGGTGGCCCTTAACCGCCGCACCGACAAGATGATTGCCGTGGGCAGCGAGGCAAAAATGATGTACGAGAAGACCCACGACAACATCCGTACCATCCGTCCACTTCGCGACGGCGTGATAGCCGACTTCTCGGCCTGCGAGCAGATGATGCGTGGACTCATCAAGATGGTCCACACGGGCCGTCACCTCTTCTCACCCTCATTGCGTATGGTCATCGGCGTGCCCAGCGGTTCTACGGAAGTGGAGCTGCGTGCTGTGCGTGACTCTGCGGAGCATGCCGACGGGCGCGACGTCTACCTGCTCTTCGAGCCTATGGCTGCTGCCATCGGTATCGGCATCGACGTGGAGGCTGCCGAGGGCAACATGATTGTAGACATTGGTGGCGGCACAACTGAGATTGCCGTCATCTCACTGGGTGGCATCGTCACCAACAGCTCTATCAAGGTGGCTGGCGACGACCTCACCGCCGACATTCAGGAATACATGTCGCGCCAGCACAACGTGAAGGTGTCGGAGCGCATGGCCGAGCGCATCAAAATCAGCGTGGGAAGTGCACTCACCGACCTAGGCGACCAGGCGCCTGAGGACTATATCGTGCACGGCCCGAACCGCATCACCGCTCTGCCTATGGAGGTGCCCGTATGCTATCAGGAGATTGCCCACTGCCTGGACAAGACCGTGGCACGCATAGAGAGCGCCGTGCTTACGGCTCTCGAAGGCACGCCGCCTGAACTGTATGCCGACATTGTGAAGAACGGCATCTACCTCACCGGAGGCGGAGCTCTGCTGCGCGGACTTGACAAGCGTCTTACCGACAAGATTGGCATCCCCTTCGTCGTAGCCGACGACCCACTCCATTGCGTGGCAAAGGGTGCAGGCATCGCCCTGAAGAACGTTGACCGTTTCAACTTCCTAATGCGCTAATTTCTAATGGAGTGAAGGGGGAGTGAAAGGGACAAAAAATGCAGAACCTGCTTGACTTTCTGGCGCGTCATTTCCACTGGCTCGTTTTCCTGTTGCTGGAGACGGTCAGTGGAATCTTGCTTTTCAGCTATAACAGCTACCAAGGCAGCACGTGGATTTCTACCGCCAATGCCGTCACTGGCAAGACCCTGGAGCTGCAGGCCGACGTGGAACAGTTCTTCAGCCTGAAACGTCTGAACGAGGAACTCTCCCACCGTAACATCGTGCTGGAACAGCAACTGGCCATCTACCGGGAGCAACTGGCTTCAAACAGCCAGAAACAGATTACAGACACATGCTTCCTGCCCTCTGATAGCAGTTCCATTAGCGCGAAAATCCCCGCCAAGGTCATCGCCAACACCATCGACCGCCGCGACAACCTCATCACCATCGACCGTGGACGTGCCGACGGGGTGCGCCCTGACATGGGCGTCATCTCCGGCACCGGTCTCGTCGGCGTGGTCTACATGGCCAGCGAGCATTACTCCATCGTGCTCCCCGTGCTCAACAGCCGCTCGCGCATCAGCTGCTCCATCCGTGGGCGCAACTACTTCGGTTACCTCACCTGGCCCGGCGGCAGTCCCGTGGAGGCCTACGTGGAGGACATTCCCCGCCACGCCCGTTTCCAGAAAGGCGACTGGGTGGAGACCAGCGGATATTCCGCCATCTTCCCCAAGGGCGTCGCCGTGGGAAAAATCACCAACATCTATAACTCGCGCGACGGACTGTCCTACAGTCTGAAGGTGCACCTCTCCACCGACTTTGCCTGCCTCCGCGACGTCTTCGTCATCAACGACGTACGCCTGCCGGAGCAGCGACAGCTCATGGAAAGCGCACGCGATTCACTAGAGATGAAATAGTTATGCTTCTCGACACACTTCAACGCCTCCTGATATTCTTCCTCCTGGTACTTGTCCAGGGTTTGGTGCTCAACCGCATCCAGCTATTCCATTGTGCCACGCCACTACTCTACGTCTATTTCATCATCATCTTCCCCCTGAACTACCCCAAGTGGGCCATGCTCGTGTGGGGGTTCCTGCTGGGCCTTTGTATCGACATGTTCTCCAACACGCCTGGCCTGGCGGCCGCCTCCACCACCTTCATTGCAGCCCTGCAACCCTACCTGCTGCAGCTATTCATCCCCCGCGATGCCGACGAGCACGTCCGCTCCTCGGCCGCAACCCTCGGTTTCGGCAAGTTCGCCACCCTGGCCACTATCTTGGTGATACTCTTCTGCCTCGTATTCTTCGCCCTTGAAGCCTTTAGCTTCTATGACTGGCAGCAATGGCTGCTGTGCGTGGGAGGCAGCGCGTTGCTGACGCTCATCCTCATCTTCGCCCTCGAAAGCCTACGTAAATGAAAAACCTCGACTGGACCATCCTTGCCGCCTATTTCGTCGTCCTTCTTGCCATCGGCCTGTGGGCCAGTAGCAAGCGCAAGAAGGAAGGTTCACTCTTCCTTGCTGGGCGCTCCCTGCGCTGGCATCACATAGGGTTCTCCATGTGGGGTACCAACGTCGGCCCCTCAATGCTCATCGCTTCGGCCTCGGCGGGTTTCACCACGGGAATTGTCTCGGGTAACTACGCGTGGTATGCCTTTGTGTTCATCGGTATGCTGGCCTTCGTCTTTGCCCCGCGCTACCTGGGAGCGAAGGTACACACGCTGCCAGAGTTCATGGGGCTGCGCTACGGACAGTCGACGAGAAACATCCTGGCGTGGTACACCATCGTCACCATTATTATCTCGTGGCTGGCCCTGACACTCTTCGCCGGCGGCATACTTATCCGTCAGGTATTTGAAATACCCATGTGGGCGTCGGCCCTGGTGCTGCTAGCCATCTCCGCTTTCTTCACCATGCTCGGCGGACTGAAGGCCATTGCCTACACCAACGTCTATCAGATGTTGCTGCTCATCTTCGTCTCTGCCGTGCTCACCATCGTCGGACTAGACCGCGTGGGCGGCGTAGCGGGACTGGTGGCCAAGGTTCCTTCAGACTACTGGGTGCTCTTCCGTCCGAACACCGACGAGGCCTTCCCCTGGCTGCCCATCGTGCTGGGCTATCCCGTCATGGGTGTCTGGTTCTGGTGCACCGACCAGAGTATGGTGCAGCCCGTACTTGCCGCCCGTTCGCTGAAGGAAGGCCAGCTAGGCACCAACTTCACCGGCTGGCTGAAAATCCTCGACGTACCCCTCTACATCCTGCCTGGAGTCATCTGCTTCGCCCTCTTCCCCACCTTGGAGAACCCAGACAAGGCATACTTGACGATGGTGGAAACCCTCTTCCCCACAGGCATGGTCGGTCTGGTGTTCGCCGTGCTCACGGCCTGTCTGGTTAGTACCATCGGGTCGGCACTCAACGCCCTGAGTACCGTCTTCACAATGGATATCTACCTGAAGCGATACTGTCCGGGGGCATCACAACGGCACATCAACTTTGTGGGCCGTCTGGTCACCGTCTGCGGGGCAGCCATCGCCATCGTGCTCACCGTGGCCATCGACAGCATCAAAGGGCTGAACCTCTTCAACGTGTTCCAGAGTGTGCTTGGCTTTATTGCTCCGCCCATGACAGCGGTGTTCCTGCTCGGCGTGTTCTGGAAACGCACCACCACCCGTTCCGCCAACCTCGCCCTGACCGCCGGCACGGCATTCTGCCTCATCATCGGCGTGCTCTACCTCTGGCCCCCTGCATGGCTCACGTTCCAGTGGCCACATTTCATGATGCTCTCGTTCCTGCTCTGCGTGGCTCTCATCCTGATGATGGTTGTGGTATCGCTGGCAGACAAGCAACGTCCTGAAGCATTGTCTGTTGGAGGGGATTCGCAATCCGCCCGCTACCCGACACTTGCCATCGCTCTCTGGACAGCCCTTACAGCCGTCATGGCCGGTCTCTACATTTTCTTCAATTAGATGTTTTTTGGCAAAAACCTTAATAATTATTTGCACAAAAGCATAATAATTCGTAAATTTGCACCGAAAATGAACCATAACAACATTTAGTTATGCTAATACTGTTCAAACTCCTCGGCTCGCTCGCACTTCTCATGTTTGGTATGAAGTCGATGAGCGACGCCCTGCAGAAGATGGCGGGCCCGCAGCTGCGCCATGTCCTCGGGGCAATGACCACCAACCGCTTCACGGGTCTGCTCACCGGTACGCTGGTGACCGCCTCCGTACAGTCATCGACCGCCACCACCGTCATGACCGTGTCGTTCGTCAATGCTGGCCTGCTCACCCTTGCGCAGGCCATTAGTGTGATTATGGGTGCCAACATCGGCACCACGCTCACGGCCTGGATCATGGCCCTCGGCTCGTCGTTCGACATCAGCATCGTTTCCTACGTGGGCTTCTTCCTGGGCATCATCCTCATCTACATGAAGCAGCACCGCTACATCGGCGACTTCCTCTTCGGTCTCGGTCTGCTGCTGCTCGGTCTGACCACACTGCGCCTGACGGGCAACGAGATGGACCTCGGACACAACCCCGACGTGCTGAACTTCTTCCAGTCGTTCGACCCTAACTCATTCTGGACTACACTCATCTTCCTCCTCCTGGGCGGCGTGCTCACGTTCTGCGTGCAGTCGTCGGCAGCCGTCATGGCCATCACCATGCTGCTCTGCGGCAGCGGGGCCATGCCCATCTATCAGGGTATCGCACTGGTGCTGGGCGAGAACATCGGAACCACCATCACCTCTAACCTCGCAGCACTCTCGGCCAACACGCAGGCCCGGCGTGCGGCACTGGCCCACATGTTCTTCAACATCTTTGGCGTACTGTGGATACTGCTCGTCTTCCGTTGGTTCATCGATGGCGTGGTGTGGACGGTCGACTATGCCGGAGTGAACCTCTTCGGGCAGGACATGGAGCACATGAGCATGCAGTCGCGTTTGACTTTCACGCTGGCTGCCTTCCACACAGGCTTTAACGTCATCAACGCCGGCATCCTCATCTGGTTCATCCCGCAGATAGAGCGTTTCGTCTGCTGGGTCATCAAGTCGAAGAAGGTCGACGAGGAGGAGGACTTCCGCTTGCACTTCATCACCGCCGGCTTCATGAAGACCCCCGAGCTTTCGGTGCTCGAGGCCCAGAAGGAGATTCAGTCGTTCTCCGAACGTATGCAACGTATGTTTGGCATGGTGAAGGAACTGCTCAACGCATCATCGTCGCTCACGGGTAAGAAGCAGGATGACCAGGCCTTCAACAAGCTCTACTCCCGCATCGAGAAGTACGAGGGCATCTCCGACAATATGGAGCTCGAGATTGCCAAGTATCTGGAGCAGGTCTCCGACGCCCACCTCTCTGACGAGACGAAGGCCAAGATTCGTGCCATGCTCCGCGAAATCTCTGAACTGGAGTCTATCGGCGATGCCTGCTTCAACATGGCCCGCACCATCAACCGCAAGTACACCCAGAAGCAGGACCACTTCACCGAGAAGCAGTACGACCACATCTACCAGATGATGTCGCTCGCCGACAACTCACTCACACAGATGAACATGCTCATGGGCGGGCGCAAGGAAAGCTTCGACGTGAACCGCACGTTCAACATCGAGAACGAAATCAATAACTACCGAAACCAGCTCAAGGCGCAGAACATCGTCGACATCAACAACCATGAGTACACCTACGCCGAGGGTACCGTCTACATGGATCTTATCAATGAGTGCGAGAAGCTCGGCGACTACGTCGTCAACGTTGTAGAAGCCCGCATGGGAACGAGGCAGAGGAACTAAACTGCAAATCGTAAATCGAAAACAAATAAATCGTAAATCGAAAATAAGTAAATCGAAAATATAAAACGGCATAGGGATTTCCCTATTCCGTTTTATAGTTCTTCCCCCGTCACTTTATGGGTTTGCCCTTGCAGCGCATGACGAATAGTCGTATCTTTGCACCAGAAATAAACAAAATGTCTAATTCTAAAATTATACGATTATGAAGAAGCTATACACCATGATGCTGATAGCCACGATGGCTTTCAC
>Ga0310696_10000471_pt1 | contig 63753 bp, 86 predicted proteins | sample AusTroGonzalo_MG_4_FD_203885 | JGI IMG/M metagenome (GOLD analysis project Ga0310696, IMG submission 203885) | Bovine rumen microbial communities from tropical cattle in Woodstock, Queensland, Australia - Gonzalo_02 (v2) (version 2) | ecosystem: Host-associated > Mammals > Digestive system >...
TAATATTATCGTTAGGTGCTGCAGATGTAATAGTAAATACTTTTTGATCTGTAGCTAAACTAACAACATTATTGCCCAAAACAGAATATTGACTTAAAGTACTATCTGAAATATCTTGTTCTATACTAGAACTAATTTCACTAGTACGACCAATAATCCATTTTTTATTTGAAAAATTACCTTGTGGAATAGTAACATAAACTTCTGTATTAGGAAAATATACAGACTCAGACTGAGCGTAAGCAATAGTCTCACCGCCCGCATAAGAAATTTTATATTTCTTAGTTGCCGAGTCTAAACATGCTATAATATTACATTTAATAGTTTTATCTAAATGTAAATCTTCAATGCGTTTCCCGACTATTACATCAATAGCCTCATAAATGCTATCTTTTATATTTGTGTTAGCCATACGCACCTCTCTTTATAAATAAAAATACGGGGACAGTGTGAGACACCATCCCCGTATACTGTTCCTTATATCTCTCACTCTTATTATTTCAAAGTTTTGAGATAGGATTAATTATTTTTTGCCCTATCAGGGTATATCATTTTTATTATAAGCATATTGATAAGATGTATCCGACAAACTCAATAATGCTTCTTCAATTTCTTTTGCAGAGTTTACATTCGGGAAGTTCGCTGTAATCTCTACTCTTTGTTCCACATTGGAACCTTGAATATTATTTTGTGATGCTCTTCCAACAGCAGTAGCAATGTTATTAGTAAAGGCAGAACCTTTAAGCTGGTCAGTTATGATGCGGACGGCCTCGACAGCCGCAAGAATATTGCGAGTATCCTCCGCATTTAATACCAATTCTTTTTCATGGAGCATTGCTAAGCGGCCCTCCGCACCTCATGCTCCAGTATAACCACCAGATTTAAGATAAACTACTTGGCCTGGATAAATTCAATGAGCACTTGAACTACCAGTATTTTGTAAATTTTTCTTATTAGTTTCTCAAATAGCTTGTCAAGCGTTAGCATCATTATAATATGTTTTTGCAATCTGTGATAAATTATCACCCGCTTTAACTATATGTTTTACATTAAGTTTTAATTTACTAACTTTAATACCAGCTGCCTCTGCTTCTTTCCGTACTTGTTGTTGTTGTGAAGTAAGACCGCTATTACCCGTGGTGCCTCCACCACTTAATCCAAGTTGGCTATTAGCAGCCGCATCTGCTTGTTTAATACCATAAGTTTGTTCTACTCAATCTTTATATTCTTTAAATTCTTTATTTGCATCGGCTAACCTATTTTGTCATTCACTAATTTGCTCCGCGGCTAATCCAAAGGCAGTTTTATCATTACTTAATAATTTATACAAACGTTCAGTTTCTTCTACTACTTCTTTTGTTGCATCTGCGATATGTTGCATATTATCAGACATGTCATTTAATGGAACTGATACATTAGTATTTGCATCACTTACAGCTTCAACAAAAGCATTAATATTATCTACAATATCCTCTTTAGTAGTATTTACTTCATCACGGAACAAAGCTAATCCATCATCGCCAATTCAATTTTTAACAGAAGTATCAAATCTATCGTCGACCATATCAAGAGAATTAATTGTTCCATCTAATAATTGATTAGCGATTTCTTGAACAACACTCGCATTAACTTCTTGTAAACCATTGGCTTCTTTAATAAAACTTTCTATCATATTCTTTTGAGATTCATTAAGTTGTTCGCCCATAGCATCAAGATATTCATAACCTTTTTGAATAATATCTTGGGTAATAGCTTCAATTTGTTCAGCAGTTAAGGTTTCATCATTTGCTACGTCTCGCAACTGTTGCGCCATATCATTTAACTTATTAAAGACATTATCTTGAACATTAGCTTGTTGCTCTTTACTCATATTATATGCTTCCATTGTAGCATCTAATAAATCATTTTGAGCGCCTAAAGTATTATTTTTATCTTCTGCGTAAACATATTGATAATTACCTTGGCTATCTCTGCGGAGCTTCATCTGATTCTTCGCAGCTCGCGCATCTTCAAGAGCTATGGTCTTTTGTAAAATTTCAAGTTGAGCATTTGCATATTTAACATCATATTCTGATAGATTTGTCTTCTCCCGCAAGTAAGCTAATTGTTGATTCATTTGATCAGTAATTTTTTGTTGAATCATAGGATCAGTAGCATCATTTAGCATTTCTTGATATTTGTTTTGAAGTTTTTGAATTTCATAGGCTTTATTTAAATCATCAAGATATAATTCTTCATTCTCTTGGATACGTTCTCATTGATTTGCAGCTTGCTCTAATGGAACAGCAACACCATTTATATCACCCATAAAATTATCTGTTCAATTTTGAACAGCCAATTCATTAGCAGCTTCTTTAGCATCTTTATAAGCTTGAACAATATCTTTGCGCATATCAAGAATTTGCGAATCAATATCACGCTCATTTTCTAGTGCTTCTTGATACTTCTTTTGATAATCTAAATTATCTTTATCGCTTTCCAATAGCTTAGCATACTCTTGAGTAATATCATGCATATGTTCACGGGTTGCTTCTAATGCTTGCAAAGCACCTTCATTATTCTTGGCTTGCATTGTAAGTCAATCAATTTGTTCTTGTCTTGCTCGATCGCCATAGATTAATTCGTTCATATCAGCCATATATTCAAGTTCTTCATTAATAGCTTCATAGCTAGCTAAGTTTGCGTCAAGACCATCTTGCATATTTTCAACAAGTTTATCCATAATATCAAAGCGTTCTGCAATAACATCTGCTAATTCATCTGCTCAGTCTTTAGCATCTTCAAGAACTTCTTCTTCCATATCTTTTAGATATTGTTCATTGTCAGATTCAATTAGTTTGCCATCCGCGCCTTCAATCAAATATTTGCCAGTTTTTTCATATTGTTCGCGCATAAGCATAACTGATTGTAAACGTTGTCTATTTAAATCAAATACAGAAGTACCATTAGCAAGAGCTTGATCCATTAAATCAACATTTCTTTGCAGTCATTCTTTTTGTTCTGCTTTGATTTCTGGATCGTTCAGCATATCTAAATACTTTTGTTTTTGTTGTTCAATGGCTTCAGTAAGTTCACTACTATCCATTAAATCATTTCAACGCTGGGTGTTTAAATCTAAATCTATTTGAATATGATCTCCAAAGAGATTACCCATTGTCTTTTCAAACTCTTCATAGTCTTTGCGGAGTTCATCCAATTCCTTCGCAGCATCGCGACGCGCTTTGCGGGCCTCTTCAGCTATGTCTTCAAGTCTATTTTGGATTTCTTCTAATGCCTTTTGAGTTTCTAAAATATCTTTAGACCATAAAGTATCATATCTAGCATAAAGTTTTTCAAAAGCACTTTGTTCTTCTTCAATGCCTTTAATTTCATCTTCATATTTTTCTTGTTCTTTTTCAGTAGTAGCTTTGTTATATTTTTCATAGGCGGCTGCACGTTTAGCTTCAAGCTTATCAAAAATATCAGCATAGTTTGCTAATTGTCCATTATCTGCAAAAGTAGCACCAAACTGATCGGTTAATTGTTTTCGTAACTCTGCTGCTTCTTCTTTTTGAATTTTAAGTTTTTCTTCATATCAAGGAACTTGTTCTTTAAGTAAATCAGTTTCTTTTTCAAGATTTTCTAATCATCTAACGCCAGTTAATCTGTCTTGCTCTTTAGTAATATTAGCAAGAGAAGAGTCAATTTCGGATAAAGCAGTATTTACTTTCTCATAACGGTCTTTTTCTTTGGCTTTATAGTCTTTAGTTTTAGGAGTATAAGATTTTCCTCCACCCTTACTACCACCACCACTTTTACTGCTACCTTTGCCGCCTCCACCATAACTGGCATTTTTATATTTAGAAGCTCCCGAAGCACCTTTTTTAGCATTTTTAATAGTTAATCCACCGCCAGAAGATTTTTTACTTTTAGCACCTGTAGTTTTAAGAGAAAAAGCACTAAAAGCTTTATTAATACTAGTTTTTACAGGATTTGCTTCTGTAATAATACTAGGAATATCAATTGTGCCAGCTATAATACTTGATACAGAACCTTCTGCTGGTAATGTAATATCAGTGTTAACGCCTGGTCCTTCTCTAACAATCAAGTCTGAAGCTGTCATTTCGTCTTCGGCTGTAGCAGTACCTGGTACTACTTCTGCATCAATACCCATTTCAGCTAAAGCGGCTTCGGCTTGTTCTGAACTCATTCCAGCAGCATTGATCATTTCTTCACATGCTGTAAGAAAATCTGTATCATCAATAGTAGCACCAATTTCAATATCTTCAAATTTAATACGATCCATTTCTGATCATAAATTATTTAATTTTGCTAATGCTTCTTCATCATTAACAGCAAATTGAGTTACTATATCTTCTGCGGCTTTACGCTGTAATTCATCATATGCATCCATGTCACCTTGCATAACACGCTGCAATAATTTCAAATTATCAATATCTTCTGTAAAATCAGTCGAAAGACCTATGCCTTCTCCAACACCTAATAAATCTGTATATATATCATTAAGTTCTGAAGCCGCTTCTGCGCGTTCTTCCATTGAATCTGATTTTAATGCTTTATCTCAATCATCAATTTTATCTTGTGATTTTTCTAAAGCTTTATCAAAACGCAAAATTTCTTCAGTAACATTAGCTAATTCATTAGTATCATGTTTAAGTGCTTTATCAAAATCTTCTAATTTATCTGCATTTTCACCAATATATTTACCCAAATGTTGGAATGTTTTTTCATCTACATCTGTATCTATGGGTTTCATAGTTACTATATCTTCTGCTGAAAATATTCCTTCTACAGTATCCCCATTTTTTAAACGTTGAATAACATCTTGTACATCTTTTTTAAGATTTTCTTCACTTTCTTCTACATCTAATCTTGCAATAATTTTAATTTGTGTGCCTGTATCTAATTTATCAAAACCTTCTATGTCTTTAGTTAAATCACTAATCCATTTTTCTCCAGTAGCTAAATCTACACCAAATTTATCTGCATATTCTTGACTTTTAGACGTAATAGTATCTTTTAATTTAACCTCATCCATTAAAGAACGATCATTTAAACGTTCTCCGACCCCATAAATTAAACCATTAACATAAGCTTCTGCTTCTTCATCTGACATACCAGCTATAGCAGCTTGTAAATGTTCAAAACCAGGACCTGTGGTTAAAGTTTTATATAAACTATCATAATCAGTATCTCCAAGATACCCATACATTCCTGCTTCTAAAATTTCATTTTGTACAAGTTGCTCATTGTCTTCAAAAGCTTGCTGAGCTTCTTCACTACCTAATAATTCAATATATTCATTATTTAATGCACTAATTCTATCAATTTCAGCATTAATTTCTTCAATACGATCATTATTTTTACCATTTTCGTTAGTGGCTTGTAAATTTTTTAATTCTACATTTAATTTACCAATTTCTTCACGATTATCTTCATAAGCTTTTTTAACCTTATAAAGATTACTTATATCATCTCCAGTTTTAACGTTAGAAACATATCCACTAGAATCTATATAAGTTTCTACTCCTATGCCAGCTTGAATAGCAGCATCATTACTTAATTCTTCAATCCTACCACTAACGTGAGATTGATTATCTTTTTGGCGTTGTTCTAACAAAGCATCATTATATGTTAGTGTAGATAAAGTAGCTTCATCAATTTTATCTTTTAATTCATCATAACGTCCACTAGCAATTAACAAATCAGCATTGACAATATTCAAAGCCTCTGCTTGTTGTTTTAAAGCTTCTTTATATTCATCAGAAGCTTCTCCAGTACGTTGATATTGAGCATGTAATTGTACTAAATTATCTCGTTGTTCATGAATTGCTTTAACGGCTTCTTGATTAACTTCAATTTCTTTCTGTAAATTTTCTTTTCTTTTTTCTTCTTCTTTTGAAATATGCCTAATACCTGCAACTAATCCAATAATAATTGCTGCAGCAGCTGCTAAAGGAACAATACTAGCAACCAATAAAGCGGAATTACCTGCAGCTACTTTTTCTGCTGCCGCTAAAGCTAATGTAGCTATTCGACCTTTGTTTTTTGCTACAGTAGCCCCATTTTCTACAGTAGTTTCAGTTAATTTAGCAACTATATATGTGCCAATACTTTGAATCGTTTTCCCGTATGTAGTTTGTAATAATTTTTCGGTAATAATTTGTTGTTTAGTAACATCATTTGCTGCTTTATCAATACCTAATTTTAATATTTTAGTAGCCATACCTTTAGCTACAGATGCACTATATCCTTCTTCAATTAAACGAGCTTCTAACATTTCTCTGTTTAATTGATCTTGAGCTACCAATTCTTTAACAATAGCTTGCACTCTTTGTCCACGCAAAGAAATATTTAAAGCTTCTTGATTGGCAAAAGTACTCTCTGTTACCATCATTAAAGCTTGAGCTTGCTGCCATGCCATTAGAGCATTTTTTAATTCAGCAATAGCTGTTTTTGTTTGCGTAATTGCTGGAATACCCATTGCTGCAACCATAGTTAAATTCATTGCTAGTTGCTCTGTTTTTTCTGCAATAGTTAAATCTTCATTATCTAAAATTTTAATAATATTACCAACACTTTGTAAAGCAAACATAGCTGTCATACCTGCACTTGCTAAATTAGCAAATTGAGCAACAATCGCTTGTATATTTAAATTACTTGCCATACCTCTGCTTTCAGCTGCTAATTGCCTACTAGCAGAAGCTAAATTAATAGTTGCTTGCTCTTGTTTTTCTAAAATTTCACTATTTGCTCCACCGGCTTTAATTAATTTCTCTAAACCCGCAGCTAATTGTCCTACATTAATATTAGCTTCTTGCAATGATGCACTTAATTGTTGAGCATTAATCTCTTCTCCTTCAGTGACTGCATCTAATTGAGCTATAATATTTTCTAATGATTGCATTTGTTCTTTTGACAAGTTCGCAGCTTGTCCAATTTCTTTTAATGATATACCTAATTTATCTGCATCATCAATAACTTTATCTCAACCAGCGCCAGTTTTTTGAGCTTTCTCTAAATGTGTAATAAAACTAGTAATACTTAATTGAGCATTACGCAATTTATCGACAAACTGGTCTGTTTGAATAGCAGTTAAAGTTTCACCAGTAATTTTTGCTTGCGCGCCACCCTGTTCAATAGTTTTTAATAATGCTATTAAATCAATATTTACTTCTTCACTCGAAAATCCTAAAGCATTTAAAACTGTTTTTGTAGCTTGAGTAGTGATTTGATACTCTTCTTCTGCACTATTTAATTGTCGAAAAGTTGCTACTTGTTTATCTCATAAACTATTAGCTCTTTCAATTTGTTCTGTATTCATTTGTGGAGCATATTGAGCAACTTCTGCTCTACTATTAGCTAATTCATTAACACGAACATTATTTGTATTTAATCCTGCACCAGCCAATTGCGCTTTGGCAAAATCCATAGCTCCTTGACGATTATCTATTCCTTGTCGAGCAGTAGCTCTATTAGTAATCATATTAGAAATACCACGACCAAACTGATCACTAAATACTTTAGTAATAATAGCTCCTAAAGCTAAAACCGCTTGACCTCCGCCGCCCATTGCTTGTATTAAATTATCAAACGTTTCAGCCAATTTTGTAGCCGCATCTATTAAACCATAAAAATCATCTGTATTAAATGCTTTAACAAATATGCCTTCAATAGTAGCTGTTAAAGTATTTAAACGCCCTTCCATTGAAGTTTTATAAGTCTCTTGCATTCGATCATAAGTATCTGTACCAGTCTCTTGGCGAGATATATTAGCTGCATTTTCATAAATATCTGCACGATTCATTAATGCTTCAAAACGCGCTAATTGAAAACGACCCGCAACTGTTTTAGCAACCGCCGCACGTTGAGTTTGATCTAAATCTTGCCAAACATGCATTAAATCTTCAAGTATATCTCCTGCATTTCTTAAATTACCTGCAGAATCTAAAACTTGAACTCCAACTTTTTCTATAGCTTTAGCAAATGACCCCAGATTAACACCATCTTCAAGAGTTTCACCTAAACTAATATCAGCAATACGAGAATAGATGGTTTTTAAACCATTACCAATATTTTCTGGTGCTTCTCGTGTAACTGATTCAATAGCTGCGATATGTCCAGCAAATTGATCCAAATCAACTCCAACAGTTGCTGCAACAGAAGCTGCTTTTTGTGAAGCTACAGATAATTCTTCAACATCAACCGCTGTAGCATTAGCAACTGCTGCTCATTTCGATATAGCATTACCTAAATCATTTAATGGAATTTTAAAAGCATTCATATAAGCAGTAATTTCATCTGATGCTGTAGCAGAATCTTGTTCAGAGACATTCGCTAAGTGAACAGCATAAGAACCTAATTGTGCAGATTGTTGTAAATCAAAACCCTGTTGAATAAATACTTTAGTAGCTTCTGTCATTTGTACTGTAGTACCACCAAGTATTTTTGCAGCTTCATTTGCTTGTACTGCAAATTGATTCATATTTTCTCGTGAAATACCAGACACCATCATAATTTGAGTTAAAGAATTATCTAAATCTTTTACATATTGTACAGATTGATGAATAGTATTCATAATACCGCTAAAAATACTAGCAATAACTCCCCATCTAAAAGTATTACCAAAAGTATTAACAATTTTATCAGCAGTAGAACTAATTTGTTTCATTCCTAAATCAATTTTGCCTATTTGATTATAAACTTGAGCAAAAGCTCGTACACCTTGAGGACCTAATTGACTAAAAGACTGATAAATACTATTTAAATCTTTACCTAAACTATTAAATAAAGCTTTATTACTAACCATACCTAATTTTGGGTTAAAAGCTTCTTGTAAAGCTATTTTTACTTTATTAATATCAGCTAAAGTTTTATTAACGGCACTTGGATTTAAAATACCCTGAGCACTACGCGTTTGTACCAAACTTTGTAAACTATTAAGTTCTGCTTTTAATTTTGCAATACCAGAACTATCTAAAGTTGTTCTAATTTGATACTCTACTGTATTTGAATACTTGGCCAATGTTCTCACCTTTCTATATTGAAATTGGTGAAAACTCCAAGAGTCTCACCGTACTTCCTTTTATCTCTAAATAGAGAGTAGTATATACCCTAATGAATATCAAAGATTATACTAAAAAATTATAAAAAAAAGCCCGTGATGCGGCAGCACCACGGGCCATTAATCTTAGCTAAAATTAATTATAATAGACTGTCTGGGTCTTGAATTTCTTCCTTTTCTACAGACGGAAATGGATTGTTATTCATACCCCAGTTGTCTGCAATGCGAAGAACATCCATAACTCCAGCTTCTTGTGAAGCATTGCGCAGCTGATCCGCCGCATTTTGAACAATACTTCCACTTAGCTCTTGGATATTGTTAAGTAATCCACGAGCAGAAATAGTATATTTGTTATATTCTTCAAACCAACGACCAGCGTTTTCACTTAAATCATCTAAATCTTCAGAATATTTATCAAGTAATTCATCCATTGTGCCATCTTCAACTAATTTTTCCCAAGCTTCAATAATACCTGCGGCAACTAGTGAAGAGATTTCCTCTTTGCGGTCGTCGTTAAGTACGATCGCCGCAAAGCAATATAATGCACGTTCAAAAATGAATGAATTTAAAAATCCATTTTCTTCTGCGGCTTGAATTGAAAAATTAATAATGTCATATTGTGCGGCAGAAGAAAGCACGGATGTTTTTTCTTTGTTAATGTCTAATGCCATTATGCCTCCTTTTATCTCCTATATAAAATATTATAATATATTTTTATTATTATGTCAATTTATATATTATTAAATAAATATCCTAAATTCAAACTAATTGATATTTTTTCAGTTTCTAAAATTTCTCATGCTTGTCTGTTTCTAGATAAAGCTTGGGCTTCAATATTATCTTTTTCTTCAGAAATCTCTCTAAGCATACTTTGCATTTGTATTAAATCAGCGCCTTGTACAGTATATCCTTTACCAATTGCTCCTTTAGTTCCAATCTCACTTAAAGTATTACCTATATTATTTAATATATCAGTTATACTAAAAATTTTATTATTAACAACCAAAATAGAAGAAAAATCTCCAGTTAATCCTGATCCTGCGATACTATCAACTAAACTCAACATAGCTGCTCGTTGTTTAATATCATATCATTGTGTAATTTCTCCTTTGTAACCGAGAGCAGCTACCATCGATGCTGCAGCTTCTGTCACTCCAGAACTATAAATTTCTAATTTACGCAAATAATCTATAAAATATTTATCTCTTGCTGTAAAACCACTAACCGTTTTAGCTTCTGTGCCTTTAAAACCTTGGCCTTGTCTTAATTTAATAGAACCGCCAAAATCTACGGTAATGTTCCCATTATTATAAGTAATAGTTACATCATCTTTTGATTCTTTACCTGATTCACCTGCTGTATCTTGCGCACTTCAATGTACGAAAAACTTACCTCCTGGAGAACTTTCAACAGTAGCTCTAATTTCATCATTAGTTTTTTTAAGCAACTCTTCTCCATCTTGTGATGCTCGTAAAGCTGCAAAAGCAAAACACATCTCATGAATAGTTCCACCTAAACTATTAAAACTTGCTTTAATAGATCCAACTGCATCTGAATAAGCTGTAGTCACTTCACCTTTGGTTTGTGTATTGTTTAATGCTGATAAATTATCTATATTTTGTCTAATAGTATTTACTATTTCTGTTATTTTTGTATCAGAAATAGCAATTAAATTTCTACCTAAAGAAGTATTAGAAGGAATTCCTAAATCTGCAGGAACAATGTCCTTACCTTTATAATATATATCCATTAATGCTTCAGCCAATAAGTATTCTTTATTATCAGCTAATATTTTAATAATATTATTAATACTTTTATTTACAGCTGTGCATACTTTATCAACAGATTCTAAAGCTGACTTTTTAGTTTTATTAAAATGCGTTCTAGCATTAGCAATGCTTATATCTTCTTCAATACCAACTCCTGCTGAAGTACCATATTGTGTAGGCATACCATCTTGAAATATAGAAATTTTATTTAATTCTTCTAAAATTCTACTACCAATTTGTCCTGAAGTTTCTCAATCTTTTAAAATTTTTGAGATTTGATTATATGATAATTGATTATTGTGCGTATTTAATGCATTAAAACGTTGTGTAAATAAATATTTTTGATTATTTAATAAAATATTTAAATCTGAATAATGTAAATTATTTGCAGAAATATAACTATGATAATGTAAATATTTTTTACCTAAAATTTGTTCTATGTTTGATATAAAATTATCTGCAACTGCCATCTTCTCACCTCCCACCTCTACCTACAAAAATAAGGGGCGCCCGCATAGGACACCCCTCATTTTTTAAAATTATTCAATTGTTTGCGATTAACCAGTAGTAGTTGCAGTAGTTGTGGCAACTGCAGTAGTGGTCGCGAATACTGAAGCATTATCATAAACGATGCCATAGTATTCATCACTATCCATAACGCTGTCATTATCAAATGGAGCCACTGCAGAAGTAGAAGTAGAATAACGACCAGCATGACCAATGATACTAGAATCAGCATAATTGTGAGCTGAAACTGAAGGATCAATAATCTGAAGAGCAGCCATAACCTTCTTAGTCTTGTCAAACTTAGTGTATGCCGGGAAGGCGTCAATGGTAAAGGTGAAGGTTGATGGATCACCAGAGTTTGCCATTGAGAAAGTGAAGTTTGACTGAATCTTGCCACGCGGAATTACAAATTCTGCAGGGAAGTCTTGACCAGTAGCTTCATCACGGAAAAGTGTTGAAGCCTCGATGTAATAATATCCACCAAATGTCTCAGCATCAATTTGAAGTTCCTGAGCACCAGCACCATATACCGCATAGCAGTCAATACGTACAGTATCGCCAGCTGCAATACTGCCTTCAGTATAAGCGTCAAAACCAGAATATTCAGCACTATGCTTTAAATCAAAGTAAAGAATATCGGTAGCACCTAAATTTTGAATTTCACCTTTTGCAGAAAAAGTAGCTCCAGTAGCGCTTGCATAAGTTCCCTCTGCAGCGCTCTGTTTGATTTCAGTTGCAGTAATAGCACTTAGAGAAAGCTTTTGAGCACCAGCACTGTCAAGAGTTGTAGCATAAATAGGAGCTTCGATAGAAGCAATTATTTGAGCACCACCACGAATATCGCCAGGAAGTTTAGCATAAAATGCACCAGCTGTACCTTCAACAACAAGGTCATATGTCTGATGGACATAAATCTTCTTGCCATTAGCATCGTCACTACCCTTAACAACACCCGCACCAGAAAGCATATGGAAACTTAGTGGAGACATAAGTGCATCTTCAACGGTAAAGGTAAGTGTTTTCTCACCGTCCCAACCGATTAGACGAGGATTACCTTTTCCACCCTGAGCATAAACAGTTGTGGATGCACCCTCTAATGAAGAGGTTTTAGCTGTGTCCAAATAAAGGACAGGCTGCATAGCATCAAAGTGTTGGTTACCAATGTCTACGGCAGCGAGGGGCTTGAAAACAACATCGCAAATTTCGCGAACGCCAAAACGCATGTGTTTTCCTCCTTTAGAAAAAATCTGTATACATATTTTTCCTTAGTAATTTTTTAATTCGCGCAAATTAAAAAATTTCTATATAATAAATTTGGTCAAGGCACCAAATTATTACCAATTATTTATATAATGCTCTTACTCACTCTTCTGGTTCTTCCATTTTTGAAGTATCCATCAAAGGAGTAGTTGCTACTTTAGCATAGAAGTCACTATTAACTTTAGCAAAGTAACGATTAAAAGCATCATATAATTGAAAAGGCGTATATTCATAAAATGTTTGAATATTCATCTGCATTCCAATAGCAAGAATAGAAGTATATCTTCCAAACAAGGATTGCGGGGCATCATCACCCCGTTGTCTTGCTACTTTTTGCCGCCCTTTTTGAATCTTTGCTGCAATTTCCGCAGCTTTATTATTAATAGGATTAAAAGTTTTCTCTTTTTCATTTTGCGGTTCAAATAAATCATTGATTAAATTAGAAACTTTTTCAAAATTAAAAGATGTAATGCGGCCGCACAGCCTCTCTTTATCTTCATTCTGAACAAAAAAATCAATTGAGTTATCAGTAAACTTAATTTGACTATAAGTTGGAAAAATTAATTCAAATAATTTATCAACAGAACCTTTTAGAGTTGGTTCACCCTTAAAAACCATCATTAATAACTGAAAATCTGGCAATGGGGCTAATTGAGAATTGCCCTCCCGCATTTCTTTAGTTAAATTTTCAGGATGTGCCAATATATTTGTAATAATTAAAAATTCATCTTCTCCAAATAATACCACATCCCGCACAGATGGTTGTGTAAGAATAATATTACAATCTGGAATCGGCACTGGCGCTCCAGATAAATATAACCCTACTTGTTTTAAATCTCCTTTTATCGCCATAACACATCATCCTAATCAAGAGGATAAGTGTAAGCAGAAGGTAATTCTTCGTTTACCTTTTCTTTGTCCTCATTACCATGTGTCGCTATATAACGAATCATCATACCACCAAGATATTCATTAAGAACTACTTCTTGCGCACCCATAAATTGTAAAGTACCAATACCACTTAATCTAGTATTGTTCATTAAACCATCAATGTACCCCGCAATTTGATAAGGACGCAACTTATAATCTTCAAGTTCCCAATAATCTAAGTGACAAATAATTGTAAAACTAATAATACAATTTCTATAATGAGGATTTTCAGACGGTGTAAAACTATCAAATTCTAGCAAAATATAAGACTTAACTTCTTCATGCTCTTCAAAAGTTAGTTTAGGCACCGTCCGCAAATACTTACCCTCTTTAAGGTCATGCAATGTTCTTTTATCAATAATCTCTTGATATTGTCGTTGTGATTCATCAAGACAATTTGGCGTATTAACCACTAGTAATCTTTTTAATTTATCACTATATGGTCTACTTTCTACAAAAAGTTTCCGCCAAATTGTTTCTTGATCAACTTCACAAGACAGGAAGGTGTTTTTGAAATTTTTAGCTAACAATGCCGATGCTTTTTTCATCTTTACCTCCCCACAAACTACCAATCTTAACTGGTAAAGTATCTACTACATCTTCACCGTCTACTTCATGAGTACAACTAAGTATAAACTCACCCTTCTTACCAGTTAATACTTCAATAACACACTTAGTACCATCTTGCTCAACTATGCGTACTAAATTAGTATCAATACTAAACACACCATTAGCTGTGTAAGTATAAAAATCATATGGATATATTTCAGTTGGGCCTTTGATGTATGGTTCTTGCCAATCTATAGTAACTTCCATTGAGTTGTTACCTTGAGATATGACAAAGCTACCCACCGCACCATCATAAATGCGAACTCTACACATTTGACCTTCATCTAATATCTCTGTTACAAATACTCTATCATTACCTGTAACAGTCCATGTTGAATTTTTATCATAGTACTCCGCAGGAATAAAATAACCAACTGTGACATCTTGTTTTACAACTTCTTGACCAACAATATTGGTTTGTTGCGATGCATCAACAATTTCAGGGAGTTCCGCGATCGTATTATCGTAATACTCTTGGACTTCTAGTTCTAATACACCAGGCACAGAAATAGAGTCTGTAACTTGAACTTCCCACATATGTCCTGCAACTTTAATATGAGTAAATCTATTGAAAAACTCTCTAGTTTGCTCATTATTTTTAATAAAGATAGTACCAGATAAATTTAACTCATTAACATTAATACCACGTTTAATAAACCAGCGAATATCAGTTTCAGTCGGCCCTTGGAAATAAATCCAATAGCTAGTATCATCTATTGTTAAAGTATATCTACACCTAATAATTTCTGATTTCAAATAAGCAATTTCAGTTAATACTGGTAAATATACCATCCAATGAGTACCATCATCTAAGCACTCAAAAACATCGCCTGGCTCTAATTCACTATCAAACTCAACTGAAACAAATTTCTTATCATAATCAGGTTTTAAATTATTCTCATTAATTAAAGCAGGTCAAGCCTCATGAATAGGTGTTTTAATCATGCGGCTGTTATAATCGTTCGTTAGGGCTGCCCGCAACCCATTTAATTTTTGTTGTTTAATTCTGCCCAGCATGTCTCCGCCCATGTATTCCAATCTAGCGGCTAAGGTCTTAACTGACATTTCGTTTTAACCTATCTACTAAACTGCAACATTCAAAAATAGTGCGGCGGTACTTCAAGAAATCTCCTTCATCGCCTTCTTCAATTAATCCCTCTAATTTACAAATTAAAGAAAATAAATCTTGCTTTTCAGGAAATAAATTATACATACCTATTAATTCAAGAGTAACAGTTTCAAGTGGTTTAATCCACTCTCCACCCTCTTCCCGCATCGGTAGCAGTTTGAAAATTTGATTACCAACTCTTTTTAAGCACTCTCCAAGAGTGTAAGAATCAGTATCAATATTAGACTCGAACACACATAACATTATAGACGCTCGACAATCTGGGTGTAAGCGGACAAGAAATTGCCATTTGCGTCTTTCTTACTGCGTCTGCGGTAGAGGCGCTGTAAGTGAAAACCTTTCTGCTCATACTGGGCTTTTAGAGCAGTAAGTTGTTTAATATGACTTGCTTGAGAAGTAAATTTAAAATCTGTACCACTATATTTTTGTCTTACCAAGTCAATAGTAGCTAACTGATAACCAATTCATTCACTAATCATATACTGGCGAATAATCATTTTTTCTTCAAGATTTAGCTTTAAACCAAAATTTTTATTTTCTAAATCTATACTGTCGAACAAATTTTTTTCAAGCGGAAATTCAAAATGCGGCAGGGCTGCCAGAAGAATTTCTTCCAATAATTCTTCAGTATCTTCTCTAGTCATTTCCATAAACATATCATCGGTAATACCAGCTAAGAAAAAATCATATTGTTCTTGGAAAGGAGTTACTTCTATTAGTTCTTCTGCCATATCAATCTCCTTTCTCAACTATTACTGAACACGTCTCCTCGTTTTAGGAGCGGTTTGTGCAGAGCGACGAGTGTGCGGTGCTTCAGTCTTAGGCGCCGCATCCATCTGCGCTTGAAAATTAATCATACTATTTACATCGACACCCATAATATCTTGAATTGCTTTTCTCCTATTGGTGTCGGGAATCTTCAATTGTACTGCCCTATCGACTAACATATTTTTAATACCTTCAGGCCCGAACTCTAGAGCATCTAAAAGTTCATCCATAGGACGTAATATAAGCGCCGCATCAATATCTTTTAATGTCCAATCATATTCAACCATTGTGGGGTCAATACCAAATTCTTTGCGAAGTTCTTGATTTTGAACTGAAAGATAATTATGAAGTAAGACTTGACCACCATGTTGATAGTTAAGACGACGGAGTTCACCTGCGGACACCTTTTTAGTTTCAAATGGGTTAAAAACAACCCTACGATTGAGTTCATCAAGCTTGTAAACAACCATGTGGTCGACAAGATTGCGAACTTCTACCATATCTTGATCTTTTAACATATTTTCTCCTTTTATCTCTTAAAACAAGTAAAAGGGAAGGGAAGAAAATATTTTCTTTCCCTTCCCCTTGTCGCTAAAGTTAATTAGCCTTGCGGAGCAAGAGTTAATCCACTCAAATTGTATTCAAATGTCTGAGACTCTGCACCCTTGGTAACAACGACCTTCAACGGTTTGGTGAGGTCGTCAACAGCAATCACTGCGATGTTGTCGATATCAAGCTCGACAGTGTTTAGAATACCAACTGCGATGGAATCTGCATCGTCTTGGTCTTCAAACGCTAGTGCCATGTAGTGATTTACATGCCAAGTATTAACGTAGGCTGGAGCGTCAACATACTTAAGAGTACCAGTAATTGCTCCATTAGCAATTGTTAGACCTTCCTGTAGGTCTGTTGCTGTTAGCCCCCAAAGATCGGCCGTCCCGTCCTCGGCTGTAACGGTCGGGCCTATTAAGGGTTTGTTGTACCGCTATCGTCATCGCCGCCGTCAACGGGAAGGTTGTGGATACGGCTAGCTTTCTTAAGATCGGTGTTACGATAGCTAAGCATAATGCCATTAAGAAGTGTAGCGATACCGAACTTCTGATAGGTCTGGAAGTCGGTGCTCCAGTCGTCGTTGTCCTCAACTGTGCGGACGCAAGCGCCACCCTCAAAGACTAGCTTAACAGGCTTCTCGGAACCAACAGGCATGATGTAAGCCTGGGCAGGATCGATAACCTTCTCTTGGTTGGTTTCATCAACCATAGACTGCGGAAGAATGATAACTTGGTGACCCTTGTAGATACCAAGCATACCCTTGCTCCAGAGAGTGTCCTTCATATTGTCGGAAACCCAACCCTGGGCAGGAACCATCTTAGCAGCAAATTCTGCTGTGCAATAAATAGCTGCACGACCATAAGCATCGCCGATAGCAAGGAGTTCATCCATTGTGTCCTCGTCAAATCCAGCAACCTCTGCGCGCTGAACTGCGGGGAGATTCTTAACTGTAGCCTCAAGAGCCTTAGCAATCTCACGATAAATGTACTCGTCCATACCTTCGATGATAAGACCAGTGAGTTCAGAGAACTGAATGCGGCCATCGAGGAATTCCTCGAAGCCAATGCGAGCAGCTCCACCGATAGCGCTGGTTGCAACCTCGAGGGAGCGACCATCAAGCATGAAGACTTCGTAACGACCAGCTAGACCAACGCGGGTGACGAAGTTTTTCTTTGCACGAATCTTTGAAGATTCAGAGATGCGCTGACGGAAGATAGCCTTGTCGCCCTGAGCAACGCGACGGACCTCAGCAAAGTCCATGTATTGCTGCTCAACACGAGCAGGGAGAACCTCATTAAGAGTTTCCTCAATAAGACGGAAAATGAGATTCTGGTTTTCTTTGTAGGTACGATAGTCAGGAGCAAGAGCCTTAAACTCAACTGCTAGAGCTTCGTTAACCTGATCAAGTGTAAATGTTTCTTCACCAAAGGAGTAAGCAACTGGAGCCTTTGGATCAGCAGAAACAGCGATACGAGCTAATTCGCGAAGATCTTTATAATCCATTATATGCTTCCCTCCTTCAATTAAGCCTTGATGCACTGTAGTTTAACAGCAGGCTGACCATCGGGAAGAGTCCACTCCCTGACAACCCTAAAGACGAGAGTAGGCTCGTCCTCAGCGTTTTCATCAACTTCTGCTAAAATACCGTCTTCACCTGGGGTTAGGTCCATGCCAACCTCAAGCTCTGTTTCATCTGCGAACATATTTGTAGTAAAAAGATCACCAGCTACAATGCCGAAAACACGAGGATAGATCTTACCATCATAAGAATCTTCTACCTTCTGTGCCCAGTCCTTGTGCATCTGGTGACGCTCATCATAAAGCTTTTCCTCATTGTAAACGAGCATCCAAGCGCCGTCCCCATCAAAATTGCATTCGCCAGCGGCATAGTCATATTTAACGAACATACCATTCTCGAGGATTTTGATACCCTCTTTAGCGGGGAGCTGCGCATAGACGCGACCATCACGAGGAGCGGATAAGTGGTTAGGCTCTACCTGACCATATCCATCGCGTGTAATGGTAATTGCCATATTAGCACTTTCCTCCTTTATTTATTTGTTTGCGGTTTGACGGAGTACTTGAACCAAACTAGGAACAAACCCCGCAACTTCATCATCTAAAGAGAAAGTAAGACTTGGATCTTCTTCGTGTGCAGGCTCAGCCTCAAAAGTAATATCTTCAGGCTTACCTGTCAAAGATTCAAAGTCAACATTCTTATGAACATAGATGACAGCTAGTTTAGATTCAATTTCCTCTAAACTATACTCTGATTTGTGCTCAATCACGTCTGCTTTATCTTCATCAGAAAGCATGTGATATGAGTTAATCAATGCATCCTTTTGCTGATTTTCGATGCCTAGCTTGAATTCACGTAACTCTTCAACCTCTGCGCGTAAGGAAGAAAGCTCGCTCTCCATAGCTTCAAATTGCTCTTGCGAGTAATTTGTTGGCTCATCTTCGTCCTCTTCTTCATCATCCTCATCTTCAGATGTAAATTCATTGTCCACGGAATCGTCCTTGTCGTCATCCGCAACAAATTCAGTTACATCCTCGGGTTCGTCAGAAGAATCGTCTGCAGCACCGTCCGCATTACTATAATCAACGACTTCTTCAGCTACAGCCTCTTCAACTACTTCTTCAGCAGCAAATTCGACCGCAGGAGCGTCCGCCGCAGATTCATCAACAATTTCTGTCTGCTCTGCAAACTCGTCAGGCATACTCGACCCTCCTTTGCTTTGTAACGCTTCTTTTAATTCATTCATCATCGTAAATAAGGTTTGCTCAAATTCTTGCCTTGAAGAGAATTCTTTGCTAACCTCAGGAGATGTAACAGCACTACCTTCAAAGCAAGGTTCTACGTCATCCCCAAGAATGCACAGCTTACTAAAAACTGCGTCATTAATAATGAAAAACTCAACTCCGAGATTATTATCTGTTGCCCAATGTCCATCTAAAGTTTTATCATCAAGTTCCATTGATTGAGGTTGACCTTCTTTAATAACTTTGTTGAGTTCTTCAAATTGACCAGACCACAAGTAGCCTGTAGTCATTAAATAAGTGCGTTCAACTTGATTATCAAATTCGTCTATATCGACAAAGTTCTGGAATCATACTCTAGCATCTGGAGCAACAAAACCATAGGGAATTGTTTTGCAAGAAAAAGTAACTTTTCCATCTTCAATATGCATGATATGACCATGATCGCCAAAATCTCCCTTTTGTTCATCCCATGCAGCTACGATAGGTGTGCCGCGAAGAGTTTTAGCCATCTCTTCCGCAGTTGAACGATTAATATAAGAACCATTGCGGTTATGTCCTAAGTAAAATACTTTAATTTCACAACGAGACATGAGAGGATTAATATCCAAAGGTTCTAGATTAATAAACTGCGGCCCTTGAATTGTGTTAACTTCAGAAATATTTTTTAAAGCCATACAATCCTCTCCTAACTCGCAGATTCTCTATTTGCAATTGTTTTCTCTGATTTTTGATCGTCTGGTAATTCAGGACGCCCACCTTCTGAACCACTATCACCTGATTTACCGCTCATGGTAGAAGACATTTGCGGTGGTACAAATAAATCTTCAAGATGTAATAGTTCATTCTCAAAGTAAGCAGTTGCCATAACTGTACTCTGTGACTGCCCCAAAGCAACCTGTGGCAATAACTTGGAAAAACCAATTTGTGTTTGCTCTTTGTAAATCTTGGATAAATCTTTATAGTTATAAATAGTTGTTGGTAACATACTAGCTTTATACTTTAGACGCTTCTCATTTTTATTAAATGGTTTAAGTAATGTTTGTACATATTCCTCAAACTGTAATAATAAATCAGTCATAGTAGCTTCGTCATTTGCAATAGATTTCTCTAAAGCAATATTACCATCTGTGTTAAATTGTTTTTGACTAACACCAGCTTCATTGTAAACAGTTCTTTCAACTTTATCAAGCTGATCCGCAGAACTCATATTACCATTATCTGATAAATCTTCAACCTTAACATCAGCTAATGTAGTAAGAACACTAATACCAATAGAATCTCCAACCATTTCCACCGCATTATTATGGAATGCTTGAATTTCAGGAATATCAAAAATAGATTCACCATTTTTATCTAATGGCATTTCTTGAATAACTAAACGTAATAACTGTTGCTCCATGCGTTTCTTATCTAGGTCTTGCGCATCCTCTAAGTCCATTAACTTAGGTATCACCGCAACAAACAATGGAATATCAGTATTGCTAAGATTAAACTTAACTGTCCTATCTGGATCAAGAACAAACCATCCATTATCATCGCCATTAAAGTCTTTCTTTAGTGTGCCACGCTTATAAGATAAATAAGCTTTCCTAAACTCTATTGGGAATAATTTAAGAACTCTAATTCTATAATCCACATCGCTGAATCTATCATCAAAATATTTAATATTAAATTCTACAATGGGTTTTCCATTTTGCTTATAACGACTACGACAATAATTTACAGGTAATTCTTGTAGGTACGCCGCATCTTTTTGTTCGACCCTATAACCATAATAACAACCATTTCTAACAACTTTAAGAGCAATTTCCCCAAAGTTCTTTCTTAAATGACAGTTATCCAAGAGGTTAGAAGCTTTGTACCACCCTTCAATAACTTTTTCAGGCTTAATAGTTTCATCATAAATGATCGGAGTAATTGTCCAATCATACTTATAGAGATAAGCCATATATCGACATAATCTCATATAAATACCGTTCATATTAAAATAAGCTTGAGAAACAGCGCGCAAAGTAAAAATATCTTGCTCTGCTAAAGCCCTCATAATATCAGCTCGTACAAAAGGTCTGCGGCGAGCGCGATCCTTTTTGTAATAATCCAAATCAAAGAATACATCATTGGATAAAGTAGTTTTTCCAATTCTAATTTTGTTAAAATCCCTAGAGGTATGCGGGGATTCTGACTGCGAAGTTAATTTAAAATCGTTTGCGGTAGCCACCGCTCACCTCCTTTAATAACCTGCCGCATTCATAATATACTCATACGTTATTTTAGGTTCATCATAATAAGGTATAGTAATTAATTTTATATTATGATCTAAGCAGTATTTTCTTTTCTGTGTATCATTGTATCGCTGTCTACTGACTCCACGACTTCCACCAAATTTACTAACACTAGTATAGTGTTGTCGTCCTTGCGCTTCAATTAAAAAATCTAAACTACCATCTTCAGCGAAGATAGCAAAATCAAAACGTAAATGTCGGCCACTAGATGCGATTAAATCTTCAAACTCATATTCTTCTTCAAACGGAATGTCATAATCTGTTAGAATATTATGAATTTTTACCTCCATACTTGAAGCTAACATTACATTCCTCCTTTAAACACTATCTAATAAATATTCAAAAACACTTAACCTAAATTATTCTATCTTACCCCAATTTTTTTACTATAGAGCATTAAATCATTTGGATTTAATCGCGCACGCTTGCCACGTTTATCTTCTTGTAGTTTACACCAATATAAACCATAAATTAAAGCAGAAAACTTGTCCTTCTTAATCTTTTTAGAAGATTGTTTCAAAATAATATGTGCGCCATCATTTTCTTGAATTAAGTTTAACATCTGGTCTTTTAAGATAGAGGTTTGCACAAACGGTTGCAGGTACTCCGCACGTTTAGCAGGACTCATTTTCTTTCCTTGCTCTTGGGCTAATAATTTATTCTTTGCAATATTTTCATCGACTAAGAATTTGATGCGCCCTGCGCTCATTTGTGATTGACAGTAAGCATACATTTCAGAGTTCAATGCTTGATTGGCTTTCATAACATACATAGCATTATGTAAAGTGTTCTCTGTTTCCATAGACCTGTATGTTCTATCTTCATCATTATAAACGCCTCAATTATATAAAATTTCTCCAGTATCGGGGTCAGTAGTATCCATTGTTAACATATCTACAAGCCCCGCACCTAAACCATTACCGTCGATAATGGCTATTTTGCATTTATATTGATTAAATAGTCTCTTTAATTTAATTGCTTGCATACCAAAATGTTCTTCATCAAAAGAATAAATATTAACTAGCCGTTTTAACATAATGCCAGAGGTTGCGGGAGTTACTTTGATAATACAAACTTCAGTAGTACATCCAAAACGTCCTACGTCAACGCCCATAATATAATAACCGTCCTTGGACGTCTTATTGCTAAATTTATATTCTGGTAAATTAATAATTCTATTTTTATCAAATTTAGATGATTCAAAGAAAGCAGATTCAATATCTCCAGTCCATTTAGATTCATACTCACGTTCAAATGATGCTTCATTAAAAGTACCATCAAGTTTTAATTCTTTAACAAAGTTTTTATCTAATAATTTTTCAATAACAGGAACGCGCCAAGAACCTCCAAGAATCATGGCGTCCGCAGGTCGAGCAACAGACATACATAATAACTGAATTAATTTCTCGTAAGAATAAGTGTTTTTATATCCAGCTGATGTAACAAAAATTTGGCTCTTATTTAACGCCTCATGGTCGTCCGCACCCCAGCCAGGTATTTGCCTATTAACATTCAAAGTAGGAATTAATACTTCATTAAGAATATCTTGGTCAATACCAACACACTCTTCAAATAATCCACTTTGAAAACGCCTACCTCTTGTTTTCTCTGTCGCCGCAACGTTCTCTAGAGTTGAACCATTCTTAAAGGTATAAATAACACTATCTTTAGTTTGTGATGTGCGCGCTCTAATGCCACGAGTATCTCAAATAATCTCTTTTTCAAAAGCAGGAATTAAACGACAAATTTCATCTACTTTACCAGACAAAATTTGCGCAGATTGTTCTTTACCACCCGCCGCAGTAAAAAGTTTAGCGCCAGGATATAAAATAGCTTTAATCATTAAAGACATAACTGACATAAAAGATTTTGACCAAGCACGCACAAATGTACCAAAAACATATTTGTGCCGCATGACTGCTCGCAAGAATAATCTTTGATAAAAGAAGAAATGGAAAGTATTATCAGGATTTAAAGAACATAAAAAATCAACAAATCTATCAGGATAAACTCTCCAATAGGCAATAATATTACGTAGTGGTTCTATATTTTTTAAGATAGTTTCTTTAGTAATCTCTTCTTCTTGTTCTCTAGTTCTTTGAGTAGATATTAATGCTTCTAAAGACATTTATTACACCTCCCCAAGAGCCTCTAACAATTTCTCCGCGTCTTTCTCTATCTCGTTCTCTAAAAACATCTGAAACTCTTCAGCTTCGTCATCCGTCAACGCGTCGGCCGCAAGTTCTTCTTCAGATGTAATTAATCCTTGATTTAAGTTTACATCACCTTCTTCTTCAGCTTTTTCAAGTTTTTCAATGTATGACTCAATTAAGTCTCCAAGTCCTAACTCATTGGTAACGAGGCCGTATGTGTAAGACTTGAGGTCCCGCAACGTAAAATCTATTTTGTCTTGCGGATATTCATCTGGATTAGGTAGTTGTTTAATTGGTCCACCTTCACGCTCACACAAAGCAATTAACTCTCCAATAGAGTCAAGATAGCGTTGCTTATCATCTTTATTTTGAGCCTCTGTAAACTTACCTGATTTGCGGAGCTGATCGAAGACGGTTGCAAGACTCTTGTAGCCATTAACATCTCCTGTGTCTAAAGCTTCATCCATTTTAAGTGAAGTTTTACACATTTTCTTTAAAACTTCTTCGCGGTCTACATTAAGTTCATATTCATTAGAGTAACGTTTGTACATTGTCTCCATTGCAATTCATTGTGAAGGAGTATAGACAGTTCCTCATTTTAACATTAAGAATTGTATGTCATCATCTGTTAGAGAATCTGTGATAACAGATTCATCTATTTGATAGTGCGGCAGGTTAGGAATTTCAAATTCTGGCGCATCGTTGGATGAAGGGGTTCCCGCAGATAAAGTATTATATTGTGCTTCTGTAATTTCTCCGCGCTCTAATTTATCCCTTAGTTCTTGCTCTCGCTCTTGGGCCGCAGCGACCGCCGCACTTGATTCTTGTTGTTGTTTTTTGTCTGCGAAGTTTAGTTTATCGGAATCTGCGTAAGTGTATGATTTATATTGAACCATATTCATGGCGCGTAAATAACGACCTATGACTGACTTAGGCCCGAATGAACCAGGATTCTTTTTGTATGTTTCGTTGCAGAGTTGGACCCATTTCTTTTCAATGTACGGTACATCAAATTTTTCAAGGATTCACGTAAATGTTTCTGGTTTGCGGTTGTCAATATACATGGTCAGACAATCCTTACAAATATTGTCGCGATTGCCTGTCTTTAGTTTAAAGAATTCAGTCTCCGGTCGCGAGCGCCCGCACTTTGTACAAGTTATTCTTTCTGCCATCTTTACTCCTTTTGTATCTATGAAAAAAGGCTCTTACGAGCCTTTTTTAGTTTTGCCATTTTTGCAGTCTTTACATTGACTATAGAAGCCATCTTTGGACGAATTCTTCGAGAAGAACGCGGGGTGACCTAATTTTATCTGCCCGCACTTCGTGCATTTCTTTCAATAGCCATATTCTTTATTGGTGTAGTATCAAATTAAGTAATCTTTTTTAGCTTGTTCCGAGATCAACCGAGGTATTCTTTTGCGTCACAAAGAAGAATAATATTGTTCAGAATGTCATTCTGCGTATTTGCGATCCATCTCAATTTGTATCTCTTCGTTGGTTAGACCATCTATTTTTCAAATTACTAGGTCGTAAAGGAGAGGATAATCTTCTGCGAGGACACGTGTTGTTAGTTGTTCTAGGTCTATTAGTAATCAATGCATGTCGCATTGTAAGTCGTCTCAACATTCTTCTTTTAGTTTTGTGTAGTAACAGAGAAGGAAAGAAACATGGTCTGGATTTAGAAGGGAAAGTAGACCATCTGATACTGGCATTCCTTCATCATCGAAGTGTATTTCTTCGTGTATATCTAGTTTAATAAGGCTTTTTATTTGAGAAGATTTCATTTTCCCATTAGCATTTTTATAAGATGCTTTTAGGAGGTAGGCTTGTTGTCACGTTTCAATGATTGATTTTTTAAGGATGTAACGTGCAGTGCCTGTTGCTTTGTCGAACTGACGTTGCAAGGAATTTATTGTGTCAATTAAATCTTGCATCCCAGGGATGGTGAGTTTATCTTCTTCTGTTATTGGGTCTTTTGGATCAAGAATTTGATTCTTGTCATTGTTTATCATGGCGTAGATGCCATCTTCTCCATTTTCTAAGTTGGAGACTATTTCTTCGTAAGACACCTGACGTTTATTAATTGTTGCTTCTCTGTTTTTTGTTAAGATTGGATGTTCTGCTTTTTTCTCTTTCTTAGTTTGATTACGATCTTGTGTAAATAATATATAATTAGACATGTAAAGTAAATATTGCGGCGTAAGTTTTTCGTCAGGAGTCTCAGCGATTAGTTTTTTAACACACTCTATTCTTTCTTCTGGAGTGGTTAGGCTGTAGTCTAATTGCATGTACAACACTCCTAGTATTATTATTAGGTCAAACTAAAGCTTGACTATTCGACCTTACAATAGTATTATACCATTTTTTTCTTTATTTTGTCAAATTTTTTTAGTTTTAGCTAAAAAAATAGCGAGGCTTTAGCCGAGCAAATTTTTTCTTAATAAAATTAAATTTCGGCGATAAACGGTTATTAGAATTTACCCTTGAAAAAATAAAATTTTATGCTATAATATGATTAATGGCTGTGAACGTGTGTTAAGATTACGGTTTTGAAAATTGACTATGAATGTGTGTTGGAGGAGGCAAAACGTTATGACACACTCTATAGAGATTTGTCCCATAATCCGGGCCCCCTTCAATTGGCGAAAATTTCTGGGCGGCGTAGTCATGTAGGTGTTCTCTCGCCGCGGCCGAGCGGCGCGGCACCCCGCCCTAGCACCCCGACCAAGGGCGCGCCTTTTTGTTCGCGCAAGCTAACTTTTTTCTGTAGAGCCGCGCTCGCGCTGGCCGAACCTGGCCGCGCCTTTTTGTTAACCCAGGTTAACTTTTTTTGCTCAAACGTAGTGAACTTGTCCTTTCAGCCGAGCTGCCCGAGTGAGGGCGCGCCTTTTTGTTAACCTAGGGTAACTTTTCTGTCGAGCGACACGAATTATTTGACTAGGTCAAATAAAAGCCTCAAACGTAGTGATTTTGTCTGAAAAAATACATTTGTAAAGTTTGACAAATGAGCCGAGCGAGGCCGAGATTTTACCACATGCTACAAGAGGTGTCAAGAGTTTTTTGCAAAAAATTTTAAAAAAATTTTTTTTATTTCCCTATTGACAGACGTAGTGCGGGGTGGTACAATGATCTTGTCAGGGTAAGACAGTAGAGAGGGGTACACCATGAGCAACAAGAGCAACATCGTCACGCTGGACATCTACCTTGCACGCATCCGCGAAGCGTCGGACTATCTCACCGCGCGCAAGCTGGTCGAGGGTGTTCTGGACTGGGCAACCATTGAGGAGGCTGCGGACCGCATCGTGCTGAAGGGTCACTATCTGGTAGACTTCGGGACGTGGCAGATTTGGAGCGGTGACGTTTACAATTACTTCCACATGTGGGAGAGGTACAACAACAACTAGAGACGAGCATTAGGTGGGGAGAAATCCCCACCTAGACTCCAAGAGAAAGGAAAGACTATGTGGATAGATGGCAAGGGCGTGCGGGCGCTAGTGAACGCGCTACCCGGTCACGTCTTCGATGACCTCGTCGCAGTGTGCGGCGCTGACCTGTTCGATGGGCTAAGCGCTGATGATGTGAAGAACTATGTGCATTGGGAGGAATTCTCCGAGGGCTACAAAGAGGACGATGTCGCGCAAGCCTATGGCTATGATGACCTAGCAGACATGGAGGGAAGCGGTGTGTTTGTGCTACTCTTTGGCAGTGGTATGCTAATCATTGAGTAGAGGCACCTTACTCGAACATTTGTTCGAGTGAGGGCGAAATTTTACCACAAGCACCACAGGAATGTCAAGCGTTTTTTTAAAAAAAATTAAAAAAAATTTTTCTATCCTGAATCGAACAAATGTTCGATTTGCAGGGTAGACTGTGGCCAACCGCATCCCTGGGTTAACCGCCAGCCCATCGTGCGTCCATGCCTTGTATGTTTTCTCCTCCTTTCGACAATCTTATTATTGCACACTTTGCTATCTGTGTCAAGTACTTTTTTAAAAATTTTTTTATTTTTTTAAATTTATTTTTTAACAATTATTTTCAAAAAAGGTATTGACAATTCTAATTGCTTAATGTAAACTACAGTTGTTAGAAACCTAAGAGAAGGGGTAAGACAATGAAGGCAATTATTGGGTATGTTATCGCAGCCGCCGCACTTGTCGCGTGCCTGTTCGCTGTGCTGGCGTGCAATAACGCCATTGCAGAAGCAGACGCAAGGGTTGCCGCAGTCGAGAAGCATCTCGCCGAGGTTGAGGCGGGAGAGTGGAAAGAGTGCGGAATGTGCGGCGCACACGTCCATGATTGGTGGTGGACGCGCAACGCCGACAACACGGAATTTGTGCCAGTTTGTGAGTTTTGTTATCAGCTTATCATTGAGGATTAGGAGGGGTTATCATGTTTGAAATGTCGGAGATTGAAAGGGCGTTTGAAGAGTATCTCATTGAGGAAGGAACCCCCAAAAACTGTGAGGTTTGTCCATTCGCCGACAAGTGCGATGCAGAGGAGCTGTATTGGGGTTGCTCTGTTTGGGAGGACGAAATGGGCGATGATTTGTAACAGCCAATCAACCAACCAACTACGAGGGGCGCGCAAGCGCCCCTATGAGGGCGAAAAATTTTAACACAACTGCTGCATATTTGTCAAGAGGTTTTTTAAAAAAATTTTTTTATTTTTTTTGTCCTAAAACACTTGCAGAACTATTTTTATTATGCTACAATTTAATTAGATAGTTAAAGGAAAGGGGTTAAAATGTCACAGGCAACTATCGCACTCGTTCTGTTTGGTTGGGTTTTCGTTTGGGGGATTTGTCTCGCCGCTGGCGTTGGGTGCTGGTATTTCTTCAAGATGTGCGATGCAAAAAAGTCTCTCGCATGTTTGGTTATCGCTATCGCCGCAGCTATTTTTATCATGCTAGTTTAGGGAGTTGTTATGCTTTGGGGAATTTTGCTACTCGCCGCAAGTGCCTATCTTATTAGGTGGGCTGCGCACATGACGAATAATTATTGGGAAATTATGACTATCCCCGCAAAGATTGTATCTTTTGCTATTCCTCTTGGAGTGTGGGCAATTACTGGTCTAGTATGGTGCAGCATTATTTTAAAATATTTGTAAAAAAGTGCTTGACACACACCGACCAAAGGTGTACACTTACATTGTAAGAAAAAAACTGAAGGGGGTAAACAATGAACAACAGGAAGATGGTTATGCGGGGCGGCTGGGTTGACACCTACCACTACATGCGCAAGGCTGCAATTCGTCAGCGTGACCCCCGCAAGCTGGCAGAGGTTGAAAGGCTCTACAGGAACAAGGCAATTGCTGAAATGAACAAGTAGAAAGGAGCAAGAAAATGTACATTGTTGGAGAGTATTATTATTTGGTCGAAGAGGGTGAAGGAAGGTTTGTAATCTGCAAGACGCTGGACGAAGCAAAAGAAATTGGCAGCCGGTGGGCAGAACGCGATGACGATGCACACCTTGCAATTATTAATGGCAATGGTGAATTGATAACCGAAGGGTATCAGCATTTTGTATGGCACAACGAAAACCCCTACAAACTTGCTTGGCTGAAAGATTAGCAAACCAAACCACCAAAACCGAGGGCGCGAAAGCGCCCTTGGGAGGGCGAAAAATTTTACACCCCGCACTACAGATTTGTCAAGAGGTTTTTTGAAATTTTTTTAATTTTTTTTGAATGCCCACTTTAGCACACTAAAGCACTAAAGTTATGTAGATTTTGTGAAAAGGTTGACACACTTTCCAAAAGTGCTAAAATAATATTGTAAAGAAAAGCTGAAGGGGCTTTTCACTAAGAGAAAGAGGTACTATTATGGCAGACAAGGGAATGACCCGTGCGGAGGCTCTGGAGTTCGCAATTGAGCACATTGACAATGCGGAGGTCGCAGAGGTTCTCGGCAAGATGCTTGCGTCTATCACGAAGCCGCGCAAGAAGTCCGAAGCACCTAGCAAGGCAAGGCTGGAGAATGAGCGCCTGCTCGCCGCACTCGTTGAGGCTATCAAGGCACATGGAGAGCCAGTCAATGCAAAGTGGGTAACGGAGCACGTGAACGGCATTATGACCACGCAGAAAGCCGCCGCAGTTGCAAGGCTCGGAATTGAGCTTGGTGCTATCGCTAAGGTGGTCGATGGTCGCAAGGTGACTTACACGCTGGCATAGCCGCAAAAAATCTCCAAAAATTTTAGCAAAAGCCCTTGACAAAGTCAGGGGCTTGCGCTATTATGTAAATGTAAAGAGAAAGACAGGGCGGCGCTCAAACCAAAGGGCGAGCAGGTTCAGGAGGAAAACTCGAGTGAGGTCGAAAAAATTTTAACACAACGCACAAGAAAAGTCAAGAGGCTATCGGTGAACGGTCATTTTTTCACGGCGAACGGTTTATGCGAAAATTCACAAAAAATCCACAAAAAATGCTTGCAATCGTCCAAGAGATAGGGTAAAATTAGGTTGTAAGGTTTTGAGAGGGGTTAACATGGCAAAGGCAATTTATTTCGACATGGACGGAACCATCGCCGACCTTTATGGGGTTGTCGATTGGCTGGACAAACTGCAAAATAGTGATGTTTCGCCCTATGTTGAGGCGGTGCCGCTGGTTGACATGCGGGCGCTTGCTAATGTGCTTGACAAGTTCGTTGCTGCTGGGTTCGTCATTGGCGTTATTAGCTGGACGGCTAAGGACGGAAACAAAGAATACAACAAAGCCGTTCGCAAGGCTAAAAAGGATTGGCTGGCTGCAAACATGCCACAGATTGACGAACTGCACGTTGTAAAGTATGGAACGCCTAAGCATAGAGTAGCAAACATTAAGGGGTCTATCCTCGTAGATGATAATGCGGACGTGCGGGCGGCGTGGGAAAAGTACAACGCGAACAATAGCGCGGTCGATGCAACGGACAGCAAAAATCTTGTAGCAAATTTGGCTAGGCTGCTCGCAGCGGCTTAGCCAAAACCTTGTTCGAACATTTGTTCGAATGAGGGCGAAAAATTTTACCACATATTCATGTAAATTTCAAGAACTAATCAGGTGAACGGTCGATTTTAACCGCTGAACGGTAATTGTGGAGATTTTGTGGAGATTATGAATTCTCGCAAGAAAAAACCGCATTTCATGGTACAATCTTGTCGGGGGACACTAAAAATCGAACAAATGTTCATATCGAACAAATGTTCGGTATCCTCAGTCGCACTTCAGCGCACTAAAGTGCTAAAGTGGAACGTATGAACAGATGTTCATATGAACAGATTAATTATTCTCACGCAAGAATATTCTCGTCGCACGATAAAGATTTTACTTTAGCACACTAAAGCGTTAAAGTTATGGAGATTATGTGTAATTTCGTCACAAGTGGCAAAATCTGTTATTATTTAAGAGTAGTTAAAACCTAGTGCAAAGGGGTAAACATGAAACCGTACATCGTAATTGACACCGAGACCGCGCCAGCCGCAAACTTTAGCCGCGCACGCATGGGCGAAACGTCCCTCGTGTATGACTGTGGCTGGATTGTAACGGATGGCGAACAGATGTTCGAGCGCCGCTCGTTCGTTGTCGCTGAAACTTTTTCTAATCCTGACTTGATGAAAAGTGCCTACTATGCATCTAAACTTGTTCAATATCATTTGGGGCTTGGCATTGACTGGACGCCCGCCAGTTTCCTTAACATCGTTAACCAGTTCGCCGCCGATTGCCGCAAGTATGACGTAAAGGACGTTTGGGCTTACAACGCGCGTTTTGACCTTGCCACACTCAATAACACGATTAGCACCTATTCAAACGGCTACCGCACTCACTTTTTCCCGTTTGGTATCACGGTTAAGGACATTTGGACGGCAGCGGGCGACACGATTTGCAACACACGCAAGTTTGCTAATTATTGCCTTAGCAATGGTTTTCTCACCGCTGGATGCAACCCGCAAACGACCGCCGAGATTGTTTATCGTTATCTCACCGATAACGCGCATTTTGAAGAGGCGCACACCGCGCTTGCCGACTGCGACATTGAAAACTACATCCTTTTTAGGGTGCGCAAGCGCAAGCAGAAGCACAACACAAAGCCAAACGGCAGCGGTTGGCGCAAGGCTGCAAAGCAGTTAGACGCACTCGCCGCCGACCTGCAAGCAAAGGCGGGCTAATTGCCCGCCAGCGCCCAGCGCCTCCACCCGAACACTTGTTCGAGTGGGGGCGAAATTTTATCACAACATCGACACGATTGCAAGAGGTTTTTACAAAGTTTTTTTAAAAACCGTTCACCGCCTAAAATCAACCGTTCACGAACATGTCAAGAAAAACAGCGTTTTTTAACTATAATTAGTAGTGTAAGAGACGATTTGAAAGGGGTTTCAAATGGCAAGGAACATCAAAGAGCGCAAGCACACGCGCGGGGTTGAGAATTTGCAGCTTTTGGGGCTGGGTCTGACTATCGCGGGGCAGGTGCTCGTGCGTTTCGACTTTGCGCTCGTGGCGCAGTTGATTTGGCTTGTGGCTAACATCATCGCACTTTTTAGGGATTTTTACCTGTGCCGCCCGTGGGCTGACAAGATTAAGAATGCAGCCCTCACCGCTCTAACGCTGGCGTTGGTTATCTCTCTTGTGGTTGAAATATTGGGCGTTGGGGGGTTCTAACCCCTTGACCCCCTAACGCAGTAGGTAGGTGGCAAAAGCCACCTACCTTTTACATTTGTATTATCCTCAAAATAGATAAAGAAATTTTAAAAAAGGTCTTGACAAGGGTTTCTGCACATGGTAAAATTTTACTAGACCGCTGGCGGTCGAAAATTTTTGTTACCCTCGGCTAACTTTTTACAAATGTAAGAGTTACCTGCAACTAACTTGCTTTAGCACACTAAAGTGCTGAAGTTGTGTAGATTATGTGTTTTTTAGGCATTTCCGCACGAAAACGCATTTTTTCGTGGTATCATCTTGTCGGGGGCGATTCAAAAGTTAACCGCGGTTAACTTTTTCAAAATCATTACTGATAAAACATGTTATGTAAAGTTAGGAGTATTCAAAAAAATGAATAACCACCCCTGTTTATTCATCTGATTGCATATTTTCAAGGTTTTATGCATTTTCCGCCGCATGACGTAATAAAGGCAGGTTATGTAAAGTTACACGGACGATCGACCGCTCACCCCTCAAAAACGACCGTTCGCGGATATGACAAAGAAAATAACCGATTTAGTAGTAAACTAACTAATGTAAGGTAATCAATTGAAAGGGGTTAGAAATGAGCATCAGGAACATGGTCGTGGACATGCTGAACGCGCGCGAGGGGGACATCGACTGGTTCGCCTACACGGACGGCGAAATCGAGGCGACTATCATGGACTTGGAGGAAGACTGGCTGGACGATGACGAGGTTGACCTCATCCCGCGCGAAGTTGACGAGGACAGCATCGCCCGCATGGTGCGCATCCTCCGCCCTCTCGCCGAGAACGTGAACGAGGTCGCAGGTTGCTTGTGGTTCCACTTCATCGAGGATGACGGCACCGAGTGGAAGATGAGCCTTGACCGCTGGAGCGTCAACCCCTAGGGCAAGCCCACAAACCCTCAAAGGAAAAGGCGCGCAAGCGCCTTTTCTGTTTTGCCGTTCACCCCGTTCGATCGACCGTTGGCGGGCGAAATTTTACCACACCTACCTAGAAGCTGTCAAGCACTTTTTCAAAAATTTTTAAAAAAATCCACTCACACCCAAAAATCGACCGTTCAACCGTTCACCAGCTAAAAACTACCGTTCGCCAACTCACCCCGCACAAACTTGTTTTTCTGATAAACTAAGTAGTGTCAAGGGAGGCTCGCAACGAGCGCAAGGGGCGCTCACCTGCCCAAGACGGAAGGGAAACTGCCATGACGAAGCAGACCACCATCACCCGCGCGGACGCGCTCCGCACCGCCATCGACCGCTGCGCCGACACCCCCGAGGTTGTCGAGGTGCTGGACAAGATGCTCGCAAGCATCACCAAGCCCCGCGCTAAGTCGACCGCGCCGAGCAAGTCGCGCATCGAGAACGAGCGCATGGCTCGTGAGCTGGCGGACGCCATACCCGCTGGCGCGGAAGTCAATTCCAAGTGGGTCACCGAGCACCTGCGCGGTTGCCTCACCACGCAGAAGGCGGCGGCTGTCGCTCGCGTGGGCGTGGAGTTGGGCATCCTCTCCAAGGTCGTGGACGGTCGGAAGGTCACGTACCGCCGCGCCTAGCGACCAACCAAGGCGGGGCGCAAGCCCCGCCAAGGGGTAAAGATTTCGGCACCGTTTCAACCCCTGTAAGCAAAGTAAACGGGTCAGCGGGCGCTCTCGCAAGGGAGCGCCTTAGCACACCGCAAAAGTTAACCAAGACTAACTTCCCGAGGGCGGGCGAAAAATTTTAGCACACTCACGCAAAAAAGTCAAGTCTTTGTCGGTGAACGGTAGGAAATCGTCGGTGAACGGCGCCCGCATCTATCGTGCAAAAGCACGATAAAACATGTTATGTCAAGTTACGATTATGCATTTTATGCGATATTCCATCTATTTTATGCATTCTATTGGTTATCGAGGGGCATTTTATGCAAAGTCACGCGAAGCGTGACATATAGCTAGTTATGTAAAGTTACAACACCGCATCGAACAAATGTTCGATATCGAACAGACGTTCGCCCTGCACGGTCGAGGTCTGGACGCGCGCTATACGCCCCATTTTCCGAGATTTGGCGGCCCGCAGCATCTCGCCAAAAATCTCCCGATTCCCGCATCTGGACACGCTCTATACGCCCTTTATTCATTTTTCTGGAAAAAATTTTTTCTGTTGATAATTTTTATTTTTTTGATATAATTAAAATAGAAAAAAAGAAAGCGCCCTGTTTTATACAGGACGCTCTCCGAGAAAGGGGCCGGGGCGCGCCATGACTCACGCCACCGTTTAGAAAGGGGTAACTTACTAAGCCTTCGGCTTACGCTTCTTGCTTAGAGTAAGCTCATAACGCTCACCGCCGATCTCAAAGGCGATGATACGCTCGATGTTCGTAATTTCGATGCTGTGAATCATGTTCAGCGTCTCCGCATCGGTGTTACCGAGGCCGCACAGATACTCATGCAGACCAGCGATCAGCGCACGCTTCACATCATCAGGCTTGCGGGTCGGCTTCTTACGCTCGCCACCCTTCGCCCGCATATTCGTACCATTTGCACGAGCCTTCGCAGTAAGCTCCGCCACAACAGGGTCAATAATATAACCCTCATCACTAAGATAGCGGTCGATCGTCTCGCGGTTGCTCAGACCTTCCTTGCGGCCCTGCGCAAACACAGTATCAGGAATGTTGATCGTCTTCTCGGTGCCATTCTCAGTGGTGAAGGTATACTTCATGGTGGTTACTCCTTAAGTGTCATGGTATGGTGGAGGGGAGTGTCCCTAGCCACTCCCCGCATCCCAAACTGCTAGGGCAGTCTCCACGCCGCGTTAGGCGATGACGAAGGTAGCGGGATCGCTCTTGCCCTCACCCTCGGTGCGGATGACGCGACCCTCACCGACCAGCCAACGGAGCGCTGCAGCCATCTTCTGATGGGAGACGCCCAGAGCACCAGAGAGCTCCTTGTTGGTGAGCGGTCCCTCAGCGCCAGCGAGGTACTCGGCGACTGCCTCGCGGAACTCCACGACCTCAGGCTTGGTCTTGTGGACGCGCGGCTTGGAAAGCTGGGCAATGTACTTCTCGCACATCGCGACAACCTCAGCGTCGTCATTCATCGTCTCAGCGATACGAGCGAACAGGTCCTTGCGGGTAATCTTCTCAGCCATTTTCTTTCTCCTTTTCTGCCCCTTATGAGGCTCCTTATTTTTAGGGGAGGCCATCCCCTCTTTACCAAGCTCGGAAGTTTCTTTTTCTTCCTTAACCTTATATATATATTATACTATATTTTAGAACTACTGTCAACAACTTTTTTTCTAGCTCCTCGATGCTTCCGATCTCCAATAGTAGCTCTAGTAGTTTGTTTTCCTTCCTTAACCTTACATATATATTATATCATATATTTTTTAATTTGAAAATAAGTTTTTTTAACCATAACCAGTATAAAACAACGAAAATTGAAAATGAAAATGAAAATTTTTCACCAGAAACGTTTAAAAATGAAAATTTTTTCCCAAAATTTTTACGTTTCAAAATGAAAATTTATAAAAAACTTCAAGTTTTTCCAAGAGTAGAAAGAAAAAATAAAAAAAATATATCACTTTAATTATACCAGAAATGCGGCGTTCTGTCAATAGCGAATTTTTTAGCTGGCCGCCGCACCACTTTTTCACTTCTATTGGACGTTCAAAATTGAAAATCAAATTTATTAACAGGAATCCTACTCCGACTATAAGACCAAATCATTAAAATGGCGTGAAATTTATACCAACCCTAGAAATCACCATACATTTTGTATGGGTTTTAATTAAAAAATACAAATAATGATACAAAATATTGTGGTACTTTGATTTTACGAGCGATCTCGCTAGATTTTGAAATGAATTTTTAGCTAAAAAATCCTTTTTGCGTTGCGGTTGCGGCGTCGAGAATGAAAAATTTTGCTGGTCATGACATGCGCACACTAGTTCCTCTAGTGTAGACAATTTTTATCTAGTGTAGACAATTTTTATGATAAACGTTTACGTTCATATGCTATATAAGCATCATTTTCAGAACCTTCAACTTCATTTTCGAGTCAATCAAACATTTGTTCGACAGTTCCGCCTTTTTCTTCTGCTAATTGTTCTATAGGCTTATATGCCATTAATAAACCTCTAGTTGTAGCTTTTAATTTTGGTAAATTTTCATCCGTAAACCCAAGCGCCGCACCAATTTCCATATCTTCAAATTTAGTACCTTCTGCCAATGCTTTAGTATCACCTTGAAATTCAATTTGACCTTTAATAATTTCTTCTTCTACCTGATCTAATAAATCACTAATAATAAATTCAGTTCTAATTGTTTCTAACCACCAAAGAAAAGTTTTTCCAACTCTAACTCTTCTTCGTACAATTAAACCATTAAGCTCTAATTGATGTAAGGCTTGCATTGCTTGTTTTCTAGTACGATCTTTATTAAATTTACCCATAGCTTGTTCAACTATATCACCATAGCTAAATAAACAAGGTCTTTTTATTTTTTGACAATATCCAAATCGTCTATACAGTCAATTATATACATTTATAACTTCTCCACTTAACATTTTAGTCATTTGCCTCACAAAATCTGTAGGTAAACTATTATAACTACCTTGTGGTTCTTTAACTATATAGTCTTTACCTTCTTCAATAATAATACCTTGTTGTTTTAACTTTTGTAAATCTCTAGCTACAGTTGATTTACTTCGATCTTTAATATTGTCACTAATTTTTTGAGCACTAGCATCACTTTTTTTTATGCGTCTTTTTTGTCCATCAAACTTAGAACTTAAACGTAAAAAAGTCAATGTTGACGTTAAATCAGGAGAGACTTCTAAATGAGTTTTATCCATAAAAATCCTTTTTCGTTAACGGTTTGAGCTTTAGCTCAAATCCGTTAACCGAGTAGAAATGAGTAGTAGAGTAGTAGGGTTGGTACCATTTTGAGACAAATCAAGCTTTTCAATAGTACCATTTTGAGACGTTCAATGGTACCATCTTGAGACGACAATCGACATCACAAATTTCAATAGTACCATTTTGAGACAAATTTTTATTCATCATTATCAGCTAATTGCACTATAATATTTACTTGTCTAGTTTCATCTTCCATAATATCACACACATAATCAATAATATCTCTTACCATTTCAGGTATATTTTTGTAGTTACTAACTTCTACAGCATGTAACCAATTTTCTTTTTCTTTCTTAGTTAAAGGTATACTTACCCTTTCAGTATATTTACTAGCCACTTGCGGCGCTCCGTTCCTGCGAATTCTTGATCTGAACATTATCCTCTATTATTATTATACCACAAAAAATTCAAAAAGTAAAGCCCCTTGCGGAGCCTTACTCTTCTTCTATATCATCTTCTGTTGGTTTTAGATATTCAGGTAATTCTTCAAAATTAATTCCTACATCGTTGTGCTTATCTAAAGCTATAAGTGCCATTGCACAACAATATCCAGAAGCGGTAACACATGCTCACGGACAATCAATCCAACATTCTCTATTTTCTTGTAGTGGGCAAAACACGATCCATCTTCTCTTCTCTATTATCAATTCTAATTGCTAGTGTAAATTTACAATATTTAGTACCAATAATATCATCTATATATTTGGTATCTGCGGCGCCCTTGTAAATGTATCCGCCAAGGCAATAGTCATACGTCCACTCACCCTGCCAGGCCATGCATTCGTAATCATAACCCATATATTTGCAATTATAACAATTATGCTTGCGGCTTCTCATAATCCATAATCGAATTTTCCGAAACGGATTCCAATGCATTATAAAACATTGATGTATAACGCACACAAGTATTAAAATACCAAGCAATATAACATTCAAAACTAACATTTGCGGCAGCTTGCAGATCCTCGAAAATTACTTGAAAAGCTTCTTCAAAATTCGGTAATCCTTTTCCGAGATTTTGGGTGAAGTTTCTTCTTTAACTTCAATTTCTTCTTCTTCTAGACACCAATTATACAATTCCTCTACGAAAATATTAGTATTTTCATAAAGTTTCTTAGCCATCGCAGCGAGTACACCCTTTTCTTTGTCATACTCTTCATCATCTGCGCAACGAACCCTAGTAATAGTCCCATCACTCCATTTAATTACCGTAACAGGTCCACTAAAAGTGATCTTCTCTATAAGGCCACGAAGTCGAGCATTACGTTCTTGAACTTTTTTCAATTCTGCCGCACGCTCTTTTTCTTTTTGTTGTTCATAGATTTCAGAAATTTTATCCCAATTTTCACCTATGTCTTTAAGAACATCATCACTTAAACGAAGACTAAGTTTAGCGCCGTCATAAGATAAAACTTTCCAATTACTACCACCCCAAACAGTATTAGGAGTAGTAGTAGTTGTGCTATTAGGATTATAAGTAATACCTGCGGAGGTCGTTGCTGCGGTGGTTTTAAGACTCCCCCATTCAACTTGAGGAGCATTAATATTAACTGTTTTACCAGTAGTAGAAGTAGTACTACTTGAAATTCCAATAGGAAAATCAGAAGTACCTACAGGTGGAATATGTACTCAACCATTCCCATCTGTAGTGATATTGTAATTATATTCAGGCTTTGTATCATAACCATAAGAACAAGTTACATCATATTTCATTATTTCTCCTAATTAAGATTAGTCTTTATCATATATTCTTCAATAAAAATAACGAGTGCGGCGGTCAGGTTTTCGCACGGAATATCAAACTTGTCTGCGAGTTTGTAAATGATATTCTTCATATAGTTCAACTCTACAGCCATATATTCATCTTCAAAATCATGCTCCCCCGCACCAAAATCAGACATGGACTCCGCATATGCGGCGTCCGCGTCTTCTTGGGCTAGATAAAAATATTCGTCATTGTAGTCGCTAGGCTCTACAACATCATACATATTAAACATAATTACCTCTTACCAATAATCAATATCGAGCTTTCTGCGGATCAGCGACCACAAGTTGCACTCATCATCTCCATAGTCACCGTTAGGCCACTGCTCGGCAGCAATCAGATCGAGGACATCCTCGATCTGCTCGAAAGAGAAGACCCTTCCCCGTTCGAGCGCCGCATGACGGTTTTCCGAGTTCGACTTGCGCTCTTTACGCTCTTGCTTCATATTTATTTCCCCACCATTTCTCAGCTAGTTCTTTAGCCCTATCTTCACCAAGGATGTCCGCATACTCGTTAAAAATCTTGTGGCGAGCATCGATCTCCCAAGCACCATAACCTTCTGCGCCCATTTCGTCAATAAGCCAATAAATCATTTCTTCGGAAAGATCGATATTACCATTGATACGATGTACTTTAATTAGAGCGTCAATAATACTTTCAATCATCCAACCAAGCTCTTGGATGATATAATCCCTCATTTGCTCAATGGCTCCTTCCTTAAATTTAGGAAGTCCATTTTCAGTTTCACTAGCCATATAAAGTAGTTCTTTTTGATGCTTAATAATATGCACATCTACACGGTGGCATAAATGATTAAACCACTCTGCTGCAAGAGTATCTTCATCAAAATAATTAGCTTTCTCGTTCCAGTTCATCGTAATTAACCCCTTTCAGGTCCGAAGTAATAATAATCCATTGCGGCGTCCTCAATGAAATTCTCGGACAGACCAAACAGAACGGCATAAAACTCAATCGCTCCCTCGTAAGCGTCATAGTTTTCATCCGCATAGTATTCAGCGATTTTAGCAACTGCCCCATCGAAACGCTTGTCCTCGATGCAATTATCGACAACGTGAAGATTAACATAAGCCATTTCTTTCCCCTTTCTCTCTTTCTATATATATTATAACATAAAAAAAAAGAGCTGACAAGAAATATTTTCTTGTTCAGCTTTAGAGTATTTAAGCCATGAATAAAAGTATCTTAGCCACACATTTTATTATATTGTCTAGTGTACTCATACATTATAATACTTGCGGCGCTTGCAACATTGAGGCTCCGCACAGAACCATACTGTTGTATATAAATCATCCTGTCACACATTTGTATGCTTCTCTTGGATAATCCGTCTCCTTCTTCTCCATATAAAAAAGCAGACTTAATAGGAAATTCAACATCAAAAATATTTTCAGGATTATATTTTTCAATATTATCTACGGCAAAGATAATATACCCCTCCCTGTGAAGTTTATCAACGACCTCCCGCAGATCATCGGCATGATAGACATTTTCATAATGATAAGTCCCAACAGTACCGCGAGTATCATATCTGCGGCGACCCACAATATACACTTCTTTTCCCAAAAATGCATTGTGTGATCTAATCGCAGAAGCCTTGTTAAAGTCTCCCGAAAGGTTAATAAATATATTTATACACTCGCTTCTGTTCTTTTGAAGGTCAGCGCGAATTTCAGCATTAACCCATTCCTTATATTTGGAGACAACATTTCTGTTGTCTCCGTTATAATCTAATCCAAAAGAGTAAGGAGTAATCATTACTTATCTTTCTTTGCGGGTCTAGCGTCGTATACTTCCATCAAATTATAGCAAAGAGGGCAACGACGATTGTTTGCCTTAGTGCGGTATACGAAAATATCGCAGTTTTTGCAAAGAAACTTATAAATGAACTTTTCTTTGTTCTTTTTCTTGTAATGCAACCATTTCCAGTTCATTAGTTCTCCTTATTGCGGGCAGCCTCTCCCCACCATTCAAGGTCTTTCCAAATATAGATGCGGGTGATGTCGCCATCATGTTCCATGCTATACCGACAATAGCGCAAAATTTCGTCAACTGTTCCATACTTTTGGACACTTTGACGTTGATATGGGTCAACCATAAAAATATTAATACACCAATCGTGCATTTCTACATCATTTTCATCCCTATCAGGATAAAAAATATGATAATTCGGTTTAGTCATTTGCGGCCTCCACAATGTAAATTTTATGTTTGCCAAGCATAATTTCATCGCCTGGGAAGACAATATCTTCGTCTCCCCAAGCCATTTGTCCATTTACAAAAACTGCACCAGCATCAATGTACCTGCGGGCGTCTGCGAATCCCTTCGTCAGACCTCCATTAACCATTGCCTGCTTGAGACTTAGACCAGGATCACCCTCATCATCACAGATTTCCCAGTTCTCCATACCACCAATGATGCGGCAGTAGGCATCTTTACCACCATCAACTGCAATAGCGCCGCACTCACAAGGAGTGTAAACAAAATTAGTATCCTGCGGAATGATGCTGCCGCACACCCTGCACTTAATAAAACGCTTAGTCATTTTATTCCCCTCTCTTCTTGAGAAGTGACTTTGCTACCCAAAACTCTCCGCAGCCATTGAGCCACTTAGTATAAAAACCAGCTACCTGCCATCCAATCAAAAATGCCTTTTCAGTTTCACGCTCTACCCAATAAGTCTTTTCTGCCATAGCCATGCAACAAACACCGATTGCCTTTGTAGTACGATACTTCTTTTCAATAACCCAAGTGGGAATATCATAATCAGTAATATTAAACTTCTCAGCTGCCATTTTTACCCCTTTCTTTACCCCTTATATATATATTATACCATAAAAAAATAAAGCAGACAAGCATTATTTTTATGCTTATCTGCTATCGTCTATGGCGCGGACAGAGAGATTCGAACTCCCATTACCTTGCGGTAAGCCTGGGTTCGAGCCAGGTGCGATTCCAATTACGCCATGTCCGCATTTTCTATAAGTTGTTCCACTAAAGTTTCTCGAATTCGTTTTTCTTTAGGGGAGGTAAAATATTGGTCAAGTAATCCTATATCATCATCATACATAAATTCTAAAATACCAACTGGAATTCAAATGTCTTCATCATTCTTTTCCATATTTTCTATGTGTTTAATAACATCATAAAGTTGCGTCGAATCAAATATACTCATTATGTTCATCCTTCGCGGAGTAATTGGCATGGCAGGGGTGGAGGGATTCGAACCCCCGCCGATGGGTTTGGAGGCCATCGTTGACGGTTTTGCGTACCACTACTACTTTCGTAGCCCTCTTTGGTTTGTGGTCTGGACTATATCTTCGCCATATCAGGAAGACTTAGGCGGCGGATCATCTAGTCTCTACGGGTGAACTTATCTTCCCTCGGTGTTGCCATTTAACAGGGTTCACCGATATTATCCGCTCCACTTTAATCGTTTCCGACTAAAGGCTCCACAATTAAAGACCGCTGTGCTACCGTTACACCACACCCCTATTATTTATATTATATCATTTATTCATTTATTTGTAAAGTTACATATCTTTCAACATAACTTTCAACTTCAAATTTAGGAAGAGACTTCAATTCCTTATCAGTTATTGGGTCATCAAAAATATAAACGTTTTTGATGCGGCCGCAGATAGTGCAATACTCACCTCTATGCCAATGATTAATAAAACCATATTTATCATGCGTGGCTTTTATTAAACAATTACTATATTGATGCTTATGTTTTGCTCGCTTAACCTTCTTTTTAGGTGCGGGTTTTCTATAAGTATCATATTCGTGGTCGTGATCGTAATGGGCAAGAGGATCTTTATGCATTCTCTGCCTCTATTATTTCACGCAATTCCGTGGCATATTTATCTATAGTTTCTTTTAATGCTACTGTTCGTTTTTGAATTGAATAAATATTTGGGTCATTTTCTGCATCATGGTAAGCATCTATAAATTCTAATAGTGTATTTTCAATAGTGCGAGACTCAACATAATGACATTCATTTACCATATATTCATTTCCATAAGAATCTTCTGCCCACCATTTATATCCATCATAACTAATCACACATACTTTAATAGGTGTTTTACAGCTAGGATGTGTTATTGTATCATGTACATAAATAGACATTTCATCTATATCAGTAGGTAGTTTAATATAAGAATTATTAATTTCGTTTTTAATTTGTTCGGCTAATATTTTTACCTTAGGAGCATGAAGCGCATAATCTCCATATCCAATAGCGTCATCAGCATATTGAATTAATTTATCCAAAGCATCCATAATATCTCCTACAACAAACAATCTCGAATTATATGTTCATATAACAATGCATCTTCATTTTGAATTTTAGATAAAGACCACGGTTCTTCGTCTAAATCAATTAATCCCGCTCAATCAAAATAAACTCTTTTAATATAAATCTGTGCGGCGGTCTTGCAAATTACATCTGCTCCCGCAACAAAATGACCTTTTATTGGCAAGTAATAAATTTCCATTTTTGGAAATCGTTTTTGTAAAATATAGGCAAATCACAAACAATTTCCATGCAACCAGTTGCAGTCACATGAAAATCGTCTATGTATAAAGTCTAATACTTCACTAATATAGGTCATTACGCCAGGACTTGTCCTTCCTGTTATAGCTCTTCTTGGTCTTGTGCGGACCGTGCCCGCACACAAACCCATTATACTGCGGCTTCTGTGCATCAAACATCTGCATAGAAGTGATCGTTCCGCAATAAATCTTCTGCTTCTTCTTTGCCATGACTTTACCCCTCATCTATAGTAGTAACCCATACATCTATGAAACACTCTTCGGGCAAATTGTTTTCTTTACGAAATTCATCCCAAAGCTCTAGCAATTCATCACGCCAATCAAACTGACGACAATCAACATCAAACGAAGTTTCATCTTCATATCCATCGTTATTGTAAAAATTAATTTGATATGAAAAAACAGTACCATCCATCCATTGCATAGGATTATTCATCTTAAGGATAATCTTTTTGGCGGTATCGGTATGCATTACAATTTTCCTTTCTTCTTTTCCCTTTCTATATATATTATATCATAAATAAAATGTTCTGTAAACAAAAAAATAGGGGAACCCCCGTAAGAATTCCCCTTGCAAAACTCCTATATAGTTGGAGTTTTATTATTTTGTTCTTCAACAAAGCTATATCAAAAACTAAATGCGACCTTCGCCGTACCCTTATACAATGCTGCAATATTCAGCCACGTAGGAGATAAGTCTGAGCCATAGGGAGCGACCCTATAACTTCTTACCCCAGTCAAATTGACCAAATCTACTGCGGGATTGCTTACCCGCAACTTTCACCCATCATTCAGACATATTATTATAATTTGCAAAATAATATTCTTATTGCAGATTTGAGCTACTCGCACATTAACCTTGTCTTATGGGGAAGTCACCTTCCCGCAACTGCAAACTTCCTTGTGGTATTCCCAGCGTTCCTGCTTTGGGCACCACCCCGCACAGCCGTCTGGGTTCAAACTCCGCTGGAGCGCCTATTGTGGAAGCGACAAGACATTGCCTTTTGCTCGCAAAATATTTGAGCGCCATTCTGTTTTCTGTTGGAACATTTTCGTTCCTTCTGCGACTTGGTTACCTACCGCCGCAAAGCCTAAACTTAAAGTATCCCATAAGCCTGTATCCGACTCAATTGACAGAAGCCCATGACCGTATGATATTACGCATACACATGGTTCACGTAGTTTTTGATATAACTTTGTCAAAGAACTGGTTGACTCTTGCGGAGCCACCGCTTAGTTCGGGTTAGAGTCGAAACCCTGAAAACTCTCGTGTTTTCTAACGTCCAGCAATGTTAAGGCAGTCGTTGGATGTCTACCATCGCACCATAGGTCAGCGATACAACCACCGCCATTACCCGTAGGGCGGCTCAACCGTCTGGCTTTGACCATCACCAGCTTTAGGGATCATCACGGCTCCTTCCGCATCGTACTTTTGGCTACAGCGACGATGAAACTGTGGAGGAAAGAATCCTCTTTTTGAGGTTTCTAATCAAAAGTTTTTTCTCGTTGTGACGAGTTTCTCTTTTGACAAAATACATCTTGGCACTTGCCACATGGGATTACCTTATGTATTTTGGAAACCCCAAAAAGAAAATTCTCTTTTCTTTAACCTCACAATATATATTATATCAAAAAATTTTTGTTCAGTCAAGTCTTTTTTTTATCTAAACATAAAATTTTTATAACATATATTTTTCAACCGTAAAATCTTGTATTAAATTACATTTAGATTTTGCTCCAAATTTAGGTAATTCAGTTCTAAAAACTTTAGATACAGAATTTTCAATTAATTCTACGGGAATTACTACTAATTGATTTTCAATAATAGATACAATAAAGTCTATTTCGTTTTTTGTATAATGTTTAGTTTTTACTTGATTTGTTGTTGACACTTTATTGCAAGTTTGTATGGTATAACTATTATTATTATTTAATTTTGCTGTTTTACATTGTATTCGTCATATATTTATACCATTGTCTACCAATAAATCATATCGAGCATTATTACCATAAGGAATAGACACAATATATCCTAATGCAATAAAATATTGCATACACATTAATTCAGTTGTTAACCCTTTGATTTGTTGCTCATTAAATAAATTTATCATATTGCCCTTGTATTTAATTTTCAAATTTCCAAATCAACTATAATAATATTATACCCTAAATTTTTTGTTCTGTCAACAAATTTTTTTTGGCTAGTCTACTTCGGTTCGAACGAAGAACGTCTGAGTCAGAGTCAGAAATTTTACCAATTAAACTATAGACTAACAAAATCACAAATACTATATACTTTTTGTGATTTTGGATTATGGCTGGAGGTGAGGAATTCGAATCCCCATTAATAGGATCAAAGCCTATTGTCCTACCTATTGAACGAACCTCCATTGATGGTAGCCCGTAGGGGAATTGAACCCCTATCTCTAGATTGAAAGCCTAGCGAACTAACCACTATTCTAACGGGCCTTACATAAGATTTTTTCAATTTTTACTACCCAAAATCTCTCATAGAAGAACTTTGTTTTCAAATTTCTTCTAATTCTTCATTGCTATATTTATCAATAATACTTTTCATACTGTCCTAACCGATTAGACGATGGCGACATTATTGGTACGGGTGGAGGGATTCGAACCCTCATGCCTATTTCAGCGCTTGATTTTGAGTCAAGGGTGTATTCCGTTCCACCACACCCGCACTTATTCAATTGTCAATGGTAGGGGAGAGAGGATTCGAACCTCTGCCTCTCGGTTATAAGCCAAGTGCCCGTACCTAATGTGCTACTCCCCCATCAGTATCAATAACTTTGGCTTGTATCTTATACAGCCTATCATGCTCCCATTCTGGCGTTAACCAATTTACGCCTTCCTGAAAAGCCTTTGCCTCTTTACGATTGTCATATACTCGAACAGGATACCCCGCAGGAGCATAAATAATATATACAACCTTCTTAGCCATTATTTCCCCTTTCTTTCCCTTTCTTTATATATATTATATCATATAAAGTTAATTTTGAAAAGGAAAATTTTTAATCTAACCAAATAGGACAACCGAGTAGCCACTACACTCCAGAAAACTTGCTAGATTTTCCATCTTTATGGGCATCCGTTATTTAAGCATTTTCCTATTTGGTTTTATTATCTGGTACACCCGGTGGGACTCGAACCCACGGTCTTAGGATTAAAAGTCCTCTGCTTTTCCAACTAAGCTACGGGCGTATGGTTTACCTGGTGTGATTCAAACACACGACTTTTTGCTCCCAAAGCAAACGCGCTACCAAGCTGCGCTACAGGTAGAATATTGCGCCTTTCGCAGACATAGCCAAAACTATCTGTCTTTCATCGTCACGCCGAAACGCTCGAAGGGCATTTGTAAATGAGAGTTTGCAACCTAATAGTTCTATTGCTACCCTACAAAAATTTGCTGGAGCCAGCGATAGAATTCGAATCTACAACCTAGTGATTACAAATCACTTGCGCTACCGTTGCGCCACGCTGGCATAAGCAGGACGTTGCCCAAGACCGCCCAGAGATACTGTTTTTATTTTCAGGAGGTTACAGCTCCTCCATTCCGTCTTGGCAGAATATCAGTTTTCTTTGCTTACCTAGGTTGAAACTGACAAATCTTTACCTAGTATAAAAAATGCTGGTTTTTATTTTATAGTCTAGTCCAGCCCCTAGACTTGCGGCAACTCCCTTGGGTATTTAAGCCAAGTTTATGTTTTACGCTTTACGCCTGCTGTGCTCACAGCCTGACTACATAAAACGGAGGTTCCTCCGTACTTTTTTAGCCATCGCTAGACGTCTCTGCTTCGACATGGCATCAAAAGCAATGTGCGAAGTGTATGCTCAACCTACGCACTTAGTGACCGACATTACTCGTTAGCCGCATACACCCAATGGACTAGCTTCCCTCAACTTGTATCCTTTTGTATTTATATCGCGCGCAAAGTCTCTGCTCATGTAGTCCCATCCCAACGCGCGTTCCAACTTAATCAAAAGTTGAAAACTGAATATTTAAAAGACAGGATCTTCATTTTACTAACCTAGCCTTACTGGACCACAAACGTGGCGTGTCTCCTTTGACGATCAGCTACTTCGTCCTTCCTGTTATAGAGACATCACTTCTAACCTACAAGGACAGCCCGGGTGTTCCCTTACATATTATCCAAAGTCCGTTTAACCATTACCGGACGCACTAGGTAAACTTTTAAATATTCAATTTTCAACTTTCGATATATTTATTATACTATAAAAATATAATTTTGTCTATAAACAATTTTTAATCTAAGACTGAATGCCTCATAATAGTATCCCAAGCCCAATCAAACATATTATAGGTAGCATCATTCTGACATTCAACAAAAAGACGCATAAGATTATCCCAAGAACCAGATTGATAACCCATAATACGAGTTATATCTACAAACTTGGCAAAAACTTCTGTAAGAGTTTCGTCCATACCAATATTATAAGCGACATTAAGACCTGCGCCGTTATCATATTCCATAGTAAAATCAACCATTGAAACTCCTTAAATATTTTTAAACCATATCATTAATTAATTTTTCAACTTTCAATATATTTATTATACTATAAAAATATAATTTTGTCTATAGACATTTTTTAATCTAAGATTGAAACTCCTTAAATATTTTTAAACCATATCATTAATTAATTGAATAACTCGTTCTGTTGAATGTCCATCACAAGCACCCGCAGACAATTCACGACATTTTCGTTCTACTTTTGTCATACCCGCTCGATACGCTTTCCGCATTAATTTTACTAGTTTCTCTTCATTATTTTCAACAGCAATAAATTTTGAACTATAACTATCAGGATAACTCATATACATACCACGACTAGTTAAATAATCATCATTACCATCCGCAGTTAATACACAAGGTTTGTTTAATATATAACCATCAAAAATAATACTACTAAAATCAGTAACTACAACATCACAATCAATTAAATAAGGTATAGAAGGTTTTTCACTACTTATTTCATATATGTGCTTATATTTTTGAGTTAAAACTGGTTTTTTGACAATCATATGTCGTTTAATAACAAAGATTTCATTATCTTTTAGTAAAAAATCAAGATAGTCATAATTAATATGCGGCATAGGCTTATTATATTTCGATCTGAAAGTTGGTACATATAAATAAGCTCGTTTATATTCGCTCAAGATAGTTTTACCATCCCCCTTTTTAACACCAAAATATTTATCTGTGCGGGGCATACCTAATGGCAAACATCTTTCTATTGGAATATTTGCGGAGGACGCCGCAAATCGTCTACCATATTCACTAGAAGTAATATAAAAATCAGTTAAAGCACATTCTACAGGAGTATAAGCATTAGGCTGATCAGCTCCATAAGTTTTACCTCCGCAACACCCATGCCCAATCATAATCATGCGATGATTTAATGCTTTTCCACGAATAAAATCATCGCTTACAATAAGGTTAAAACTTTTAAATTTAGATAAATCTGCTCAACCGCTTTTTATAAAATGTTTTTTGCCTGTATATGCTTCTCATACAGCTGTAATATTTTCACAGCGTCCTAGTGGTCGAGAAGAATTAAATAAAACGGTCATTTATCCCCCAAAAAATCATTAGGTAATGTCATGTGAAAATTCTGGTATACAATGCCTCGAAATGTGCGGCTTCCGAGGCATTTAATAACTCCGCACAGCCAGGTCGTTTTCTTTATAGTGGAGGAACGAACTCTTTCCACTTTCTATATATATTATAACATAAAAATTATGTTCTGTCTATAACAATTTTATTCCCAGAAATCGCAAGCATCCCTTAAATGTTGTGCATATTGCGCTTTAGTCCCGCCTTTTCCAGAAGCGAGTTCATCCGCCAAATTTTGTATCGTAGATATAAGACCTGAACGTAATTCAAATTCTCTAATGCTGTCTTGCTCCCAATCATGGGCTTCTTGTCTCCAAAAACTAACATCGTTTGCCTCATTTAATAGATTAAGATAACCTTGTAGTTCTTCAATATCAGCATCATTTAATCCAATAGATAAAAGAAAATCTCTAGCCGTGCGGCTGTCATAAATTACATAGTCATTCACTAAAATCATAATTTTTCCTCACTTTCTATATTTATTATAACATAAATAGAAAGTTTTGTAAATAAAAAAAATAGGCGCAGTACTTTTGTACTACGCCTATTTCAAAATCAAAATTTTAACTAAAAAGTGCATTTAGAAAATCAGTAGCCCAATCTTCCCAATTAATTTTGTTTTCTTGCGGGGCTGGCTTTTCTTCTAGCTTTCTATTTAAAGCCTCAATTTCTTGCCTAAGAGCCATGTTTTCCTTAGTAATTCTTTCATTTTCTTTTCTAATTGCGGCAAGTAAAGTAGTATAATCTACTTTTTGCTCTTTCTTTTCAGCCTCAATTTTCTTAGCTTGTTCTGCTTCTTTGAGTGCGGCAACCTGCTTTTCTTTTTCTTCACGAATATCTTTCCATAACTGGTTAACTAGTTTATCCTCTTGTGTTCCTGTGTAATGTTTGTCAATATTAATACCATTTGTATCTTGATAACGGAATCCAAGTTCTTGTTGTCCATCTTCATTAACAACATAAGAATAGTTAACTGTTTGACCGATAGGTTTTCTACTCATTTTATCTCCTTAGTGCTTAATACCATCCATATTTACGCCAATGTTCCTGTGCTTTGGCTCAACTTCCATACCGATTTTTTACATAATTATCAGCAGTTCTTTCCTGATTTTCTACTGAATAATCTCCATTTAATTTATCTTTTGATAATTGATAGCGCCCAATATATTTACCACTTGGAGAAACTGCATTATAGTTTCCTCCACTTTCACGTTGAGCAATCCACTCTTTAGCTTCTGCCTCTGACATATTGCTAGGAGCGCTATATTTATAACTTTTATTAGAATAAGTATATGTCTTTTTAGGAATTACTTTTTTAGAAACTAATTTTCCTTGCGGCGGACTATCTTTTACACATGCAACCGCTAGATTTTCAACTCCTGTAGAAACTCTAGTAGATACATCTGTTCAATTCGTAGTAACAATACCAGTTGTTGCTATTGTCAATACTACTAAAATTGCAAGTATTTTTTCAATCATACTTATTTCCTCCCCTCACTAAAGAATAAAATTCTTTAGGAATGTTTGTTGATATATCGGTTGAAAAAATATTCTATTTATAATTCAATTTTAGTAATAAAGAATTACTTTTTATTGCCCTCTTTGATAATATATGTACCATCTTCGTACATCATTTGTGCTAATTCTATAACAGTTTCACATTTGTGGCATCTATCATTGTAAACGCACTGTCTGCCGCAATTCAATTTACGTTCTATAAAATTAGGCATCTCCTGCCGCACAGGATAAAAAATTTCAAGGTCTAAGTTAATTTCTCTTAAATCATTATACCAATCATGCTTAATAAACCATGCTTTATATAATACAGTAAACATATTCCAATTATAAGCATCAGATTCAAACTCATAATAACAATCAAATTCTGCAACATCTATATATTCATTTAATTGACTATAATGACGTGGAGTAAAGATTGGACTATGTATGTCGCTACCCGCCGCGGGAACAGTAGAAGGAATACGATTAAGTATTAATCGAATTTGAACATTGCTATTCTTACATCTATTGGACACATCTTCAAGTCTATAACATAAATCATCTGCTATATAAACATCACTTACACCCATTTGAATTAACTTATCCAAAAGAACAAAGTTAGATGCGGGGAGCGTATAATCAAAGAAAAATTTAATTCCTTTTTCTTTTAATTTTTCTACATACTGATATTGAGCAACATTTAAACGTACATAAATATTATCATAAATTTTATTTAATGTAGATAAATGACTAATTGGCATTTCACTACTAGTGATAGCTATATTAATTCGTTTTCCAGAATATTGATTGCAAAAAGATAAAAGCTTATCAAACAGCATGGAACTTTCTTCCTTTTTCCCTGCTGCTTGATTCAGCTTATCTGTCTCTGTATATTTATATGGATTATAATTAATATTTCATTCACTAACTACATTTTCATGTTTACAATGTAATTGAAAAGGAGTTGCTAACTTCAAAGGAGTTCCTTTCTAATGGCATTCAAAAGCATCATCAATTTTATTTTTAAGATATTGCGGCAGCCGCACGTAATCAATATCACGAGCAGCTAACTGTTCATCAATTACAGTACTGGAAATAAAATACCCATAATTACTGCGAATATAATGAATCATATCTATAACTTTGTTTTCAAGCACGGTTTCCTCTGCTAATCCTAGGGTCATCATATCTCCTGGAACTAGAGGATTAAGTTCCCAATCAAACATTTTTTCTGTGTCAAACATAGTTTTTCCTTTCTATTTAATTATATTATAACATAAAGAAAATTTTCTGTCAACCATAAAAAAGTAGAAAGACTAAGTGGCGGCTTAGTCTTTCCATAAGAAAGGAAGTTTTAATGTAAATGATTAATAATCATAAACATTATTTATATAATCCACAATGTTTTCTCCTTGGCTAAGAAGATTAATCATCTTAAATGTTTTTTCTGAAAGGGAGGTGAGAAGATGAACATTGGGGTTACTAGGAGGAACGACCTGGGTATGATAGTTGCCCAAATCAAAACTAAACAGTTCACTAGAACCATAGGTTTGGATGTATTTGTTATACACTTCCATTGGAGAAAGGAATTGTTTGCGAGAGAATCCCAATCCCCAATCCTCATGAGTCATGATCTGCATATCGCTAATCAAGAAAATCTTGTCGTAATGCTTTTGTAGCAACTGAAAAGCTGGGACAATATCTGTGCCATAGCCACAGTTATCATTCTGTATCATTTTATTGATAGTATGAAATACATCATCATTTTGATTAAAATGACACATTTTGGCGCTATTACCAAATTTGATAAAATCAATATTAGGATTAGCATACATAAGTGCGGCGGCGTAAACGGCACCTGCCTCTACAATACTAATTTTAGAGTTAGCGCTAATAGGACTGCTCATTGAACCTGAAACATCCAAAATGATAACAGCAGACCCATCAATAGTTGGCATATTTGAAACTGACTTTTTGAAAGCAACATTCAAAGCCAAACGAATACCAAGATTTGCGATACCGCAATTCCTAGCAGCACTATAAATTTGATATGGAAATACCATAGACTCTTCAATACTGTGCTTGTTAGTAAGCTGCGGCTCCAAATAATCAAGAATCCAATTATTTGTTACAAAAGAGCAGTTATAAATGTTGCGAAGGTTGCGAAGCAGCGCAAGATAACCCAGTTTCTTTGTTTCAACTAGGCGCTTCCACTCTTCTTCTCGCTCCACCGAGGACTCTGCTCCACTAATAGCAGTTTCCCAAGTGTCTACCACTTCCAAATTGCCTTTTTGATATGCATCAATATGCTCAGAATATGCGTGAGTACGATTAATAATATCATGCATATTCCATTCCTTACCTTTCATTTGATACTTTCCAAGAGCATAACCAGAAAGTTTAGAAAGGTAATCTGCAAAACCACGATTCAAAGCATGGCTATATTTTTGATTAAGTAGCTCTATTGCAGCAAAAACTTCACCTACGTCATCAGGACGATGCGGGTACTTAGCATAAAATCTACGCTTATTCTCAAAACTCTTATTATTCAGCCATGCGGCGACCAGTTGAGATACAGACCTCATACCGAGTTCGTTACGCGCAAATACAGCACACTTAGCTACAAACTCATAGCCATACTTATTAGCTACTTCTTCAGTTAGCTTAATAAAACGATCGCGTTGCGTCGTTGCAGTTTCATAAAAAGCATCTTCAAGATAACTTGAAAACAAAAAATTAAGCCACTCTTCAGCAGGTGACTTTATATATACACTCCCACCTTCGTGAGAGATTGTTTTAATTGTTGATTGATTGTTCTGATTGAACTTTGCCATGAACATCCTTTCTTAAAAATATAGGAAATAACATACACAGAATTAATTGAGCTATAATAATATTACTATTATTAGTTGGACTTGAACCAACAACCTCCTGCTTATGCGGTGCTCTATCCGATTCTTGTCATTAGAAGTAGCTGTGTATTCGTCACTATACTACAAACAGTTAAGGAAATAACACTTGCGGGTCTAATAATAATCATCCCAATATTGAAGTAACCGCAAGTTCGTCACTTAACTTAATTATATTATATCAAAAATTTTTTTATTGGTCAAATTAACTGTTAAAGTTACTATAGTCAATAATAACAGGCTTACCTGCGGCAGTGATACCAATATTTCCATAATGAAAATCGCTAATGTGCTTATCTGCCAAAAAATCAAGAAGCATACTTACCTCTTCTGCGGGATAATTATCATAAAAAAGTCCTAATACTTCTTCGCTAAAACCAACAGAGTAAAGAACTGTTTCACACATGCTAGATGCTTTAACTTTAGCTTGTTCAGAGATTTCAATATTCTCAACATTATCCAAAGTTTCTTCAACTTTTTGAGAAACATATACAGGAATATTCCTCATGGTAAATCCCAAAAAGAAAGTAGCTGCAAAAAATTTAGTTAGTTGCGGCAGATGCGTTTCGATATAAGCATAAGTTTCTGCTTCTACTCCGCAGTAATCCCAACAATCATACCAAGTTTCATCTTCAGGAGAACACAAGGAAGTAGCATGACTATAATCTTGATATTCTTCTTCTTCGTCTTCCCAACAACCCATAATGGGCATTTTAATAACAAAATGCTCCATTTCCTTATAATGGAAAACGACTTTAGAAGCACCATAATTGTATTTATCAGCCTTGACACAATACCTCATATTTTCCCAATGATCTTCACAATCCTCGGGTTCATATTCGTTATACATATCATTCCAATAAAGGCGGTCAAGACGCTGAAGTATGCGTTGAGCTGCTTCTTCAATCTGCATTATAAACTTCCCTTCTTTCTTATAATATAATTATATCATAAAAAAGAAATTTAGTCTATATGCAATTTTTTATCGTTGATTTTTCCTCTTTTATCTGAAAGATGTACAATTTTAGCAGAATAAACATTTTGAAAAAGAAAATTGAAAACCTCTATATAAGATTTATATACATAATTAAGCGGTTGCGTAGGTCAGAAAGGCATTACTTCTTGAGTGTAATGGATAAAACGTGCGGCGGTCTCTTCATCGACCTCCCGCACGCATCCTTGTTTACTTGTAAATGAAATATAAGTACCTGGAGGACAATACTCACAAGTATCATTCTCACAATATTTACATTTCAAGGTTATGTAACAAGCATCCTCCACTACTTAGCTTTTCTAATATCAAAAATCACCCCATCAACAGGATGTTTGATATTATTAATTCTTTCTTGCGCATCCTCTTTAGTAGCGTAGGAAAAAGCTTCATCGAGGCTAGTCACTCTACGACCGCGTATATCCAATGCACGGAAAGTTTTGTCTGGTTGATGCATTTTACCAGTCTTAGAATCTTTCCAAGGCTTTGTCCTTTTCCCGTATATTAGTCATTGGGGCATATTACAACTCCTGTATAAGATAATTACTAATTTTTAATTCACTTTCAGTTAACAAACGATAATTCCCAATATTAGGTGGAGCATTTCAAGTATAAGCGTTTCATCCTCATTCTACACTATCTTTGTCGTACACCATCACAGGGCCCCGCACAAAATATACCATATTATTTATTCCATAAAAACAACCATCTTTATTTGCTTTTGGAAAATAGTTTATATGTTCTGACATATTAATCTAGGCACTTCCAATAACGCTCTTCTTCAAGGTCACAATCAGCCTCTGTTGGGAAAAAATATTCGTCATGACCAATCCATCCAAAAGCAGGATAAATGTCAATATCATTTAAAAACCTAATAATGACATCAAGCTGATTCATATATTTGGTATAATACTTGCGGCAGTATGCTTTGGCATCCTCATTCTCTAGGCGATGCTCATGGTCAAAATAACTCCATGCTTTGCGATGCAACCTATTCAGCGCATCAAGAATTTGCTGTTGCTTCTCTTCAGGCAACGTAAAAACAAACTCATTGCAATACTTATAATAATCGACCATTTTTTCTTCCTTTCTCTCCTATAATTATATTATATCAAAAAAAGGAATTTTTGTCTATTATTATTTTTTAGATTTGCTTTAATGTATTCATAATATTGTCAATTTTAGGATGCGATTTACTAACGCCTATACAGGTCTCTCTATTTATAAACACTAAGTCATTGAAAGGTTCATGTTCTTTAGGAGATATAGCATACCTAAAAATTTCTTTAATTACAAAAGGATTTAATTTATCTGCTTCAGGCTGAATATCATTATATGTTAAAGCACTTTTAAGAGAACTTTCTACTCATACTCCAATAACTTTAACATTATTTAAATTCAAATTTTTAAATACACGTATTCTTGATTCTAGAGTAGTTTGAGTATCATCTGCCACAACAACTTTATGTGTTTGTAAGGCTTGATTAATTTGTTTACAATAAATTTTATTTGACATTGAAGAAAATACACTTAATTCTGGATGTGCTTTTAAAATTTTTGTTTTACTAATAATAACACAATCTTCATGTGTATCTTGAATATATTTAGCAATAACAGATTTACCAACACAAGGTGGTCCCATTAAGAAAACTAATTTAGTTGGCATATTCATGTCATCCTTTCAATACAAACATTATCTCTCTCTAAATATATTATATAATTCTTTTTTTTGATTGTCAAGTAAAATTTACTATTGACTAAATTTTCTTTTTATTATATAATATATTTAGAAAGGAGAATTATGTCTGTACTTACAAAATTTGATTATAAAATGTTTAATAAAGCCAAACAGGTAGCAGAAACTTCTGACTTTGGTTCTTTTCATCTAGGATGCGTTATTGTATATAAACATAAAATTCTTGCTTCTGCATCTAATAGTACAAAAACACATCCTATGCAGAAAAAATATAATCGAAAATACAGACAATTTAAACATGGTGAAAAACCCATTATTGATTCTCTCCATGCTGAAATTGCGGCTCTAAGTTCAATCCCATATCCAGTAGCGCAACAAATACAATGGAAAGATGTTGCTGTATATGTGTATAGAATTAGTCCAGGCAAGCCATTGGGGCATGGTATGGCGCGTCCTTGCAAAGCCTGCCGCAAAGCCCTTCAAGATATGGGTATTATACATCTATACTATACTGGAGATAATAGCTATATATACGAAAGACTTCTATAATGCCAAGAAGTATAATGAAACCTATCGTATGCGTGTGCGGCAGTCACGATATAGATTATATTGACCTAGATTTGTTTATAGACCCCGCACACGTAGGTGAGATTATTTCTAGTGAGTCTTTTGGAATTGACCATTTGGCTAAAGATTGGGCTTTTAAAAATAAAGTAGAATATGCTGAATTTAAACCTAATTATGATATATGGCAAGATAAAGCATATTTAGAGCGTGATAAAAACATGATTCATTTTTGTGATATTGTTATAGCCTTTTGGAGCGGCAAAGATGACAATATTGCTTATATGTTTAATTATGCCGCATCTACTGGACGCAAGTATATTATTCACAAAATAGAAAGTACAGATTAATGGATATTGCAACATTAACTTTTTGGTACACTTTTCTTTTATTTTTAGGTACTGTTTTATTTTATTTTGGGATAATTAGTATAACAATTGTTTTAATTGCTGATTATATTAATCGAAAAAAATTTGACAAACAAAAGAAAAAATATTATAATAAACTTGTAAATGAAAAATTAAAAAGGAGATTTTAATGTCAAATTTAAATGCTCTACAACGAGCATTAGTAAATGCGGGCTTGGCAGAAGAACCAAAACCTAAGAAAAAGCGAAAAGGTAAACAGTTTAATTGTAGACGTTGTGGTACTGTTATGACTAAAGTAGATGACAGTAACATAATGTTTTGTCCTAAGTGTGGACAATATTTTTTGTTTGACCGAACTAAATAACGGAGGAATTAAATGGACTATCCTTATAATTATGAGGATGATTATTCAGATTATGAAGATGAATACGCTGATTATGACGAAGAAGCACAATTCCAGAAGATAAAGAAAAAGAATCACAAAACACAGAAACCTATAAATCAAAAAACTCAAATTAGACAATCCCGAAAAGAAAAAAATAAAGATAAAGAAAATGCACAGCATAATATTAATACTTTAATGAAAGAAATTCTTGTGTCGCAAGAAGAAGAATATGACGATGACGATTGGGAGTAAAAATGTCTAGCAATAAATATCGAGTAGAACAAAATGGAGTATTTTTAGGGCACCACTCAAGCAATACCACCGATAAAATTATTGACAAGGCTATAAATAAGTATGGTCGTTTTTATAGCATTAATGTTAATGAGCCTTTTGTTCTAACTCGCGGTCAGAAAACACTTGTTTATACTATTGGGCAGGAGAAAAACTAATGCGGGGAACGATTGTAGATGCATGGTATGTAGATACCGAAGATGGATTGGGAGAATGCTGCGTGTGCAAAGAAACTAAATATGGTACATTTATTAGCTATGCAAAGCCCGCAGAAATAGATAAAGATGTTGCTAACTCTTGGGATGGTATGCGTTTTGCCGAAACAAAATGTGACATTAAAGCATATAAAGCTAAAGCTAAGATAATGCGGGAGCGTGCACAAGGTATCCAACATGCTTGCAATGTTATTGTCAGGTCTAATGCAGCGAAGGGTATTGATATTGTTGAAAATGAAGTTTATCAACAGTTACAGAAACAATGTGATGTAGCATGGAATAATTATAAGCGAGCTAGAGAGCAATATGAAATAATGCGTGATAGTTATAGTGGTTTTTGTGATCAAATTCTTAAGCAGCGCCGCAAAATGAGGAATCGAAAGTAAGAAATATCAAACCTAATCTGTCAAAACCTTACCATTTTTGGTAAGGTTTTGACTTTATATTGACAAAATTAGTATTATATGATATAATATATTAAGAATGAAAAATATTTTTATTTTGGAGGAAAAGTGAGCAACTTTTATACAGATGAATCAATTGAATCGCTCACGCCATTAGAGCATGTAAGACTTCGTCCTGGCATGTATATTGGAGACAATGCTACTCCAATGCAACTAGCCTTAGAAATTCTAGCAAACTCTATTGATGAACATAATATTGGTCATGGTAATACAATTAATGTTACCGTAGCAGATAATGGCGTTATTGCAATTGAAGATAATGGACAAGGATTCCCTATTAATGTAGTTAGAGAAGATGGTAAAACCGTCTTACAAGCGTCCTTTGATGAAATGAATACTTCTGGTAAGTTTTCATCTGATGGAGTATATGAGGGCAGCGCTCTAGGTCTGCATGGTCAAGGTAGTAAACTTACTAACTTTCTTTCAAATTGGTTAGAAGTAATATCTCATAAAGCTACTGGAGAATATGAACATCTGTGGTTCAAAGAAGGAGTATTTGAACAGCGCGAAGTAGGCATAGGCTTTAATTGGTCAGGTACAACTGTTACATTTAAACCTAGCGCAGAATTTTTTGATACTCCTTTTATAGATATTAAAAAGCTAAAAGATTTCTGTGATGATATTACTTGTTTTTGTCCTAATCTAACAATTAGGCTTAACAATGATATAATTACACATCCTAATGGCATTTCAGATTTTCTCAAAAAGAAAACTGAAAATGATATTGAAATTATCAATAATCCTTTAATTATTCAAAAAACAGAAGGTAAGCAAAAACTTGACCTTGGTTTAACTTATACTTCTAAAAGCATGAGTAATTTTATCGTCTACGTAAATTGCGGTGCGACATCGCAAGGCCCGCACATTACTAGTATTAAATCAACTATTACTCGTGTGATGAATAAATGGGCAAAAGAGCAAGGTATTTTAAAAGACAAAGAAAAAAACCTTGATGGTAGCTCGCTCCAAGAAGGTATTGTTTTAGTGTGCAATATTACCGCAGAAAATGTTAGTTATAATGCGCAGGTAAAAAGCACAGTTACTAAAATTGATACATCATTTATTTCTTCAACTCTTGGACAACAGCTTGAAATTTGGTTAGACAATAATCCAACAGATGGAAAGAATATTATTGAAAAGGCTTTGCTTGCTAGACGTGCGGCCGAGGCAGCAAAAAAGGCTCGTGCGGCAGTCAAAGCGAAAGTAAAGGCTGAACCAAAAAAGAAATCCCTAAATCTCCCCTCTAAACTTGCAGATTGCTATAGCCAAGATAGAGAAAAATGTGAAATCTATATCACAGAGGGAGACTCCGCGGGTGGTAATCTTAAGCAAGTACGTAACAACGAGTATCAAGCTGTTCTCCCTGTACGCGGTAAGATTCTTAATACTCAAAAAGCCACTCTTGAAAAGATTATGAAGAATGCAGAAATCGTTGATATGATTAATGCTTTTGGATTGAAAATTAGTAATGATGGTAAGCGTCTAGTCTATAATAAAAATGATGTTCGCTATGGTAAAATTATTATTATGAGCGATGCAGACGTAGACGGCGCACATATTAAAAATCTTTTCTATACGTTTATATGGAACTTTGCACCAGAATTAATACAAGATGGTTTTATATATGCGGGAGTACCACCACTATTCAGGCTAAAGAATAATCGTGAAATTATTTATATAAAAGACGATACAGAACTTGCGGCATTCAAAGAAAGCCATGATATTAATAAATATCAAGTTAGTCGTCTTAAAGGATTGGGAGAAATGTCTCCTGAAGAAACAGAAGAAGCATTGGTAAATCCCGAAACCAGAATTATAAAACAAATTACTATAGAAGATTTTGGTAAAGCAGACAGGTTGTTTGAACAATTAATGGGTAAGGATGCTGAAAAGCGTAAAGCATATATCCGAGATAATAGTGAGAAAGCTGACATTTATGTATAATGATGTTTGTGTAGAATTAGGACAAAATTTTATTGACTATGCTTATGCTGTCAATACAGATAGAGCTATACCAAATGCGGCAGATGGTCTAAAACCAGTCGCACGTCGTATTCTATGGTCAATGTCACAAGAAAAATTTGTCCATAATAAATCATATGTAAAATGCGCACGTGTCGTTGGTGACGTTATCGGTAAGTATCATCCGCATGGAGATACATCTGTATATGATGCCATGACACGCCTTGCACAAGAATGGAATATGCGCTATCCTTTAATTGACTGGCATGGTAATAAAGGTAATATTGGTGGCGATGGCGCAGCAGCCATGCGTTATACAGAATGCCGCCTGATGCAGCTTGCAGAAGAAGGATTAATAGGAGCAATCAATAAAAAAGTTGTTGATATGCAACCTAACTATTCTGAAGATATTGAAGAACCAATTTTGTTACCTGCACTATTCCCAAATCTACTTTGCAATCAAACAAGTGGTATTGGCGTGGCACTTGCGTGTAACTGGCTGCCGCATAATCTTGTTGATATTATAGATAAAGCAATTATTCCATACCTTTTGGAAGAAGAGGTTGATATAAACAATCTTTATCCAGATTTTCCAACAGGTGGAACTATTGTTAATCAAAAAGATATTAATACTATCTATAGAACTGGTAAGGGTAAAGTTATTGTTGAAGGAACTTACCATGAAGAACAACGTAATGGTAAAAAACTTTTAGTTTTTACAGAAATTCCTTTTGGCTCTAAAATTGAATATAGTGAACAAGGAAAATCTAAAGGTATTATCCCACAACTACGTGAAGCAATCCAAAAGGAAAAGGTAAGTGGAATAGAAGATGTGCGGGACGAGAGCGCTAAAACTGTTCGTATCGTACTTGAACTAGCCTCTGATGCTAATCTAGATATTATCTTGGCTCAAGTTTTTAATGAAACTGACCTGCGGCAGACATATAATGCAAACCAAGTTGCTTTGGTGGGTAAAACTCCAAAACTACTTACTTTATTTGATGTATTGAAAATTTATAAAGAGCATAATCTATCTTGTTTGAAACGAGAATTTGAATTTGATTATCAAAAATACATAGATAGAATTGAAATTTTGGAAGGACTAATTTTTGCAGTTCAAAGAATTGATCAAGTAATTAGAATTATTCGTGGCGAATCTGCTTTCGGATATACTAATTTACAAACTGCATATCCTGAATTAAGTGAACGACAAGTTAAAGCTATTTTGGATATGAAACTTGGTAGACTATCCAAGCTAGAAGAAGAAAAGCTAATTAAAGAAAAAGCACAGAAAGAAGAACTCGCGGCGCACTGCAAGGCAATCATTGAGTCTGAGCAATTGCAGATTGAAGAACTAATTAATATTCTTGCTGATCTCCGTAATATGTATGGGGATGAACGCCGCACTCAAGTAATTCAAAAAGATATTATTAAACCTACTGCAAAGAAACAAATTAAAGAGATTATCCCGCAAGATGTTATTATTACTTATAATAAACTAGGTTATCTGCAAAGTATTCCTGTAAAATCTTATCGCGCAGTTAAAAACGATAATATTGTAAATAGTTTTAAAACTCAAACTACTGATATGATATTGCTATTTTCTTCTCTTGGAAAATTATATCGAATTAATGTTAGTAATATTGATGAATGCGGTGTCAATGATAAAGGAACTGCAATTGGTTCATTAATTACACTTGAACCGCAAGAAACTATTATTAATGCATTTTCTATGAATGTTGACGAAAAACATCCTTATATTGTAGGGTTTACTAAGCAAGGATTAGTCAAAAAGTCTGATAAAACTATCTATATTAGTGAAACACAAAATAAACGTGGCATGAAAGCCGCAGGATTAAATGATGATGATAGTTTTATTGCTTGGTTTGAGTGTAATGGAGATTATGCTATTCTTATGAGTAATAATGATTATATTATTCAATTTGAACTTGAAAAAATTAATCCTGTTGGTAAAACTGCTCGTGGAGTTAAAGGCATTGCCTTAGAAGATAATGATTTTGTATCAAATGCTCTGGTAATAAACAAACCAGTTGACAGTATTGTTTTTAAGAAGTATAATAAAACTATAAAGGGAGTAAAAGTTCAAGGACGAGGCGGCAAAGGAAAGAAATATGTCTAAACTATATTCAGGCAGTCACCAAATACCTGCAATGCGTTATCATAACAAACCTTCTGATGCTTTTGTTGATGCTGCTTTTAATAGTGGTGAATGGGTAGCACAAGAAAAAGTTGATGGTGCATGGTATATGCTTGAAAAGATTGATGATGAACATATTTATTTGTTTGGTCGTACTCTTTCTAAGAAAACAGGAGAACTTACAGAAAAATCTGCTAATGTCCCGCACATAGTAGAATGGGCAAAACAACTACCAGATGATACCGTTCTTATAGGTGAAATTTATGTCCCTGGCGGCAAGTCTAATGATGTAACTAAAATTATGGGATGCACGCCCGCAAATGCTATTAAGCGTCAACAGTCCGACGAATACGGCGGTCTAATACATTATTATATTTTTGATTGTATAAGATGGGCGGGTAAAGATTTAACTAATACGCCTTTTATTGACCGTTGGAATTATCTATTGCGTATTTCTTACAATATAACTACTAAATTAAGCTATATTTATGATTCAGATTTTGATGATGTATTGAGCATGATTTTTACTCGTGGTGGCGAGGGTATGGTATTTAAGCGCAAGGATTCAATATATGAACCAGATAAGCGCCCACAAACTTGTTTTAAAATGAAAGAGCATGTTGATAGTATAGATTTAATTTGTATGGAACTGCTCGATCCTGAAAAAGAATATACAGGAAAAGAACTTGAAACTTGGCAATATTGGGAAGATAATATTCCTGTTACTAAGCATTATTATTATGGTTGGAAAAATGCTATGCGACTAGGTGCTTATAAGGACGGAAAAATCATAGAAGTTTGTAGGGTTGCTTCTGGATTAACTGATGAAATACGAGCAGATATGGCAGATCATCCTGAATTATATTTGATGCAAGTTATACAAATTTCATGCATGTCTTTGAATAAAAAAGATAAAACTATTCGCCATCCAGTTTT
>Ga0310696_10000472_pt1 | contig 63736 bp, 92 predicted proteins | sample AusTroGonzalo_MG_4_FD_203885 | JGI IMG/M metagenome (GOLD analysis project Ga0310696, IMG submission 203885) | Bovine rumen microbial communities from tropical cattle in Woodstock, Queensland, Australia - Gonzalo_02 (v2) (version 2) | ecosystem: Host-associated > Mammals > Digestive system >...
ACTTAAAAGCGAAAAATCTACCTACCATAAACTTAAAGCACCTACCAACGTCTTAAAGTTACCTACCATAAACTTAAAGGCGAACGCCCGAATTTACCTACCATATACTTAAAGAAAAAATCCGGCGGATTTACCTACCATATACTTAAAGGCACACTTGCACCAGCTCCCGCACCTGCTCCCACTCCCACGACCCCCCACACGTGCCGCCGCCGCTTCCGATGAATCCACGCCGCCGCCCTTCCAATGGAAGCAATTTTTAACAATCTGGATTTATTGCAGTTGATCCAGATTTATAATATATATTGCAGGTTCCGGAAGTAATCCAGATTTATAATTTATATTGCTGCTGGAATCCTCCACAGGAATATAATATATATTGCTGCATATTGGAACCGATGAAAAATATATATTATTGCATCATCTGGAACCAGTGAAAAAAAATATAAAATTATATTGCAGCTGCTGGAATCATCGGAACCAATGGAACCAGATAATATATAATTTATATTGCTGCATGGATTCACATAAAAAAATATTGTATTTTTTCAACGTCTAGCAGCTGCAATATAATATAATATATAATTAATATATTACAATGGAACCAAACCAGAACAATAATAATAAATGCAGCTATTTAAAATTTTAATCCAGTTGAAAAAATACAATACTAATTTTAATTTAATGTAACTATCGAACCAGATTTATAATAATTGAATTTTTTTATAAATTGGATCATCTGGAAAAATTGCAGCACATGAAAAAATATAATATATATTGCTGCTGCAATTGCAGGACATCAAACCAGATATATAATATATATTATAATTGGAGTAAATCCAGACAATGGAACCCGGAACCAATATAATATATATTGGAATCATTACCAGCAATATAAAATATAAATCCAATTGCAGCAGCTGGAAAAATATTTTATAATTGCAGCCAATGGAAGGCACCAGAACCGAAAAGTATATATATTATAATAATCTAACTATTATACAGGAAGCCAAAACCAATTATAAAAAAAGCTTCCGGAGTTGTTAAAACATGAACGTACAATTTAAAAAAATGGAAATAAAAACCGAATCCGACAGGATAAAAGCACTTGAAAACATTAGAATTTTAGAGGACACAACCGCCGCACATATTGCAGCAGTAAACCGCATGTTATATATTAAAAAATAAATTTATTATTGGAGTTGTTAAGCATGGAAATAAAAACCGAAATACACACCGAACAATTATTGGATATTATGGACACTTATAAAACCGGTGGAAATGTTAAAACATTTGTACAGGACATCGAAAAAGATTATTATACTTTTGAAACCATTATAAAAGTTTTAATTTTTCACGGTTACGACGTAAGTAATTTAATAACAATGATTTACGACGGTAGAATTAAAATTTATGATGAAAGAGATTTAAAAGAAATGGACGCCCGGACAGTATCAATATATACACTAGACAACGGGGTTAATATTGGAGTTGATCACAGTATTTAAAATTTAAAATTTTTAATATTTTTTTATATTTTTTTAATTAATAAATTGGAGTTGTAAAACATGGAAGCAAAAGAAAAATTAACCAGATTAGTGAAACCAATTGCAGCAAGTGAAACCGCAACCGCTGCAACCAATGAAACCGCACAATATGAAATAAAAGAAGTATTTTTTAATAAAGGATATTATAAAACCAGAGTAATAAAAAACAGTTACTTAACCCCGCAAACCCCTTTATTAAATAATAACTTATGGCATGAAAAAAAAATCGATCATGACATCGAAGTATTAAGAAGCTATGAAACCGACATCGCAATTTTTTATAATGATTTTTTATTTTTAAATCTAGACTATTATAATTGCAGCAGGACAACCGCCGGACATCTGGACGACTATAAAACCACAATCGAAAATTTATATTTTAACTGCAACCGCAATAAAATTAAATTGGTTTATGTAACCGATATAGATTTTAATAAAATGTTAGATTCATTTTATAGCTATGAACAAGCAAACCGATTAATTAACAATCTGGAAACCTATATAAACCAATACAAATTTAAAAAAATTGCAATCGATATATTAAACAATCCAGATTTAAACATAACTAGCAAGTTAAAACAATTAAGATTAAAAACCAGTTTAACCAAAGAAGGGCACGACGTGCAGGAGTTAAAAACTAGATTAAAACATGTTGAAAAATGGAACGCAAACGGCATCGAGTTTAATATAATATACTCCACCAATAAAACCAAGAAAGGCGGCACCCGGATCACTTCCAAACGCAAATTAAAAATAATCACAACCGCATTATTTGCATTTGATAACCGCCGCAGCAGTGAAAAAATTTTATATGACGGTTACGACATCGGAATAAGTAACACTAAAAATTTAAAAAGAATAGAATTTAATAAACCACGTTGTTTATATTATGGATTTTAGAAGCAACCGCAGGAGCTGGAAACAATGGAACAATTAACACAAATAAAAATAATTTTATTAGTAATTGCAAGTATCAATTTAATAAACATGTTAATTAATTATAATTGGTTTATACTATGTTAAAACCAATTATTATTAATATTTTTTTAAAGGAGTTGAACCAATGAACCGCAATATAAAAAACTGGATAATAATATTTATATTAACCTTCCAAATTGAAACCCTTTTAATGATAATCTTATAAACCAATTGCAGGACGTGGAAAAAATGAAACCTTATAATAATTTTAGAAAAACCGCAAATAAAAGAAGCTTAGCAAGTGAAAAATTAACCGATTTAAAAAACTGGTATAAATCCAGCAAATACAATTATAAACCTAGATTCTTTTTAAGCATTCACAGCAGCAGCAGGAAAGCACCAATAAACCACCCGGTATTTAAAAGGCATCATATACATTTTTATTATTATATGAATCCAACCGCTGCAAATCTGGAAAAGCTATTAATTTAATATTGGAGTTGAAAAAATGAACCAGCAAGAAACCGCATATTATCAAGTATATTTAAAATATAACGATCAAACCGAAAGAATATATAAAATTTTAAAAAATCCATATGAACCCGGTTATTATATAGCAGTAGATAACAAACCGGCAGGACATCAAAATTTTAAAAATGAACAAATTTATTATAGCAATAGCAACCATTATTATAATTTTTATTACCTAACAAACGCAGTAAATTATATTAATGGAATAATTAACCACGATTTAAAACATTTACTATATATAGAAACATCAATTAAAGAGGAGGTTTATATTTAATGTTTAAACTACAACGCAATATATATTATAAATCCAGATATTGCCGCAACCTAGCAGCAAACAAAAAAATAAAACTAATATTAAGATGCAGGTTAAGAACCCCACAGGATTATAAAATAATAAATCATCATGTTTTTAAATCTGGAATATACAGGAGGATTATATAAACATGATAATAATAATATTCTTCACAATCATTTTTATATTGCTGCTGCTATTATTGGAAATAGATTTTAAAATATATCTAGCTGCATTAATTGCAATTGCTGCAATAGCTATTAAAATATATCCATTTTAAAATATTATTTTTCTTTTTTTCTTTTTTTATTCTTAGTGAATCACTAAAACCAATTATATAATATCATCATCAATTAATAGATCCATTCACTACCAACAATATATAATAGAGAAGCTATTATATATCAATATATCAACATATCATAATATCATAATATAATAATATATGCAACAACAATAATATATAAAATTGCTACCGCTCCACACGTAACCGGATATAATTTTTATATCTGGATCATCAAACCAGTATTATATATTATTGCTGCAATCCTTCCAGTAGTATAATAATATTTTTCTTTTTTCAATTGCAGGATTCACAATTAATATTAATATTGTTTTATTGCTGCATTACTTCCAATTTTTATTTATTGCTATTCATTAAATATTTTTTTTCATTATCTGGATTATATTTAAGAATCCAATTTTAAACAACGTCTTAAAACTTCCATTTTTTCAACGGTTTATAACCTATAAACACATTAAATTTAATTAATGTTTATTAAACTAGTAGATGAAACCCCCGCCGCCCGTCATCAAATGATAATTAATTAATACATCACAAAAAACCGGGAAACCCCACCTACACACATATACATAAATGTATGATTATATTTTTTTATTATAACATTGTTATATTTTTATAAGTATCATTGAAAAGAGGAGTATATAGGGGAGAGGCACACGAGATATTAGTTTTTATTATTTATTTTTAAGGAATATTATATATTATATTATTATATTATTAATTAAATATATATTATATTATATTATGGCTTTTGGGGTCTTTTCCTTTCTTTTTCTTTTTCTACTTTTGTTACATTGTTACCATGTTACATTTTATACATATTACGTGTTGTTACATTGTTACATGTAAACGTCTAATTACACCCTACTTTTTATTTTATAGTACCCCCCTCTAAGGAGATGTAACATTGTAACATCTCATTTTTCTCCTCAACATGCTTATTCAATTCCGGAGTTGCTGATGGAAAGTATGTTACATTTGAAATGTAACATGGTTTTGGGGGTTTAGATTGTCTGTATTTGATGGAGGTTGCTTTAAATTTTTTCTTGTTATTATCTTGTGTATAAAATTAGTGTTTTTGAGGTAAACCTAAAAAATTTTAAATAGCTAAAACTCCTTTATTCGTTAAATGAGGAAAAAATTCCTGTTACATTTCAAATGTAACATGGTTTACAATATTTTTGAAAAATGTTTGCAAAATGTAAAATTTTTTTTACAAAAATTTCTGGAAACCCTTTCAAAATTTTTTTTCAAGTAAAAATCCCAAGTATTAAGAGTTATATTAGTAGAGAGGACTACTCTCTAAAAATTTTTCTTTGGTGTGAAGGAATTTTCTGTATCAAAAAAAAATCAACCGTTTTTGGTTTTTTTCTTCAAATTTTGTCATCTGTGAAAATTAAAGGGAAAAACTGGGATATTACCAGATTTAGTTGCATATTACCACTTTGATTGACCTCATATTGGATTGGTAATGTCCTTATTTCCCTATTTTTTTTCATAGAACTGATAAATTAAAATGGTTCCGCATCATGAAAAATTGTGATTTTATGATTTGCTATGGTTACTTATTCGGTTTTATCAAGTTAATAAAGGATACTCACCACGACGAAGTTTTTATTGAAAAAACGCAGTTAGTGGTTATGGAAAATAATCGATGGTTATATGATTATAAGGAGTTAGTAGCGATAGCTAGGAAGCTCGGTTATGGGCGAGTAACAGTTATAGATTATGATAACTTATTACAGGAGGATTAAGGGAGTATGATGGAATTAACAACTGGAAATATAAGTACAATAGCTACATGGACTGCGATTTTGATAACTGGTTTGTTGGCGTATCTGGGGATTGAAATAGATTTGAATGCTTTAATTCCTTTGATTGCGGCGATTATTACTTTTGTTATTGCGATTTGGAGCAGTAAGAATCCAAATGAATTGGAGATTTTAGGTAATGCTCCTGCTAGTGATGTGGGAGATGACTCTGATGTGTGCTAGATGTTTCTTCGATGATGAGATTGAAGATGTTGATCCAGCTGGGGAGTATGAAGACTTAGTTGGTGATGGTTGATGGAACATATCTGCCCACATGAGGAAGAGTTTCAGAATTATGGTAAGAAGATTGCCGAATTGGAAGCTCATGTGAATTATAAGGATAAGCGAATTGATGAATTGATTGAGGATCAGAAGAAACTTGACGATAAGATGGATAAGATTGGCGATAAGATTGATACTATTATGATGAAGTCTATACAAGGCGATAACGATGTTAATCAACGGGTTACATCGTTAGAAACCACTGTTAAGGTTTTAAAATGGGTCATGGGATTCATAGGAATTGGTGGTTTTGTATGGATTATTAAATCTTTTATGGGAGGAGGTTAAATGCCTACTAAAAGTGGTGAACCGCACCACCCCATGTTTCTAAGAACAGATTATAAGAAAAAACTTGATACTGCATGTGAATTAGTGAAAAAAGGATTGCCTCCTAAGAATGCACTTCGCAGTATGGGTGTTAATGTTCAAACATGGTATAGTTGGTTAAGGTTCATAGATGAGGATATTAAAGCAGGGTTTACGGATACTCCGCTGATTAAGTTTGTTTCAAGGTTAGCGGAGATTGACGAGGAAACTCATGCAGACCTTGTTGGCGAAGCTATATCCAAAGCGAAAGATGGCGATTCTCAATTGTTAATGTTCTTGTTGAAAACTCGTTATGGTTATAAGGATAGTAAGAAACAAGAAGTTGAGTTATCCACAAAAGAAGATGCTCCTGTGGTATTCAATATTGTGGATATGAAACCGTTAGAGAATGATGAGTGATTAGTTATGGCTGCTACTGTTGAATTGGAATTGACTCCTACCCAGCAACAATGGTTTAATGACCGTACAAGGGAATTGTTAATTGAAGGTTCGGCAGGTAGCGGTAAGACTATTTTTGCTTGTCTTAAATCGATTAAGTATGGTTTAGAGTATAAGAATGCGAGTATTTACATTTATCGTAAGACTTTGCCTTCTTTGAAGCGTACTTCTTTGAAAGAGATTCGTGGTTTGTTGGGTAAGTATCATATCCCGTATGATGAGAACAAATCAGAAGGTCGTATTGTTTTAGAGCAAACTGGCTCTACTATGTACTTCGGTGCCTTAGATGAGAGTTCTAAGGTTCGTTCTATCAATGCAGACATGATTTACATCGAACAAGCAGAAGAGATAACCGATACGGAGTTTTACACTGAATTAATGCTACGTCTAGGAAGGGGCGAAGCATCAAAATCCGCAGACGGTTACAGTCAAATGCTCATGGTAGTCCAACCGGAAGACGAAGAGCATTGGATTTACAAAAGATTCCACGAATATTATGACGCTACAAATAAATACGAAAGGGAAAAACGAGAAGCATTAGCTTTAAAGAAACCTGTTCGTACTTATGATGAAATATTAGCGGAAATTCAAGCAAGACGTAAGAAAGCTCACTTTCATTATAAAGAGAATCTTAAACTCCCTAAATTTCAAAGGGATTACTACGATGCTCTTAAAGACGAAGATTATGAGTTATGGTTACGTTACAGTGCCGGTTTATGGGGTAAATTGTCTAATGTGATTTATCCGAATTATGACACTGTTGTTACTCGTAGTCATTATGATTTTTACAATTTCGGCGTGGATTTTGGTTTCAACAATCCTAGCTGTTTTTTATTACTCGGTTGGTATGATAATGAGTGTTATGTTCTCGATGAGGTATATGAGAGAGAATTAACCACTGGCGAATTAATTGACAGATGTGCTGATATGCTTTTTGAGAACAAGTTAAGGATTAACCAACTTGAAACAGGTTATGGTGATGCTGCGGAACCAGACCGTATTGAAGAGTTTAGTCAAGCAGGATTTCCAATAGAACCCGGAGTCAAAGATGTTTCTGGTAAAATCAACACAACAAAGCAGACAAAGATTCATATCCACCCACAATGTGTGAATACGATAAAAGAAATCAAATCGTATATTTACAAGAAAAACAAAGACGGAGTGGTTTTAGACCAACCTGTAAAAGTAAACGACCACGCTATGGACGCACTTGGTTACGGAGTGTACGGTGTAAGAGGAGCATTATCACCGAATAAACCTCATACAGAGGAGTATTACGAAGAGAACATCATGGTTTTTTAGAGGAAGTGTATTATATGAAGATTACAAACCCATTCAAAAGAATTAGAAAAGGTGTAAGGTTAGATAATGCCGAACAATCCGCCATTCACGAAATCGGTATTGATGACGTTGATTTAAATATTGATGCTAAAAGTATTGATTGGAATGACGAATTACCATCTCTGATTAAACCTACAATCAAAAATTTCAGATTATGCTATGAAAAATCCGAAACCGTAAAAGGAATTATTGAAGATTTAGTGATTAAATCTATTTCCGGTTGGCGTTTAGAAGGAGATAATCAAGATGCTCTCGATTATGTTGAAGAGGAAGCTAAAAGATTAGACTTCATGAGTTTATTCCACGAAGTAGCTACTAATAACATTGTTTCCGGTGCGATGTATCATAATGTCATCAAAAAGAACGGTAAACTCTATTTAAGAGAATTGGCTTTTGATGGTGAGAATTATCGTATTAAAGAAGTGTGGGACGATGAAACAGGTAGTGAAATCGTAGGTTATAAGCAACGTGTTCGTAAGAACAAGAATACTAACAAGGATTGGCTTAAAAAGAATTACTTTGATTTAAGAGAAGAATTAGAGTATGTGGAATTTGATTTCTTCCCAGAGGAAGTTATAGCATCTCATTTCTTTGAAAGACATGGCAAATACAAGTCTATGGTCGAGAATGTTATGGACGAAGCTTATATGCTAAGCTTACTCTTACGTATGATGCCACAGATTGTATTCAAACAAACTAACACCATGATATTGCATGGTGGAAATAAAGACCGTAAAGAAGTAAATCTTGGTAAAAGGATTATCAAGAGAGCTGTTGAAGCAATTACAAATTATCACCGTAAAGGAGTTGTATATCTCCCATACGGTTTAGATGCGGAGATGATTGGAGATACCAATCTCCCAAAACTTCAAGATTACATTTCACGTTTAGAAAAAACAATCTTTATCGGATTATCCACACCCCCATCAGTATTCGATGGAAGTTCATCTAACAGATCTACTGCGGTAGTTCAACTTGACAGTGATAAATCTGGTAGAGTATTGTTCCAACAATTTATCCAGTATAAATTAGCTCAATGGATTCAAATTGTTATTAATATTTTGTTGTCTATGAGAGGTTACCCCGAAGATTGTGTTTGGGTTAATTTCAACCCAGAGGTTAATCTTGACGATGACGAAGGCAATGAGGAAGCTAACGTTGATAATGGCATTAAAACCGAAAATGGTACTACTAGCACTAGTAAACCGGGTGATGGTTTAAACTTGAATAATATTCAAAACACTGAAAGAGGTGTTGCAAGTGCCAGTGTCTAGTACAGTTCCTAATGTCCCTACTTATGAGGAGTTTTATGGTTTAATCGATAATGAATTAACCGATAAAGAATTTGACTCTGATATTGACGATGAGGACATTAAGAAGATAGTCGTGTTGGCTTTAAGCTTATTGCAAGATTTTTATTTACAAGTTCAATATTACACAGCTTACGATATACTTACAGAAAAATTTCAAAAAGAACTGGATTCATTCAATATTGAGTTAAAAGAGAGTCTAGTGATACTCTTTGAAGAGTATTTGAATAATTTAGAGGTTGATTTCAACCTTGAATATGAAATACCGGCAGGTACTGTTAAACCTAATCTCGATTTACAGAATATAATCGATAGCAGTGTTGATGCAGTTACAGGTACATTACTTTTAGATTTAAAGAGTAAAGCAGATTTCTACAACGATGTATCCATTGCAACCGGTGTTTTTAGTTTACATGCTGATTTTCGTAGAGCTGTTAAAAAATTAACTAATAAAATTGATTTTAACGCACAGTATGCTCAGAAAAGAATAGACAGAAGTTTCAAAGAATTTGTCTATGGACAAGAAGCTTTATTTTATTGGATTTGCAGCGGCAGAAACACTTGTGCATGGTGTTATGAGATTGAGGCAATGTCCCCGATGCCATTATCCATGTTACCAGTAGATCACCCAAACGGTATGTGCCGAACAGAACCTGTTAATCCAGACCAGTATACTGATGCTTACAGATTGATTAGAGGTTGGATTTAAATGGTTAGAGTTTCTGTATTCAAACCTTGTACTTTGGATTATCCTCAATTGGATAAACCAGTGAAGTATACGGAAGATTTTTTGAAGGAAATTGCAAGTTCAACTGTTATGTCTAATCTTGTTGATTCTCATTATGGGAAAACGATTGGACAAGTTTCAAATTTATCACTTACTAATGGAGAGTTGTTTTTAGAGGTTCCGGAGGAATTTCAAGACTCGAAGTTCAGTCCTTCTTTTGAGGATTTGGATTTAGTGGAGGAAGATGATTTTTTCCTTGCTACTAAGGGTTCTCTTGTAGAAGTGGCGATAACAAATGTCCCTAGATTGGATAATAGTGATGAAGGAGGAAGTAATATGTCAGAAGAAGGCGAAGGAAGTAAATTAACAAACGAATACCTTGCGAAAGAGGTTGAACGTTTGAATAAAGAAATAGCTAAGAAGGATTTGCAGATTGAGAGGAATAAAGAAAAGCTTGACAAGTACGATGAACTTGAAAAAGAAGTTAAAACTCTTCGTGAATCCGAAGAAAATAATAAAAAATTATTAGATGAGCAAAAACCTATCGTGGAAAGTTTTAAAAAGTTCCAAGAAGAGGAACACGAAAAATTATTAGAAACCGCTTCCGCAGGTAATGCAGAATTAAAAGAAAAATATGCTCATTTCAGTAACGACGATTTAAAGCTCATTATTGATACTCATGTAGAAGACCAACCTGCCAAAGGAGCAGGAGCTAACAACGCTCCCGGCTTAAACGAAGGCAGTGGCGAAACTGATGAGGAAGCTGAACGTAAAGCAAGAAATGAAGCTGTTGAAAAAATGTTCAGCGAATTAGATTTTAAGGAGGATTAAACTATGGATTTAGTTACAGCGGGTAGACCGGGTAGAGATTACAGTAACAATAGAAAAAAATTCACTGTAACCCTCTACGAAGGTGATTTAAAGTACGATAAAAACGGATTGGATAGGAAAACTGGTAGAACTGTACCTCAACACAGATTAACTGCACCTATTGAGTTACACAGGATTCTTGAAATCCACCCAGATTCTACTCCAAGATACATCTTGTTAAAAGCAGCAGCAGAAGCATCTGAAAAAGCAGTTGCAAAATTACTCTTTGACCCAGAGATGACATGGAAACCAGACGCAAGTTACACTACCAAAAACAGGTTACCTCAAAAAGATTGTGAATTTGGAAGTTACCCAAATCGTAGTGCTACTGTCGAATGGTTTGGTAATGCTGTTGATGAGGTACACATTGTTGCGGAAAACGAAGCAATTGCACCATACGACTATCTTGAATATGTTGGATTTGTCGATGGCGTAGATGTATTCAAAAAATCTAATGGGGTTACTAACCTTATGGCATTAGCTAAGATTCCAGCATTAGCATCTGGCGTATGTCCAGTATTGGAAGACCCTAAATTTTACGGGGCAGTAATTGAATAAAAAGGGAGGATTATTTACATGCAAATTGGATCTAAACAAATAGAATACATACTCCACCCAGAAAGTGTAGAGAAGGTTATTCACCAATACACTAGAACTCCTATGAGTATGTTAAATCTTTTTGAACCTCAAAACAATCAAGGAGATAAACACTTCTCTTACGATTACAGTAAAAGAAATTATGAAACTGATATACTCAATGGTATTTTACCAGAACCTGTTGAATTAACCGAAGGTTCCGAATACCCACAAGTATCATTCAGTGGTATTCAAGAAGAATACGGTCAAATGACTAGATTTGGGTTTGAAGTGGAATTTACCCAAGAATCTGCTAAAAATCCTAGAAACTTCGCATTTTTCCAAAATGCTATCCGTGATATGGGTATGACTATAACCCGTATGATTAACAGATTTGCATTCTATGAATTAAACGCAAGTGCAGGTCTTGTAGACCCTATCACCTTAGGAGATGGTGCATGGGTATCCGGTAACGAACACATTGATGACGACATTGTTAAAATGAAAAGAGCAATGGAAAATCAAGCTAATTACGAAAACCAATTCAGTCCAACTGACTTATTTGTATCTAAAACTGCATATGACAGTGCAGAAGATTTATACAAAGTAATCAATGCAAACGGACAATTCAACGGTACTTCCAACGGTATGAACGTTAATATTGCAAGGGAAATCAGCACCGGAGCTATTGCTATTGACAGATTAGCTCACCCTGCAATCTGGTACTACAACGTCAATGAGGAAGATAACAGGTTAAACGATGAAAACAACCCTGCATCATCTATTATTAACGTTCACTACTTTGAAGATTCCAGTAAAGATAAAAACCCACGTTCTTTCGGTTATCAATTGTCAGTGGAATTAGGTTTAGCTGTTAATAAAGAAATGGCTATTTTAACACAAGATGGAGTATAAACCCTCTGTCTTTTTCATTTACCTTTTTTTAAAGGAGGCGAAATAGCATGTTTGAAAGAATTAAATTAAGGATTATTCAAGGCAGACAGTTAAAACCATTCGCAACTGCCGCTGTTATTCAAGACCATGAAGACCGTTTGAAAGCTATTGAAAGCGGTTCTATGACTGGTAGTGAAGACACCGAAGGTTCATTAGTTTACCGTGTTAAAGCTTTGGAAACTATTCTCGGAGATACTGATGACGATACTGTTTATGATGATGCAGTATTATCTCAAAGGATCAGTGCATTAGAGGATAAGTTTAGAAGGGATTTATCTTTCACTGTTAAAGATAGTGAAATTGAACCTGCGGCTGTTGAAGGGGCTGTTGTAACTGTTACTACTGGTAAAACTGGAACTACTGGTAGTGCAGGAGGTTGTTCAATAACTGGTGTGCTTGACGGTACTTACACAGTTACTGTTACTGCCGATGGTTTTGAAGATTATTCTGCGTCAATTACTGTTGATTCTACACATACTAGTTTCAATATTAGTTTAACCGCAGTTCAGACAGAACCATAAAATTATTTTATTTTTTAATAGGAGGTTTTGACTTATGATGGAAGAGGATAAAACCTCTGAATTTTCTATGAAGGATTATTATAAAGTTTTACGTTATATTCCGAAAGCTCGTGTTGATAGGCAAGAACCTTGTCAGTTTGAGGAGTATATTGTTACTGGGGATAAAGCTGTTTTGGAAACTATTCATGGGGATTTTAATGGTACTGATAATGTGCAATTATACCTTAATTGTCATGGAGTTAATGTAGATGTCAGTAAGGTTTTACTGGGATTTAGTCCACTAGTTAATGGAAATGTAAATTTGCTTGAAGTAAACAGTAGTGATACTGAACTTGATGTAAATAATGATACCATTATTAATTTTACACTAGACAGAAATGCCCGTGCAGCAGACAAAAGTCGTATACTCACAGGCATACAATCAATAACCGTAACCTTCGGCGACAATGCAACTAACGTTGAAATATTAAACGTAGTCATTAGAAGCTTAGATTACACATACACCCTAGCAGATTTACAAGTCGCATGTGAAAACGGACAAGCATATGTGCTTCGTCGATTAAACAACATGGACAATGAAAAGCACGAAATCAAAGAAATACCAGACCTACTCCAACAATATGTTTACATGGCAGCAGGAGCTTACGCATGGCTCACACGTTGGGAATACGAAGCAAAACCAATGAAAGAACCAAAATCCGAAAGTAACAACTACGCAGATAGATTATTCGGACAAGTAGACGATGCAATTAAAAAATATCTATCCAACATTGAAAACAATCGTGATGAGGAGTATTTAAACTTAGAACAAATAGCATCTGCGGACATAACATGGGGTATTAGATGACCGAAGAATTATCAAGAGTTGTAAGTGCAATCGAAACCATTGCAGTTGCAATAAACGGTAGTGAAGACTTTGATGGAGTACCGGTTTTCTACGACACCATTGAAGTCATGCCGGACAATATGCCCGACACCTGCGTTGTATTCAAAGCAAAAGCATGGGATAACGCAGATGACAGATGTAACCTCGAAAGACAGTTAGACATCTGCATTCTCTACAACACTGATTATGAAAGAGATATTATCCTCTCTTTATCCAAATACGGAGAGGATTTAAAAGAATTAATAGACGAGCTTGTTTTAACTACCAATCTGGATTTAACATTCCTACAAGGTAGTGAAATCTACGCTAAACGTAACAACCGTGAAGATACGGAAAGTTACAAAGGCAGTAAAACTTTATTTAGTTCTATGATTGTTTTAAGTTATTCTTTGAGGTATTAGGACAATGAAATTTAAATATATTGGGCAATCTGGTGTTAAAGACTTAGATTTAGTAGTATTCAAAATTAAAAAACCAGACGAAATAATCTGCAATGGTGATATTATTGAAATACCAGATGCCGAGAAGGAATTAATCAATCGCATTCAAGTTAATGGTAATTACGAGGTTTATAATGAACCTAAAAAGTTCGTTAAACCTAAAAAGGATAAAGAAGATAAAAAGGAGGATAAATAGTTATGGCAGCAATAGCACCAAATGCTAGTTTTCACTACGGAGGATTCGGAGTTAAAGATGAATCCTTAAACGAAGACGCATATGCTAGATACCTCGTAGGAGTTCGTTTTAACAGTTTTGAAGACGGTAACGAAATCGAAACTGAAACCGACGAAGGACACACTGGTATCAGTAACTTAGATATGGGCAGTTATCGTAAAACTGCTGAATCTGCACCTAGCTGGGAAGATAAATTCAGATATAGTGAAGGTTTAGAGGACATATGGTATTTAACTCTCGGACATTACACTAAAACTGCACACGTAGACAGTGAGGAAAACACCGTTGATGGCGTATATGATTATGAATTTGATATGCCTTCCAACAGTACAACTGAACTCCCATTAGCAACAATCTACAACGGGTTCAGTAAAACTTCTTACGATGCAAGAGTATTCAACAATGCACTCTTAAACGAATTAGAAGTAACATTCAACAGTGATGATGCTCCAACAATCAAACCAACATTTGTTTCTGATTACAACAACATAAACCTTGTAAATCCAGTAAGGAGTTACCCAGCAATCAGTAACTTTGTAAAAGCTCCACAAACCACAGTATATGTCGGAGCAGTGGGAGCAACCGCAGAGGAAATGTTAGCAAGTCCAATAGACTGTTTCAAAGAAGCAAGTTTCACAATAAACCACAACGCAGAATCCCAAGCTTGTCATGCAGACGCCTTTGGTAGAAATACAAAAATCATGGGTGCAAGAGAAGTAACAGGATCCATAAACATGCCGTGGGTCGAAGGTACAAAATACTTTGAAACCGAATATGAGGCATTTAACAAATACGGACATGTAGTAAGTGAAGAAATCACTAAAAAACAAGTCTGGTATAGATGTTATGGTGGAAACATACCTTACGTAAACAACGGTACTACTACCTTAACCGGTGTGCCTTACGAATGTTTAATTAAATTCCCAGAAGTTGAATTAACAAGCGTTACCTCACCTAAATCCGGTAGCGAAGCAAAAGATTTAACTATGGAATACAAAGTCTTAGAAAAACCTACACAATCTTACATGACTGTAAGTATGGTTACAGACTTACCAGCATTACACATTGATGCAACAGGTACAACCTTATCTGCATTAAGACCTAATGTTGCACCATTCCCAACCGCATAAAGGTTCGGGAATATTTTTTTTTAATTTTTTAAATTGGAGGAAGTAAAATGGCAAAAAATAAAGAAATAAAAGCGAAAGAATTTACACAAACTAAAATAAGACTCTGCGACGAAGAACACTACTTTAAAAGATGTAGTAACAAAACTCTCCGTGAATTTGATGAGAGGATTGAACAAAAGTTCAAAGAAGCAGAACCTATTACAAAAGAATCCAATGCTTTAAACGATAAAAAAGATAGGTTAGACAGTAAAATCGACAGTATGAAAAGAAGAATCGATTTAATGGAACGTAAAGAAGACTTATCTGATGAGGAAATTGATAAAGTAATGGAATATCACGATAAATTAGATGAATACTACGAAGAGTTAGAAGAACACATTGAAAAAATCAGACTTTTCAATGAAGAAAACGAAGGATTTGGAAACGAAATCACCGATGCAATTAATCGCATAATGGCAGAAAAAGTAGAAGCAGTTGTTGATGGAATAACTGCTGATGAGTTCCTTGAAAATGCCGATGCGATTGACATGCACATTGCAGATAACATTAGTAAATACTATGAAATGTGTATGATAGGCGAAAGAGCTTCTAAAATCCAACAAGAAATAAGAGATGACTGCGAAGAGTTTCGCAAACGTCAAAAAGAAGCAAGAGGATAACACTGACATTGTCCCAAACCCTATGAACACATCAAGGGTTTGGGCAATTGAAAACATACTCTTAGAAATATACTCCCTCCTAGCTCACAGGATTAAAGGTTTGGGCTGGTCTTTAAATGACTTTTGGGAAGCTGACACATGGACAACAAGTAAACTATACTTAATGGAGTTGGCGTTAATTGAAAGTGAAGAGCAGGAGATGGACGATAAAAAAGATAAAAAAGCGGAATTTAACAATCCCGAAGTAGAAAACGTTTACGATGAGATGTTTACCGATGCTTAGATTTGAAGTTACCCAAGAAACAATCTCCGAATACTTTAAACAAGTAGGAGTAAATCTCCATGAGAATGCTCCGGAAGTTATGGAAGAGATGGGGGATATACTGGTAACCGAGATAATGACCTTTGCACCGGATTGGACTTCAAACTTATATTTAAGTGGTTTTGAAAAAGACTGGTGGATTATAGAACCTACTGAAACTGGAACAATCCTAGACATCATCTATACAGGTATGCTCTACGAAGATACCGTAGGTGAGGACATGAAAGGTTGGTTTGAATTTGGAGGTTCCAGTTACCCACCAACACCCCCTGCAAGAGATTACGCATATTATCAAGAAACTGGTAAAGATGCAAGAGCTAGTCCTAGTGGAGCTAGACATAAATGGTTTGTAGCAAGAGGGGCTAAAAAAAGTCAAAAACCAATCGTAAACAAAGCACAAGTCTATCTAGACGATATTCTAAAATCAGCTCAAAGGTAATCGTAGACAATATCAATTGGTGCAACTCCAATTATTACCTATTAGTTATCTGCCTCCATAAACGGGTAAGATACGATTTAAATAATAGTGCTTCCTCCATACCTTAAAAAATGGAGGCAGTAACTATATATGCTTTTTTAAATTTCATAATATCACATTCTACATAAAAAAATTGTATTAGAAATAAAACTATTTTTTTTCTTGATCGGACTGGTAGGTGAGAATCCTACCTAATACAATTTTTTTTTAGATCAAGAATCATTTTTATATTTTATTTAGGACATGGGAGAGTATTTTAATTGCAAATTTATACTGGTGGACAGGTTTCAGCTAAGGTTGTTTTGGATACTAAGGAATTTGATTCTGCTATTGAAAGGTTAGCAGAGAGAATGAAAGATTTCCAAAGTTCTTTGAAGAACAGTAATGCTGCTGATTTTTCTAGTAAAATTGCTGACCTTGAAAAAAGATTGAAATCTGCGGAAACTACTATCACTGATTTAAAAAGTAGGATTGAGGATTATAAGACTAAACTTAATGATTTAAGGAATAGTCATAAGAAAACCGAAGAGGAGTTTAAAGCGGTTACTACTCAATCTAAACAGTATAAGGAACAATTAAAAAGTTTAGCTAGTGCCATTAAAGATTACAGAAGTACCATTGCCAATGCTAATCAAGCATCTTCACAATTCAAAAGTTCATTAATCGGATTATCAAGAGCTTTAAAAACATTCAACACTGAAACTAATAGATTTAAAGCAGAATCCCAACAAGGTATTCGTACAATGTCTTTATGGGCAGTAGAAAACGAAAAAGTTACTACCTCCTTTGAAAGACAACAAAAGTTTATCCAATATATCCACACAGGATATAATAGATTAACTAACTCAATGGTTAGAACAACCGAAGTATTAAAAACCTTCAACTTCGCATTACTCGACGGAATAGACAAAGAAAGCATATTCTATCGTAGAACAGTACAACTTGCATCTGCAATGCAAAGAATGAACAGTCAAGGTACTGCAAACTGGGCGGGAAGAGGACAATTCGGTTACAGTCAATATGTCAGTCAAATCTCCAAATTAAACGAGGCAATGACTAGGCAAAAACAAATCGAAGCATCTATCAAAGCTCAAAAGTTAGACCAGTATTATGCGAAAGTAGGTTCTGCATCTGCTAAGTATTGGAATCAGATTAGACAAGGTACTATTAATTTAAACACTTATAAATCTCAAATGAATCAGATTAATAGTATTCTTAATCAACAGACTAGTAGAACACAGAAATTAGCATCTGCTCAATATAGGTTGTTCCAACAATACCATACTACTAATCTGAATACTTATAAAGCAAATATGAGTCAGATTAATGCTCAGTTAGAAAAACAACAAGCTAATTATGAAAAGACTGGAACTAACGCAAGGAATGCTGGAAGGGGCATAACCAGTTTCAATAATGGAGTTGTGCAAACTGCACATAGTGGTAGAATATTATCCAACACTCTCTACCAAATTAGAGGAGCATTATTATCCCTTAAAATGATTTTCACTGCAATGGGTGGAATGGCATTATGGGGATTTGCATCTCAAATAGCAGAAGGAGTAAAAGAAACATTATCTGCTAAAAACGAGATGGAAGCTCAACTCCGTCAAAACGAAAAAGTAGGCGAAGGAGGAATCGCCTATTTCAACAAACAATTAGAAGAAACCACTAAACTATTCCCAAAGATTAATAAATACAGTATTGGAGAAACAGTATCCAGTATTGGTTTAGAATTTAATTTAAATGCTAAACAAATGGCAGAATCATTAGATATTGTTTCAATGGTGCAATCTGAATATGTCAGAGCAGGACGTAAAGAAGCAGAAGCCGCATTAGCAGTAAAAGATATTCTGCAAGGGGAGTTCAGTAGGTTAAGTCGTGAAACCGGTGTAGGAAAAGAAGAGTTAATAGCTTACGGTTGGAATGGTAAAAAAGACGATGTAGAAAGCTTAATGAAAGCACTCCGTAAAGCTGCAACAGACAGACACTGGGACGTATTCGCTGCAAAAGCAACATCATTAAATGATGTGATGACAATCTTAAAATCAAGATTCAGTGAAACCGGTGCAGACATATTAAACAGTGCAACACCATTAATCGTAGGAGCATTCAACGCTCTCATTGGAGCAGTTGATAAAGTAGAAAAAGCATTCAACGGATTAAACAGTTTCTGGCAAAACTTCACTTTATTTGGAGGTTCATTATCAGCAATACTCGCAATCGGTACTGCTTTACCAATGGTCGCAAAAGGCATGGGTTTAGCAGATATTGCTACTCTCGGTTGGGGTAAATCATTATTAACCGCAGCATTAAACTTAAACAAAGCAGAAGTTGCTCAATATGGTTTCAGAAAAGCATTAGCAGCAGTAATCACTGGAACAAAAGCAAGTGAACTTGCCAATATAAGAACTTCAAAAGCATTACTCGGTAGAGTCTTAGGAGTAAAACAAGCTACCCTAGCAGAACACGGGTATCTCTCAGCACTTGTAGAAAGTAAAGCAACACTTAAAGGACACACACAAGTAGCTACATCTGCCGCAGCAGGTATGGGTAACCTCCGTCAAAAAATAATCTACTTAGCAAAAGGCGAAATTGTTGCAGATCAAGCAAGTGCCACATGGGGTAAAACATTAAAATCATTAATTACTTCAACAAAATTATTAAAAATTGCATTAGCAGGATTAATGGCAGTTGGAGTTATCACATGGTTAGCAAGTGTTGCATCATGGTGCGACACAGTTAAAAAGAATGTTGATGGTTTCAACGATGTTGCAGAAAACGGTAAACAAATCTTAAAAGATGCTGAAACCACTGTATCAGATTATGAAAGTGCATTATCAAAATTAACACAAGGGACAGATGAGTATGCACAAGCGGAAGCTAACCTTGCACAAGCAAAGGCAAATCGTGATGATATAGAAAATGCTAACAAACTTGTAAAACAATACAAGGAGCAAAATAAAGAAACTGAAAAAGCAATTAAGTTAAGGCATCAATCTGCATTAAAAGACAGTTATGTTCTCGCAGGTAAAGATTACAAAGCTGCAACTGAATTAGCAAGTGGTTACAGTGAAAAAGTTCGTTTAGGACAATATTATATTAATAAGTCATGGGAAGAGTACGATAAAAGAATTTACAGAGCTTCCCAACATGTAAATGAACATGTGGAACAATTAAAAGCAGCAGGAGTATCCACCGAAGACATGGTGAGGTACATTGATGAGTACAACATCGAAGCAGAGAACGCTGCTGAATTATGGAAAAAATTCAATCAAGGAGATATGGCTAGTGGGGCATATGCAATGCTCTCCGAGTTAAAATTAGCATGGATTGATATTAGTAACCACCCCGAAGTAGTTAAATTATTTAACAATCTTGCAGAAACATGGAAAGGACTGCAACCTACATTAAATGCAATTGTAGAAGATTTAAAATGGTTAGGTTTAAGATTAGTTGATTTTGGAAACTGGATAATGTCTAATGACTTAGGCAGAGCAGTTGTAACATGGGGGGCTTTCGGAACAGTTATCGGAGCAGTAGCTCTCAAAATCGGAAAATGGGTAACCGGAAGCAAATCCACTCTTGACGTACTCAAAACCATCGGTTCAAAATTAAAAGACCGCATTAAAGATTGGAGAGATTATGGAGATGAGGCAGAGAAAGCTAATAAGAAAGCTGGTGGCACTACTACTTCTACTGGTGGAATTAATGGTGATGTTACTAAATCTGGTGGAACATTTAAAGAACAATTAGGAACTCAACTGAAAGCAGATGCAATGAAATATGCCCGTGCAGCAGTAGCAATTGCAGCAGGAATGTTATTAATCACCGAAGCAATTGTACTGTTACGAGCACCTATGGGAGCATTAGCAGAACTCGGTTGGCAATTCAAACAATGGGAACCAGAAATCAAAAAAGGTATTGAAGGATTACAATTAATAGCTCCAACAATACTTGCATTTCTTGTTCCAATCACTGCATTAACATTAATCTTAGACCACTTTGCACCTAGTTTCACTAGTATGATTAAAGGAGGACTTGCAGCAGCTACCGGTATTGCAATAGGTATGTTACTTGTTGCAGAAGCTATCTTCATGTTAAAAGCTCCAATGTGGAGTTTATCCCAAATTGGTAAAGATTATGCTATTGGTAAAGCAGATATTGAAGGGGGGATTACTGCTATTAAAACCTTAACCGAAGCATTAGAAGCAATGGCACCAGTTGTACCTATATTCTTAGCAGGTATTGCATTAGGTGTAACTATATTCATGGCACCGGAAATAGGTTTATTAATCGCAGGAGGAGCTGCGGTAGGTATTGCAGCAGGTATGCTCCTTGTTGCAGAAGCAGTTGTAACATTAAGAATACCTTTGGAAGCAATTCGTGAATTAGGTAACAGTTTCACTGATATTGAAGGAGCTAAAAAAGGTGCGGAAGCATTAAGAATTACTGCCGAAGCAATGACCTATGTTGAACAAGGCGTAAGGGCAATGACTCTTGTTGAATGGGAGTTAATTGCCACATATGTCGGTTATCTGTTAGGACAAGCTATTAATGTGGATTTAACTGCATTAACTAACGAAGGAGGGTTCTTCGACCAGTTAAACACATTCATTACAGATTTCAACAAAGTAGACATTCAACCTATTGATGCGGGAAGAGTTGAAAACTTAAAAACCGCCTCCACTGGAATGCAAACAGTCGGAGAGGCATTAGAAAGTGTAAAAACCGCAATGGAAAACTTACCAAAAGAATTTAAAAACGATTCTGCTAAATCCATTAACGATAAATATCAAGAAAACGTCAGTGGCGAAACAACTGATGTAGAAGGATACTTCGACCAATTTAAAGAACCAATTAAACAATTAAAATCATTTATTGACGATTTCAACAATAGCGAAGACTACGCCATAGAAGCTCCAAATGCAGACAGATTAGCTGCAATACAACAAGCATCTTCAATGATTGGCGAAATCAAATCCCCAGTAGACAATGTCAAAGTAGCAATGCAAGGAATCGGTGATGCCGGTTGGGCTGCTAACATGGCACAAGGCGGAATCGGAAACGCTATTGCAGGTTGGTTTGGTGGACTCGGAGGAGCAGGTTCTGGAAACGGTGGAGGAGCAGGAGTCTACTCATCAAGCTTAGGTTCATCATTCGACGAAATGGAAAAAGTCATAAGTGATATAGTAACATTCAACAATAATGTATCCACAATCGTTGGAGGCAGTGAAGGTGGAGATAGTGGAACTGTTACTGCACTTGCAAATATGGTTACCGCAGTAGATCAAGCAATCCAAAACCTTAGTGATACACTTACTAATGCAGTTCCACAAATTCAAGGTAATGCAAAAGCTATCGGTACTGGCATTTTCAATGGAATTAAAGAAGGTATTGGAGATTTATCCTCAGCGGTTAAAGAAAAAGTAGTTACTGCTGCTACTGATGCAAAAGCTGTTGCTTATACTCATGGACAAGGTATAGGTAACAAATTAACACAAGGTTTCGATAAGGAACTGAAATTAAAAGAAGCTTCCGAAGCAGAAGTAGGTTATACTTTCCAATATCTCGATGGACAAGAACAGAACTTCTACGATAAAGGTGCTAAATTAGGTGATGCACTTAGTAGAGGTTATAAATCCAAAGGGTTGCAACAAGAATCTCCGGGTTTAATGGCAAGGAGTACACTTCAAGAGATGGTTTATATTAGTGAATCTCTTGATGACGGTATGACTATGTTACCGGAAAAAGCAATTGCACTAGGAAATGCTTTAAGTAACAACTTTAACCCACAACTTGCAGTAGGCGGTCTTTCAGTAGATGAACTTGGACAATTTGAAACCGGTTTAAATACAGTTTCGTCTATGGCAAACACTACAAACTTACAAACTACCACTGCATTCAACAACATGAACACTACCGTTTCCACCGATATGACTGGAATGACTGGAAGTGTAACCGGAGCATTCGCAACAATAAAACAAAATGCAACTACCAGTTACGCTCAAATAACAAATACAACAAGAACCAGTCTTAACAACATGCAATCCCAAACCACAAAGAACATTCAAGGGATTAAAACATCATGGAGGGGAATGCAAACTGCATTAATCCAATCAGCGGAGAACATTAGAAGTCAAACTAGTCAAAAGATAGGACAATTAGAGTCCAACATGGCTAGTTTCTGGCGTAAAGTACAAAATCCTGCTAACTTATTAGGTGCAGCAGGTAACCCATTCGCAGCTCAACATACTATTAAAAGAAGGAGTAATCCTGCAAAAGCTCCAAAAGGTATCGGCTTTGCCGGTAGAGGGGTTAATATGGGAATATCCAATAGGTTTAAATCTAAAAAGAGTAAAGCAGACCCAACAATGTTCGCAAAACTCTTTGAAGTAATTGGAAGCAATATCCCATTATTTGCAGGAGGTTGGAGTTTCAATTGGAGCAAAGACATTCAAAATGCTCTTCTTAAATGGCACACTCACTTTGGTGAAATCTACGACAAACACTTAACAGTAGGCAAATTTGAAAATGATGACTTCCCAGTGAGAGGAATTGCAGAAATAGCTAAAAACTATATCTATGATGCAATTTCACGTACACACTACGTAGGATACTTCAACTCCCGTTACGGTGATGACCCATTAGCAGCATGGAATGCAGGAGGATTCAACTGTTGGGACGGAGCAAATGTAGTTATCGCATTAGCAAACGCATTCGGTTTCGGTGGAGGATACAAAGTTCACGGTTCATGGGACGGTACACCTCACGTATGGGCAAGAATACCGGGTCTTGGAGATATTGATGCTACTGCAATTCAAGGAGGATACGGTTTCACTGCCTCCAAAGTTAAAGGTGCAGGAAGCATTAAACCTTCCAATAGCGATGGGGATTTCGGCACCACAAATAACTACAACGGAGATATTAACATTCACATTCATACTGATGGGAACAATGTCGAAGTTGATGACCGCAGAATTGATAACGAAACCGGTAGAAAAATTATTGATTTATTAGGTATTAACCCTGCCACTGGCAGATAATATACCTACAACTTTTTATTTTTATGGTGATATTTATGGTCGAAAATAGTGTAACTTTTAGTTTTATGAGAGTAGACAGATTTTTAAAAATGTTAATCAATGACAGCACCATTACAACTGACCTTTTTGATGGAGTTACAAAGAATTTCCGTATTGTATTAGCGGAAGCTTGTCCAGACAATATCAGAGATTGTATGAATGCTGATGGAACATTAGATTCAACTAAAATAACTACTTTCACTGGAACAGGTTCTGATGACGGTAAATGTGCGTTATTATGGAATGATGGAGTTAATAATAATGTAAACATTAGTATCGCATCTAACGATGTAACTTGGAATTTTGGAGATAACAGTTATTTATTAAAAGCAGCTTTCCTAGTAGTAGCTTCTACTGGTAGAGTTTTATGTTATAGTATTAATAATGCTCCGGTACCCGTTAAAACTGGTATGACATCACCTATTGATGGTATGATTTGGAGTATTGTAAGTCAATTGTATGAAGAATAATTTTTAAGGGAGATAGATTTAAATGGTTGTTGTAGAAGAGTATGCTCAAACTGTAAATGCTCAAATTAACCCTAACAGTACAACTAAATGGAATAAATGGGAAAACGAAGCAAATGCAGTAGGACATACTTCAACATTTGCAAAAGCTAAATATACTCGTTCTGGTAAAAAAGGCAGTTACAAGTATGTTTGCCCAGTATATCTCTCTGCTCATGATTTCCGTTTAAACATACCAGAAACTGCATATATTAAAAATGTTACCATTGAAGTGAGAGCGAAGGTAGATAGTTCTAAATTAAGTGTTGTAGCTCCTACTGCATGGTTTATGGTTTATAACGGTGCGGGAAAAGTAACCCAACAAAAAACCAAAGGCAAAACAGGTTGGTATAACAGCACTTACAGATATTATCAATCTAATAAATTATCCACTTCTGAAAAAAGTTTCTTCTACACTCTTAGCGGTGCAGAATGGAACAAAATGAAGTATGCTACCAGTCAATTGAATAGGACAGTAATGGGAGTTGATTTGCACTTTGAAACACCATCTAAAATGGATTGCACAAGTGCCAATGTATTAATCAAATGGGTAAGAATCAAAGTAGAATATGATCTACCAGATTACTATTTGAAATGGACTCCTAATGGAAGTCAAGTTAGTCCTGTTGAAGTAGATGTTAATGCACATTATCAATTGAAAGCAGAGTTTGGTAATCGTACGAAAGCTGATGGTGGAAATCAGAATGTATACATAAATTTACCTTTCGGTACTGTTTTAGATAGCTACTCCCCATCAAGTGCCAATATCTCATTAGTGGAAGATAATCAATATCTTTGGGTATGCAAAGGTGGAGCAGAAGCTAAAAATTACCTTACTTTGAATTTACATAACACATTCGCAGGATTAAAGTCTATTGATTCTACAATGGGAACTATCACATGGCAGAATTACATTAATGTTATTTCATTTGCGGAAGATGTAGATTACACTGAATGCCTTATTGATAGTGGCGATGTCCAACAAATGAAACCATCTTGTTTTAATTTCAGTGCAAAAGTACATTCAACCGATGGAAATGTGGTTTATAAGGTTTGTGTGGAAAACGAAAACAGACCCGATGTAAGTAACATATCTGACACTTTTAAATCAACATTCCCTACTGGAAATCAAAGGAATTTCCTTGTATCATGGGAATTATTACAATCTTCAAGTGCAGCAGGAGTAAGTATCGATTACTCTACATCAGATATGATTTCATTTAACGTTCCACCTAACGAAGATGTGGAAATCAAATTTAGAGGTTGTTTCATACCTATTAACAGTGGAGCGAACACTTTACTTTTAACTAATCTCAATGATAATTCCACTTACAGTTACAGTTATTATTCTACTCCATTTTCTGATTTAACTTTTAATATCGTACCGGAAATAATGGTTATGAACGACCATAGGATTTTAACTAATGTGGATTCCTATTATAATATTATTCCGTTTAGTGTTAATCCTTTGGATAGAGTTATGTTGGAAAAGGATTGTAATCTCAGAATGAGAATACAAGAGAAAGTACCGTATATAGGTTGTATTCCGTTAAAGTATAGTCATTATGACCCTAAATCAACTTACAGTAACAAAGGTTTACGAGAATCATATAAGAACAAAACTTACACTGGTAAAGAAGGAGTTATTGAAGAGGATATTGGTTTAAATATTAAAATGCCTCCGGCAGATGTAACCACATTGCAAGGTTTAACTAAATTAGATAAACCAGTTCCAATTAATACTGTTCAAGAAGCTTTTGAAGGGGACGTATTGAACCACAGGGGGTGGGTTGAATTAACCAAAGTAACAGCAGAAAAAACCAATCCCCACCTTTACGATGTTGATGCCGAAGTGGAATACATCACACATAACATTAATTCCAGATTTATGATTAAAAAAGGAGTTAAAATCATAGACTCCATATTAGACAGTTTAATGGGTACTGTTGTAGAAAGTGGCGATGAATTTGCGAACTATACCTATGTTAATCTTGATGGCGAAACCGTTACTAGTGATAATGGATATTTTACTGTTGATACTGATGGCAGTTACATTTACGATAGCGATGCGGTAGAAAATCAAAGAACATTAATCAGTTTAGATAATAACCAATCATTAAGCATTAAATCTGTTGAAGAGTTACCAGAACATTTTGATATTGTTTGTGAATGGTCTTCAACAAAAATACCGGAAAATCGTGAGAACAACGTTGAAAGGATTATCTACTTGCTTGACGGTGAGGGAACACCTATCCTCGAATATCAATATTACGATTTAGAGTTTACTGACGAAGCATACTACAAATGTAATGTAATGTGCAGAGTTATGACTAGTAGTGGCTGGGACATTCTCTTTACTGATGAAATTAACTTATCCGTTGATTTAGAAGCATTATCATTAACAAGAGATAGAACTACCGGTGAACTGGTTACTGACACCGCTAATCTTGACGAAGATGTGGATACTGATAGCAGTACCGCTATCAATGTAGAAGTGTATAGCTATTCAGATTACATGTACGGTTCAACTGTTCACTTCACAATGGATATGAACAAATTAACCATCATAGATGAGGGAGTTAGTGGCAGAGAATTAGCAAGAACAGTGTACCTTGATTATGCTCCACGTTCCTACTTGTTACAATTCAAAAACAAGAATGTTGATGGAGATACCAATGACGTTTTAACATTCTTTGACTTTGAAGTTTCAGAAAGCGTACTTATCTCTGATTATGAAAGTCAATATGCAGATTTAATTGTTTCCAGTTTCCCTATTGCGGACAAATTATTAGTATTCACAAGGGATAGTGAGGAAGGAACCATCTATTATTATCATGACGATGGAGGGGTATTCACTTATATTCAAGAACCATTTTACATGTATTTCTGCGGTGTAGACCTCAAAGCAAACGATGATGTGAGCATATTTGATTTAAATAACAGTTACACAATATTCTACATGCAGAATGGACTTGTAAGAATAGGATTCAACCGTTTAAACGGGGAAATATACCTTGCTAAATATGATTTCTATACAAAACAATACATTACTGTCAGCTATTTACAACTAACCAATTTTACCGATTTCCAAATTGGGGCATACAGTGATGACAAAATAGAAGTCGTAGTTGGAACAACTGTTTTCACAATGTACAGGGGACACCCTTATGTTGTAGTGAAACATGAAGATGAAGACATAAAATTCACTACTGTATGGAATAGGATCTATGGGGAAAGTGTTAATGGTGAGTCATTGGATTTACCTGCTATTTGGGAACTTGCAAATTATAATAATATGCTTCCACCGGAAATTGCTAGTGATTATATAGATGGCAGTGCATGGATTGTAGACTCTGATGACGAGAACGAAGATGCTAACATCTTCCCTACATTAAACTTAGCAAGAAGTGATAATGACACTATTTACAATAACGAAGATGTATTCTTTGATGTTAGCGGTAGCGTATCCAGTAGCGGAAGCAATGTAATCGATGAACAAGTGCCATTAGACATGGAAACTTATCAAGGGGTTATCGGAACATACACCATACAAGTAGAAACAGACCCAACTGCCCCATACCACTTAGGTTTAAGAGTCAAACCAATAATACAAATTGGCGAAAACGCATTACTGCAAGGAGTATTGGAAACCTACGATGGCGATGGAATAAGTGGACGCACAATTCACTTTTACGAAATCTACGAACTTGCACTTAAACTTGCAAGTGATAAACAGATAATCCAATCCGGAGATAAAGCAAACTTATCTGTACAATTAATAGACAGTACAGATGGAAGTCTGTTAAGACAATCCGGCGAAACAGTACACTTCTATGAAGTATACACACCAGACATAGAACTCTCCGGAGATTTAGAGATAATGCAAACTGGCGACACATTAGACTTACAAGCAAAAGTCAGAGATTCAGCTGACGGAAGTTTGATAAAAGGCGAAAGAGTACACTTTTATGTTATGGAGGACGAAGACATATGAAATCGAATAATGCAAATTTAAGAGAGATTGCAGAAATCACAGGTAGTGAAATAGAATCAACTCATTCCAACAATTATTACCTGCGTGAAATTGCGGAAAACACCGGTAGTGTAATCACTGGTGTTCATTCCAATAATTTCTACTTGAATAAAATTTCAAAAAACCTTGCAAACAACTCTTCAAGTTTATCCGAAGCTAATGCAAGGATAAATACTTTGGAAGAGGAGTTAGGCACTGCTACTGGACAAGTTGAAACTTTAACCAGTCAATTAGAAACTAAAACTGGCGAGTTAGACACTGCTAATGGACAAATCGAAACCTTACAAGGACAAGTAAGTTCATTAACTAATTCAGTAAACGGGTATAAAAATAGGGTAGAATTATTAGGAGATAAAAAGATTATTCAAACAAACGGACAAGTTAATTTAATGGCAAAAGCATATGCTAATGATGTTGCAGTTGCTAATGAAACAATATATTTCTTTGTGAAGGAGGAGTAAATAATGGTTAATTATAGATATTTAGGTTACGGGGTTACTAATGATAATGGAGTTGCACAGCTTACTCATGATGCAAATGGTGATTTGATAAGTAATGGTGGAGGTTATGTAGGTACTGGTGCCGGTGAGTTGGACGTCATTGCCAGTCTTGATAATCCGATTACTAGTGGTAGTGTGGTTTCAGATACATACCAAGTTATTGATGCACTACTTCGTGATGGTGGAACTGATTCCGATAAAAACAATAGTATGTGGAACAATACCACCTACTTTACAAGGAATACGAATGATACAACAGTACAGTACACTAATAGTGGAAGTGGTGCAGTAGAAGTTTGTAGGTTCAATAACAAGGAAGATATTCCGATGATTGTTGAATTAACAATCACAGAGAATAGTTATTTCCAAATCAGACTTGCTACTTATGACTCCAATAATGTCGCAAGATTGTATGGTTATCTTGCATTGGAAAATGGAGAAACTGGCAGACTGCAAATAATAATCGAACCAGACCTTGTTACCTATAAACTCAATGGAGAAACCATAGGTAGTGAACCAACACAAGCAACAAGTGTTAATTACTATTTCGTATTCAGATGTAATGGTGGTAAAACAATGAACTTCAAGTTTAAGGATTTATGTGCTTATCCAATTTAATCCTTTTTTTTGTAAGTTTCTTGGAGAAAGATACATTAGACAAAAAATGGTATGTTCTGCCCATCATACAGAGTATGTATGGGTGTGAGGTAGTATTATGTAACTCCCACCACTTTTGTATACAAAATCAAACATTCTGTCTACAAAAATAGTAAACTATTTATATACTCTCCTCTAAATATGTATACATGACGTCGATAAGAGTAAACGAAGAAACTCGAAAAAAACTAATTGAGCTAAAACAACAAGGCAACTTCAAAAACGCCGATGAATTGATAACTCAATTAATCAAAGTATACGAAATGTGGGACAAAAGCGAAGTCGTACGGGTGGTGAGAGAATGAAATTCTTTGAAATAACCGACTTAACAGATGACGAAAACTTTGTCATTGACGAAAATGGTAAAAAATACACTTATGAAGAAACCATCGAATTATTAAACCAATTATCCAATTAAAATAAATTTTTACCATTTATTTTCTTTTTTTTTATACACTAAACATCATATTATCACATCATTATCCTTTTTATTTTTATCATTAATTTTAACAGTGAGGTGGATAAATTTGCCAATAATCGTAGATAAATACCATAAACTAAAAATAACATTAGTAACTAAGCTGAAAAACAGAAGTAGTCTTTATTTAAGTGTTTATAAGGACAGTCATGGTGATGACGTTTGGGTTCATGATTATGTGCCGACAGTAAATGGAGATATTTGTACTTTCAGTATTGATTTTAAAGATTCATGGTTTAATGAAGGTGATGTGATTACTAAAATCCTTGCAGGGATTACAGGGACTTATAATTTATATGATTTACACGAAGGAGTTTCTATTCTTGTTGATGGGTCAGAATCCAATGTTAAATTAGTAAATAATGGAGATGTGGTGTTAGATGATAACGATGACCCAGTTTATGTAGAGAATGTTACCAATCCACAGTTTGCTTTGAATTTCGCAGACAACGAAGCACATACAGTTCAAGCAGTATTCAAAGGAAACAAGGAAATCGGTGTTGCAGTTTCAGACCCTATAATACTTCAAGCAGAACAAAGACCAGAAGTATCCCCACAAGAAGAACCATTATCCGGCACGTATGTTCTGGAAATCACAAAAATGGCTACCAGTATGAAGTATATGGAACAACCGGACTGGCAATTCAAATTAAGTAAAGGAGGACAACTTTGTGATGGAAAAACCGTTGAAATCAACTTCCCATACGGCGAGGGGGGATACAACGGAATTTCAAGTATGACAACTAAAAACGGATACATCAACATTAAATCACGTGGTTTAGGAGATTTGAAAAAATGGGAAGTGGGCAAATACAAAATCTGCGGAAGATTCTATCATTATGATGAAATAGAAAACAACAAGAAAGTTTTAACACAGGTTTGTAAAGAAATCACCATCAAAAAGAATAATCCTAAGATAGCATTTAAAGCAGCAGGGAGTAAAGGTAAGAATGCTAGATTTACGTTACAAGACCCACAAGGTCAAGCAATGGCTAATAAGAAAGTTACTATTAAAGTTGGAAGTAAGAAGTATATTAAAACCACTAACAGTAATGGAAATGCTTTCCTTGCGGTTAATAACAAAGGAAAATTCACCTATAAAGTAACTTATGGTGGAGATAAGAATTTAAACAGTAAAACATTCACTTTTGAGGAGAGGATTAGTTAATGCCATTTGTAGAAACTTATTACGATTATGAAATTCATAAGAAATGTTTCAGAGTTTCCGATTCAGCAGGATATACTCACACTACTGACACATTACTAAAAAACACTAGTGTTACAAGTGTTTACCGTAATTATTTCACAGCAGTGTTTAGTTTAGATGTTATTCGTAATCTCGGAGATAGTAAAGTAGGAATCTATGATAATGACACTTTACTTGATTTAATTACTTTCAACGAACAAACTAATAAAATTACTAATTTAAGTTATAATCTCGCCTATGGGGTAGAACATAACTTAGAAGCAAGGTATATGGGTAATGATGAATGTTTACCTTCAAAATCAATGGTTATACCATTATATCAACCTTTACCTAGTGGATTTGAATCTCAAATAATGTTTATACATGAAAGCACACCTATCGATGGAACAGAGTATAATCTTGTTAATCCAGATGACGGTTCACAGATTATGGGATTGTTACTGAGAGATGATGAGAACACTGCAATTAGAGGAGCTGATGTTTCACTAATCCTTGATGGAGAGGAAGAGAATATGATGACTGACACTACTAACAATAGTGGTTATGTACAGTTTACTCTCGGAAGCATGGAATTTGGAATACACACCTTAAAAGCAATATACGAAGGAGATTCCACATACATAGGTGTAGAAGCAGATTTAACATGGTATTTCGGTATCCAAACAAATGTTACTGTATCTAAAATCATTGCGGGACAAAAACCAAAATTCAATGTCCATGTTGAAGATTATAAAAACAATGGTGTTAGCAGTAAATCAATGAGTTTATGGAGGGGTTAAACTATGGCAGATAATACTGAAACTTATTTAGACACTGGAACTACGGATAGTAATGGAGATGTAACTTTAACATCTCCAAATGCAGTTAATAGTAGTACCAATTTCGTTATCCGTAATGGTACAGGAGTATTCGGCGAAGAGGTTGATTCAATTACTGTAACTCCACTGAGTTTAAGTAATATCCGATTATTCGCTGATGACGAAGTGGTGAAAGGAGATAAATTATTAATGACTGCACAGATAACCCCTGCTACAAGTGTTAGTGATTTAAGTGGTTATCAACTTGTTTTCAGTGGTGCGGTTACTGGAACTTACTTAACTGACCGTAACGGACAAGTAACCATATACTACACTGGACAAGGTACCGGAAATAAAACAGCAACCGTAACTGCGGGTAATTGGAGTGCATCAAAAACATTCAATGATTTATTAACATACTGGAACACACCAGACAACAAATATCCGGAACAATACACCTTAAATCAAGGGTTTAATAAACTAACACAATATTACTCATTAGACACAAGTCAAAGTAACTTCGGATATGTCTGCATTGGAGATTATTCCAGTATTGGTGATTGGGAATTAAGTTTCAGAATAATAAACAAAGTAACTGACGTATACTTTGACATATTCAGTTGGAGTGGAAATCCCCCATCAATGTCAAACATTGATACTAATAGAATGCTTTCATTTAATGCTAATGATGTAATCAAAGCAAGATGTGTCAATGGAACATTAACCGTTACAAGAAACAATGTATCTTTATTCACAAAAACATTACCACAAAATCAATATCCCGGAATAATGATAATGACTCCATTACCAACATCTGTTAATGTAGTAGGCAACAATCCATCTACTGTTAAAACATTAAATTTCAATGAATTAAAATTAATGGGGTTATAAGCTATGGAACGAGAATTTAAAATCAGAACAAATAAATTCCTACATGAAATATCTGATGACACATTAACATTTGCGATAGATCAGATGAAATGTAGAACCTTAGCAGTAGTGTATTTTAAGATTCATGCTTATGATATGAATGACGATGAGTTATTGGTTAATGGTGATGCGTTGTATGTTTCTAAGCGTTGGGTTGTTAGTGGGGAGTTTCATACTTTCTTTGAAACTTTTACATTGGACTCTAAACTTTCTAGATTGATTAAAGAGTTGTCAGTGGAGTTATGTATGATTCGTGTTGGAATTAACAATCCATTAACTTTCACTGGTGTTCGTTTGATGAATGGAGAGTATGATGGTGTGCATCATGAGTCAAGTGAGGCAGATATTATTCATACTATTGAGTTTCCAAATAATCCTTACGTTAATCTTTATTCTAGTAATACTACTGATTATTTGCAGATTATAAGACCATATAAGACTCTGATTACTACTAGTGAAATTAAAAGGGATAAATGCACTATTTTAGCTCCTCATATTGCAGGGGAGGATAATATTGATAATCCAAGTAATCTTATTTTAGAGGTTATGAATCAAGAAGAACAAGAAACAAATATTTTTAATGCTGGTTTCAAGGTGTAGCTAATGATTTCTATTAATAATAAAGTTCATAATTTTAATGATTGGACTAATCAAAAGGAGGAGGTTATTCGCCCTTCTGAAAGGATAGCGGTAGAAATATTTAGTTTCGACCATCAGTATAGTAAGTTTTTAACTATTAGTGATATTAACAGTGGGTTTAATTACAGTAAAACTAATCATAGGCATTTGAAATGTTTTGAAAGTGCTGATAAGTATACTAGTTTTGCGGTTGAAATGGATTATGAAGTTCAAGAGATTGGCGAATACCGTATCGATATTTATTATGAAAATAAGAATAAGGAAGATTATGTTGGCAGATGGAGTATGGAGTTAAACCAGAAATCTGCTAATTACATTAACACTAAACCTGTTCAGTATAAGACTGTTACCACTACTAAAAAGACTGGTAAAAAGAATAAGAAGATTAAGAAAACAGTTCCACAAGTTTCTACTGCTCATAGGATTCAAGGTAGTGATTTGAAGTTTGATGGAGAGGTAAATTTCTTAAAAAGAAAAACTATCTTCACTGACTTGAAAGAAATGGGTAAGTATCATTTGAGTGTTGAGTTACCGTATAATTGTTATTTCGTTGGAGTTAGCATAAGGAAAATAATCACATTTACCGGTGATAATCTTGATAGTGTTGGAACAAACCTCATGTTAAAAGACTGCGAAATCACATTATCTGGACAAACCAATCCAACCGAAGCAAATTTCACAATTGGATATAACCATCAATACGAAAATAACCTCACCCGTAGCGGTTTCTACATGGACTACATGGACGAAGTCAATATCTATGTCAAAGAAACAGGGGACATTAACGACACAAAGATGGTGCAAAGGTTCGGAGGATACATCAGTACCGTAAAATCCGATGATAGAAACACCAATCTCACGTTCAGTTGTGCAGACAGATTAATAGACGCAGAAAACAAATACTGCCTTGACGCATTATTCATAGCAGGTACAACAAGTCAAGACCTCGATTACTACAAACCATTAGTATTTGACAGTTACGCCGAAGCGTTAAACTTCTTAACAGATGTATTGGAAGTTAAATTAAAATCCAACATCAAAAAGAATTATGTAATCGAAGGGGAAAAGTATTCCACAGCAGTAGCAATCAAATTTGGTAAGAAAAAGAACATTAAAAAAGTAACTGTTAAAAATGCAATAGCTACTGTTCAAAATAATTTCATTACTGTTCGTAACAACGCAAGTGGAGCAAAAACACAATCCATATTGTTATACAATGGTAAAGACCATAGTAAAAAACCAATAGACATTAGTAAACACTTAACTTTCCATATGATGTATGGTTTAGGCGACCCAAAGACTGAATCTAAAAAAACAGATATTGAAAAAACTAATGACACTTCCAATAGTGCAGGTTCACAGAAATTCAGCAAGTGCGGAGTATCCCAAGATAAAAAATACATCATGGGAATTGGTATATCCTCCGCAGGAGCATTAGATAAAGTTAAAGGTTGGACAAAAACCGTATTTGAAAGAAAATGCCCTCACTGCGGTTCCACTGAATTATACTGGGGTATCTTCTATGCCGGTAACGAACATGATAACTGGGGTACATTCCCATGCACTGGAAGAGGCGAAGGAGGTTCCGCTGAGGGACATATCTTTTGTAAATCTTGTGATGCAGATTACAGTGTTCAAGGTTGGGAGCATAACGGAAGTAGTAAATACCATTTAACAAGAACCTCACCGATTATAGCATCAAGTAAATCCGAAGCATACAAATTACTGAATGGACAAATGTCCGCAGTTCCAAAATCCGGTGTTTCAGTATCCTCTGACGATGTATTAAAAAGTGTAGCGGACAAAATGAAAAAATACCGTTACGTATTAAGAGGTAACACTACATCAAGTTACAGTGCTATGAAAAAAGCAGGTGTCGGAGATTGTTGGGCTTTCAGTGATGGAATATTCACAGAATTAAAGAAACTAGGAGTATCATGTAGGATATGTCAATATGCAACAAGTGAATCCCCTAACGGCACTCATAGAAGTGTAGTGTATAAAAATGCTAAAAACCAATGGGTAAACTTCCCATATAAGAAATACGGTTTAAACAGAATGTTATATCCTACCAGTAACTGTAACCCTAATGATTATATTAAAAACTTTAAAGGTAATAATATCTCCAAAGTTACAAGTTCTGCAAGTAGCAGTACAACTACCACTACCACAGTAACCACTACCAAAGGTTATGACCGTGATAAACCACCTCAATTCTATATAGAGGTTACTTATTCTACTCAGCAATCATGGACTGCAAAGAAAAAGAAAATCAATTTGGATTTCACACTGAAAGGTGGAACCGATGACGATTGGACTGGATTAACAAACTTTTGGATTAACAATGCAATGCGACAATCCAGTGTTAATATGAAAGGTTTCTTTGACGATAACGAACCGAACAAGAGTATTTACTTGCATAGTATCCGATTAGTAGCTCCAAAGATTAAAACCACAAATAATAATGATAAAGCTGAGTGGTATACTTTCAATGACAGTACACAAGATTTCAGTAGTTGTAAGATGGATCTATACCAGATTGTCTTTGATGACAAGATGGCTATTAACCCTACTGACTTGCAAAGTTGCGGTAAAACCATAGGTAATCTACTTGATGAGATTGTGGCAACAAGTGGTTATAGGGTTAATATGACTTATGCTAAGCATAGGTGTGATGACAAGATTAATTTCAGTATTAACGACCAGTCTGAACCGGCATTTGTTGCTACCGAAGGTGATGACACTAATATTCTTGATTGGAGTAATATATCGTATAGTCCTGTTTCTACTTTAAGGAATAAATCCACTTGTGTTTTTAAGAATAAAGCGGGTAAGTATGAGTATGTGGAAACAGCAGATATTGAGAGTATTTTAAGGTATGGTGAGCAGACTACATTGATTACTCAAAGCGAACAGATTTCTGCAAAAGAAGCTTATTACATGGCAAGGAGCAGTAGTAGTTATAACCCTGAACAAGAGTATAGTTACACTATTGTTGTTCCATTCGCACCGGTTTTACAGTTAGGAGATTTAGTGCAAGTATTATCTAATTCCAAGAAGTTAAATGATATTAAAACAGTGGAAAGTATTAAAATCAAATATGATAATAACAAAATGCCACATATCCAAACTGAAATCGGTTTAAATGAATTAGAACCATTTTTAAGAATTAAAAAAGAACAAGAAAAGTTAAGACAATTAACACGTAACGAAACAACTGTATTCAGTGCAACTGCAACACCAGTAACTGACGAAGATGTGTACATATGGGACAATTAGGTGAGAACAATGGAAGATTACCAATTAAGAAAAGACATAGACAGGTTCAAATACTTCTTAGACACATTAGAAGCGGAATTAGCAAAGCAAGGTATAACTACCATCAACTTCTCTGAAATATTTAACACCATCTACGATAAATCCGAAGTAGATTTGAAATTTGTTACACAGGACAGGTTTGGTTTCGATCAAGAAAGTGCAGGTAAATTCAACTTCGCAGTTATATCTCGTGAGGTTGATGGACTTGTCTATGAAGAGATGTGGTTTTTAATCAATGCTTACTATGATTATTCAGTACAAAGGTTTATTAAAATTGATAATACTAACGCTAGTTTTGGGGTTCAATGTCAAGCTAGTGGGAGTTATCCCGGCGAACAACAATTAGGATATATCATTACAGGGATTTATTTCTGGCGTAATCCTAGTCATAGTGATACTTATTTTGATACTGTTACTTATGATTACACTGACTGGTCTGATAAAAACTATATTGGAGCTAAAAGAAACTCTGATGATAGTTGGGTTGAATTTGGTATTGATTCCGGTTGGAATAACAATTTTATGATTGATAATTTTGGTGGAATGACAATCGGAGGAGCAGGATTCGAGATAGACGGTAACGGAATCTATCCTTATGGTCGTTTAACCAGTTCTGTTTACAGTATTAACGGAGTAAGCTATTACCTTCTCGGAATATTAGACAATGCTTATCACCCTACTTTTGGAAACGATGCAGTATGGGGTTGCGACACTAACAGCAAATACTCATGGTTTATTGGTTTAAAAATACCGGAAGTTAGTTATTTAAATAAGAATACAAATAACGCTAAATTTGTTGTTATGTATAATGATACTTCCGCTGATGCGAATAACCCTCATGTATTGGATAAAACTAAATGGCATACTGTCTTTGAAGTGGATAAAGATGGAGTAAGTGGATATTTATCTTCTGCTACTGCAAGTTCTACTTATGCTACACAATCTGCTTTAAATGCAGTGAGTAATAGTCTTGCATCTACTGATTCAAGTTTAACTACATTATACAATGACCTTGTTGATTTTAACGAAGAGTTAATTTCTTTTGATAGTAGTAATACTAATTTAAAAACTGATTTGTCTAAATTGAAAAACAATTTATCCGTTTTTATTTCTAGTGTAACTCAATTAGATTCAAATTTAGGAGAGTTATCCTCTTCTTTAAACACATTAGATGTTCAGTTGAATGGTGATGCCAATACTACTGGTTTAACCACTACTTTAAGCACTTTGCAAAACCAATTAAACGGTACTAATGGTTTAGTTTCACAATTAACCACTTTACAAGGACAATTCACTAGTTTAGATGGAGATACTAATGAGTTACTAACCACATTAACAACATTATCCGGTTATTTAACCACATTCAAAGGTACATTATCAGAGTTCCAAGACCAGATAATAGAAGATTTAGGAAACGAAGTGTATGCTACTTTAAACAGTGAGATTGTACAATTATTCGGAGCAATAGCTTCCACACAACAAGACATAGATGATGTTGCCGATGGTGTTTCAGACATCAACACTACAATCGGAGATGCAAATAACCCCGCTAACGGTACAATCCGTAAAACAATAAACGATGTATCTTCAACAGCTACAACAGCAAATAATCAAGCAACAGACATAACTAAAACAATTTACAGTGGAACTAATGGAACCGGTACAAAAGCAAATCCTGCTAGTGGCACTGTAATGAGTAATTTAAATCAAGTGCAAAATACAGATATTCCGGAAGTGCAGGATATTCTTTATGGTAATGGGTCAGCTCAAAATCCAGCAACCGATTCGTTATTAGATGTGGTGGATACAGTAGATAGTGGATTAACCACTGCTAACGGGCATATTGACACATTACAAGAAAAAATGTATAAAGGAACCAGTTCCAATAATCCCGGAACTACTTCCAATCCTGCAACGGGTACTTTAATGAAAGATATGTCCACTGCTAAATCTAACATATCTACTGCTCAATCTGAGATAGGACAGTTAAGAACTGATTTCACTGGGCATACACATACTGCACAAGAAGTAGAATACACTGATGACAATTGGTATAACGATGAGATTGCTTCAAGTCAAAATGGACATTATTATAATGCTAATAACGAGGATATTACCGCAGGGGTTAAGGTAAATCTTGATACTGCTATTGATAAGATACAAACTAAGGTTAGTGGTAAAGCTCCGTTAAGTCATACTCATACCACTGATGACATTAGACTGGCAGGTACACAATACGCAATTACAACTATGCTGAATACAATGTATAGTTATTATCAACAGCAAAGCAGTGCTAGTCAATCATGGAGTGGAGATAGTCAAAACCATGTTTACGTCAGAAATATCATATGGGATTCTAATAGAAGCGAGTATAAAGTTACTGAGGATATTACAGACAGTATAAGTTACGGAACTATACTTATTTTAAATGTTGCCAGTACAAATGCAAATCATTATGGAGGACATGATCTATATTCATTTTATAACAATGGAGTTAGTATGAATGTTGTTTCTAATGCAGATATGGAGTTGGCAGATTATTCTACTGTGATGTTAATTTATAGTGGTGGGGGGGCTACTAACTCTCCGATGTGGATTCCTATTTTAATTGATATGAAGTTATGTTTAACAGTTGATTCTAGTTTGGTGGTTTAGATGGCTAAACGAAAGGAAGATAGGCATAGTGGGTGTTGTTATAGATACTTTTGCACAAAAGAAGATAAATGGTGTCCTTATTTAAAAAATAGGAGGCACACATGTAATGAGTATAATGAGAATTATATGTATAAGGTGAAAAGATGAAATGGAAAGACATTGTAACAAATGCAGGAATTGTTAAGAAAGGTGTTGAGAAGACTGGTGAAATGCCTTCTATTAAAGGGTATTCAGTAGCTCAATTGTGTTATATCTTTGGAGAGGCAGTTAGGACTCCAAATAAAGAGATTAAAGATAGGAAGGTAGAACCTTGTCCGGATTGCACTGGTAGTGGAATTGATAGGAATTTAACAAGGAACGAATATCAAAAACTTGCTAAATATACTAATGATTGGATTCGTGATAGAGGTGTTGCACCAAACTATACCACTTATCAAAATTATATGGTAAGTATAAGATTACAAACATATTGTTATGCTAAAATTATTGTATGGTTCGATGAGCATTCTAACACTTTACCTAATACTTGTTGGTTTAAGAATAGTGTTTTTAAAAATACTTCAAGCAAGAGTTCAAGTTCAAGTAAAACTTCAAACACATCTACATCAACCAATAAAAAATACGGACATGCAACCAAATCCGGCTGCGACAACATGGGACAAAACACCGGATACTACTGTGCATGTCATAGTCTACAAGAAATATTTAGAAACCTCTACAACATAGTAGTACCTCAATCAACAATCGCATCATGGTGCGGAACAACATCTGCCGGAACATCACACAACGGGATTAAAACAGGTGTAGCAGCATTCAATAAAAAGTATGGTAAAAAACTTCAAATCACTGAAAAAAGTTTCACTGATTTAGGTTGGAATGGTATTAAAAAGATTGTTGAGTCTAAAAATCAAGATTGTATTATCCACAACCTTTATCGTAACCAATGGGGGCATTATGAAGTAGTAAACAATGTTTCCAGTAATGTTAATGTGCAAAACAGTTTAGGTTCAAGTTGTGGTAGTTGCTACTGCGGATACATTGAATACCGTACTCAATCAGAATTTAGAAGTTACATAAACGGAATAAGTCAAAAATCCATACTCGTATTAACAAGAGGGTGAGAAGACATGTCAGCAGAAGAAAAAGTAGATAGAATAGCTTTAATGAAAAAATTAGAGGGAATGCAAGAAAAATTAAACGAAATCTACGAAAAAGAAGGGGCAACAGACAGAGTTATAGAAATGCAACTCGAAATCAACGAGATAAGAAACAGGGAAAATATCCCAGATACAACTGAACTCGTCTACAAAAATTTCGTACAATAAGTGATAACTACATGGTATAATATACCAGTAAAAATAAAATACCATATGGGCAACAGGTATATTTTCATTTAATTACTCCGAAATTAAATAGAGGTATCTGACATTTATGGAAGACGGGAAATTTCTATGATTTCGCCCTATCCTAGAAAAAAAACTCCCCTCTTCCATAATACCATTTCGATTAAATTGTTGCTCATTTAGATGATCTAACAACTAAAAACTTATTGCAAAAGCAAAAATTCATTTGAAGAACCTATTTTCTATAAAAAAAATTAGGCACACCTACCGTTGTGGGTGTGCCTTTTTTTTATTCGACCATTCTCTTAGTCTTGCCAGTGTGTTTTAAAGTTTCTTAACTCGTATAATACTTTTTCGTAACTGCCTTCAAATCGTAGACCTCTGTCATCAATGTATGCTACTGCACCTACTTTTCGGTCTGTGATTAAGCTGAATGGCATGTCGTATTGTCTTAACCATTGATTGACTTTTTTCTTATCTCTTACTGTGAAGATTACAATGGTGTATTCTTTGTTTAGTGTTTCTAGGAATTGTTTTGCTCCTTCTCGGGGTTCGTATAGGTAGTCTTCGTTTACCCAACCTTTGTAGGTGTTTAACACTCCATCGAAGTCTATGCAGACATTAGGTTTACTCATCTTCACATCTCCTTAACATTTTATCGTTATGCTCCATCTTATCTCTTCGGATTTGGAATTTTAACCAACCGGATTCTTTAAAGAATGCTATTTCATCTGGGAATAAACCAAACACTCTTAATATTTCGTCCATATAAATCTCATAACTCATTCTTATCTGAATACTGATTATATCTCGGTCATTTAATCGGACATGTACAATATCCGGTTCAAATTTTTGTTTGATGTACTCTTCAAATTCCGGTACTGCATTATGATCGTGCTATATTTCTATGATTCTACGATTTATCATGTCAGCAGTGTAGTGTGTGTTTAAGTAGTATTGTGCATGTTTCCATTCGTTTTCATGGAATTTATCAAAGGTTAATACTGGCAGTTCATCGTAGTTATCGTGTATACTGTAACCTACTAGGTTGTCTGTTAATACACTTGCTTCGGTGTAAGGGTCTGCTCTATCAAACCTTATAGGGATTATTTGTTTTAATCTATCATAATGTAAATTCATATTTTATAACTCCTCTTCAATTAACCAATCTGCCTCTCCATTAGATAAACTCATAACTTCTTTTTCTAATTCGGCAATCCTTTTCTTTAAATGGTAATTTTCAACATGATAATTATTTAACTGTTCTATTACCTCATCACCACTCATACTGTTCTCATAAATCTCTTGACAGTAATCGTCTTTGGCACATTGTTCTATCTCATCTTCCGTATACTCATATTCAGGGTCGGAATATCGTTCTCGGAAATAATCTAAACTTCGTATTTTTGTTTTATCTGCGATGTAGTATAACTCATCTAAATCTAATTGGATAAATCTGCTTTCGGTTGTCATTGCATAAACTCCGCATTGTCTATTGTCATTCCGTAATGTTCATAGTATTTTTCTGTAATGTTAAGATATGCTTTAATGTACCTGCTTCTCTCTTCATTTAAGTTGTTTAATTCTTTACAGATGTTTTCTGCATCACTTTCGCCATTAGCAGTACCTATGACCCGGTCATCGCCATATTCGTCTTGTCTTGTTTTATCAAATATATCATATTGATAACAGTGGCGATGTTTATACTAATATTTTTCATTACTCATTTAACTCCTCCAATTCTGCATTTAACTCTTTTAATCTTAAACGTAAACTACGATTCTCTGCTTTAAATGGTGCAGTAAATCGTGTAGTTACTGGGTCAGAACACCATGGTTCTACAAACCTTAATCTTTTATGAATCTTATTGATTTCGTCTTCAATGTTTTTCTTTTTTTTCTCACGATCTCCGTAGACTATTTTTTCTAGTTTTGCGAGTCTTGTTTCTATATCTGTCATTCAAATTCCACCCTTGTAGCATCGTTTGATTGTTGTTGTAGAAATTTTGAAAAGTCTTGTATTAGTAGGTTTTCACTTAAACTCATTCCGCCTAAATGGAGGGTTAAGTAGTTTCTTGTTTCTTTTGCAATCCATTTGTAGTCAATTTCGGTCATACATCTATCTCCCTATTTTTACAAAAGTTTTTCCATTGTCTTTGGTAATGTTTGGATAAGTGAGAGCATATTAAATCGTCTGCTTCGTTTATTACTTCGATGAATATTTTGTATTGTTGTGCATCAAGTTGTAATTCTTTTCTTAATTCTTGATTTACAGATTTTAATTTCTTATTTTCTTCTGATAATTCTGTTAAATGTCTTGATTGCCCATTCAGAATAGTTAATACTTCTGTGAAACTATCCCAAGTCATATGATTACTTGTATTCTCTATTTCACCATTATTATTTATGATATATCGTTTTTCAGTCATTAAGAATCTCCTCCATCTGCCTTGCCATCTCCTCACTACCCAAATCATCAATTAACTTTTCCAATAACGCTAACTGATTACTACGATAAGCTAATGTTTCTTGCAACCGTTTATTCTTTGTTTTTAATCGTTTACGGTCATTTAATAATGAACATAATACTTCTGAATTTGGTTTAGAACCATAAGATTCAAAAGTGAAGTTTCCATCACTGATAATGTAGACAGGTATGTCTACAAGACTAGAATCTGTGTTTATGATTTCAAAGGAGTTTCCTATTCCCATGTTATTGCCTCGTCAATTTTCTTAATTAAATCTTTAAAATCTAACTTGATTATCTCATCTAATGGAACAGTAACTCGTTTATTGTAGATTTCCGGCAAGTCATGTATATCCCCGTTATAATTACCTGCTCTCACTACTCTTTCACTTGCACCGTCAAATGCTTCCAATCCACTGATAGATACTAATTCGTGCCTAACCTCTTCCAAACACTTAATCAGAATATCCACATCTTCAAAACCTTCAACTAATAAATCAACAATCTCTTTTTCGGATAATCTTTTGTCATTCTCATAAACCACTGGATTATCACCATCATAGTATCGTACTTTAATATGCCTATTTGCCATTTAAAATACCTCCTTCGTTATATCTCCAATAATACTCTCTTCCACCTTTAAGACAAGTAAGATTTTTATCCCTATCTTGCCATTGCCTAAGAAATTTCAACATCATATGACTATCTTTATAAATATCATATTTGTATAATTCATGTCTGATCCTACTGGTAGGACATGCTAAGGGTTGGCAGGAGATTATGAGTTCTTTAATTATTTCTATTAGTTCCTTGTCAGTTATCATAATTAATCTCCTTTTAATTGAGGTACAAATGCGACATATCTGTCCCTGCTTTTAAAGGGATAAGAATCTATAACCCCTCTTTCACACAAGATTGAGAATATACTTGTTACTTCCATTTCTAAATCTCGTTTGCCACCGGTACACATCATGTTATATGGGTGTCCGTTGAAACTGTTGATTTGTAAAGCATGACTGATGGCGGTTAATATTTCAAATATTTCGTCAAAGTCATCTAATGCTTTGTTGAAGTCTTTGTATTCGTATCTGCTGATGTAATCTCTAAATAGATTGTCTTTGTTTAAGGGTGTTTCTTTCATTGATTCACCCATTCCAACATCACTATTAATCATTCATATCCACTTCCATTGCAGTTATACAATCCATATCCACATACACTTTTCTTTTACCACCATTTCTAATATCAATCCCAATAATATTAGTTTTAGTGTCTATTATTATCCAACGACCGTATATGTATTCATTAGCGAAGTATACGGTTACCATTGTATCTAAATGTTTTCTTGCCAGTTCTACAATTATATCTAATTTCATATAAACCCCTTTTTTTAAATTATTATAATAAATAAGTCAATTATTAATATTTGAACAATAATTACCATTTCAATAAGGATTAATGGTAATAACCATTCAAATAAAAATTTATCGAGTTTCATTCTCATACAACTCCCTTAACCTATCCAATATTCCCTTATCTGATTTACAAGATTTTTCCAATGCTTTGAAAATATCCATACTAACATACATAGTAGCAGGGGGTAATAACGAACTTGGGATTATAGTTAAACCAGTATTAGGTTTATAATCCTTCATAATCCAAACACACTCCCTCATGTAAATCATGATCTTTACGACAAACTTCAAACTCCTCATAACCATCGGCAGTGCTGAACTCATCATAGTCATGGTATTGGCAGTTACTACAAGCAATGTCTTTTAACTCTTCAAAACAGTTTTCTAGGTATTTGCGGTAGTCGTGATTCATTTTTTCGACTTCTGCTTCTAATGGGTGGTTTAAATGTACTCTTTGAATTATCCTATGTCCAGTCCCGTTGTGAGTATCGATTAATAGTTTCCAATCGGGTTCAATTCTAACGAGGTATCGTGGTTCAATGTAATCTCTTAGCAGTGCTTTACTTATTCTCATTTTTTGCCTCTTTTATTATACTTCTTACGAGCATTCATTCTCTTTTCCTTTAACTCATCTCTAATTTTATTCCAGAATTGTTTTTCAATATCAAAAATTGTTTCATTTGGGTAATATGTGCCATCGGTTTCCCATTGCATACTATGAAGATTCGCCCAGTAATTAGGGTATCGCTTAAACACTTCGTACAATTCAGATTTCCTTTGTAAAGGACATAACCAACAATTGAAATGACTATGATGTTCATATACTCCTCCGAAATTGAAACCATAACTTTTGCAGATTTCCAATGCTTCGGAAGTAGTAATCCCTGCTTCTACAAGAGGGTAACAAACATCGTAACTGGAATATAATTTTTTATCAGTTCTCTGCTCCTCATCACTACAATACCCTATGTATTGTACAATTTCCCCCCCCCATAACGGGATTTGAGGTAATCTCTCATTTTATCTCTCTTGCAACCTGTACACCATCTGTTAAGGAATGATGGAAACCCCCATCGTTGGAAACCTTTATCTAATTCATCAGTAATGTCTAATTGAGTTATATTGACATTCAATGTTTTTTCAACTTTCTGGATATGTTCTTGTGCAGATTTCCAAATCCAACCTCCCACATCGACATATAGAATTTCATCTAATGGTAGATTGTTTTCTAATATGTGAATGAGCATTGCAGTAGAGTCTTTTCCACCACTGAAACAACAAATGTATTTCTTTGTCATTTATATCATTTTCCTGTATCTTTTTTGTCTTTGTTTAAATTTCCTACGAGCATACCAATCCTTAATCCACTCTATAAGTTTCATTCCGGTTGCCTCGCCTCATAATATTCACATTCAGTAAGAACACATTCCATTCCCATATCACATGTTCCACAAACACTATTCCAATAAACACAGTCATCTACTGATGCCGGTCTTTCACCATAAGACATTTGCCCATATTTATTGAAATATCTAATAGCAGAAACCAATTTTTCTTTTTGAGCAGTGGATAAATCATTAGTGTTAATTTCAAGTATAGGAGCGAACCATAATCTGCTATCTTCCCAGTGTGATAAATGCCTAAATCTTTCATAGTAATGGTTCATAGTGGAGGCAACTCCTACTGCAACTTGAAATGGCTCTCCAAAATGGTCTGCTTTACCGTTTTTATCAATGTAAACTCTGAATTTCAAATCTACTGTATCCCCTACATCAAAAGGAGGATAAAAATTAATCTCTTCCTTATGAGGAGATACTTCTAACCTTTTATTTAACACATCATTCCAATGGTCGTTTAAATCATTACATAACCTTTCATTCTCTTGTTCACTGGCTAACAGATTAGGTTTATGATTGAAGAGATACCAATCTTCAAAAATCATTTTAAATAAATCGTACATTTCCTTTTCACTGGAATTACGAAGTAAATCTTTATAGTTTTTTAAGAAGGTTACAACCCAGTATTCGTTACGGATTAATGGAGAGAATACTTGTTCTATTGTTAATTGTTCAGTCATTCTAAACACTTCCTAAAAAACTTTTCATAATCAAACTCCTCTTTACTATTATAAAAAATAATAATCCCCTCATGACTCAAATCCACTGAATCAGGATTATTCTTAATCATAGCAATTATGTCGGTTTGTTTTTTAATATCTCTTGTTAAAATTTGATTTTGACATTGTAACTGGTAATTCTTTTTATCTAAACTTGTTTCCCTACTGGAACCTACTAATAATCCAAAAAAGAATGCAGTTACTGAAACTGCTATTGCAGTAATAACTCCTTCAATCATTTTTACCCCTCATCTTTGGACAAGTAAAATCCTTATCAACATTCTTAACAAAAATATGTCCTCGTTTCCTTTTGTACTCATTAATCTCATCTCTTAACAAATACAATAACACTTCTTGATTATTCTGACACCTTGCAATTAAAATAACTGCAATACTTAAACATAAGTTCCAGAAAAATAAAATTACAATCATGGGTTCCATTATTTTAACCTCACATAATCAATATTCCTATATGGAATAATAACCATTCGACCACTCTTAAAAATAACAACACAATGGTCTTTACATTCAATCTGATGTAAAAACTCCAATGACAATCTTAATTCCCATTTTCCACCCCAGTAAATCTCAATACTCTCATAATCATGGTTACCTTTCATATTCACTATCTCAAAAATTTCAGTGAAATAATTCTGATCTATCTGATTTTTTGAGATTACATCTGTTAAATTTTGTATCCGTTCACTAATTTTTTCTAACATAAACACTCATCTCAATAATATTTAGGATTCGCTCTAATCTCCCTTAACAAATTAGTAATCACCAAACTATAAGTCCTCCAATTCAAATCGTACATCTTCCACAAAGACGTACGCTCCACACGATAAGTATTATTAATCGATTTAAAACAATACAATATCAAAATAGCTATGACTACTTCCTCTTTGCAAGTATGACAGAGATTATTAACTCCAAAATGTTTCACAAGATAATGAACATCTTCTTTAACAACATCTTTATTCCGGACATTGTTTAACACCGCATCAACTACTCTTCGTTGTTGATTACTATAATAATTCCGGTTAATTTCTGCTCTGAACCCTTGTGAAACCAATTCATCTTTCGCAATATTCGTATCACCATACTTTTTCTGATTTTTTTCTATCCTATAATACTGTTTGCTTTTCATAGGCGTACCCCAACTCAAATAATATTTTTTCAGCTGTTTTATCGCCCACTAAATCCACAGTCATTAAATCTTCTTTGGTAACGTTCATCAAATCTCTATGTGTTCGGAGATGTAGTTTACTACAAATGGCTTCGGCTTTCTTTTCAATTCCATGAATACTGGATAAATAATTCATTGCAGGATTACCTGTTTTCTTACCGAATTTATACATGAATGGTTTACGCATGATAATTTTACCTGCTTCTCTCATCATGAAATCAAAAGCTTGATACTTTGTTTGAGTTTGAACAACAGTAGTAACCATATTCAACTCACTAATAGCACCATTAACCTCTGCAAGGGTTGTAGTTAAACCAGTAGAATAATATAAATCATTCAACTGTTTTTTCAAATCTTCACATTCCACCACTACAAAAGTATAATCAAACTCACGGATCATATGGTAAACTTGATTATGTAAGTGGTTAGTTTGGTTATCAATACTGGTTAGGAAATCTCCACCGGTTTTATATTCAAATGCAACCTGTACTCCATTTTTCCCAGTGAAGATATAATCCCCCGAATCTAAATGCTCTATGTATGGATTGAATGGAGCATATTGCTCCATTGCATAATCCTTACGAGCAGTTTCCCTGTCATCAATAGCAACACTTTTTATTACCGGTGTGTATGCCTTAGTATTAATCTTCATTTATCTCATCTTCGATTAAACTAATAATTTTATTTGCTAACTCCTCATTTTTTTCATGAGTTTTATAGAAACTAACTAACACTATTAATTCGTCAGTAGCATGGTCTTTTATCACAACACTCTTTGGAGTATTCATTTGAATGGATTTCCCAGTGTTTACATGTCTTGGTTCAAATCTATCGATTTTAATAGTCATTCCTTCTCACCTAATTTTCGTTTTATGTCTTCGTCTTTTACAAAAACTATCTTATCTCCGATGTGTACAACAGATAAGGTTTTATGTTCGCTTCCTTCAAGCAAAACAGCTTCTCTACCATAAATCGTGATAATTTTAATCACCTAATGTTGTTTGTGCGGTATCCCTACCTACTTTCAACTTTTTACCCTGCTCCACCTCTGCATAACCATGAACTTCCACCTTTTTATGTATTTTTTCACTAAACTTCTCGGCAGTAGCTTCGGCTTTACGAGATAAATCCTTCTCGTTTTTTGCAGATATGAATGTGTAAAATACTGCTAGATATAATGCCATAACTTTAATCCCCGTTCTTTTTATCCTTTAAATCTTTTTCTTCAAACTCTTTCAGTACATGTTCACATGCTAATTCCAGACGAGAAGCTAATGTTTTATTGCTAGTATCAATGTAAATAGTTGCTAAAACACTATCTATCTCAATTTTATGTCTTTTAATCATCGAAAAACATCTCCCTTTGATTACAACAGACATGTTTCCTGTCTTCATTAATTTTATCCATCAACTCTTTTCTTAACTCGTATAACTTTGCTAATCGGACATCAACTTCTTTTTTATGATGTGAAAGCTCATCAATTTTATAATCCAATATAGCTAACCGTACATAATCATAGTTGTTCATTCTAACATCACCATTAACAGGAGCATTAATAGGATTATGCAGATTATGTTTGTCATGAAAACACTTCCATTGCAAGGTATAATCCGGTAAATCCTACTATTATCCCTAATAGAAATTCAATCATGGTTAATAATCACCCATTAAATCGTTTAATGATTTTCGTTGTTGTTCTATCTCCTCACGGGTAGGAGGAGTATAAGACTCTGACACATAAACCGCCATATGAGTATCGTCTAAAAACTTACGGATTAACACTTTATCCTTCGGTTTAATACCTTCAAAGATACAACGGTCGCTGATTGCCACTTCATATTGACTGGTAGGTGGAGGACTCGCATGACTTTCCACCCATTCTTGAAACTGTTTTCGAGGTAATGTTTTTTCCACAACACAACGTCTACGCTTAGTATCCACTGCAATAACCTCTTTAACATATTCATATTTGAATTTCATTTCCATGATGTTAATGTTACCTCCAAAACCTTCTTTTTGGATTTCATGAAACATCTCCCAGTCTTTCGGAGCATTACAGTGTTGTTTAAACACTTCGTCCAATTCTTTCATACGGTGCATGTACAGTTTACCTTTATCGTAATCCCATACCCCGATAATGCAAAAGTCATTGTTTTCAGCGAAGTCTTGTAATGCTTCCCATAAACCATCGGATATATCGTAAGGTTTGGTGTAGTATTTTTTACTACGTTTACCTGTATGCCAGTGATCCATTCCTAACTCTACGTATGCCATTGTTATCACTTTGGTAATTCAATGTCAGTATTGTTGTATTTGATTAAGTTAATTTTTAAATCAATTATTCTTTTTAGGAAGCTAATTCTACGATTATCATTGGCTTTAAGGAACTCTAATTCTTTTTTCTCTTCAAGTAAATCAGCTAATTGTTCATCAGCATATTGCTGTCTAACTTTCTGATTATTAGCACCATAAAGAGCATTGAAATCTATTTTAGATGCAATAGCTTCCATTATAATCCTATCTGATTCCAATTGATAAATCTCTTCAATGTCTACTAACCTACGATTAGTTTTATCTAACCAATCAATACGGTCGCTCCACTCTCCAAAATCTTTAACCAAATCAAATGAAACTCCTAACTTTTCAAAAGCAACTTTCACTTCATGTAACTGTTTGGACATATCATTCAACTTATCCACTACACATTGTAGGTTAGGTGCTACGGTATCGTCTGGAATATAAACAATCCCTTTACCGTCCTCTGTTAATTTATACATATCTGTCATACTTATCCCTCCATTGGATATAATAATCCGTATTTGTCCATTAGACTTTTACGGTGATTTTTTAATTGTTCTATTTTAAAGTTAATATCTTCAATCTCTTTTTTATCAGTCATATTTGCTTTTTTAAGGTTTAGGGAATTGATTGTTACATCAATCCCTCTAATACTCTCTTCAAGGTGATTCGGCATTTAGCTCCTCCTCAACCTTCTTTAATTCCTCTTCCATGTACTCATCAAATGTTTGAGGTACTTCGTTAGAAGTAGCAGTTAATTTAAACTGCATATCTTTAAATTTAATTTCAATAAAAGCTTCGGTGGTTTTTTCAGCTGCCATTCGGTTCTGTAAACAAGTGCAGACCCATACAAATGGCATGTTCATAATATCCGCCAAATCATTTAAATTGTTAGTTGATTCGTTCATTGTCAATATCTCCTGTTTGCATAATCTCTTAGGAATTTAGCGAAGTTATTCGCATTTTCATTATCTTTATACATTTCATGATACTTGCGATGACATTTCTGACATAATGCAATACCATTACCGTCATCAGTTGCTAAATCTTTATACTTTGCCAAAGGGAAGATGTGATGAACTTCTAAATGTCCTCCACCGTCATCTCCACAACATTGACAAATACCCTCCTGCCCTTTAATCTTTTTTTTCCAGTTACTCATAGCAGAAGAGGTTCGTAATTTTGAAACTGACTTGTCTACTTTAACGTCTTCGTCTGGATCATTGTAGACATTAATTATTAAATCACCATGAACTGTTAATCCATCAATGTTAATCACTCTCCTAAACTATTAACAATCCCGTGCTTCTTTTTTATTTCTGGTAGTAGTGTTTCGTTCCAGTCGCATTGGATTAATTCATCACGGATAGTACGTGCGTCTTCTAGTTTTTTGTAGGTTCCGGCATTGACTCTTATTGTGTGTCTGCCACTGCGGAATTTTTTTTCTACACTGTAATTCCCACTTGCCAATCTACTGATGTATTTGTTTTTATGTGGACTTTTTGAAGGTATTTTAAAGGATATGTTGTTGTCGTTTAGGATTTTACCGAGTTTGAGCTTGTTCCAGTTATTTTTGATTAGTTCTCTTCGGACTATCTTTGCTTCGCTTAGGAAATCGTAAGTTCCGAAGTGGACGAGTTTTCCGTTTACTTGTTTTTGTATTACGTATGCTCCTTTAACTCGGTAGATGTATTTTTCTGGAAGTTTCTTTTGTCGAGGGGTTACTCCCATTACTTCTTTGAGATTGGTTTTATGTTTGATTAGTGCTTCCTCCAATCCCATTCCGTTTCGTAAGTCTTTCATTAGTGCTTTGTTCATTTATTCCCACACTCCTATTTCAACTGTGATTAATGGGAATCCATTTATCTCAAACAGTTCTTCGTCAGTGTGTAAATCTTTAACATAGACTAGATAATCTCCATCAATTATTAATCCAGATGGCATTTTATCGCCTCTCCCATGCAAATATCTTCGCAGCACTCACACCTAGTACATTTTGTTTTATCCCATGTAGGGTAACCATCAAGTGAAGGTAGGTTTAATGCACCAGAAGGACATAACATAATGCACTCATAACATTGACTGCATTTTTCATTATGAAACTCAAAAGTTACTGACATTGTTTCAACTCCTTAACAGCAAGTCTACATGTTACAACATTCCAGTTTAACATTTTACAAACTTCAACTGCATGGATAGCTAACTCCTCAGTTGGAACATGTCCTATGTAATGCCTTTTACCATCAATTTTCTTACTAATATAATATCCAGTATTATGTTTGTAGTAGTATATCGGTCGTGAAGGTCTTTTTTTCAAACCATGTTTCTGCTTAACCTCACTACTTAACTTCTGGAAATTCTTTTTAGATAAATCATATTTCTTACGGAGTTCATCATTAATCAAAGCAGTGTCAAGATAATCCCTTTCAAAATCATCATAGATATTACTAAAATCATCTTGAACTCCTTCAACAATCCTAAAATTCATTGCAACCGCCTTTTCAATAATACCTTTGTAATGTTATGTTCTCGTTTTCTTAAACTACGAATAACTTCCAAACATTCGTGTTCCTCGACAACTAACTGGTTTAAATCCAAACCAACATGAACATCAGAAGGGTAAATGATGGGATTACCCAAAGCATTAACCTTCCCATCATAATCCCCATTCCGAATCTGCAATGAAACAGATCGGAACAATTTTATCCGTTCACGGATTCTGTCCAACTCACACAACTTGAAATAAATCTCTCGTTCAACCTTATGTAAAGGTTCACTGTAAATTTGTCTAAAAGGACAGTTTCTTATCCCTATCCCGCATTCGCTGCATTCTGGATAGTAACAGTTTCTGCTCCTCATTGTACTCATCTTCGTCGTTTACATTAACTTCGTTTATTTCCGGATATAAAAATTCAAGGAAATCGTCAAATTTCACATACATGCACCTTGACTGTGAATTGTTAATCCTTACATTACCATAACCCCACCCTAGTAATTGAGCGGTTGATGGTATACTGTAACACTTGATATTATTTGCAGTTAAGACTTTACGAAGTCCACTGGTGAAACAAACCTCATCGTATCCGCCTTTACTGTTATGATGCAAGACCATATACGGTAATAGGTGATTGTTCACTACATGATGAACACGTTCTTTGAAATCCATCGCTTCTTTAACAGCATCAGTGTAGTCATCAATAACAGGATAACCAGTATCTGATGAATACTCTTTGATTTTCTTTGTTTCACGATTAATCTCATTAATAAAGAACATACGAATCTCTTCGGTTTCCTCCTCATCAATGTCATCGTTAGTAACAGACTCTGCCCAATTTCCAATCCATACCGGAGGTTCCATATCACAAAGCTGATAAGCATCTTGGATTAACACATTAGCAAGACGTTTCCAATCATACTGTAACAGGTTCACATCACTGCTAATACGATTTACAACATAATTTGCCAATGGTTTTAAATCATGGAATTTGCACTCAGCAGGATTATCCATTTTAAAATATTTCATAAAAGCTTCTTTTTCATCGTCAGTTTTACGCTCATTATGACTGTACAATATCTGCACAAATCTACGAGGCAAACCTTCAACATTAGGTAACGGAACGTTACTTGCAAAGGATACCATTGCTAATGCCAGTATGCTTTGAATCCTGTTACCCAGAAACTTTTTACGAGCATTTGTACGTTCCACACATGTCTTTAATAGTGGAGGGCAAGATTTACTTTCAAAAGTATTTTCCGGTTCGCTAACTACAATACCAAATGTGAATTTACTAATAGCTTCGCCTATACGAGGTACAGTGTCAAATTCAGTTCCACCTATATCGTTAGTGTTCATATCCGGTTGTCCATAGAAATATAATCCTATACGGGCAATAGTGGTCTTACCACTTCCACCTTTACCGAAATGATACATATAAGGTACAAGTAACTCCAAAGGTTGTCCGAGTTGTTTTTTCGCAAAACCAAACGGTGCTATCAGTGCATGTTTCAAAGTGGTAGCAAGTTTATCCTCGCTACCTACAAAGAAATGACTTAACTCGTCAATCAAATCCAAAGACCCTTTAACACCAATAACATCAACTGGTTTCAACTCATAACCCACAATCTTCAAAGAATCAGTATTAGTATCATAATAGAAACCCGGAGTTTCAATTTCATTCTTGATAACTGCTAAATCCTCATCAATAACAATCTGAACAATAGCTGACAAACTACTCTTCAAATATTTTGGAGATACAACATAAGCATGATCTATCAGATATTGTTCGATTTCCGGTAAAGTCATTAAGTCTGTTTTAAAGTAGTTACGGTCTTTTGTCCTCCAAATAATAGTGAAAGTTCTACCTACACCTGCAATTGGAGATTCATGGATAGTTACCTGTTCCGGATAGCATAAGAGTATTCTTGTGAAATCTGTTATCTCTTGATTTTTAACAATATTAAAAGTCTGATACTTAACCTCACTATGCTGATTATCCATGACAATCCATTTATTAGCACCTAACTCGAAGTTATAAGTCCTTCGACTCCCATGAGGGAACAATGCTTTTTTAACATCACGGACAACTTGCAACGCTAATTTTTTATTGTATTCATTAGTGATTAACCGAGTAATAGATTTGATCCCACCATCAGCTTTTTCCTCTTCGGCATAAATACTGTCCTGCATGGTTAGAATCTCACCTATTTCACAGTCATGAGTTGGAAGATTTTCATAGATAGTGTAAATTAAACCCTCAACAGTACCTATATCAATACCTGCAATGTACATGGCACTGATAATACTTTTAAAGAGTTTTTTTTCAAGTGTAGGTTTATAAATAGGGTCGATTGCATCGACAACTAATAAACCTGCATCTTCCTTACTCATACCTTTACTCCCTTGAACTGAATCCTCAATAGTCGTCTACAATAACAAATGATTTATAGATAAATCCATTATTATCAATGTTCACTACTTTAAACATCAGATTTTCCATTTCGTCTAATTGTTTACGGACTTGTTTCAAATCAACTTTATCTAATCGATTGAAGTTATTATGAATACCCGGAGCTTCTAATTCCATTAATCCCATAACTAATTTGTACAAACTGGATTGATGGTGTACATTTTTCTGAACGTTATCTTTTGATTTGAGGTTTAATGGGATAACGTAAGCTTCTTTTTCGTCATCGTCAATAATGTACAATTTAGCTTGGATATTTTTCTGAGATTTACCAGTGTCTTTGTCGGTAAACTCAATGATTTCAATGTTTCCTAATGTTGGTTTACCTTCAAATACTTCGTCAGCTTCCAGTGATTTTAACGGTCTTTCCCAGTAATTAGTAGGTAAGGTTACACCACTGTCATTTTCTTGGAAACTACCTTTAACACCAAATTTTTTCATAATGTCATCATATGATGCTTGTTTTTCGTCTTCGTCTTGGACTTTTTCAATATATTTTGGGTCTACTGCCATAATTAAACACCTTCTAATTTTTTTTGCATTTTAATATAACCTTGTTCGCCTAATTTTAATAGGTAATCTAAGAAGTCTACAATCACATCTGCTCTTGTATCAGTGTACATGCTATTTGCACATACTTTAAGAAACTCTAAGTTTCCTCCACCGAGTATTGCAGGTAAGAATGTAACTACCATCTCATCTTCTAATCGTAATGACTTGTCCTCTAAACCAGCTTTGATTTGGTTTGCCATGTCATTTCCGAGTTCATACAGTATTTCTTTGCCTTGTGGACTGTCAGCTACTGCTTTTAACATATCTACACTTGTATAATCTACCATAATTATCACTTAGAAAAAATCATCTTGACATTTTTGACACATGCCAGATATTTCAAATTCTTTACGAGAAGTTTCATCTCTAAAATCTGATTCATTAATGGTTTCCCCGCAGAATGGACATTTGCCTTCACTGACTCGTTCCCTTTCGGTTGGAAATACTTTTTTAAGCATCTTCTCTAAAATGGGATTCCTCTCGCTCATCAGTAATCTCCTCTTTAACGATTCTAGTTTCAAAAACATCTGCTTCGTCAAGTTCAACATTATTTGTACTGTCATATTGACTAGGCATTGTTTCCTCTGCTTGTATACCCTCTATCTTTGCGAATGCTTTGAACACTCTTACTTCCGCTGTTTTAATAATCATGTCAGCAGGGTAAGTTTGCCACGCATTTTTACCAGTGTTGTAGTATTTCATTTGAGCATAGAAACTGTATATTCTACCATCAGTAGTTTCCAGTACACAGTATGCTCCAACTACCTCACCTCTATCAACGTGAGAGTATTCGTGGACAATATCTTCAAGTTTACCCATTCTTTTTTTAATTTGGAATGTGTCATTTTTACAGACATAATCACTGTAATGTAGTTTGTAAGTTGGATCTCTCATTGCAATTTTACGAAATCCATTACGTCCACTCATGATTTGTCCTTGTTCTTTGAATTTGACATAGTATATTTCGCCTAAGAATGGGTCTAAATCGTATTTGTTTGCAACTGATAGGAACATAAATAGTTCACTGTCATTTGCGTCTTTTGCGACTGTATTTTTAATTGCTGTTACCATTTCTGAATCCCAGACACCGAGAACATTACCTTGTGTGTCTTTGATTTCGATTGGTTTTAGCTCTTCTTTTCGTTGTACTCTTGCCATAGTTATCACTGTAATATAATTTGCCAATATTGAATTTCAACATCGTTTGGGATTTGATTGACTCCTTCTGGTAATCTTTTACCAGCTATTTGTCTTACATAGAGAATGTCCCCGCTTTCAAGGATTAAGTCATCTCTGTTATATTCTACTCCCATTTCATCTGCTGCTGACTTATGCCCGACAAATGATTTTGCTTGTTTAGACATTTCATTAAATTGTCTTTCAGTCAAGCGAACACCATTTACTTTAAAGCAATCAAGCATTTTAAACATCTGTAATGAAATCGCATTACAAATATACTCGGACACTATATCACACTCGCAATTTTAGGATAGTGCATTGTACAGATTCCAATCAAAAAAAAGACTAATGCAAATACAAAAGACCAAAATACAACGCCCATCGGATTCACTCTAATTGGGTCTAACACAGGATACAAACTCCTTCTCATAATATCACTCCACATATCCTGTCCCATAGTTCAACTGTCCCATTCATACTGTACCCCCCACAATTAAGGAGGATACATGTTGAATACCTATTATATCCTGTTTTTTAATTTCAGCATATAACTGATCTATCAACTCGCCCCTTTCAACGACGAGAGTACAGAGTTTCTGGTATTCCTCATCTGGCATGAAGACACCATCTACTCCTTCATAGTTTATTGGTTTCATTCTTCGTAATTCTCCTTTGAATTTTTTGTATTTTTGTTTCAAGGTTATGAAATGTACAATAATGTGGTGATTTGTACATTATCTGCACCTTAGATTTAATGAAACTTAAAAAAAATATGTTTAAACTACACAAACATTATTGAAACATTTATATAGCTTAAATTATAGAAAAATAGAATGTATTAGGTTAAAAACTTATTTTATTAAGTAATTCTCTTTTGGATAAATTGACCTTAATACACTTTGGAGTCTTATCATGGGTTTGGTATTTTTGTGGTGATTATACCACTCCTCGATATTACTCCCCTAGCGGAAAAGTTTTTATATGCCTAATAACTCTTCTAATTCTCTTTGCTTATTTTTAGTTTCAGTTACCAACCGTTCTAGCTCAACCATCTTTGTAGATTGAGTTTCAAGCTCGGTTTTGTAGAGCTTGTTTTCAGTTTCTAATTTTTCATAGTCTTTAATGTCTACTTCATGAAGTTTCATGAATAGCATTAATTCATCAACACACATCATATATTTTTCCTGTAAACTTTCTTTGTTGTTATGGAAGTATGCACGATGTGTTTTATCCATTCTACGACCTTGCAGTACATCAATCTCTTGTTCACTGAACCCTCCATCAATATTTAATAATATTGACGCATTCCATTTACGGAGCATATGGCACCTGAGTTTGGTGTGATCTCCAACTTGTTCAAGTCCGAGTTTGTTATTTATCCTCCGGAATGTACTGTCCAGATGACTGTCGGAAATTCTGAATAACTGATGTTCCATTTCCAGTTTTTGAGGTAAAGTTTCAAGTTTAATTTTTAACTCTTCTTTACCAGATTTTTCATATTTCCTAGCTACTTGACTATAATGGGATTTGATTTCTGCATCTCTTCCTATCAAGTATTGGATAATATGCTGGGCAGCTTCTGGACTGCAAAAAGTAGTAAATCGACTATCGGTTTTTTGACGTGTTCCTTCAAAACAAGGAATGACGTCTTGATTCCTTAGTTCATATAATTGCGGCAGCAATTCTGTTTCGGTTTTGGTTTCGGGTAGGTAATCACTACATGCTTGTATGAATGAATTTACTGTAAGGTTTAGCATGTCCACTTTTGCCATACCAGATGACATTGCGAATAGGAGTATACATTTGACTACATTGTTCGCTTCGTAGTAGGCATCAGTTAATTCCTGCAAGGTAGGTAAATCTTCAAATGACATTTCGTATGCTTTGTCTATTTGTTTACTGTTAAATGAAGGGAGCGGTTGTAATTCTATTTCGTAATGACGGTATATTGTTTTAACGTCATTGAGATATAGACTGGCGGTGGCTTCCTTTTTGTTAGCGTACAAATAGTTTCGGAACATGATTAGGTATTCTTTAACATGACGTTTTTTCCACCGGATCATTTGTTCCTCTTCACGGTCAGCATCTTCAATTAACTCTTCTAGTGTATGATTTGTGAGTTGTGTGTAGATTTTGACTGCTGCACGGTAGTGTCGTTTTGTGGATTTTGATGAACCTTTATCTATGAAAAATCTTTCAAGATAATCATTCATTATAACACCTTTTCAATGTTTACTTATGGACATATATAATATAATTATATTTGCCTACCCCATTTGAAAAGTATTATATAAACATCAATTAAAATTAGTGGGTTTATGGTATCTAAACAGTAGATTTTTAATTGTGTGTTTGTCTTTGTTAAACATTAATTATCCTTCTAATGTTTTGGATACATAAACATAGTGTTTTTAATTGTTGTTTACTTGTTTAAACACTTGTGAAATTTAAGTGTTTATTTTTACCAAATGAGGTAATTGATATTTATGTAACTATATATATTTATAGTTATCTAAACACGTTTAATCCAGATATTGTTTTGTACAATCTCATCGTCCATTTCGTATAAGACATATAGGTTGGACTCTTTAACAATGAATCGGATAAAATTGTTTAGTTCCAGTTCTGATATTCTGTTTCCAGTATACCATGCTTTAATTGACTTCTCAAATTTGAAGTTTCTACGATTATAATATTCTATTGTAACTTTATCATGGAAAGTTATTCTGAATAGTTTGGATTTGCCTTCGCTTAGCATGTATTCGTACTCGTATACTTCTTTTGGGATTTCAGTATACTTGTCTTCTAAGTCGAGAAGTTTGTTTACTACACTATCAAAGGTTTCTTTATCACTTGTTTTCAAGTCGATTAACCTTTGGTGAGTATCTGGACTGATGGAGATACCTATGTAGTTTTTAGGATAAGTCATAAAGACCCTCCCATTTGTCGAGTAGTCTAATCAATACACTGTTAAATGGCTCTCCATCGCCATTCTTATGAGATTTTAATCTCTCATAAGTATCCCGTTTGATGTTAAGTGTTTTCATAGACATAGATAATAATATCTACATTATACTATATATACTTATCGGTTACAAGTGATAACCACACACCATCAAATACAACAAACAACAAAAACAACAAACAGGTAGGTACAAATGCCTACCGCCACCTAGTCAAATACTGCTGGTGATAAGACTACCATTTTAGTTCTGGTGGGAAATGAAATTGAAAACGAATAATAATGATCCATAAAAAATTTTCTAGTGTATTCAAATTATATCATCGTGGATTTATCATAAAGACATGGCATACATTTTACAATCTTTTTGTTTCATAGAGATCTCCTCTAAAACATTTCCCATCAGAAAAACATTCCATTTAGTGATAACCATTAACCTATATTAAATTTATCCAACATAATAACGTAATGTAGGGAATAAAACATATCGTTTATATTTTCTGCACAGTTTCAAGGGAAAAATCGTTCCCACAATGGACGATGGTTCAACACACATATATTATATTATAGTAAAAGAATGAGAGTAGTATTTTTCACGTTCTGCAACTCATCATTTTTTTACTATTCGGAATTGAAAAACCCTCTTGAATATAAAATTCGACTGTCAATTTGAGATGTAAATGTAGATTTCTCTTAGTACATTTTTGTGAAGGATTTCTAGTAGTTTTAGATAATTTCATTGCTTCGATTTGGAATGGTGGTTTTTTAGTTTTTTACATGTTTTTTTGTTGTTTCCCCACCATTCCAATGACAAGACAAACACTACTATTCTCATGGGGATAACAACAATGCGAAATAAAAAATCTGTTTTTTCAAATATTGGAGCTTCCAATCATAGTAAATATCAACGAGAAGCTAACGATTATTATTCCACTGACCCATTAGCAATCAGACTATTAGATAAACATGGCTTACTTGATAAAAACCAACCTTACTGGGAAACAGCAGTAGGGGGGGGGGAATTTAGCTATTGAATTGAAACGTTTAGGTTATAATGTAGTTAAAGAAACTGATTTATTTGATAGAGGATATGGAGATGTCGGCATAGATTTCTTTGAATGTCATGACATCTTTGAAGGAAATACAATAACCAATCCCCCATACACTAACATCAATGAATGGATAGCACATTCCTTAAACATAACTTCAAATAAAGTATATATATTTTGCCGGATACAAACCATCGAAACTATTTCTAGATATAATAAAATATACAAAGACAATCCCCCTGTATTAATCTGTCCTTTTGTTAAAAGAATAAATTGTTATAGAAATAATAGTACCAAAGCAAAAGGTTCCGCAGTCTGTTACTCATGGTTTATCTGGGATAATAATGACAATACAAATGAAACAAAAGTGAGGTGGTTAATCTGACTAACCTCTGCAAACTTCATTTCACTATTTTATGTCATGTTCATGATGAATGTGCTGACGATCTGGGAAAAGATTTAGCTAAATTTTTGATGGAGTCATGGTTTAATGGTGAGGACGTTCTTGAAGTGGAATACTTAGACCATGATGTATTATTATAATTTTTTTTTTCTAATTTTTTTTTAGTATATTGATATGGACTTGAACCCTAACCGAAAAATATATATACTATAATAATCTACCTATTAAACAAGTGAGTTGTCATAAGTAATCACCACACAAAACCTATGACCCCTCATTAAAATCCAAAAGAGATGATAAAAAATGAAGATAAAAACAATACAAATGAACACACTACTCCAACAAGGAGTTAGTAGAGATAACCTCTACACATTAGAGGAACTGATAACCTCTTGTGAAGAGTTAGGGTTGGTTAAAATCCAACAAGTATTAGACGGTGAAAATGAAACTGGTTTATGGACTTTTGAGGTAGTGGAATGAACTTAATATTACACGTCATAGCGATAGTTATAACTTATTTATTAGCTATAAAATTAATTACGTTTATATTTATGAGGTGAAATAAAAATGAACTCTATTCTAACATCATTTATTACTGCATTTGTAGTAAGTTTGATAGTGTCCTACATGTTAATCCATAGGAGATGATGGGAAATGGCATATTCAAAAACTGGGTTCTTCCGAGTTTGCAAAGTCAAAAACTCCCACCTAACCAAAGGATTCAGATATGCTTACCAAATGAAAAATGAACTGATAAACACAGACATTAGAAGCACATCTATCCTCAAACTAAAAGAAAAAGTAGTCGAAGCAGGATTACTATGGGGCATAACAGACATGGAACGGGCAATACAAACTGCAAATGAAAATGAAACTCCAATCACTCAATTGGAAGGCAGATATGGTTTGAAAATGAAAGGTGATTCAAAATGAACTACATTTCACAAGGGTTCGCCATTGGAACACTCTTCCATAAACTTGAAAATGAAATCGAAGTTACAAATGAACCACTAACTGAAAATGAAAAGAGTTTTGCAAATGAACTCCGAAATGAAATCAGAAATGAAATGGAAATGAAACGTAGAAATGAACCAGAAATGAACAGTGGAAATGACGTGGAAATGAACGTCGAAAAAATCGTAGAAATGAACCGACGCACCACCACAACCGTCGAACAAGTAATCAAACTCAAAAAGAAATGTGATTACACTAACTTCCACAGTAGTTTATGGTATGGCAACGGAAAATACTGGATAGAAGGCACATTCTACAAAAACAGTACCCCTGTATACCAATTTAAAATCAACTGCAAATCAGAACAAGACAGTAGAACTAAACTAAATCAAATAAGGAGATGTTATCAATGAGATACAGTTACGGAATCAAAGAAGGTTACGACCCAAAAAGAGGTAGAACAATCAGCGTACCTCAACTAGCTTCAATCATTAAAAGAGATGTTGAATACGGTAAATGGAACAAATACGAAGGAGGACTCGAAGGAAAATCCGCAGCAAGTTGCAGTTACAGCAACGGAAACTTCCAATACCATGAAAAACTATACATCTACGGAACCGAAAAAGAATTTACTCACCTCGAACAGTTAATCAGAGGAATATTAAGAGTAATCCCTAGACAGTTTCCCAAAGAACAATAAAATTTATATAACTCCAAAACATTAAATTAAACTTGTAAGATGATTTCACATTTCCCTTTGGAGATTACGGTTTTAACCCAAAGGATATGGCTCTCTTACAATATGTTTAACAACTCGTTGAAGTAAACTAATGTTCTTTTTAAACTTACAACTCCAAAAAAGAACATACCCTTTTACTTCAACATTTTTACAACTCCAAAAGCTATTTTTACCTACCAAACCCTCTTAAAGTTACCTACCAATGTCTTAAACACACTTACCATACACTTAAAGTTACCTACCATATAACTTAAAAGCTAATTTTACCTACGAAACCCACTTAAAAGCGAAAAATCTACCTACCATAAACTTAAAGCACCTACCAACGTCTTAAAGTTACCTACCATAAACTTAAAGGCGAACGCCCGAATTTACCTACCATATACTTAAAGAAAAAATCCGGCG